>Ga0209648_10002906_pt1 | contig 14282 bp, 18 predicted proteins | sample GraSoi2013_115cm_FD_185830 | JGI IMG/M metagenome (GOLD analysis project Ga0209648, IMG submission 185830) | Grasslands soil microbial communities from the Angelo Coastal Reserve, California, USA - Sample 9_17_2013_115cm (SPAdes) (version 2) | ecosystem: Environmental > Terrestrial > Soil >...
GCCAGAATGTCGTGATCAAAGCTCTTTTGGAAAGTGAAGAAGCGCGCGGCAAAGTCGTAGACCGCTACAACAAGCTGGTCGAAAACGTCAACACCTACAATAAGGCGGTGAACGATCTCGTGGTTACGGTGAATACGGCGATGAATGAACCAAAGGGCTCCAAGCTGGCGCCAACGTTGAGCTTCAACTTTGTTCGCCTGCAACCCATCGCCTGCACTCGAAGCCCATTCGCCTTTACTAATGCGACGGCTTACATGGCTAACGTGCGCACCATGGCCAGCGCGAACCCAACGATGCAGTGTGAGTAGTGGCCGAACCACAACGAATCCCGGAAAGCATCATGCGCCACTGGATCTATCGGGACCACAACTAAATGGCGATTGCTTGTTCAGTGCTGACAGCGGAGGGGTGAAACATCCGAGTACCCGTCCACGTATAGTCTCCAAGAAAGACCAATGTCCTATTCGCCCACACTTATTGGAGGCACATGGCGCGCCGCACAATTCTCCTCACCGGCCTGAGAATCCTGGCAGTGTGTCTTCTGTTTGCGGTCTGCTTTGCTGTTGGCGGTGCCCTTTCCGGACTCGACAAGATCGCTCAGAAACCGGTCGCGTCCCAGCCCGCCCCGCCTGCCAACCAGCAGGTCCCCCAGATGCCTGAAAATCTTCTTCGCAGCTTTCTAATTTTTACTCTCTGTGCCGGGGGCACTCTCTCCTACGTCATCCTCAGGTCTCGCTGGCATGGCTGGATGCTCGTCGGCGCTGTCTTCGTGAGCATGTATGGCATCTCGACCGTCGCCAGTCAGCTCGATTCCGTTGCCTTCCTCTCAAACAAATTGCCTCAAGGAATGATTCGGGCCCTTTTCGTCCAAGGTGCGATTGCTGCGGCTTTGTTCGCGCCTCTGGCTGTCCTGGCGCTGGGCAAGTGGCGCGCTGCCTCAATTCGTGTACCTAAGTCGCCTGCTGTGCCGCCGAAGCTGGCTTCGATCCTCCTGCGACTTGCCATCCTCGTCGCAGTCTTCGTCTTCCTGTACATGTTCTTCGGCTATTACGTCGCTTGGCGAAACCCTGAACTGCAGCGCTTCTACGCTGGGCCGGAACTCGCAACCTTCTGGGCGGCATTGCGGCGCAACTGGATAAGCTCCCGTTGGATTTACGCCCTTACCGCGTTCCGCGCTCTCATTTACATCGGCTGTCTGTACCCGCTCGTTCGCATGCTCCACACTTCCCGGCGGGAGTCGGCCTTTGCTGCGGCGCTCTTTTTGTCTTGCTGGACAACCGTCTTGCTGTTGCCGAATCCGTTGATGCCCGCCAGTGTTGCGCGCAGCCATTTTTGGGAGACGCTGGGCTTCAGCTTGGTCTTCGGCGCCCTCGCAGGATGGCTCCTGTGCTTTACTGCGCCCGCCAAGCCAACGGCCAACTAGAAAATAGAAATTAGAAAAGGACAAGAGAAAGACCCCACCCTTCGACTGCGTTGAAGGATGGGCACCCACGAAACGTTGTCAGTTCTAATCCTGCATGACAGATGGTATAATAGTGTCACACAGGGAGAAATGACATGAAGCTAAAAACACGCATGCGGGTCAACGAGAACGGGCGCGTGGTGATTCCTGCTTCTTTTCGCAAGCGGCTGGGCATTCGTGTTGGCGACGAGGTCGTTCTGCAGATTCAAGACGACGAATTACGCATCACCACCTTGAAACGCAACATTGAGCGGGCCCAGCGGCTTGTCCGCAAGCACGTGAAGCCGGGTACCTCTCTGGTGGACGAACTGATTGCCGAACGCCGCGAGGCCGCGCGAAATGAATAGGGTTGTGCTGGACGCTTCCGCCCTGCTCGCCATTCTCAATCAGGAGCCCGGCGCCGAAAGGTTGACGCCGGAGCTTTTGAGCGCCGCAGCCATCAGCACCGTCAATCTGGCCGAAGTGCACGGCAAACTTGTCGGCCGGGGTCTCAACCCTGACGATGCTTGGGAAGCCGCGCTGAGCCCCATCCGGGAGGCCGTGCCGTTTACCTCGGAGCACGCCAGGCTAGTGGGCGATCTGGTCGCGCAAACCCGCCCGCTTGGCTTGTCCTTGGGTGACCGGGCTTGTTTGGCGCTCGGGCTTTCCTTGAAAGCGCCGGTATATACGGCGGACAAGTCCTGGAAGAAGGTGAAGGTCGGCGCGCGCATCCACGTCATCCGGTAACAGGTCCTTCCGCCCAACTAGAAAATAGCCATTAGAAAAGGGACAAAAGAAAGGCCCCACTGTTCATCCCGGAAGAGCAGGGGGATGGGGCGGAGATGCAAAACCCACAAGGATGGGCCACCCAAAGGCGTTTTTCGGAATTAAGGCGCGGCCACCCGCCAAGGCAACGGCCAACTAGAAAATAAAACTCAGAAAGGGGACAAGAGAAAGATTCCACCCTCCGAAGAGGTTCTATTCTTCTGCGAGAATCGCTTTAAGGCTATTGACAATCTCCTTAGTAGAATCGCTCCGGGAATTCTTCGCAAGCCGATCGGCCAGGGCAGGACTATATTTGAGCAGGTCGGCCCTGGTGACCTTATGCCAGATTGGCAGGATCACCTTTTTGCCTAACCTCTCTTTCGCAAACAGCCCGCTTAACTCGTGCTCAGTCCAACGCTTTCCCCTAAGAAATGCTTTGGAAAAGACGACGATGCCATAGCGGCAGTTAGCCAGTCCGCGGTCAATGGACCCTCTGAGGTCATCCCCCCATCCAACCATGGTGTTGTCGTACCAGACGCCAATCCCGGCGCGCTCGAGAGCCTTCACGAGCGGCGCGACAAAGCCCTTATCTTCCGTGGCATGGGATACAAATACGTCCGATTTCTGCCGCGCTCTGTGTGGGGTATTTTTCTGTCGACTCGACGAGGATGCTGCTCGCCGATCCGTGCCTTGGTGAGAAACGCCATCACGTGCGTTTCTTCTTATCTCGCTGCTAAGGCCTTTCGATGACCTCAGGATTTTATGTTTCACTGCATTAATATGGCTGTACTTCTTAAAAGTTACGCGCCCACCGTTCCGGATCTGTTCGAAGTACTGCTGGTGGGCCATTGGAGTGGCTAGCTGAAGTACAACGACTTCGGATAGTCCTGTCTTCGCGGCGAGAGACTTAGCGTCCTTCGGCTTGTTGCCTCCACTGTACACGGCCTCGAAAACCAAACGCTTGCGCGGAGAGGCGCGAAGCTCATTAACTATCGCCCAGATTACATCGTGCGACGTTGCAGCGAACTCGGTCGTATGCTGAATAGTCAATCTAATAGCTCCGAAGCGATGCCTATCTAGTCTTTATCACGCTGCCGTCCAGCGGACTTAACAAGTTTTCCAATCTTCGTAACGCGCTTCAGCTCGACCTTGACCAGTTTTCGGACGGCCTGCTGCGGTATTCCGGCCTCGATGAGAAGGAGAATAAGGATGTCTTGAAGAAGCTCTACTTCTCTTTGGTCGTCTCTTGAGCTTGCCATGCGGCACCTCTCGGGTCACGCTTCCAGTAGTTGCAATCTTTCGTTGGGAACCTCCCTGGCGGAGGGCAGCTCCGCGGTATTGCAGACCCGGGCGGTCAATCGAGCAGCCGACGGTATGACTTGCCAACCCTTGTGACCAGCCCTTCGTCCTCCCATCCTTGCCAGATCCCAGAAACCTTCCCTATGGAAACGCCGGCCGCTCGCGCGATGCGTCTGACGTCGGAATCACCAGTAAGTTCGTATATCTTTCGCGTGGTCTTGTCGGCCCTGATCTCGCTGATCCTGTCGGCTAGGGACGTCCTCAGCAGCGCCCGCGCGAGATGTTCAATCCGGAGCAGGATTTCGTTAGTTTCGCCATTCATGAACTCTTTCCTCCTTTTCGATTGCTTCGCCTAAGTTCCGCAAGCCTCACACTGACGGACTTTGGAGTCGAGCCGACAATTTGAGCAATTTCCGATTAAGCGAAGCCTGCCCGGTCCAACAGTCGGATTTGCTCTTTCTGTTTTCGACCGTCCAATGCAAGGAGTGCCAACAATGGAAGCGTCTTTTCAGTGGATGAGCCCATGTCGCTAGATTTCATGTTCTTAACCCTTCTGTGCCTTCGGTACAGCCCCTTCACGCCGGAGGCTTGTAAGGGCAACGTTCACTGTGTTCGGGGTCGTGCCGAGCAATTCGGCGATCCGAGACGGCTTAAGCCCGGCTAGGCAGAGGATGCGTATTTGCTCGCGCTGCTTTTTCCCCTGAACAAGGCCATACGCAACTAATCCGATAAGAGTGTCTAACCTCGCGGCAAGTATCGTGCTGTCTTCATCCATTTGTCCGACTCCGTTTCGTGCCGACCACTGCACTGACATAGTTCGCCTTCTTACCCACGATTGTTCCGATCTCCGATGGGCTAAGGCCCAATTCGGCTAGCTTCCGAATTCGGGTGGCGATAGGGTTCTTGCTAGATTGTGATAGCGCTTCGAGTTGGAGCGCGATGATCACGTTAAGTCGCAAAATTACGGCCTTCAGGTCTCCATCGGTCATAGCCATAATTGCCTCACTAAGTCCATCTAAGTAGATTGTTTCACAAATACAGCCAAATGGCAAGGAATCGCGCCTGACAGTTAGGCAAGCTATTAGCGAAGTGTAGTTAGAAGTTAGCTTGCAGCCTAAGTAGCCGCCGACGAGGAGGCGGTGGCGTCCAGCGCCGGCGGCGTGGCGCCCTTGATGACGAGCCACAGCATGAACGCTATCTCCCCGAAAAAGGCGGGCTGAGAGTAGGTATCCACCTTGTCCTGAACTTGCGGCAACAGTATGCCCACCGGGCCGACCAGCCCCGCAGTCTAGATCCGTTTGATTGTCGCGAACCAGGCCGGTGCGCCGTCGTCGTGGTATCTCGTCTGAATCCGATCCGGTTCGATGGCGGCGACATTCCATCCATTGCTGGGGTTGAACGCCGCTCTCAGCTCTTCCTGACGGATGGGGTGCGGGCCAGTGTCGGGACCATCGTCACTGAAGCACAACACATACAGGGTTCCATCGTGCTCGGTCACCGACGCTAGACTCGCCACGTATCCTGGTCGTTCGCCGCCGTCGAAGGTGTGGAACAGTCCGCAGTCCAGCACCGTCTTAAACCTGCGCCCCAAGCGCTCCAGCTGGAACGCGTCAGCCGCAGCGAACTCAACCTCGATCCCACGGTCGTCGGCCTTCTCTCGGGCGATCGCCAGTGCCGTCTCAGCCACGTCAACTCCCAGAACCGACAATCCTCGCGAGGCGACGTGAAGAGCGTTCTCGCCGGTCCCGCAGCCCGCATCGAGCACCGCTCCGGCGAATCCGCCTTCGGATGCCAAACGCACTATTGCTGGCTGCGGCAGGCCAATATCCCAAGGCGCAGGGCCGTCGTGGTACGACGCATCCCAGGGCAGTCCCGTCAGCCGTTCGTGACTGGTTGGGTGCCGCCCTTTGAATGGATCGTCGAACGGATTATCAGCACGAGTTCCTGATCGCTCCGACAACTTCGTCCCCTTCCTGCAACTGATCTTACCACCTCATCGTGGCACGCCAATCAAGCCCTGGGGCACGAAAGAGTTTGCCGCGATTGACCCTAATGGCGTGTGCGTGACGTTTCAGGAATGAGCGGTATTTAGTTTAATCGCCGTAGCTTTGCCTTACAGTTCACCGATCCGTTTGTCCACAGAACTCCTTTATCGAGCTAGTCTAGTAATCCGACTACACGGGGCGGGTAGGACAGGCTTTTGAATTGGGTGGTCGGATGTAGGGTGCCGCAACCTACGGTTTTCAGGGTGCGGTTCTTGCATCTATGGGTCGGCAAACCCCATCCCTTCAACATTTTCCGCGATCATTCGAATTACTGACTAAATAGCTGTTGACATTAGCTACCTATTTTGGTATAAGTGTTTTTAGCTTTCGCCGTGGCGGAGAAAGGAGCGCCTCCCTTTGTCCGCTACTTCTCTATCTTCCCTCACCACTCCCGAATGGCTGCTCACTCCCTCCGTTCCCGCCTCTGTGAACTCGGCGATCTCTGCGGCCTCTGCGTTAATTCCGTTTCCTTCCTCCGACTTTCAACCTTTAACTTTCGACTTTCAACCTTCCAACCTGCAAACATTCAAGCGCCCCCGCGCTAGCTCCTTCGCCTTCATATCGTTTGCAGCCCCCCACCATTCCTTTAAGTCCTTTATCTGCAACACTTATGCATCCCCTCGCAAGTGTTGCAAACAAAAGACTTACGGTCCAGCTAAATCCTTTAGATGCAACACTTACAAAAAACACGGGGGTGGGGCAGCGATTATGGTTAACCACGCATTAGAGACAAGCCGCCCGACATCTTCCCCTACTCTGTGTCTCCGCGCCTCTGTGGTCAGCTCCGCCTTCCGTCTTCCGTACACTCTTCCAAGTTCCGTATCCCGCAACCCCTTTGTTTGCCACTCTTACGAAAACTGCCGGGGTGTGTACCAACAATTCCCATTCTGGAACGTGCTATCCGACTGGCGTCACTACCTCGCTGTCTCCTTACCTTCTGGCTTCCTTACCTCATTACCTAGTTACTTCTTTACTTCACGATCGTCGCTGTTCCGCCAGACCACTGCAGCACGGTACCCGGCGCGTTGGCTTCTTTCCGAGCGTAGCCCATGCCAATGATGCCAGTTGGATCCCAGATTCTTGCGGCGCGGGTGACGTGGCCGACTTCTTTTCCGTCGAGAGTCAGGAGCGTTTCCGGTTCGGGGACGACATCCCCGGAAAAAGCCAGCCGCACGCGCTGGCGGTTGACCTGGCCGCGGGAGCGCACGCGCTCGACAATTTCCTGGCCGGTGTAGCAGCCTTTGGTGTAGCTGATGTGGGTGTCCTGCAAGCCGGCTTCGTGAGGGATTTGTTTTTCGCCGAAGTCATAGCCGAACCACGGCACGCCTTGAGCGAGGCGGGTAGCGCTCAGCGCCGTGTATCCCATCGGCCCGCCGCCGTGTTTCCCCGCCGCTTCCGAAAGAAGCTGCCAAAGCTCAGGCAATCTTTCGCTCTCGGCGACGAACTCCGCGCCCGGGACTCCTCCCGGAGAGCGCTTTACGATCCGGCAGGGAATCGGGCCGACAGCGCCATCGTGGGAGGAAAGGTCTTCAATCTTCGTGACATCGACGCCGGAAAGCTCCTGAGCAATCGCGGCGGCCTTCGGGCCCTCCAGCGCGAGCGTGCCGTATCGCGCCGTCTCGTCGGTCAACGTTACGTCATCCATGATGATGTATTTGTCGAGCCATTCGATCAGGCGCTCGCGAATCATCGCGTACGAGACGCAGAAGAGCCGGTCCGCAAACGCATACGTTTCGATCTCCGCGAGAATGTGCCCCTGCGGATTCAGCAGCAGCGAAACGATTCCGTGGCCAGCGCGGAGGTCCTTGATGTTGTTGGTCAGGATGGCGTTGAGGTAGCGCACGCGGTCGGGCCCGGTGAAGGAAAGATAGGCGCGGTAGTTTTTGTCGATCAGCGCCACCGACTCGCGCGCATAGCGATACTCGGCGGCCGCATCGCCAAAGTCATCCGGCAGGGCGCACCCCAACCAAACGCCCATTTTCGCGCCCGCGGCAACGTGCACGGCCGCAAGCGGAGTGTTCAGAGACGCAACTTTCGTTCTGCCGTCGGTTGAACCGGACGTCGTACTAGCGGTTTTGCCGGCGCCTGCATCATGCGAAGCCATTTCCACGCGTTCGCGCGTCCTCCCGTCATTCGGTCTGTCGCAAAGGCTAGTCTAGCAAAGGGCAGTCTATCAAAGCTCATTCTGTCAACGAGCTGGGCAGTCCGTGCAGCGCCTTCCAAGAATCCCTTCGTCTGGGATGTTATAATCACGCGCATGAGCGACGGTCGGACTGCACTCAATGCCGCCCATGACGGATTGGTCCACATCACCATCCCCGTGGGGATCTTGCAGTGCAATTGTTCCATCATCGGCGATCCGGTGACGCGCGAAGCGCTGGTGGTGGACCCCGGCGATGAAGTAAATCGCATCCTGGACCTTCTCGGCCGCCATAAGCTCACCGTAAAGGCCATTGTCAGCACCCACGCGCACATCGATCACGTCGGCGGCTTAAGCAAACTTCATCAGTACACCGGCGCTCCCGTACTCATGCACCGCGACGACCTGCCACTCTACCAGGCAATGGATATGCAGGCCGCCTTCCTCGGCGTCCTCCCGCCTGAACTCACCGACGTGGATCAATTGCTGAAGGAAGGCGACGTTCTTCGCTGGGGATCGTTTGAAGCCCAGGTCATTCACACACCCGGCCACACGCCGGGAAGCGTCTCACTGTATCTCCCGCATAACGCCGGGAAAATCGCCGCTCCCGCCGAAGAGGGAAGCATCGCGATTCCGGACGACGCGGGGAGAATCACTCTTCCCGCGCCGCAGCTTTTTTCCGGAGATACGCTTTTTGCCGGCAGCATCGGGCGCACCGACCTGTGGGGCGGCTCTATGGAACAGATCATGGATTCACTGCGCACGAAACTGATGCACCTGCCGGATGAGACCACCGTGCATCCGGGCCACGGCCCCGTCACCACCATTGGAAACGAGCGCCAATTGAATCCCTTCTTGCAGCCGGAATAGATATCCCACGGACCGGCCATGTAAAGTTTTTAGTTCTTAGCTTTCAGTTTCGAGTTTCCAATTTCTAGTTTCAATCTTCCAATTTCAACTTTGCTTCTTTGTCCTGGCCAGGCGCATCTCTTCCATCACGGACTGCACCAATTCTTTTGCGTGCACCAGTTCTTGATTGATCATGCGCAAGTCCATCGCCGGAACTGCCGGATTCCGCAGGCTGGTGCAATACACGCCGTGCTGTCCCACCAGAACCAGGGCATTCGTAAGCCGGTCCAGTGACACCGCCAGCCTCCCCCGCTCCCGTCCGAACATTTGTTCGTAGTGCTCCAGCTCTTCCTGGTGTTCCTGAAATGCCGACTTCATTTCGTACCCTCGTTGAACTGCCGTAAACGGCGCCGCAGCGGGAGGTCCGGTGCCTGGACTCCGGCGGCGTCTACCGCCGTTCGAAACCGGAGTTGCACATCGGGCACACGCGGCTCGCACCAAACTTTACCGCATCGCGCACGCGGAACATAATTCGCTGACACCACAAAGAAGCGATTCGAACCCTTTGTGTGGCGCGTGATTCGAATGCTGCGGTAAACGCCCAGTCCTTCAAGAAGGTGGGGAAGGGATTGGGCTGGAGCAACCAAACAATGCGACGTTCCGACCTGGTTCAGCACAAGGAGAAGGAAAAAGGCGCGAACACGCGCACCTCTCAGATCGTTTTTGGCGAGAGGCAGCACCTTCTCCGCGTTCTCGATTCGCTCGAGGGCACGGAGCTGCCGATCGCCCGCATGCAGCAGGAGCGGCGCATTCTCGAAGAACTGATTCACGCGCGTACCCGCGATTTGAATCAGATCAATACGGCCTGGGATGAAAAGATCGGGTTAGTGCTGAGCTCGGATGCCAAGCCGGAAATGCTGGAAAAACTTGTGAAGCAAGCGCCGGAAGAGGATTTTTACCTGCTGCGCCTGATCAGCGAGCACCCGCGAGCCAATGCGAAGACTCTGAACAAACTGGCGAAACATCCGTATGGAGCGATTCGCGAAAATGTGGCGCGGCATCCGAACGCGGACGCTTCCACGTTGACCTGGCTGAGCCGGGATCGCAGCCAGCCGCTGTGGTATCTGGTGGCTTTCAATCCCAACACGCCCACGCCGTTGCAGCGGCGCTTGCGCGATCGCCTGAAACGTCTCGGCGAAAACCAAGCCTCCAAATAACTTTTATCGCTGAACTCCATTTTCATTTGGTGGTTTTGTGTCGCCGAACGCGCTTGGTGTGTTTCTCCGCATGACCCGGCCGGAGAGTCCTAGCAAGTCAGGATGTGTGCATCGGCCACGCGAAGAAGATAGTAGAATGCCGCGCGGTGTGGTGGGCTGAAGCGAGGTCTGCGCTTGGCTGAGAATCTTACCGAGGATAAAGGCAAATTCCCGGCGGTTTGGCGATTTTCCGGATGGCGAGTTGTTGCGGTTTTCGCGATTTCTGCTTTGATTCTCGTTCCGTGCCTATGGCACCGGCGGATTGAGGCGGGGGATCTGGCGAGCCATGTCTATAACGCGTGGCTTGCGCAACTGATCGAAAAGGGACAAGCGCCGGGACTTTACATCGCGAAGCAATGGGACAATGTGCTGTTTGATGTGGCGTTGCTGCGAGCGGCGAATCTTGCGGGCCTTGCCGCGGCGCAGAAGATTGTTGTTTCCGCTTGCGTGCTGATCTTCTTCTGGGGCGTTTTCGCGTTGGTTGCCGCGGTAACGGAGCGCCCGCCGTGGTTTCTCGCGCCCTGCATTGCCATGCTGGCCTACGGCTATTCCTTCAACATGGGGTTCATGAACTACTACTTGTCGCTGGGGCTGGCTTGCTTCGGACTGGCGATTCTATGGCGAGGGCGGGGAATCGATTGGATTGCGGGAGGGCTGATCGCGGCGCTGGCGTGGTTGGCGCATCCCATCGGGTTTCTGTGGCTGCTCGGCATGCTCGTTTACGTGAAGATTCGGGCGAAGCTGCCGCGTTGGTGGAAGTTGGCAATGCCGCTGGCGGTTGCCGTCGGGTTTGCGACGGTCTGCTGGTACACGTCGCATCGCGCTTCGTTTCAGGCGGATTGGGATCGCGGGCCGTTTTATCTCTATAACGGAGCGGATCAGCTGGGGCTCTTCGGAACGCGGTACTTTTGGCTGGCGGGTGCGGCGTTTGTCTTCGGGCTTGTTTGCGCCGGGACCGACCTGTATTCGCGAAGGAAGGAAAAGGATTGGTGGCGGCAATTCGAATTACCGTTCGAATTGTACGCGGTGACGTTTTGCGCGACAGTGCTGATCCCCGAAAATCTGCGGCCGTCTTCCGACGGAGGATGGATCGGACTGCTGGGCTCACGGCTGACGACGATTTCCGCCATTTTCGGTCTTTGCGTCCTGGGAGGCATCAAGCCGCGAAAATGGCATTTGGCAGGATTCGCAATTTGCGCGGCGATTTTCTTCGCGTTTCTGTATCAGGACACAGCATGGCTGAACCGGCTGGAAGAGCACGCCGAAGAGCTGGTGAGCAAACTGGCGCCGGGGACGCGCGTTATGGTGATGATTGATGCGCCGGAGGATTCGCGGATGGAATTTGTGGATCATGCCGTGGAGCGCGCTTGCATTGGACACTGCTTCAGCTACGCGAATTACGAACCGTCATCGCGGCAGTTTCGGGTGCGTGTGCGGGAGGGGAGCCCCGTGGTGACTTCATCAACGGATGATGCGCAGGACATGGCGTCGGGGCAGTACGAAGTGCAGGACGAGAACTTGCCGATCAAGCAGATTTATCAGTGCGATGAGAAGGATCTGACGAAGCTGTGCATCGGCGACTTGGCAGCGGGTGGAGTCAACGGCCGGCTGGGTTACAAGCAGGCACTCCCCAGGTAGCGTGTTAGTTCGCCATTCTCAATTGCTCCGTAATTTGTCTAACTGTGCTACCGGAGCCCAGTTGTTGAGCCATTTCGAAAAATCGCGACGTGGTTCTCGATAATTGCCGTTGGCGACGTGGAGCTGGTCTCCATGTACTAAACCCCTCGCCTCCCAGCAACGTTCGCGCTCCGTAACCCACACGTTGCTCTGAATCGTTTTTGGCGAGCCATGAATTGACTGCAAGCGTCGCCAGAACTCCTTGGGAGGCACGATCACAAAATCAGTTGTACGTTTGGCGAACCCGAGCAGCACAAGCACCCAGAAATCCGCCGGTGAAGCTCGAAGCTTGTCTCGGTCAATCGTCCACCATCCACATGCTCGGAGATGCTTCTGAAATTCTGGGCCCATATGGGTGACGAGGAAATCTTTAGAGAATTTCACTTGAAGCGACATGGCATGGCGGTTAGCGCGGCCAGAAACAAGCAGGTCTACGCCGGTATCTCGAGATGGAACCCACACACTCACCCGCTTGAAGTGCTGCTCGATGTACGAGCCGACCAAATACTCCCCACCGTGAATTCTGAATAACGGCTTCATGACGAACTGGCCTGTGAGTTCACCGCCTAAGGTGTCGAATGCTAGTGCTGAGCCCCCGATGATGTCAAATGAGCTTTAAGAGGATCGTTCAGATGCCATGAATCATCCCAAGGACTCTTAGCGTGGCGTGATTTAATCTCTTTCGCGGAGGAGGGCTGCGATGACGCGGGGATTGCGGCGACCGTGGAGTACAGCTAGGACCAGAAGCGGTCTTTCATCCGGCGCGTAAGCGATTAGAAAATCTCGCACGGGCTGAAAACGAAGCGGCTTGGAAGTAAGATCGGGGCGGCTGTGGCCGAGTTGAGGGAAGGGGACAAGAGCGCCGATCGCTGCGTAGATTTCCTCCAAAACACCGTCGGCAGCGCTCAGATTGTCGGCAGCAATGAATTCCCAAATTTCGTCGAGGTCTGCGAAGGCATCTGGGTGGAGGACAAATCCGCTCATGAATGGCGGCGGTCTTCGCTCTTGCGGCGCAGGTGGTTAAAAGCCTCTTCTCCATCGATGGGCTTAACACGGCCGCTTTTGATCTCATCGTAACGGCCATCCACCATCTTGCGCACTTGGACAAGCTCCGCGAGGTATCCGGCCATCGCGTCCTCGACGAGTTCATCCGGCGCGCGGCCGGTGCTTGCGGCAAGCTCCTGAAGGCGGGATTCGGTTTCGGGCTTGAGGTGCACTACCATAGCAGTCAGTTTAGAGACGCTGCGAGGAACTGTCAAAACGATTGTTGCAGAGTGAGTTGGGCGCGGGCGCAAAAACGGCAGCCGGGCCCGGCAGTTGCCCAGGCATTCTGCCATACTCCAAGAAAGACCCAACGCGTTGCGCGTTTAGGTGGAGACAAATTGGCTCTTGCACCAGGCCAATATCTGGTAGAATTGGCTGAAGGTGAGAGACAATGCTTCCACTCCATCTCCAGCCACAAAGCCACGTTCCGCTGTACATCCAGCTTCGCGATCAATTGCGCGCCCTCGTTCATGCGGGCGATTTGCGCCCCGGCGACCGCATTCCTGCCAGCCGTGAACTCGCGACCATGCTCGGCGTGCACCGCACGACGGTGGCGAATGCTTACGCCGAACTGGAATCGGAAGGCCTGATTCAAGGCCACGTGGGACGCGGCACGTTCATCAAGGGAAACGGCAACGGCCTGAAGATCACTCCGCCCGCGCCTCCGGTCCTGAATGGCAACGGGGGAATCCGGTGGGAACTGCTCTTCGCCGATGAACGCGGGGAAGAGATCCTTAGCCGCCTCACTGCCAATGTGCCGGAAGAGGCGCTCTCTTTTGTGATGGCGCGCCCGGCAGAAGAGTTCTTTCCCATCGAGGAACTGCAGATCTGCGTGAACGCGGTCCTCCGGCGCGAAGGCGCGGAAGTGTTGAATCTTGGCCCGTCGGATGGCTATCCGCCTTTGAAAGAGGCGCTGCTTGACATGCTGCATCACGATGGCATCGCGGCCAAGGATGAAAACCTGCTCATCACCGATGGATGCCAGCAGTCCTTCGACCTGATCAGCAAGGCGTTTGTGCGCCCGGGCGATTCCGTGATTATGGAAAACCCGACGTATCCGGGAGCGGTGGCGATCTTCCATGGGGCGCGCGCGCGCTGCCTGAGCGTTCCGATGAACACGCACGCGGAGCCGGGGACGCCGCTGGGTCTGGATCTGGAGGCGCTGGAGGCGACGCTGGCGGCGAACCGCGTCAAGCTCATCGTGCTCACGCCGGACTTCCAAAATCCGACGGGAACCTCGATGCCGCTGGCATCGCGGCGCAAGGTATTGGAGCTTGCGGGGCGCCACCAGGTCCCGGTAGTGGAAGATCACATTTACGCGCGGCTGCATGCGCGCGAGGAACGCATCCCCTCGCTGAAGCAGCTCGACCGCTCGAACCTCGTCATTCATATCGACAGCTTTGCGAAAGTGGCGTTTCCCGGCTTGCGGGTCGGATGGATTGTCGCTCCGGCGGCGGCGATTGAACGATTGCGCGTGGTGAAGCAGACGACCGACCTGCACACGGATCAGCTGGCGCAGGCCACGCTCGCGGAATTTCTACGGCGCGGACTTTTCACCAAGCACGTCGCAAAGATGCGCAAGGTTTATACGTTGCGGCTGGCGGCATTGGATGAAGCGCTGCGCAAGCATATGCCCGAAGGAACGCACTGGACACGGCCGGAAGGCGGCATGTGTTTGTGGCTGGAGCTGCCGCCGGGATTCGATGCCAGCGAATTGCTGATTCACGTGAAAGAACGCGGCGTGCTGTTTGCGCCGGGACGGTACT
>Ga0209648_10002907_pt1 | contig 14281 bp, 12 predicted proteins | sample GraSoi2013_115cm_FD_185830 | JGI IMG/M metagenome (GOLD analysis project Ga0209648, IMG submission 185830) | Grasslands soil microbial communities from the Angelo Coastal Reserve, California, USA - Sample 9_17_2013_115cm (SPAdes) (version 2) | ecosystem: Environmental > Terrestrial > Soil >...
CTCGCAGACGTGGTGGTATTTCTCCAGGATGGCAGAGTCACTTTTTTCGGGCCCTGGGCTGATTTTGAGAATTCAACCGATCCGTTCCTCAGGAACTTCCGCTTGCAAGATGAGCTGATTCCCTCACTGGACGTGACCTTGTGAGCGCGACAAGCTCGGACGCAGGCCCGGCCGGGCCGGCGGCGTCCAGCGGCCCTTCCGATCCCATCAAACAATTGCGCAAGGAGATGGGCTTCTGGGACGTCCTGCTCTTCAATATCGCCACGGTCCTGGGTCCGCGCTGGATTGCTGCCGCGGCGCACAACGGCAGTTCATCCATCAGCCTGTGGGTGCTGGCGGCCGTCTTCTTCTTCTTGCCCATGGCGCTGGTCATCAACGAGCTGTCTTCCCGCTTCCCCGAAGAAGGCGGATTGTATGTCTGGTCGAAGGAGGCATTTGGAGATTTTCACGGATTCGTCGCCGGATGGAACTACTGGATTTATACGGTTTTTTATTTTCCCGGGCTGCTGCTGGCCAGCGTTTCGATGAGCGCTTATGTGCTCGGAGGAAAAGGCGTGGACCTCGCGCAGAACCGCGCCTACCTCGAGATCGGGTCCTATTTGATGCTCGCCGTTGCCGTGGGGCTGAATATCATCGGGCTGAACATCGGCAAATGGCTGCAGAACGCCGGGGGCGTTGCGACTTACTTGCCGCTCCTGATTTTGACGAGCGTGGCCGGAGTGATGTGCATGCGCAGCGGCTCGGTGACGCACTTCACTTGGGCCAACATGATGCCGACGTGGAACTGGGACACCGTGAACTTCTGGTCACAGATCGCGTTTGCATTCACGGGACTCGAACTGGTGTCGGCAATGAGCGGGGAGATTCGCGACCCAAGACGGACGCTGCCGCGCGCGGCGCTCGGCGCCGGCGCGCTGATTGCACTGATGTATATGGTGGGCACGGCGTCGGTGCTGTCCCTGGTACCCGGCACGGACGTGGATCCGAAGAGCGGCGTGTTTCACGCGATTACGGTGGGCTCAATGGCCCTGAAGATTGGATTTGTCGGTGTCTTGGCGGCATTGCTCGTCACAGTGGGAAACGCCGGGGGAGTGGGAAGCACGGTGGCCGGAATTGCGCGGGTCCCGTTTGTCGTTGGGATTGACCGATATTTACCGAAGGCTTTTGGGAAGATTCATCCGCGATGGCGCACGCCGTATGTCTCGATTCTCGTGCAAGCCGCCGTTTCCGCTCTGGTACTGCGGGTGAGCCAGATCAGCGAGACAACGCGCGGGGCCTACCAGGTGCTCATCGACGCGGCCATCATTCTCTACTTCATCCCGTTTCTTTACATGTTCGCGGCGGCGATCAAGCTGGCGGGAAGAAAAGATCGTGCGGAGAATCCACGCGCGGTTCTGGTTCCAGGTGGAAAAGCGGGCGTGTGGATCGCGAGCGGGCTGGGTTTCGTCGTGACATTGCTTTCGATTGCGGTATCTCTCTATCCGCCGGGTGACTCGGCGGATCGGCGAGCGTTTCTCATCAAAGTGGTGGGCTGGACGGCGGGTTCGCTGGCTCTTGGCTTGATTCTCTATTTTCGCGGCGCGCGGGCGAAGAGGCACGAGGCGCGATAGCTTGGGGCCTGTGCCCTGGGCGACTAGAATCCCTGGCCAACCAGATCGGCGATGCTGAGTTTGGGCGGCTGCACCGATGCTTGTCGCGCTTCGAGGTAGCGCTCGACATATTTCCCCAGGACGTCACCTTCGAGGTTGACCGCGTCGCCGGGCTTGCGGTCGCGGATGTTGGTGTGTTCATAGGTGTAGGGGATGACGGCCAATTCCGCGACGTTGTCGTGCCAGCGCGCGACGGTGAGGCTGATGCCATCGATCGTGATCGAGCCTTTAGGCACGATATAGCGCGCAAATTCTTCCGGGATTTGTACACCGTACCACCAGTTTTCTCCTTCCCGTGTGAGATGAGTCACGCGGCCGACGGTGTCCACATGGCCCAGAACAAAATGGCCGCCGAATTCCTTGTCGGCGGTGAGCGGCTGCTCGAGATTGACGCGCGCGCCCTTCTTTAGCTCACCGCCATTTGCGCCGAAAGAAGTCCTGGAAATCGTTTCGCCTGAAAGGTCCGCGGAAAACCGGTAGTTGCGAAGATCCACGATGGTCAGGCAGCATCCGTTCACGGCAATGCTGTTCGATACTGCGAGCGACGGTGCGAGCGAAGGCGCGTGGATTCTCACGCGGCCGCCTTTGGGTTTGAGGTCGAGAGCCTCAATCGTGCCCAGATTTTCGATGATCCCGGTGAACACAGTTTGTTTGGCTTGACTTCCCGTTCGAGTGTACAGCATTTCGCGCCGGCAGCAGAAAGCACTAGACTGAAGCCGACCGGCTCGCTGAAATCTACAGAGGTTGTGCGATGAAAGCCTGCTTACTGCGCTCTCCCGCCGCGATAGAAACAAATCCCCTTGCGTTTGCTGACGTGAAGACGCCGGAGCCCGGCAACGGAGAAGTGCTGGTGCGCGTGCGCGTATGCGGCGTGTGCCGCACGGATTTACACGTGATCGAGGGCGAATTGCCGCCGCGCAAATCGCCCGTGATCCCCGGCCACCAAGTTGTGGGTGTCGTCGAAAAACAAGGCGAAAATGCGCGGCGCTTCGCGATCGGCGCGCGCATCGGGATTGCCTGGCTGCATCGTACCGACGGAGTTTGCGAATACTGCCGCTCGGGGGCGGAAAATCTTTGCGACGCACCGGAATTTACGGGCTATACCGTAGACGGTGGCTATGCGGAGTACATCGTCGCGCCGGAGGATTTTGTTTACGCGATTCCGGAAGGCTTTCCCGATGAACAGGCGGCGCCGCTGCTCTGCGCGGGAATCATCGGGTTCCGCTCGCTTCGAATGTCGGGGATCAAGCCGGGCGGGCGGCTCGGGTTTTATGGTTTCGGCGCCGCTGCGCACGTGGCCATTCAGGTGGCGCGGCATTGGAACGTGGAAGTCTCCGCGTCCACGCGCGATGCGCGCCATCAGAAACTGGCGCTGGATTTGGGCGCTGCGTGGGCCGGGGGAACGTTTGACGAGCCGCCGAAGAAGCTGGACGCGGCGATCGTCTTCGCGCCCGCGGGAGAAATTGTGCCCGCGGCGCTCAAGGCGCTCAAGAAAGGCGGCGTGCTCGTCCTCGGCGGCATCCACATGAGCCCGATCCCTTCGTTCAACTACGACCTCCTGTATCAGGAGCGCATGATTCGCAGCGTGGCGAACAACACGCGCCGGGACGGCGAAGATTTCCTGCGCGTCGCCGCGGAGATTCCAATTCGCACGCACGTTCAAATGTTTACCGTGCGCGAGGCCAATCGCGCGTTGAATGCGCTCAAGAACGACGCTATCCCCGGCGCGGCCGTTTTGCGCGTAAGTGAATGAGCCTCAGTTCGAGGACGAAGAAGAAGCAGTCTTAGTGGGCAATTTGGGCCGCTCTTCCCCGGGCGAGATTTCCGACAATTTCTGGAGGTAGCGCTTGGCGACGGCTCCGTTCCCGGAGGCTTCCGCAGCTTGCGCGGCGCCATAGACGGCATTGAATCGGTTGGGCGCGACCTTCAGAACGGCTTCGTATTCGGCGAGCGATTCCTGCTGGTGGTTCTCCAGCAGAAACAATTCCGCAAGCATTTCCCTGGCGGGCGTAACCGCGCCCGGCGTTACGGCGTTCTTGTCCATACTCTCTTCGAGCTCCACCGCGGATCGCATTTTAGAAACGGCATCGCTTTTGTTGCCGGCTTTTTCCGCGATCCATGCCGATACCTCGCGCTTCTGCACTTCGATCTGATTCGCCCAATAAACGTTGTTCTGTTTTGAGGTTGCGTCGCGGAGCGCAGCAAGAGTCTGCTCGGCCTTGGCGGCGCGATCCAGATTGCCGGACCGCGCACTGCCTTCTCCGATGGCGGCCCAGGTGATCGCCTCCGCCCACGGCACCGCGCCCTCTCTCGCCTTCAAGGCGCCAGCCTGCTCCCACTCGCCAAGCTCAATCGCAGCGCGGGCGGGAATCGCCGCGAGGGCATAGTCACCCGTCAGCGTGAGCCCCGAAACGTGTGGCAGCGCGTTCATTTCATCCAGCACGGCCTTCGCTTGTTTCACCCGGCCACTCTGCAGGTATGCATATTCGAGATAATCCATGGCATGAAGACGCTGGTCACGCGCCTCGCCGTTCCGAGAAGCCGGCTCCGCTGCGGCTGCCAGCTGCGCGGATTTCATGTTCGAACTGATGGATTCATCCCACGATCCAACCCGGGTGAAGAGGTGCGAAGGCATATGATTGGCATGGGCCGAGGCGGGCGCAATTTTCGCGTACATGCGCGCGGCCGGCAGGCCTCGCTCTGCCAGCACCGGGTTGTCATAGCAATGGATGATGTAATGCGCGACACCGGGATGGTGCGGCTGCCGCTGGAACATCGGTTCGAGGATTTCGCCGCATCGCCGCTGATTCGCAAAGGTCTTGTCGGTTTTGGGCGCGGTGATGGAGAGCGTCAGCGCGTGGAAAATCGCAGCCTCGTTGTCGTCGGGGTAAGCGGCCTGCACTTCGCCCATTTTCTTTTCGAATGCCCGGGAGTGCGCGGCGGCATCCTTGCCGTCTTCCGCGTAAGTCTCCGCCAGCGCTTCAATATATGATTTTTCGCGGGCCGTGGTTCTAGCGTTGGAGGCGGCGATTTCCATGGCCTTTTTCAAGGCGAGCCTGCCGGCGGGCGTATCGCCGTTATCCCACAAACCGTGGTAGTGCGACATGGCGACGCCCCACTGCGCCATTGCGCAGGATGGATCCTGAGTGGAGATTTCGTTGAACGCCTGCCTCGCTTGCTCGTACTGGAAAGAGTGCAACAAGGCCACCGCTCGGTCGAAACTGAGCTCTACCGTTTTCGAGCAGGAAGTCAGGAAGTGGACCGAGCCTACTTCTTCAGCCGAAAGTTCGTGGTGGTGTTCTTGAGCGGCCAGACGCAGCGATCCAGAGCATAGACAAGCGAGGAGCAGAATAACAGGGCGGCGCATAAGGCTCCTTTTCAGCGCAAAAGTGTCGATCTTTGGGAATGAAAACTCAAGGGTACTTGACAGCGAGTATGTCGGTGGCAATGGGACAAGTCAACCCGGAAAAACGTCGCGTAAGTAGGCTTCAATGGCCAGGTCCGGGCCGAATTGATGGATTTGAACATTCTGCAGTGTCGAGTGCGTCAGTTTGGGCGCAAGGGCGAAAGGAACGCGGGTGCCACCAGCGATTTTGGGGGCATAGAAAAGAACAAGTTTGTGAACGATGCCTGCGGCGAGAGCGGCGCCGTTGAGCAATGAGCCGGCTTCCAGCATGACGCTCAGAATTTCGCGGCGGCCGAGTTCGGAGAGCACGGCGGACAGATCAATGCGGCCGTTCTTCGTTTTCGTACGCATGATCTCGACACCAGCTTTCTGCAATTTGCGCGCGTTAGCCGACTTTGGGGAGACAGCGGTGAAGACCAGGAGGTCGTCGTCGGAAGTTTTAACGATGCGGGATTTGGGCGAAAGGCGCAGCTTCGAATCGAGGACAACTCGCAAAAGACGCCTGCGGCGCGGCAGGCCGCTGCGGTCGGTAAGCAGTGGATCATCGGCGAGAATCGTGCCGATCCCCGTGAGCAGCGCGTCCGAAGCGTGGCGCATGCGATGAACTTCCGCGCGGGACTCTTCCGAAGTGATCCATTCTGGGCCGTTGCGGTTTTCGGATTTTGCCGCGGATTTCCTTCCTGGTTGCGGCAGAGCAAGTTGGCCGTCAAGCGTCAAAGCGGACTTCAGCGTGACGAAAGGTTTCTTCGTTCGAATCCAGCAGGCAAACGGTTCATTGAGGCGGCGGGCTTCTTCTTCACAGACGCCCGTGAAAACATCGACACCCGCCGCGCGGAGGCGTTCGAATCCACGGCCGGAATTAGCTGGATTTGGATCGTCCATCGCGGCCACGACGCGTTGCACACCCGCGGCGATGACCGCTTCCGTGCAAGGGCCGGTGCGGCCGGTATGGTTGCAGGGCTCAAGCGTGACGTAGAGCGTCGCGCCGCGCGCTTTGTTGCCCGCCGATTTCAGCGCGACGATTTCCGCGTGCTCGCGCCATTCGTATTGATGAAAACCTTCGCCGACGATTTGGCCTTCGCGCACGATCACGCAACCCACCATGGGATTGGGGCTGGCGAGGCCAATGCCTTTGCGCGCCAGCGCCAGCGCGTGCTGCATAAAGCGAATGGCGTGCGCGTCCACGGCTCAGTCGAACAGGGAATTGGCGTAGGTTTCGGCGTCAAAGGGGACCATGTCGTTGATCTGCTCGCCGGTGCCAACGAAGCGGATAGGTAAGCCAAGCTCGCGCGAAATCGCGACCACGATGCCGCCCTTGGCCGTGCCGTCGAGCTTCGTAAGGATGATGCCCGTGATGCCGACGGTGGATGTGAATTCGCGCGCCTGCGAAAGACCGTTCTGGCCCGTGGTGGCGTCGAGAACGAGCAGAACATCGTGCGGGGCGCCGGGGATCACCTTAGCGGCCGTGCGCTTCATTTTTTCCAGCTCGGCCATGAGGTTGGACTTGGTGTGCAGGCGTCCGGCAGTGTCAACGATAACGACGTCGGCTGAACGCGCCTTCGCAGCGGCGACAGCGTCGTAAACAACGGCGGCAGGATCGGCGCCGGGTTTCTGCTTGATGACCTCAACGCCATTGCGCTGCGCCCAGATTTCGAGTTGCTCGATGGCCGCCGCGCGAAACGTGTCTGCCGCGCAGAGCACGACACTGCGGCCTTCCTGGCGCAGTCGATTGGCAAGCTTCCCGATGCTGGTGGTCTTGCCCGCGCCGTTGACGCCGACAACGAAAATCACCCGCGTGCCGCCCCCGTTCGGCGAGGCGGCGACGCCGCTCGCGCCGGCAATGTCCGGCTTCGATGGCGCATTCAGGATTCGAACGATGTGCGATTTGATTTCGCGCTTGAGCTGCGCCGCATCAGACAGCGCGTTGCGGTCCATCTTCTCGCGCACGGCATGCAGAATCTCGCGCGTCGGTTTCACGCCCAGGTCGGCGGAAAGAAGCGCGGTCTCCAAATCCTTGAGAATCGAAGGATCGATCTTGCGCTCACCGAGAAGAATCGTGTCAACGGTCTCGGAGAGCGCCGCCTTGGTCTTGCTGACCGAAGCCTTAAGGCGCTCCGCCAGTGTTGGTTCCGGCTTGCCGAAGAGAGAAATCATAAGATTGCGCGATGCAAATCACGCGCAACGTAAAATTGTAGCAGATGATGCCCAGCGGCTTCCTACCACTCTCCATAGGGGCACGATTCATTGTGCTCTACCATGCGGAAGCAAGACGAGTTGGCAAGTAGGCAGGACTCGCTGTCAGACGTGCACTTCGACGGCGCTGAGGCGGAGTTTACCGGCGTTGACGGCTGATTCGAGCGCGTTCACGACCACGGCATCGAATTTTGAGCCAGCCAGGGCCCGGATGCGGTCCATCGCGTAGTCGAGATCCATCGCCGACTGGTACGGGCGGTTGGTGGTCATGGCATCGAGCGTGTCGGCCACGCCGATGATGCGCGCCATCAGCGGAATCTGCTGGCCCTGCAAGCCGTAGGGATACCCGCGGCCGTCGATGTGCTCGTGGTGCAACTCGATGCCCGGCAGTATTTCCTTCAACTGCGAAACCGGGCGCATGATGTTCGCGCCTTTCACGGTGTGCTGTTTCATCAGCCCAAATTCCTCCGGCGTCAGCGCCCCGGGCTTTTTCAGGACGCGGTCCTCGACGCCGATCTTGCCGACATCATGCAACAGCGCCGAAATGCGGAGCTTGTCCAACTCTTCCGCGGAGAGCGCCAATTCTTGGCCGATGAGCGTCGAATATTTCGCCACGCGGCCGGAGTGACCGCGCGTATAGGGATCCTTTTCGTCGATCGCGGCGGCGAGCATGCGGATCGAACCGATAAACAGCTCGCGGTTTTCTTCGGCCGCTTCCTTCAGGCGCTCGATGTACTCTTCGATGTCGCCCGCCATTTTATTGAAGTTTTCAGCCAGTTCGCTGATCTCCAACGCCCCGCGGACCGGAGAGCGCTGATGAAATTCGCCGCGGCTGATGGCGCGCGTGGAGGCGGCCAGGCCGCGGATGGGCCCGCTGATACCGACCGCGAAGAAATAACCGACAAGAATGGCCGCGAGGATGACAACGGTGACGAACGCCAGCGCCTGCTTGTTCAGCTCGGTGACGCCCGTGTCGCTTTGCGCTTGATCGAGTCTCCGCTGCTCAATAACGGCCCAGTTCACTTCCGGGAAAGTGCTGTACGTTCCGATCATCTCGATCGAATTTTTCTTGTCTGTTTCCGTAAACCGGATCGTTTCCGTGCTGCGAAGCTCCTGTGGCAGCGCCTTCACCTGGGCGACCAGCGAATTGCCGCTTGCGTCCGCGCCCGGCACGAAGTTCTTCACGTCCGGATGCGCCACGATGTGGCCGCCGTGGTCCACAACGAAAACAGTCCGCCCCCGGACGCTGGCGTCCTGCAGCCGGTGAAGAATCGGAGCCAGTGAGACGACCGCGGCGAGCATGCCCGTGAAGTTGTCGTTCACGTCTTTCAGCGGAACGGCGACGACGAAGGCGGGCCGGTCTTCCGGTGCCAGCGCCAGCGGATCGCTTCGAAACTTGACCACTTGCAACTGCTGCGACTGCAGACAGGTGACGAACGCGCGCTGCAGCGCTCTGGCAACGAACGGATCCTTCTCCGCCTGGAAGTTCCCCTGCGACGCGCTCGTGCCTTTACCGGACTTGCCGACCGCAGTCAGATAAATGAACGTGTTACGATTGCTTTCAACAAAATACTGCAGCAAACTGGTGACCTTTGGTTCGGCAGCCGGGTCTTCAACATCGTCGATGAGGCCCGCGAGCGCGAGTATTTGGCGCTCGGTGATCAGCTGCTGCGTCAGGTTCGATTCGAACAGTTGAATTTCCTGGGCCAGCGATCGCGTCAGTTCGGTTTGCTGGACTTTTTCCGTGTCCACCAGCTTTTCCTGGCTCAGTTGCAGCACCTGGATGTGGTACAGACCAATCGGAAGCGCGCTGACCAGCAACAGCGCACCCAAAACAAGCCAGAGGATGCGCACGCGTCCCGAACGCAGGCGGGCCAATAGAGACTGAGCGGTGGGCGGCATCTCAACTCTCTATTTTAGGTGACCCAGGGTGCCAGCAGCGGCCGAGTAATCCGAAGCGTCTCGCAAGTGCAACTGGGACTTTAGTACTACTGCCGGGGGGGAGTGGGCTCTCCTCAGCTATCAGTATTCCGTTGCCAGGACTAGGTTTAGCAGGCCGAATAACGCGCTCATTCGCGCTTCAGCGGCCGGTCCATAATGTCGCGGATGGCGTCTTTGGGGGCTTTGCCCTGGTGCAGGATGGCGTCGACCTGTTCCGTGATCGGCATCTCGGTTTGGTGCTCGCGGGCCAGAGCCAGCAGTGGCGCGGCGGTATCCACTCCTTCGGCGACCATGCGCATGCTCGCGAGAATATCAGCGAGTGAACGCCCTTTGCCAAGCTCGATGCCCACGTAGCGGTTGCGGCTGAGCGAACCCGTGCACGTCAGAACCAAATCGCCCAAGCCTGCCAGGCCGCTGAGCGTCTCCGGCCGCGCACCCAGCGCCACGGCCAGGCGGCTCATTTCCGCGAGGCCGCGCGTGATCAGCGCCGCTAGAGGATTCGAGCCGAGCCCCAATCCCTGGCACGCCCCGGCAGCAATCGCCATAACGTTTTTCATCGCACCGGCAAGCTCGACACCGAGGACATCTTCGTTCGTGTACAGGCGGAACGATGGCGCGGCGAACTCTTCCTGAAGCTCGCTTGCCACAGCGGCATCTTGCGAGGCCAGAACAACTGCCGTCGGTTCACCGCGCGCTGCTTCCGCTGCAAACGAGGGGCCGGAGAGCACCGCGATTCGGCGGGAATTCGTCGTCGCACCGGCCTGCGTCAGAATCTGTGCGATGACCTTGCTCATGCGCAGATGCGTGGCCGGTTCGAGCCCTTTCGTGGCACTCACAAAAATCATTTCGCGCGAGACGCAGGGAAGAACTTGCGAGTAAATGCCGCGTGCATGGACCGACGGCATGACTCCGATAACGATGTGCGCTCGCTCCAGCGCTGCCGGAATCTCATGCGTAACCCGGATGCCCGCCGGGAGCGCGACCCCCGGAAGGTAAGCATTGTTTTCGCGGTCACGCTGCATGGCTTCGGCGAGCGCCGCGTTGTGCACCCACAGCGAAATTTCGTGCGTCTTCCGCGCCCCTGACAAAATCACGGCCAGAGCTGTGCCCCAGCTCCCCGCCCCCAGAATGGCGATTTGCGTCATTCCGCATCCTTCGTCATGCCGAAGGAAAATTTCGGCTCCACGCCTTGCACCAATCGCCGAATATTACCGGCGTGCTTGCAAACAATGAGCACCGCTGCCGCCAGGGACCCAAACGTGATGACCAGCGGCGGAGCATGGCGTGGCGCCCAGAGAAAGTACATCAGCAGCGGCATCGCGGCGGCCGCTGAAATCGAAGCCAGCGAGACGTACCGCCAGAACGCCACAACGAGAACAAACAAAATCACGGAGCCAAGGAACGCGAGCGGACACAGAACGAGAAACATTCCGGCAGCCGTGGCCACGCCTTTGCCGCCTTTGAACTTGAGCCAAATGGGAAAACAGTGGCCGGCGAGAGCCGCCAGCGCTGCGATCATCATCCAGGTGGCAGAGTCCTGCGAAAGCCGCGCCGCCAGGAGCACGGCCGCGGAGCCTTTCGCCACATCCAGAATCAGCGTGAGGATTCCCGCCACCGGGCCGATGACGCGCGCCACGTTGGTCGCACCGATGTTGCCGCTGCCCCCTTTGCGCACATCGGTTCCGCCGAACAGCTTCGCCAATATCAGGCCAAAGGGAATCGATCCGAGAATGTACGCGGGGAGAGGAATCAGCAGTGTCGTGACCGAAACTTCCAGCATGCGCCGCTACGCCTCCGCCGTCACGAAGGGAAAAGTTTCGAGCGTAGTGTACTCCGCGCCGGAGGGTTTCAGCTTGCTTTCGATGAGGTGAAATTGGTTTGTGTGGAGCGCGCCGAAGTCCCGCGTTGCGTTTTCCTTTATCACGGACCGAAGTTTTTCCGGCAGCCCGGGAGGCTGCAAGCGCGCAAGCGTCAGGTGTGGCGAGAAAGGCCGCTGCTCCCGCGGAATGCCGAGTTTTTCCATCGCGCGGTCTATGTCGGTGGCAAGACCTTTCAGATTCGCTGAAGCCTGCATACCCGCCCAGAAAACGCGCGGATATTTTTCACTTGGGAAAAAACCGAGACCTCGGAAATCGAGCGTAACTGGCGCCTCGGAGCGCGCCTTCCCAAGCGCCTGGCGAATGGCTTCGAGCTTTGTGTCAGCCACTTCGCCGATGAATTTGAGCGTGATGTGAAGATTCTCTGCGCGTACCCACTTGGGTTGCGGCGCGATGGCGCGAAGATCGCGGATCAACGCCGCGAGATTTTCTCGCACCGCCGGGGGAATCTCCAGCGCGACGAAGAGGCGCACGCTTCAGGACCTTTTCGCGCCGCGCGCCGGGGGTTCCCCGCCGTTGTACAGGAAATGGATGCGCACCATATCGAGCGCGAGTTGCGAGGCGTGCCAGCGGATCGTTTCGCGGTCGCCGGGGAACCGCACCCCGCGTTCTTTGACGCCTCCGGCGTGCGAAAGCGCGATGTGCACGGTGCCCACGGGCTTTTCATCGCTGCCGCCGCTCGGCCCGGCTATGCCCGTGATGCCCACGCCCAGCGTGCTGCCCACGTGGCGGCGGATGCCTTCCGCCAGCGCGATCGCCACTTCGCCGCTGACGGCGCCTTTGGCCTGAATCAATTCCGGCGGAACATCGGCCCACACGGTCTTCAATTCGTTGCTGTAGCAGACTACTCCGCCCAAAAAGTACGATGAGCTGCCGCCGATGCTCGTCAGCCTTTGCGCCAGCAGGCCGCCCGTGCAGCTTTCCGCCGCGGAGATCGTCGCTTTGTTCATCGTCAGGAGGCGCGCCACCACTTCCTCCATCGAAGAGCCGTCTTGCGAGAAGATGCGGTCGGTCAGCGCGATCTCGAAGCCCTGCACGATTTCGTCAAGCGTTTTTTGCGCCTGCGCCGCGTCGTCGATCCACATCCGCAAATGAATCTGAATTTCTCCGGGCGCCGCCAGGATCGTCGTGTTCACATCGCCATAACGCGTATAGATCGGCTTGATGCGCTGCTCCACACCCGATTCTCCCATCCCCGCGACTCGCAATTCCCGATGAAACATCCGTATGCCGGAGCGCCGCCGCTCCAGCCGCGGCAGCACCTGCTCGTAGTACATGGGCTTCAATTCGCGCGGCGGGCCGGGGAGCAGCGCGATGCAGCGCCCGCCGTCTTCCAGCCACAGGCCCGGCGCGGACCCCCGCGGGTTCTCCAGCACTTCCGCGCCTTCCGGCACCATCGCCTGGCGCACATTCACCGCGGGCATTTCGCGGCCCAGTTGCCGGAAGCGCCCTTCGATGTAGCGGAGAATCGCATCGTTGCGGTGCAGCTTGCGGCCCAGAAGCTCGGCCACGGTTTCGCGTGTCAGGTCGTCTTCCGTGGGGCCAAGTCCCCCGCTTGCGACAATCAGCGGCACGCGGTCCAGCGCATCGCGAAACGCTTCGGCTAACAAATCGCGGTTGTCGCCCACAATCGTCTTTCGAACGACTTCGATGCCCAGCTTGTTCAGCTCTTCCGTCAGAAAGAGCGAGTTGGTGTCCATGTGGTCCGGGGTCAGCAATTCCGAACCAACCGCGATGATCTCCGCTTTCATCTTTTCGCTTATCCGATCAACGGCAGGCCGCGAACGTCCCAATCGAGGGTGAAGAGCGCGCCGGTGGTGGCGAGAATGGCGCGGCCGGAAGGCTGCAGGGCAAGGCCAACGAGGCCGGAGCCGCTCAGTACCACCTCGGCCTCGAATTGCTGCGTGATGCGCACGATTCCCCGGCGGCCGCCATAAGAAGCAGCGACGTAGACATTGCCGTCGCGATCGAAGGCCAGCCCTTGGGGCCGGCCGAGGCCGCGAAAGAAGACGCTGACCTCGCCTCCCTTCGTGATGCGGTACATGCGATCGAAGCTGGATGTCGTCGGTCCCGTGACGTAGAGATCGCCGTTGGGGTGAAACGCCAGGTGATAAGCGGCGATGGACGGCTCGAGCGTGGCAAAAACAAAAATTTCGCGGCTTCCGCTGATCTTGAAAATCGTGCCGCTACGGTCGCCCACGTACAGGTTTTCCGCATGGTCGAACGCGATCCCCGTGGCGATGCCCATGCCTTCGATCCACTGCTCCGCGCGGCCCTCGGGCGTGACGCGATGGATGGTGCCGTCGTTGCGGCAGGAGACGAAAAGATTTCCCTCGCGGTCGAGCGCCAGCCCGCTGGGATTCACAAGGGAGTTGACCAACGGCTTCACGTTGTAGTTCGCGGTGATCTTGTACAGCGACACGGGAACGCGCTGCCCGCGCGGCCCGGAAAAGGTGACGTAGATGTTGCCTTCGAAATCCACCGCCGGATTTGCGACCGGATGAAGATTGTCCGCGATTTGCAGTCCGATGTGTACGGGATGAGGCTGGCTTTCGTGGCCGGCAGTGGCCACGCGCACCGTGCCTCCGTTCGCGCCTTCCGGGACGCGCGCGATCAGCCGGCTCTCGCTGGCCAGCGCCAGGCTGGCTTCCGCCTCGCCGAAGCGCACCACCGGGCGTGGCTGCGCTCGCGATACGAAGCCGCGCCCGTGGATGGTGATCTCGCCGCCAGGAATGGCTGCGGCAGGCGCAACTCTCTCAATGTGCGGAATGCCGTTTTTTTCTGCCGAGGACCCGAAGCCGAATTTCATAACCGAGTCAAGTGTAACGCCACACGCAGCAGAATTGCAGCGTAGATGCCCGCCATCCAGTCATCCGCCATGATCCCCCAGCCCCCGGGCAATTTTTCCAGCCGGCGGACCGGCCACGGCTTCCAGATGTCGAATACGCGAAAAAGTATAAAACCCAATAGCAGGTATTTCCAGTTGAGCAGACTGAACGCGGAGTAGAGCGCGAAGACGGAAGCCTGGTCCGCCGGTATCAGGTGCATCGGCAGGCTCAGCGGCATGATTCCGAGAACAAGCGTCAGGCGCATGCCGGAAACTTCGTCGATGACCACGTACTGCGGATCTTCGACGCCCGCATAGGCCGCGGCCCGAGAGCTGCTCCACACTCCGATGAGCCCGACAAGTAGGAGTGCCACCAGAGACGGAACCA
>Ga0209648_10002909_pt1 | contig 14267 bp, 12 predicted proteins | sample GraSoi2013_115cm_FD_185830 | JGI IMG/M metagenome (GOLD analysis project Ga0209648, IMG submission 185830) | Grasslands soil microbial communities from the Angelo Coastal Reserve, California, USA - Sample 9_17_2013_115cm (SPAdes) (version 2) | ecosystem: Environmental > Terrestrial > Soil >...
CATGCGATTGAATCGGCTCTATTTGTCTTGCTTTTGATGAAACAGTGCGGTTAATGTTTCTCAGTCTTCCTCAGGACACGTCTGAGAGCCGTTAGTGATGCCACAGCAGGGTTCCAATTTTGAAGACGTCATCGAAGCCTTGGACGCGCCAAGTTCGACGGAAAGTAGTTCTTTGTCTGGTGAATCTGACGGCTTGCCGGATGTAGACGGGATTCTGCCAGGATTTGCCGCTGACACTGTTCCCTTTCTTGCCGCAGCACGACAGTTAGATTTGATATATCCCCTCTTACATGCGCTCACGCGCGGGTCTCTGAGCGAGTTTGTCGCCCGTGTCGCAAGTCTCGAAGCTCTGATAGCAGATGGGCGCAGTCCACTCAACCCAGGCGAATTGTCCGAGATCCTTTATTGGTTCACCGATAGTACGAAAGATCACGTAATCCGAACCTTGAGAGAAAGTGGCTGGTTGATCTTCGAGCAAGCTTCCGGTTATCGGATCACCGATGCCGGCCACTTCGTCGCGACCATGCTCGCCTTTCTTAGAGCGCGGCTGCGTGAAGACGACCTCTTACCCACCGTCGAGGGAATCGATTACATGATTCGCCTTGGCGTCGATCCTGTCCGACACCTCCAATTACTCAGGACCAGACTTGAAGATCTGCGGAGTGCGATGGAAGTGGCTCGTAACTCGCATTCGGAAGTGATCCTTCGAGGTGCTTCAGAACGGCTACAGGCGGCCCTTTCTCTGTCTAAGCGCATCCGGCTGGTCCTAGCTCGGGTTCCGTTGGAAATGGCGGAGTCCCGGCGAGTTGCGCAGGAAATTCATGATCTCTTAAGTAGGCTCCATGGCGTCGGCAGCGATCTTCATGCGGCGATGACCGAAGTGGGACGCCAATACCTCCATCTCGTCGGCGGGTTGACCACGTCCGATATCGTGGCCACTCTGATGAAAATGCCAATGACAGAGCTCGCATCTGCGACTAAGACGGCGTTGCGGCCGCTGGGACGCCGACCGGCATTCGTCGTTCCCGAACTGTTGGGGGCATCCGCCGAGGCCTACCTTTCACGCCAATTGCACGGGAATGAGCCCGTCGAGTGGAAGGAGCCTCCGCCCGCCGAAATCGATACCTCTGATTTGAGCGTTCCCCAAGACGTACTCGCTCTCTTGGACGATCTTGACCGGCTCCGGACTAAAGAAGACGCTCAGCCACTCTCCACGTTCATTCCCAGGGGTACGGCCGCCGAAAGCTTCCTAAGGGCTTCACTTCTTCCTTTGCTGGATCACCACATCGGGGGCGAAGGCGTAGCGGGACGCTTGAGCTCGATGAATTTGGAACTACGGATCGAGAATGGGGATGTCGTTCCGGCTACAGAGCCCCTTTCGGAGACATCTCCCGGTACAATTCGGTTCCGCAAGGAGTCGGCAGCAAATGAGTGACGCCGCACACATCTGTTCGCGTCTCATTGTGGCGGGCACCCTACCGCGCAAGAGCTTGCCAGAGCTCGACCACCCACTGGTCCGTGCCGAGGTGGAGAAGACGCTTGCAGACTGTGGACTATCGCTGGCCAGTAGCGCGTATAGCGAATATTGGGGAATACAGCTTTCGACCGAAACGGCCGATGCGACCGTGCTCGACACTGCGACCAATCTCGGGCTCGGGGTCGACGCGTGTGCCCTGCTGACTGTGCTGTGGGCGCGTTTAGCCTTGCAGAGTCGGACGGCGGAAGACGCTCGCAGTGCCCCCGGTCAACAACCGAGCTTGTTGTCGGAAGCCCGCGCACAGGAAGCACGCGAATACAGGCCTTCCATACGTTCGCAGACCTTGGAGGGCGAGTTCGGAAAACAACTAGGGGGAAAAACACGGCTTCGAGCCCTACTGAGTCTGCTGCGGCGGTTGGGCTTTGTCTCCTATCGCACCCTCGACGATATTTCTGCGGGACCGCTCATGGAATTAGGCATTGACGGAGAGCGAATGACCTCTTTTATTCGTTCTCGTGTACTTGGCGAGCTTCTAGGCGTTACCCAGAACGGCGCGTCAGAAACGTTGACGGCTTTGCCGGAGAGCGAATCGCCTTCACTCGCAGAAAAATTCGATCCATCCAGCACTTGCTCGAACCAAAAACGGGCTGCGGCGGACAACTAATGTTCCGGTTTATCGAGTTAGAAATCCACGGTTGGGACTTTTGGCCGTCCCTAAGCGTGCCCCTGAATGCGGGAGTCGTGATCCTCTCCGGACGCAATGGGTCTGGTAAGACCACCATGCTCGATGCTATTCGGCAGCTGCTACACGCACCCCAGCTCAGCCATCGCAGACGCATCTCTCACTATCTCCGCCATCCAAACCAGCCGGCTCTCCTTCGTGCCGTAGTGTCCAACGCTGCGGATTCAAAAGGAAGACGGCCGTTCGAGCGACAGCAGATCCTCTCGGACGAAGCCACTTTGGCCTGCGCTCTTCTTCCGAACGGAGGATCTCCCGAAAAAAGGTTTGTGGTTCTGGCAGGTAGAGTCGGTGTACAAGAATTGCAGGGCCGACTCCTTGAGAGTCGCGACTGGCTGGGTCCCGAGGACTACAGGCGTGTGCTCGAATACGCGGGAGTCTCACGCAGTCTGATGAACATTTTGGCTCTCGAACAAGGTCGTGCAGACGAACTCTCTCGGCAGAAACCGCGTGAGCTATTTCGATGGGTGATGGAAGCGCGCGGTTCTCAGCAAGTTCTCGAACGTTATACAGGCGCTCGCCGGCAATATGAGGACTCAGTGGCTCAAGTCTCACACCAGACAAGCCAACTTACCCGCCGAGAAGCGGAACTTGCCGGTCTTGAGCGGAAAGTTCGTCGGCTGGACGAGTACGCCCACAAGCAAGCTTCCATAAAGGATGCGGAGGCAATTCACGTCGCTTCTCAATTGCAGAGCTCACTAGCCGAGAGCCGGGAAATCGACCGGAAACTGCCGGAGATACGAACGAAAATCGTACATCTGACGAGCAGCATTGACCGAATGCGGCGCGAACTCGATCTAGCAAAGGAAAAGATTAGTGCTCTAAGCAGCCAAGTCGATGATCTCAGGCAACAGGATGGGCAGGCTAAGAACGAATGTGATGTCGGAATTCACAACCATGCGTTGCTGGTTTCCGAAGTCAACAGCCTTTCGCACGATGCCGACGAGTATTCACGTATTCCTGAAGAGGATATGGAGAGTCTGTCAAATGCTCTGAACGAGGAACGGCGGCAAAAGTTTGCCGCAGAACAGCGACGCTCTACCGCGATGAGTACTATTCACGAAATAGAACAAATCATTTCGGACCTCAATCAGGGCATTCCATGCATGCCGACCGAGGTGCGCGATACACTCAGGGCACTCTTTGACAAAGGAATTGAGTGCCGCTTGGCGGCAGAGCGAATCGAGGTAAGCGACTCGAGTTGGAGCGCCGCCATAGAATCCGCCCTCGGTACGTTACGCTTTGCCATTTCGGTACCGGACGCGAAGCAAAACGAGGCTGTCAGAATCGCTCGACGCCATGGATTTCCGGGACCGATTGTGCCTTATTCTGAGACCATCTCCGCACCAACGACTGCAGGAGTCCTTGAACTCGGCGATGGTGTACCACTTTGGTTGGCTGGTTGGGGCAGCGAGGCGCGACTGTCAACGGATCAGACTCTTCCCAACGCAGAGCGCACCATCAATCGAGACGGAATCCGCAAGGATATTTACGGCATTTGGGTGTCGCAGGTTCGCGATCACGTCCTTGGCGGCTACGGAGTACGTGAACAGCTCAAGAACGCTACTGATCGGCTCGCTACAACCAACCAGGGGCTTGCGGATGCAGAACAGCAATTAGCAAAAGCGAGGGACGAGGAAGCAGGCCTGGAGCATCGAGTCGAAATGCAACGACGACGATCGGTGCTCGCTTCTTCTGTCCGTACGCTACCGCTAAAGCAAGCCGAACTGGCAGCCTCGGAGGTTGCAGTCGCGAAGCTAAAAAGCGAGAGGGAAAGGCAAGCGAATAATCTGCGCGAAGCCGAAGACACCCTTCAGCGAGCCACCAGGGAACTGGAAGACAACCAGAAGGAATTGGGAGAACGCGAGAAGGAATTGGAGGGGACTCGATCGACGGCAAACGAACTGGAAAGAAAGCGGCAGGAGCTGGAGCCTGAGAGCAATAAGCTGCGTGCTTGCTTACCCATCGATCTAATCGGCAAAGCTGAGATCGGGTCGTTGCCCTCAGCCATCTTGGCGGAGAACGATATCAGGCGATTGCGGGATGAGCTGGAGAAATTTGAAGGCGAGGGACCCATTCCGGACGCCACCGTGCGAGAGCAGGCCCGAATCTTGCAGCGCAATGTCGAGGAACTTCAGCAGCATGTGCGAGATCGGCAAAATGAGGCTGACGCTGCTCGCAGCGAACTCGACCATTGCCGTGGCGACTACCTGGAGGTCATACGTAGCACGCTCCATGACTATTCCCGGCGAGCTCGCGCGTTGGGCGACCTCGCTTCGGCGAAAGTCGAAATGGATCTTCCACAATTGCAGAATGACGATCGCGTCATCGACGAGGCTGGTATCGTCGTGCGGATGGGCTTTGACGGCAAAGAACCAGCGTCGTTAAACGACAATTCCCATAGCGGCGGGCAGCAGGTGGTGGCAGGTTTAGTGCTACTCATGGCGATGGCAGAAACCGAAGGAGAAAGTTTTTTCATCGTGGATGAGCCTTTTGCCCACTTGTCGCTCGACCGTGTCGATGATGTTGGCAAGTTCTTGCGCAGGAGTGGGGCACAATTTTTGATAACCGTTCCCACGACTCTAGATCGTGGTCAGCTTGAGCCCGCGTCACTCGTGATCTCTCTGCGGACCAAACGACCGGATGAAGCGTTTGCGCCACGGCCCCTGATCTGCCGCTCATGAGCGAAACGCATCAGTGCAGCCTCAAACAGGCGATGCGTGAAAGCGAATGGCGAATCATTGGTGTGCTTCGCCAGCGAGAGATCGAGCGTGTCTTCGTCTGCAGTCAATGTGGACGAGAGAAAGAAGGAAGATTTCGGAAGATAGTTCGTATTGAGAAGGAAGCTGCCTTCAATTCTGAACTGCTTCCCGATCCGGCACTTAGACACTGCGCACGTGTGATTGCGTCGCTGGCTCACGGCCGAGAACAATTACGTGCTGCCACAGTTGCCAAACGCTTGGGAGGCGCCACGGCTGACTCTCTGCTTGAGCGTCTTTGCGCGTTCGGTTTTCTACGTCTCGTCTACCTGCCGAAGCACGGAACTGCGCATCTGCATGACGTGTGCATCCTCAACTCGGCATCGATCCACGATTTTGGACATCCTGGTGATACGGAACGCCGATCCAATGCCTTGCAAGCGGCGCGCGCCTCAGTGGCCAATCTCGTACACCCGAGTGCAGTGGAAATACGGGAAATCCTTGCCTCTGACGATGCCCGAACGCTCGACCCCAAAGTTGTGACTTCTCTTGCGGGACTTGGAAAGCTTGTCGAATCAGGCGACGCGCTCCCGCACCGCGTCTTTTCGGCGATCACTCTGAACGATTCAAAGGCTTTCATGCAGATCAGACGCCGTGTCGAACGACTCGTCGGTCCCGTAGACCGACTGGGCATTCGGGACTCGGGCGCAATGGTAATGTTCGGCGGACGCGGTTTGATTGAGCTCTCGAATACAAAGATTGATGTTGGTTCATTTCGGTCTATCGCTATGTCGACCAGGGATGTCGAAAGGCTGCGCTGCCTGCACCTGCCGGAGGGGGGCGTTCTAGTTATTGAAAACTTAACGCCCTTCGAAGCCTGCCTTGAAAACACTACAGCTCTCGCGCCGATGCTTCTAGTCTGGTCCGGTGGGTTTCCCAATCGTGGCGTGGTGAGAATACTCGAACAAGCAGCCAGACAGCGCGCCCGCATTCGTGTTTGGTGTGACCTAGATCTTGGTGGAGTGAGAATTGCCAGGTCGATACACCGAATCACTTCGGGAATGGCCGAACCTGTCCTGATGAATGCTGATACCGTTCGTCTTGCGTCAGTGGGGTGTCCCCTGAGTTCCAAGGCGAAACGAATAATGGGCCGCGACCTCGCGCTTCATCCGGACGACATTCTAATGGATACGTTGCGCTCCTTGCTTCAACGCGGTGAGTGGATTGAACAAGAGACATTGCTGCAAGAACTGCCGCGCGCGTGCGAGTCGTTACTGAGTACGTCACCGCCAACGTAAGAACGGGTGCGTGCAATTTTCGGTCACGCTCCCATTGCTGTGTCTGAGCCGCCGCTTCCGAATCGCTCACAGTGATTTGTGAGCTTATGTCAGCGAAATTTTTCTGGGAAAATAGTTCAGCGTTCAGGTGTCAAGCCCCCGCTCTATTCCCGTATTGGCTTGGTGTCGGTTTTGGCGTCGGTTGGAGAGCGATCGGTTGTTGAAATGGATAGGGCGGTTGCTGTTAACCGAATGCCTCTGAAAGGCAATGCCTGGGACAGATTTGGGACAAAAGTCTTTGCGGCGATCAAGGTGCTAAGTGGCGCAGAATCAGCGAACCTAGAGAATTGAGCGATTTCAGCAAACTACGTTCTCGGTTCCTTAAAGGAACTTAACATCTCGAACGTTCCAGTTCACCACAAATATGCGAAGGCTGTTGCTCTTGGCATCTGCAGGGAACACAAAGAAACCTTTGTGGTCCGGATGATGCGCCTGTGTCGTGCCTACAATCTTTTCTCCGTCAAAAAATCAGACCTCAACACGTCGTCCCGGCTTCCCGTCTTCAATCTTCCGCGACTCTTTATATTTGCTGTTTCCCCGAAAATCTTTGACAAAGAAGACAGCCTTCAAATCCTTCAGCGATATCTCCGTGCTTTTCTTCTGAGGGAGATCGCGCTCTTGAACTAGACGGAAGGTGTCCTTGAGTGGAGAGAAATCATAGACAGACCCATGGAGACGCCGGCCGTCCAGATAAGCGACCACCACCTTATTCAGCGCCGCGCCATTTTGTCTGGAGGGCGTACTTTGTTCGATGACGTTCGGCGTCATGGCCTTCCTCCACAAGGAGCGACCGCCTTACCGGCGGCTACTTCCTGACATTGAGTGCGGGACTGGCTCGGCCGGAAGGTTTAAGGATGAGTTAGAGGTTTGCTGCGTTCAATGGTACGAAAGCGCTAGTGTGATCGGATTGCGTTCCAACAGAGAGCGAGGTCGAAGACTCAAACGAGAAGAGACCTGGAGGAGCCAAAGGCAAAACAAACTGTAGAAAACTAAGGTTTCAGTTGTGGCGACGCTTTCTGGTGCCCAGAACGGGATTTTTGCTAAAACTGGGACCTAACGCATTTAGATTCTGCAAAGTAGCATCTGGGCTTGGCACTTCCCGCGGGCACGCGCCGAATGGTTTCTAAAACCTACTTGAGCTGACGTACTGCCTCGGCCATCAGGAGCCTAGCGAAATGATCCTGTCTCTGCTGTTCCAACCCCGTGTCCTCTTCCATCTTTGACTTCACTGCGGGTTTAGCCCTTGGTTTGCGGAGATCCCTTTCGAAACGTGCTGCGATATCAGATTTTAGCTGTTCGAGATAGCCCGATTTCATGGTCTCCCCCTAATTAAAATCGGCGCCTTAATCTTTGCATATGGACACTTGCAGCATCGATTTCCCAAACGGACGGATGTGCCCGATGCGGTACCGGACTTTAGTTCAGGTCTTCGGTACGTCCTGCTTCTGAGACAGTCATCGTCTGACACTCTGTCGAATCACTCTGATGATGAGTGCAACAGAGTGAAGGACTGGATCACTTTGGCGGAACGGGTCTTGAGAGTTGACCCAACTGCTCGCGATGTTCGTAAACGCTGAAGGTTCGACCGTTGCATGGACTCTCAATCAACCGAAGGCACGCAACGCGCGCATGAGCGTCCACTGATTCTCGAGGTTCTCGGGCCCCTGGCTTTATGGTCGCCTGGTATGAAGGCTCTCGATTGAAGGGTTTAATCTTACGTCACACGGGAAGTACCGATTCGCTGGACCGTTGGTTTAGGGATTGTGCCCGTCCAGCTAATGACTCTACACTTGATCGCTGTTCCGTAAAGCATTGCAAATGATGCGGTTACAAGCAGACTCAGAGGTCTTACGGGGAAGCATCGCGCGTCCTGTGTATTCCCATGATTAGATATTCTCATGCGGTTAACATGTTGGCAGACGGGAACGCTACGAAAGGTCCATTTTGTCAGGCGAAAGCAACCCTTATAAGTAGAAGTCATTAGGGAGCTTGCTTGAGTCGTGGTCGCGAGATAGCCGTTGAGGCTGGTTGCGAGGAAACTTTCATGAGTCCGCAGCGGAGCCGCCTGCTGATTGTGGATGACAATGAAATGAACCGGGACATGCTTGCGCGTCGGTTGTCACGCAGCGGCTATCTGGTTGATGTTGCGGAAAACGCGCGGCAGCTCATGCAACACGTCAAAGAAAACGGATGGGATTTAGTGCTCCTGGATATCGAGATGCCGGAGGTCAGCGGCTTTGATGCCCTGAAGATGCTGCGCAAGGATTATTCGCCCAGCCAGCTGCCCATCATAATGGTGACTGCCAGGAACCAGAGGGAGGACATTGTCAGGGCCTTGAACCTCGGTGCCAACGACTATCTGACCAAACCGATCGACTTTCCCGTGGCTCTCGCGCGCATCGGGACTCAACTGTCGCGCAAACGAGAAGAGGTCGATCAGCCCGTTACAGAGTCTCGCCTTCGTGACCGCGGGTATAGGCCTAGGTATCCCTTTGCAGCCGATGCAGATATTGTCGATCTAAAATCTGGTACTCGCCTTTCCGGCGTGACTTCGGACGTTTCCCTAGATGGATGCTTTGTCTGTACGGGTGGGTGGCTGGAGATTGGAGCGCGTGTCCGCCTTACGCTGAAGCACAAAAACCAAAATGTGCTGATGCTCGCGATAGTTCGCGTGTTGAAGCCGAAAATAGGAATGGCCAACCTGTCGTTCGCCAAAACTCCGACCGCCTTTAGAATCAACAGAATAGCTTGCTGTCCCGGGCCAAAAACTTCATCGGAGAAGAAGCCATGTCGTTAAGCTTGGCTGCTGTAACATTGTTACGGAAATCATTTTGGCGAGGGACAACCCTTGTTTATGCAGCGAAAGATGAAAGACAAAACGACGCAATCGTTCTACAGGAATTTCTGATGGCAAGTGGACGCCCGTTGGATTCGAGCCGGAGTTCGACGTCGTAGCTGAAACAGCAGACTCATGCAGAAGCCCCAAACTCCCAAGATGTCGGGCTGGATAGCCTGGGAGATCCCGCCCATATTCTGCCGCCTGACAAGGGGCCATGATTCTTCTATCCAACCCCCCCGATTCCGCATCGGAAAGGTAGAAGTGCTTGGGGGAACCCACGGAACGTGGTGTCCACCAAGTGCCGCGAGGAGCTGAACCAGGTTAAGAAACGGGGCCATGAATAAGGTGCACAGGATTGATGGTCATTGACGCTCAAGAGAAAGCAAAGCTTTGGCGCGCCGGGGACATCGGTGGCGTCGAACTGCTTCATGCCAAGTACGTGAGGTACGCCTTTGCGCGCCATACTCATGAAGGCGTGGCGATAGGTGTCATTGAAGATGGAGCGGAGAGTTTTTGGTACCACGGTGCAAATCACGTAGCCACGCGTGGAAACATTGTCGTATTCAATCCTGGAGAGGTTCACACCGGGCAAGGCGCCGATGAACGTGGCTGGACCTTTCGGATCTTTTACATGGACGCTCGCCTTCTCCAGCGAGCGGCGTCTGAGACGGCAGGCCGGGCAAAGGATATACCCTTCTTCCGCCAGTCGATCATCCGTGACTCCCACATGGCAAAACTCCTCCATTCGCTTCACGTGACGCTTGAGTCCGATGCCTCAAGGCTAGAACGCCAATCATGTTTTACTTGGGCGTTCGCGCGGTTGGTGAAAAAACATGCAGACGACCGCCCCATTGAACGCTCTCTTGGCAGTGACCGCAACGCAGTCCAGCGGATTAGGGAGTATCTCGAGGATCGATATCAACACAACGTCTCACTGGATGAACTCACCCGACAGGTAAATATGAACCCGTACGCGCTGATTCGCGCATTCCGTGCCAAAGTTGGCCTCCCACCTCATGCTTTCTTGAACCAGATACGAATCGACCGGGCCAGGCACTTCTTGCGTCGAGGTGATTCCCTCACGGAGGCTGCTTTTTCTACGGGCTTTGTTGACCAGAGCCACTTCACGAGGCATTTCAAAAGACTAGTTGGAGTTACTCCCGGACACTACCGCAATTCATTCCGCGGCACCAAGGGCTGAATTGTTCCTTCCTTCTTTTATCTTTACCGCTTCTTCAAGCGCTAAACCGGTCCCTACCAGTCCGGCCTTATTCCCTCCCGGAAATTTGAATCAGCCAGACCAGCCATTCTTTCTTGCCCTCAAGGCTCGGTCAACGTTTCGTCGAGCCTAACTTTAAGAAAATCCAAGCTGTGTCTCACCTTCCCAGAGGTCCCTATTGCCGTGCAATAACGTACAAGACGGCCACAGACCTTCCGCCTACACTAGGCGGCAGATTCGAGTTACGTGAGACGAAGCAGATGCAGCCTGCTAGGACATCGATCTCGTTAACGACGTGGGTGGTGTGTTCTCCGAGAGATTGATTGAGACGAGGCCACACATGAAGAAAATTCGATTGGGCAGCTGGTTTTTTGCCACGCTCGTACTCGCCATCGGAGCCGTTGCGCAAACGGCCCCACCAAATGTTGGCGTCCCTGCGACTGCGTTACCACCTGACTTGATTAACGTGGGCTTTGACCCTCCACTGAACGCCCAAATGCCGCTCGATCTGACTTTTCAGGATGAAACTGGCAGCAATATCCAGCTCCGCGAATACTTTGGACGAAAACCCGTGCTTCTTGCATTTGTCTACTACGACTGCCCAATGCTGTGCAGTCGACTGGAGGAGGGGATCGTCAACTCGCTGAAGAGGATTTCCTTCAACCCAGGGGAAGACTATCAGGTCATCTTCGTCAGTTTCGATCCGCGCGATACGCCAAAAATCGCAGCACGAAAGAAAGCTTCGGCCGTATCCCGTTACGGTCGTGAGGGAACCGGACAAGGTTGGCATTTTCTCACAGGTTCGAAGGAATCGATTCAATCGATCACTCAGGCTGCCCATTTTCGATACACGTTCGACCCAAAAACCGGACTCTTCGCCCATGCAAGCGGCATCTTAATTCTGACTCCGGATGGCCGCATCTCCCGATATTTCTACGGAATCGACTATCCCGATCGAGATCTGCGTCTTGGGTTAGTTGATGCGTCCTCGGGAAAAATTGGGTCGCCTATCGATCGCGTATTGCTCCTCTGTTATCAATACGACCCAACGACCGCCCGATACGCCACCACGGTTCTTAGACTGCTCCGCTTGGCAGGAGTTTTGACCGTTGCAGCCTTAGTGCTTGGAATTCTGATTTTTCGCCGACGCGATACCACAATCTCACCGACCGGACTCTCGTTGCTCAAGTCGACTGTCTCGCTAACGAAAGGGAGGAATTGAGATGGCCGCAACGGCTATCACATCTACCCCAACTCTCCCACGCGAGCACTACCTGAACGCGACATACGGTATTCGCTCGTGGCTACTGACGACTGACCACAAACGAATCGGTCTGCTCTATCTCGCTTCCGTTACATTTTTCTTCATGCTGGGCGGTATCTTTGCTTTCATAATTCGCCTCAATTTGCTGACGCCTCAGGGCAACTTGGTTTCTCCCGAAACTTACAACAAGCTTTTTACGATGCACGGCGTCGCCATGATCTTCTTTTTTCTCGTTCCGTCCATTCCTTCCGTGCTCGGCAATTTCCTGATTCCTCTCATGATAGGCGCAAAGGATTTGGCATTCCCGAAGCTGAACCTCTTAAGCTGGTACCTGAACATCATCGGGGGCTGCTTTGTGCTGTACTCCTTTTCTACAGGGGGTCTGGATACGGGCTGGACCTTTTACACGCCCTTCAGCAGCATCTATTCGAATTCGGCTGTTACGCCCGCCATCATCGGCATTTTCATCAACGGATTTTCGTCCATCCTCACCGGACTCAACTTTATAGTCACTATCCACACCATGCGCGCGCCCGGCTTGACTTGGTTCCGCTTGCCGCTTTTTGTTTGGGCCCTCTATGGCACCAGTATCATCTTCATTCTCGCGACTCCCGTGGTCGCCATCGCCCTTTCGCTCGTTGCTTTGGAACGCGTCTTCCACCTCGGTTTCTTCAATCCTGCCCTCGGTGGCGATCCGATTCTCTTCCAGCATCTCTTCTGGTTCTATTCGCATCCTGTCGTTTACATCATGGTCCTGCCCGCAATGGGCGTAGTGAGTGAACTGATCGCTACCTTTGCTCGCAAGCCTGTATACGGATATAAATTCGTCGCCGGTTCGAGTATAGCCATCGCCGTCCTTGGGTTTCTCGTCTGGGGACACCATATGTTTGTGAGTGGTCAGGCCACATATACGGCGCTGACGTTCTCGTTTCTCAGCTACCTTGTTGCCATTCCTTCGGCGGTCAAAGTCTTCAACTGGACCTCCACCCTCTATAAGGGTTCCCTCTCTTTTGACACTCCCATGCTCTACGCTCTGGGCACTATCGGTCTATTCACGATTGGTGGCCTAACGGGACTTATTCTCGCCAGCCTGGGAGTGGATATGCACGTCCACGACACATATTTTGTCGTTGCCCATTTCCACTACATCATGGTGGGCGCCTCGGTAATGGGCTATCTCGGTGGACTCCATTTCTGGTGGCCCAAGATTTCTGGAAAACTTTATCCCGAGTTCCTCGGGCGAATCGCAGCGATAGTCCTCTTCGTGGGTTTTAATCTCACGTTCTTTCCTCAATTTATTCTTGGATACCTCGGTATGCCACGCCGCTATTACAGTTATCCGCCCGAACTTCAAGTGCTCAACGTCCTGTCCACTGCCGGAGCGACTATTCTTGCCGTCGGCTATTTACTTCCCCTCGTTTATCTGACCTGGTCGATGCGCTATGGCAGGATCGCAGGACCCAATCCATGGCCGGCGACTGGACTCGAATGGCAGACCCCTTCTCCACCGCCGCAAGAGAATTTCCACGTCACGCCCGAAGTGGCCTGGGAACCGTACGACTTCCGCAATCGTCCCGATCTCGGGCTAGAAACAGGCGGTGCGCCCTCACTTGCTCCCGCACACGGAGATGACTGATAAAACATGACGATTCCGATTTAGAAGCTAAAACCAAACAAAGGAGAAACAAACAATGCCAAAGGAAACCGCAACTCAGGCCAAGGAAAAACCGCAGGCAATGCACGAAATACCAACTGACCTCAACCGCGAAGCCGTCGGCGAGATCACAACCGCGCTACGTCGATTGCTGGCCGATACATTCGCGCTGTACTTGAAGACCAAGAATTTCCACTGGCACATGACCGGGCAGCATTTCCGCGATTATCACCTGCTGCTCGACGAACACTCGGAACAGATCTTTGCCATGACCGATGATATTGCCGAACGTGCGCGGAAAATCGGCGGACCTACATTGCGCTCGATCAGCGATATCTCCCGGCACCAGCGTTTGAAGGACAATAACGACGAAAGCGTCGACCCAAAAGAGATGCTGGCAGAACTCAGCGCCGATAATCAGGCACTGACGGGCTATTTCCGTTCTACACATGAAACTTGCGAAAAATACAATGACGTGGCGACCTCAAGCATGATCGAGGTCTGGATTGATCAAACCGAGCGCCGGACGTGGTTCTTGTCGGAAATCGTGCAAGGACTCTGACGGTTATCTGATCGAGTGCATCCAACCAAGTCTTCGAAAAGCGCGCGCCTTGATGCCGCTCTGCGGCTATTGGCAGACCGAACGAGATCTCGGTTACGTTTATACTGGGAGCATCCAATCATAATTGCCGGGACAGCGACAATCGGGAAATGCGCGGAGAGGAGAGGTCGTGCGGATGCGAGCTGGGAACCGAAAACGATTTTGCACCACGCTTTTGGTGGGTGCCGCTGCGCTGAGTCTCGGCTGCGAGGTCGCCAAGGAAGCTAAGAGCGACTGTGGAAGCATCGCCGCAAACGTCAGCGAACGCCACTTATTCCTGCTGCCGGTCCGTTGGCCGAGACCAAGTCCCTCAAACAAAAGGGTCTCCCAGTCGAGGCTACTCACGCGGCGGTTCCGGCGGACAATCCACAGACTCCCGCGAAAATCCCACTCGGCGAAAAGCTATTCTTCAACGGCCGCTTATCGGCGGATGGAACC
>Ga0209648_10002911_pt1 | contig 14264 bp, 8 predicted proteins | sample GraSoi2013_115cm_FD_185830 | JGI IMG/M metagenome (GOLD analysis project Ga0209648, IMG submission 185830) | Grasslands soil microbial communities from the Angelo Coastal Reserve, California, USA - Sample 9_17_2013_115cm (SPAdes) (version 2) | ecosystem: Environmental > Terrestrial > Soil >...
GTGGTAATTGTGACTATGACGTCCGGCATTCGTTGAACGGGTCCTATACATACCAATTGCCATTCCAAGCCTCGCGAGCCTGGTTGGAGACGTTCATCGGTCATTGGCAGGTCTCCGGGACTGTGTTTGTTCGCGGCGGATTTCCTTTCACTGTTCTCAGTACTTTTTTTGGCGCGGCAATACAGAACGCATCTACAGGTCTATATTCAAACGTAGTTCCTGGGCAAAACTTTTATGCGAAAGGGCCCATTCAGGGTGTGACGCAGCCCGGTACGATCCAGTGGCTAAATCCAAATGCTTTCGAATCTGTCGTCAATGGAAGCATGTGTTTTCCTTCCAACACGCCTCAAAACTGTCAACAAGGCGATGCTGGCCGGAATAGCGTGCGTGCGCCCGGCTTCACTTGGACCGACCTTGCGATCGGAAAACAGTTTCGAATTACCGAACGACTGAATTTCAAATTCGAGACGCAATTCTATAACTTGTTCAATCATCCGAACTTCGGTTACCCGAACTCAGGTGTACCCATCTCCGGGATTCCATCCATGCCAGGGACCCTCACCGGGTTCGGCACGATCAGCAACACTGTGGCCCCTAGTACGAGTCTGGTGGGTGGACGCCTGGGCGCCGACGCCTCAGTGCGCATGATTGCCTTACGCGGAACAATCACGTTTTGAAGCCACTCAAGGTGAGGGACCCCATTCGCGAAACAGGGGGATGCATACTTTCATGACACCGCGACCGCTGTCAGAGAAGGGTTCAGCAGTCATCCGATTGTTTGTCATGATTGGAATAACGCTGGAGGTCTCCCTCGGTCACGTAACGGGGCAAGAACGGGGCTGGGACGGGAAGAACACCGAGTCATCGAAACGCGCAGTGACTGTCGCAGACGCTATTCGAATGACACAATTCGGAGACGAGGTGTACCTCAGAGGCCTGCCCCCGAGGGATGGTGTCTCGCAATTTTCACCCGATGGCACGCAATTTGTTGTTCTTACAAAAAAGGGTAACATTGAGAAGAATACTAACGACTATTCTCTCTTATTGTTTTATGCCGATGGAGCTCTAAAGGCTCCTGCCCCCAGGGTCCTTGTGACGTTCTCGTCTTCTTCGAATCGGCCCGGGATTCAGGAAGTGAAATGGTTGGACGGACGCTTGATCTCTTTTCTTGCCGAAAATCCGGGAGAGGAGCAACAGCTCTATACTTTCGATTGTTCTACCAACCAGTTACGAAAGCTTACTGAGCATTACAGCAGTCTCGCTTCGTATGCAATCTCCCGTCGGGACGGACGGATTTTCTTCACGGCGTACCCACGAGTTGAATCGATGCTTGACGAAAGAGCAAAGCAGTACGGAATCGTTGTGAACGCTCAACCTTTTCCAGATCTCATTGCGCTGAAGAATGAGTTCTCATCCGCCTACCATTTTGATTTATTCGTAAAGGATTCCAACTCTGAGACAGCCGTTCCTGTCAGAACCAACGGGACAATCGGGAACCCGTCAATTTGGCTCGCGCCGGATGGGAGAAACTTGATTCTTTCGACCTCGATAGCTGACATACCCGACAAATGGAGGCAATACGACGATCCCCGCCTCCAAATGTATATGAGGCCAAAATACACCAATGGGTCTGATCTGTTTGTTACACAATATGAAGTAATTGATGCGGACACTCACGAAAGCAGAGTGCTCATTGATGCTCCCATCGGAATCGGACCTTCGCAGGTGGGTTGGTCACCAGATAGCCGTTCAGTTGTTGTTGCCGGCACCTATCTCCCGATACTGGGTGATGGCAGAGAGCAAAATCGCCGGAGATCTGAGAGGCTTATAACAGAAGTAAAGATCCCTAGCCGAGAGATCGTGCCAATCACCTCCAAAGACCTGAAGTTTCTGAAATGGGTCTGCTCAAACAAAGTCATTTTCGAGTTCAAGTCCAAGCCCATCGGACTTGATGTCGCCGACAATCTAGTTTCCTATCAAAGAACTGCAACAGGGTGGACTGAAGCCAACGTTAGGGCGAATGAATTGAGTGACAACAGGCGGCTTGAGGTCACGATCGAAGAAGATATGAATACGCGTCCTAAAATCTTTGTGACGGACCTGGTCACGGCGCAGAAGTCAATACTCTTGGATCTGAACCCTCAGTTCGCAGGACTCAAATTCGGGCACGTGGAAGACATCATTTTCGAGGGAAAGGACGGCCACAAAGTTAAGGGGGGCGTGTATTATCCACCTGACTTTGTCCCGGGCACTAGGCACCCTCTCGTTATCCAGACGCATGGCTGGAATCCGCACAGATTCTGGGTTGAGGGGCCATACTCCACGGCTTTTGCTGCCCAACCTTTGGCTGGCAAGGGAATCATGGTAGTTCAACTCGAAGAGGATCTTAATGACATGGGGACGCCGAACGAGGTTCTTCGGGAAATGGCCGCTTATGAGGGTGCGATCGACTATCTTGACAACAAGCAGTTGATCGACCGTGATAGAGTCGGGATCATCGCCTTTAGTCGGACGGGTTACTCAGTCGCATACGCAATTACCCATTCAAAATATCATTTTAGCGCGGCTACGATGGCGTCAACCGTTGACGGAGGTTATTTCTATTATCTTGCAAGTCAGAATTTCATGCCAGTTGCGGCTGAAGATATGGAAGCTTTGTACGGAGGTCTTCCATTTGGCGCTGGTCTTCCTTCTTGGGTGAGGAATTCGCCGGGCTTCAATATGGAGAAGGTAGATACACCAATACGGCTCGAAGCCAATGAGCCTGTAGGTCTTACAGGTTTTTGGGAGTGGTTCACTGGACTAAGGCGTCTAGGCAAACCTGTGGAGTTGATCTACATGCCGGACGGTGCCCACATACTGGTCAAACCATGGAATCGACTGACCTCGCAGCAAGGCAATGTGGATTGGTTTTGCTTCTGGTTGAACAGGCAAGAAAATCCCGATCCCCGGAAGACGGAACAGTATGTCCGGTGGCGAAATCTCCTTAAACTGCAACAAGTTGCTCGGTTGCAAGTAGGGAACAACTGAGGTTCTCTGAGAACTCGGTTCGTCAGTTCTACCCTTGAAGAGTTGTGAAGTCCGAGTGCCGTAGGTGCTGAAAGGATGCGACCCGGGACCTGGGCAGTCTTAAGTACAACGACCAGATCCCGGTATCGCTTCAGTTGGTCAGTATCGACCCGGTTATGCGGCTCGGCTACTCTTCGTCCAAGTCGCACGCCGCAGCGGTCCTGCTGTTCGGGCTGTCGCCATCGTTGCCGAACTTACCACGGATAACTTCCGAAGCATCACCGAGTACAGTGATCTCTGGCTTGTTATATGTCATCTTGTCTCACCTCCTTTCTATAATGGAGTCACCACTCTACTAGTAGAAGTCCGATGAGTTGTGGGGTGCTAATCGCTCTGGGCTCCCTGCCGCACAAGAGAGATGTTGGTGCTGATTGGCGGTACGATCTGTGAGCTCAATGAGTCGTCGCCCAAATAAATCTCGCAACCATAATTCCAATGAGATGGCCCGCATTAGTCGAATGAGATGGACTCTGCCTCCATTTTTCGCGAATACTAATGCCTCGCGAAACGGTTTTGCCGAGATGTATCCGAGAGTAGCGCTTACCGGGGCCTCGAACATTCGGTCAAGGCCAGGCCATTCCTGCTCCAACGCGAGGACGTGAGCACGAGCATTTACTGCTTTCGTCTTGCGCGACAAAACTTCTGGCGGCACTATCCCCGACAGTGCTCGACGCATGAGGGATCTGCGCTCTCCCGGTCTCAACAATTGAGTCGCAGGAATAGAGATCAAAAACTCCACCAGCGTGCGGTCAAGGTACGGGTATGTTCGTTCGAGCCTTAGAACAGGCGAGGGCAGCGTGAACCCCATTTGTCGTCTCAGTCCGATGACAGATTGCACCCTGTCTCGAAAACTGGGCAAACGAGAACGGAACCCATTGGCAAGCCCAATCTGCTTGCCTGCGAACTGATTGTTGCGGATAAGCTTTTGTCCAACCCATGCATCAACTTTGGCCTCGCGAGTAAAAGAAATCTGAAAGCGGTTAGGCAAGAGCAAGAGTAGGGCCTGAAACAGTAGATGAATCAACGGCACTTTCTTAACGAGACTCCAATTCATAAGCTGTTTGCCCAACTCGACTGGACGAAATCGAACAATCAAGTCTGCCAAAAGTGGCCTTGGGTTCGGGATGCCGCCGAGAAGCTCGTCGCCTCCAATACCAGAAAGCAATACTCTGTTTCCTTGGCGTTCAGCGGTCAACGCCAACTCATGTTCGTATGTTGCTTTGCTATTCAACCAACCTGGAAAGGGCAGAAAATGAGGGTAGGCGAGGGAGAAGGAGCCGCCGGTCGAGTCCACATTAATGTGGCATCCCACTTTTTCGCAGACCTCCTCAACCTTCGTAAAGTAGGGCCGCTCATCTCCGCCTGGCTCGTAGAGTGAGTAATACGAAACCGTATCGATACTGGGTGTCTCTGCCTCGCCTCTTTTCCAAATGTCATGGGCCATGCAGACGATCGATGAGGAATCCAATCCCCCGCTCAACTCAGCCAGGACTGGCGAATCGGATCGAAGTCTCCTCTTGACTGCTCGACGAAAACTATAGCGAAAGTGATCTTCGTATTCTGCATCGGTCTTATATCGAACCTCTCGTATCGAAGAAAATGTCCAGTAGGAGTGGACAGACGTGTGACCGTTGTTAACACGAACAACCTGCCCCGGGGGAACTGTCTGGATCTCGCAGTACGGACTGAGTTCGGCGTCCGGGTGCAGAGCGAGATACCCAGCAATGTACTCGTCATTGACCGTCAGCGGTTTTTTCATCGCCAGGACAATTGGCTCCAAATGGGTGCACCAGATAAGTCGCACGTTGGTTACACAATAATAGAGCTGTCGGACTCCGATGTAGTCGACGGCTAGATCAAGCGTTTTGGAGTGCGAATCCCACACGGCGATTGCCCAGTCTCCAATTAATCTCGTTAGGCAATCGCGTCCCCACCGGTCGTAGGCAGCGGCAACGATTGCTACATCCGATTGATCAAATGAGCGAGATCCGTATAGAATGGACGACAATTCATCGCGATTGTCGAGCCTCCCATTCCACAGAATCATCTTCCCGCCAGGCGTGGAATAAGGTTGGTCCTCGGCTCGCGATTCTTTCGTCGTACAAAAGGGTCGATAAAAGCTTCCTATAGGAGGAATCACTCTGACGTTGGGGTGATCGGGAACCCACTGCGCACATGCCAAATTTAGTTGTGCGAGTAGCTGTTCGTCGACAGGTTCTGAGTCAAATTGGATAATTCCGCCATGTGCACTCATCGAGAAGCACCCTTTAGCAACGCTCCCAAATCGAGTACATTTCCTGAACGTTGACCCGTTCGTTTACAGCATGTCGATTGACCTCGACCCACGAGTGCGCCTTGAAAGGAGCTTTGTGCGCTCCGATCACCATGTCGGCGGGCACACCAAATGTCCGCAACAGGCACGTTGTGACTGCAGAGCGTTGCAAACACAAGACCCTTTTCGGATACCAACAACACGCGTGGTTCACGGCGTCGCACACTCGATCGATTAGCTCGGCAGGGGCGGTATGGTTAGTCACTTTCCATTTCCGAACAATTGAATGCAACCTTGCAAAACTATGGCCGAGCCCCAACACATCGAAGGCAGTGAGTCCACAAAAACTAGTGAATGTGAGACATCGCATTTGCCATCTCCTGTCCATCAGACGACAACCCCCAGTTCATGGCATATGAAGGAAAGACGATCCGTCAGTGCATCTATTCGCGCCCCTAAGGGCTGCGCGGCAATGTGTCCCCACTGAGATTTATAATCGAGAATTATCCGATATCCAGAAGTGGTGGCCGCCTGGAGGCGAGCCGTCATTTTCCGGGCATGCATTGGGTTACATCGAGTGTCGGCGTCACCCGAAATCAACATCACTGCGGGGTAGGCGGTGTTCGGTCTTACATTGTGATAGGGTGAGTAAGACTTCAAGACAGCGAAGTCATGGTCGTTATCTGCACACCCATACTCTTCTATCCAATTTCGCGCTCTGTCGAAGAGTTGAAACCGTAGCATGTCCAAGAGAGGCCCCACGCAAAGTACAGCGCGAAAAAGGTCTGGCCGCCGAGTCATTGCAGCTCCGACGATCAAGCCCGCGTTTGATCCACCACCAATGGCTAGGTGGCGAGGATCCGCATGTCCTGAGCGCGTCAACCATTCAGCGGCACAAATGAAGTCGTTGATCGCGTTCGGCTTATTGAGGCGCTTGCCAGCCCGATGCCATTCGCCGCCGAATTCCGAGCCACCACGCACATTTGCCACGCCGTAAATCACTCCCCTCTCTAGGAGGAAAGCCGCAACAACTGAAAATTGAGGCGAAGCACTCACGCCGAATCCTCCATAGCAAGTCAAAAGTGCGGGCCTTGGACGAGACGTCATGAACCGTTCTTGAAGTACAAGGCAAAGAGGTACGCGTGCCCCATCTCCTGAAGCAAATTCTCTCCTCTCTACGTGTACAGATTTAGTGGCGAAAGGCACTTGCCTGGACGCCCAAACGCAATGACGCCCTGTTAAGGGTTCGTACCAGTTGACTGTTATGGGTTGTGAGAAAGACGAAAACTGGTAGAAAATGAGATCGGTGCCTGGATCGCAAGGTGAAAACCGCGCTGTTCCGTCTTTAGGACAAGGTAACGCGCCCCGCCGTTCTCCAAACAGGTCATACATCTCTACTAGAGTCTCCCCGTTTCTCAGATACCGTACAAAGACTGTTTGGCCCGCGACAGCGAATTCCTCGATCACGGAATCGACTTCGGGAACGATCGTACGCCAATTGACACGCTGCGAGTTTTCAAGATCAATGGCAACGACGCGAAGATTGGGTGCTCCCAACGACGTAAGGCATACAGCTGTGTTTCCAATAAGCTTGGCCACAAATGTTCCTTCAATTCCATCAGCAACGAGTCGAGGGGAAGTCCGCACAGCTTTGTCCTGCACATAGAGAGAACGGGAATTTGGGTCAACGATGTGGCGAATCATGTAACCTATGTATGGGCTGTTTTCAGACCCGGTGATAGAAATTTGGAGGCGGGGATTATCCCCGAGTGGAAATACCACGGTATCGTCAATCGATTGTGTCCCAAGTTTGTGCCAGCACACGGCGCGTCGACTTCCTGAGTGTGAATCAACCTCTTCAAGCGAGTAGAAGAACCCACTAGCATCATCGGAAAAGACAAGTCCACGGAATAGACCGCGTGGCAGCTTGTCCGGAAGACGCTCTCTGCGATCGACATCCATGAGTTCGATGGCCTGAAAATCTTCTCCTCCTCGTCGCACGCTGTATGCCAGGAGTTTCCCACCTCGTGATATACTTGTGATATCGACCGACACGCCGGTTTGCCCCAGACATGACGGGTCAACCAAAGGGATATCCTCTCGATCTATTCCCTCCCGCATGGTAATCACCGGTTGATCTTGGAGTGGCGCGCGCTTTCGGAAAAATATTCGATCGCCAACTTTTTGAGCTGTGTCGACTACTTCGACAGACAGTAACTCCTGAATCCGTCTTCTAACACGCTCACGACCGGGAATGCGACTAAAATAAGCGCGCGTATGTTGCGTCTGTTGGTCGATCCAATTTCTAGTTCGCGGGGACTGCTGATCCTCGAGCCAGCGGTACGGATCACTCACCGAGATGCCATGAAGGATGTCGGTCACGGACTCGCGTAGCGTGCGAGGCCCAGTTTCTAAGACGTCGCGCATAGGATTCCTGAATCCTTTAAGGTCTGAATTTCACGATGCATACGCCTTGTGAAGGTCCGCCAGTATTTTGCGAGGTGCGGGTCCTGCAGCCGCTCGGGATCTCTCCATTTGTCTCCATGGATTGCTGCGAACAGCGCGCCAAAAAGGGGCGCGTAAGCGAAACACTGGCGGAGTTTCTTGGCCGGGATGAAGTCCTCCCAAATTCTGGAATAAGCGTGGTGCATCATCTGCCCGCATGTTGCGAGTTCCGGGCAATATTTAAGGAATGCTGACCGCAGAAACTCAAACGTCGAAAACGGATTGCCAACGTATGCTTCGGCCCAGTCTACAAAGACGCAACCGTCTTGACGCACGAGAACATTGGTCGGGTTCAGGTCGCAGTGTCCCAGCGAGTCAGGTAATCCCAAATCCTTCGAGCGACGACACACGAACTTAAGATCCTTACCGATTTGGGCCAACTCTTTTTCCGACAGAGCTGGAGGCTGGTTCGACGTCTGCCGTCGCATGACATCCACCATGACGTATAGAAACGGATCAATCTTGTCGATAACTGTCGATATCCGAAGATCCAAACACCCGATGGCAAGAAGATAGTCCGTGTGTCCGATCAGGTCTGTCTGCATCTTTCCCAACGTCGACGCAGCAAGAGTCCATGCATGTGGCGCATGGTTATTTTCGAGCAAAATGCCCCCAGCTTCCTCCATCAGCCAAGCATTCCACTCAGGACGCGCTGCGACTAGTGTCGGAAAGTAATCTTGGCCTTTGGCGAACAGCCCGACACTAATTCCATATTCGCGCAAATTGGGCTCGCCAACAGCTTTGAACCATAGCGCTCGTCCGGTCGTTTCCAATCGAACTAAACTGAAAAAGGGGCTTGCGTTCCATTGGCGAAAACGGCCCGTCAGCTTTGACGAATGCTGATCAGCCTGTTTCTGTGCCCAAAATATGAGGTCGTCAAGCCAACCAGCTCGCGCGAAGGGACCAGCCAGCACGCCTTGGTTATAAGCGTCTGCCGTGGCGAGGATCTCCTCAAGCATATATGCTTCAGTCGAAGAACCTAGAATGGCACGCAACGCGCTTCTAGGAATCCAGTCGAGGTTGCACCGCGGTTCCCAATCTGGATCGCATGCCTCCAGTACAATGAATTTGTTCTCTTCTCCTATTTGTCCGTTGGCCTTGGCACTTGGCTCGAACAGGCAAATTGTCTTCAGATTCCACAGCTCGTTGAGGCGCTCATTGACGAGTTTTGGTGTCCTCTCCCATTTCGGTATCGTCACACGAGGTAACTCAAAGGATCCGTTGCGTTGAGTAAGTAAGATCTCGAATGTGGGCCGACGGGAAATGACAAGGCTGAATTGTTCTAGTGCGGCAGAGTGGCTTTGAGGTGATCTCATCAGAGTGTTGCCAATCGGGATCCGTGAAGTCTGGAGAGTAGCCATTGCGTTGGTGATCGTGCGCCTGCAGGAGATCGTCGTCAACGAGAAACACTTAGCATTTTCTGCGAATCACTTAGCGTTTCCTGCTTTTCTCGGAGTGGGAGGAGTTAGAGAGGGATGTAATCTCTGCTTGGCCAAAGAATAGATGCGAGGCGTCGCGCTTGATGGCGGTGCGGATTTGTAAAGGCGGTTGTATATGCTGCTGATCCCAGCCAAGTCTTCATGAGTTCCTTGTTCCTTGATGACGCCTTCATCGAGAACGACGATTCGGTCTACCCAAGTTAATGCGGAGAGGCGATGGGAAACGAAAAGGATGGTTTGGTCTGCAAAATGTTGGGTCAAGTGAATATACAAGGCGCGCTCTGACGGGATGTCGAGTGCCGAAGTGGATTCATCTAACAAGATTATTGCTGGCCGTTGTAGGACTGCGCGCGCAATTGCTAGTCGCTGACGTTCACCTCCGGAGAGATAGCTGCCACGCGGCCCCACTCGCGTGTCCAAACGCTGCGGCAGGGAAAGAAGGAGGTCTTTCAATCCCACAAGTTCGACTGCCTCCCAAAGCTCCTTCAAGGTTGCTCCAGGATTCCCCATCAAAAGATTTGCCTTTATAGTTCTGTCAAACAAGACTGGTTCCTGAGTGACATAGCAGACCGTTGATCGAAGGCTGGCAAGCGCTATATTTCGAACATCAATCCCATCAATACGCAAGATGCCTCGATTGACGTCATATAACCTTGCAATGAGCTTGGCTATGGTGCTCTTTCCGCATCCACTAGCACCCGCAAGGGCAATCTTTTCACCTGGCTTTATATCCAGATCCACACCCTTCAAGACAGCAAAGCCACCAGCGTAAGTAAAGAAGACGGCGTCCAGCACAACCGCACATCGCGATTTAGCTACAAGCTGAACAGCACCGGGGTTGTCGCGCACGCTCGGCACCTCCTCGATAATCTCGAGGATTCGTCGTATGCTGGAATTCAAGCGATTAATCCGAGAATAGATATCCACGGCAGCGCTCAGCGGTGTGAACAACCTAGCCAGATAGCTGTAAAACGCAACAAACCCGCCCACTGTTAGGGCACCATGAAGGACTTGCTCGCCACCAAAGGTCAAAATTGCGATCACTCCTATCGCGATAACACCGAGGTAGAATGTTCTGAACAACATTTCATGGAGATTTCTGTCGCTGAGCGCTGCTATCTTGGAAAAGCTCTCGTGCATAAAAGTTCGAATTTGACTGGCTTCTTGACGCAAGAGTTGAATCTGGATAACCGATGATAGATGTTCCTGCAAAAAGTTATTCTCCTTACTCGATGCTTCCTGCGTGCGGTCTGAAGCTAAGCGCAACCGAATTTCAAAATACTTGTTGAGCGTGACGAAGATCGGCACAAGAGGAAGAAGCACGCACGTAAGCCGAAAATTAAGGACGAACATCGTGCTTACGACAAAAACGCCGGTGACGACTGTTTGGAGAAGGTAGGGGACCAAGTTCGAGCCGATTTCCGCCACTTGATCAACATCTTGCTCCATTCTATAGAGCTTATCTCCGAGTGGGACAGCCTCTAGGAAGTCTGCCGATAACCGGTTGATTTGATTTAGGAGCGTGAGGCGAATCGAGTAAGCTAGTTTCTGAGCTGTCCGGAAGCTCATTACCCCCGCGAGAGCATAGCAACTCAATTGAGCCAGATAAACGCCGCCGATACCTAAAGCAGCCACTATTACTATATGTATATCTCTGTTTGGGAGGACGATGTCGATGAACCATTTCATAATGAGTGGATCGACGAGGAATATCACGCTGCTGAGGACGACCAGCAAAATGCTGAGAACGTGAGCGCTCAAGAGTGGGCGGAGTTGAAAAAAAAGCCACCGAGTCTCTTTATTTGGGCCATTCATGCGTCACCCTGTAATTACAATTCTGTACAGACGCCGAAGGTGCGATGCGATAGAGCTGTGGCTGGCGCAAGGGATACCTCACACTATCGGCTCCGAAGAACAAGTCGACTTTCTCTCTGCCAAAAGGAGCCCTCCGTTGTGACTTCACTGTTGCTCCAAACTCTTGGTCTACTTGTGAAGTTCAGAGACCAAATGGTTTCGACGAGAGATAATGTCAAGCATGCCGACCTAGTCCTTGAACGTTCAGGTGAAATTGCGAGTGGCTCGGTATCCGAGGTCGGCGGAAGCCTCTTTCACCGGAGCATCGCGCAGTAGTGTAGGTGCACGGTGCGCAATCCCAGTCGACGCGATTCAGTTGGCCCAGAACTGATGTGATGCGTCGGTTGATGGGTGCCAGCTCCAAGGAGCCCCTTCGAAAAACACAATTTCGCATTGAAAACCGAAGAAAGCTAGAACGCGGCGCAGACACGTGTATTCCGGGGTCCCGAGGAAGCATACGCGAGTGCTCACTTATGAAAGGGCAGAACGAAAAGCGCCCCTCTGGTGTTCCACAGGAAGGAGAGGGAGTCCGGCACCGGGCAACGAACGGCCATGGAGGGAATTGTGATGGGCTTCTAGTGCTATTCGTGTATGACGTTATTCTTTGCATAGTTGGGGGAAGTCGGTTGCATGCTACGGCCTTAGCCCTGGAAGATCGGTTGTAGGAGCCAGGACTCTTGCAAGCCGGACGAAAGTTCGCTCAGTTCGGACTCGATGTTCGTGATGTGTTGTGTCGCGTACTGGTCCCTAAATGCTCTCTGAATTTCTGGAGTTGACCGTTTCGTCAGCAAACATCGAAGCATCAAAAACCAAGGCTCAGGAAAGCGAGCTCCCAGAACGCCCATGTCGGAGAGTTCGCGGACCCACGTCACAATCGCAGTTATCGGGTCCCGCGACGGATAGCGCTGCTCAACTAGGTTGAGAATTGCGGGGCGCTCTGGAACGTTGAGCAATAGCGCCAAAAAGAATTGCAAATCGCTGTTGGAAACCCGCTCGCGAATACTCATGATCCTGTTCCTTCTTTCGGCCTGAAGCAGTGCCGGTTGCAGCGCTTCAATCAGGCTTGGGTGCTTCAATCTAGCAGCCAGGAATAAGCTATGGCGTTGGTCCTCATCGTTAATCATCTCGAAGGTCGAAAACAGAAATCGGAATACCGAGTAGGCGTCCTCAGTTCCTAGTATGTGATGCGCAATTTCGTTGTATTCGGCACGCTTGCCGCTGATGAGGAGCATTCTTAGAAGCTGAGTGCGACGTCGCACAGAGGGAATATCACTCTGGTCGGCATAGGCGATTGTCGGCGGAAGATAAGCATATTGTGGCAGCTTGTCTTCCTCGCCCAATGTCCGAACAACAACGGTTAGACTCGGCCGATCCAGATGAAACGTGGAATGAATCAGCTGTTTCCCGGCGATAATGGGGCGCGAATCTCCCTTGCGTAAAAGCTCGGCCTTCTTGAGCGAAACGCGACCCAATGCCAAACGCATCGCTATTTGCTCCGTTGGCTCGAAGTCCCACAAGCTCTGCAGACTGGAGCCCTGCATGACATGGAACGCACCCGAAAAGGAGTGCTGGTGTATGGCAGGAATGCCCTGAACCCAAAAAAGCACTTCGATGCGAAAATCACGGCCGCCAAACACGGTTAGCGGTGGCTGCCCGAACTTGGCGCTCAGATCGGCTTGGCCGGGCAATCGTTCACAGGTCAGGGCCCATTTCGCAACATCCCAAAAGGAAACGTGCTGGTCGGCCGTGATTTTCGAGAGCCCTCGGGTTGCGACTTCGGGGAAGTCTTCTTCGTTATAGTTTCGTTCTTTCCAAAGACGAGTAACGAGCGAGCCGAGCGTCTGAAAGAATTCCATGAATACGTCTCCCCTAACGTCAAGAGTTCTGTTTGGCTGTTGCGGGGGCGTTCATCCACTCAGGCACCAGCCATCCGCCGTTTCGCGCTAAATCCATGCGCCGTGCGATCTGGAATCCCTCAGGATCGATCGCAAGTTGATGGCGGCCAAGCCAGCCTGTCACGAGGTGACCTTCGGGATCGCCCTCTCGGCTTCGAGCGAACCACCATTCAAGAACATTCCCGCTATCTTGCAGTTTTCCAATGAAGGCATCCGCCGCTTTCCAATCGGTGTTGCATTGAATCCCACGAGCTAGCCGTAGGGCCTGGTTCACAAATGCGAAAGAGTCCTTTTGACTTAGATGTTCCGAAAGTAGTTCATCAAGCGACGGACACGAAGCATTCGTGATCTCACCGCGCCTCAGAAGATAGGCGAGGTTCAACGAAGCAATAGGATTGCCTTGGTGACGTGCCTCTTGGAACAGAACGCTCGCCTCTTCTGCAAGTCCACGCGCTGCTTTTGTCGTGCCCGTGAGGGACTTTTGGTACAAATAAAGGCCAAGTTCCAACAATTGACTTGCGTTGGTGGCTCCCGCGCCTCGTAGCCAACGAAGGCCTTCTTCTTGGTTATGGTCTAGGCCCCAACCAGAAAGCAGATAGGTACCTATCTTTATCATTGCGATCTGGCTGCCCTCCCGGGCAGCTTCGCGCAGCAAGCGTTCACCCTGCTCAGGATCAGGTGCCAGGCCATTACCTGTTATAAGTCTGGTTCCGAGATTGATCACGGCAAGACGATGTCCGCGTTCCACAGCACTGCGGAGCCATCGTTCGCCTTCCGCAGAAGACCCAAGTGTTTCATTTTCGTCGAGCTCATACTCTGCAAGCTTTTCCATGGCGAAGGGATTGCCCAGCTCGGCTGACTTCCTGAGCCACAGTACTCCCTCCTCGACTGATTTTTGGAGACCATCACCAGTCAGCAATCGCACTCCGAGCTTCTCCATTGCGTACAAGTCGCCGGCCTGAGCGGCCCTTCGTAGCCATCGTTCGCCCTCACTTGGTGAGTGTTCGAGCCATCCCCGAAACCTCGAGGCCGAGACAATGTTCTTAACTGAGTATTGCTCTCGTCTCGCCAGAAGAATGATTAGGTCAAGAGAGAGAGCCAATTTGGGAAACTTGGCATCAGCATCAGACACTCCGTCAGTAGTACCAGCTTTGCTTGTGAGGCTCATCGAATTGGCCTCACTGTCAAAGAATCTGAGGGTTGAGCACGGTGCACCACCATTTTGATCGC
>Ga0209648_10002912_pt1 | contig 14264 bp, 11 predicted proteins | sample GraSoi2013_115cm_FD_185830 | JGI IMG/M metagenome (GOLD analysis project Ga0209648, IMG submission 185830) | Grasslands soil microbial communities from the Angelo Coastal Reserve, California, USA - Sample 9_17_2013_115cm (SPAdes) (version 2) | ecosystem: Environmental > Terrestrial > Soil >...
TCGACCATGACGACAAGTCATCAGACGAGCGCGAAAGGTAATTGCGGCGTGCCCCGGGGCGGCACGAATGCCGGCCGTCGCACAGCCGGCCTGCGATTACGGCGATAATGCGGTCATGCGCCTGTCCGCCCGGGCCGACTATGCACTGCGCGCGGCCGCCGAGCTTGCCATCGGTGACGGCACGCCCATTACCGCTGAGCACCTCGCGAGTGCACAGAGGATCCCGGTCAAGTTCCTGGAAAATATCCTCACCCAGCTACGCCGCGCCGGCCTCGTGCGGAGCCAGCGCGGCGCCGCGGGCGGTTTCTGGCTGGCGCGCCCAGCGGCCGATATCGCGCTCGCGGACATCATCCGCGCGGTCGACGGACCCTTGGTGGGGGTCCGTGGTGCACGGCCGGAGAACGTCGGCTACTCGGGGGCGGCCGCGCCGCTGCAGCGGGTGTGGATCGCGCTGCGCGCGAACGAGCGGGCAATCCTTGAGCAGGTCACGCTGGAACACATCGCCTCGGGCAAGCTCCCCCGCCGGGTGATAGAGCTCGCCGACGACCCCCAGGCCTGGGTCTAAGTCTGTTATCGCACCGCGCGCGCCGGCCTCGGTCAGGCCGGCGGCTCCCGGCTCGACGGCATGGCGCCTTCGATATGCGGCAGAACCGACCGCGATCACGGAATCGATGCGGGAAGTGTTCCGATGACCACGATGGGAATAATCAGCGTCGCCTGGGGACACCACGGGGGTAGCACGCGGGCGCACGAGCGGGGGCAAACCGCTCTATCTTGCGGGGGCATGCACGGCTCCCGCACGTCTGTCACGGGGACTTGTCATGCGATGGTCATCGCGCGAACGAATCGTGCGCCACCCGATCGGCGCGCTCGCGCTGACCGCCGCTGCGATCATCGCTCCGCCGGCCGCGATCGCCGGCCCAGCCGGGACCGGCACCGCACCCACCGGGACGGTCACCGCAGCCGGCGCGCTGACCAGGATCCTGCGGCCGGCGAGTTCTCCGGCGCCGGGGCGCCTCGGCGTCGAGCCTGTCGACGTCCCCGCCGCCCAGGCCGCCAACCCGCGCACGCTCGGTGCGATCATCGGCCACGTGCGGCCCGGCGCGGCGATCCGCCGCCGGCTTCTGATCGCCAACCACGGCGGCGCGGTGGCGCACGTCGCGATCTACCCGGACGCGGCCGTCATCCGCGATGGCGCGTTCCTCGGCTCGGCGGGCCGGGCGCGCAGCGACCTGACCGCGTGGACCACGACGAGCCGCCAGAGGATCATCCTGGCCCCGCACGCGGCCGCCAAGGTCGCTGTCACCATCGCCGTACCACCGGACGCCTCGCCGGGTGAGCGCTATGGAGTGATCTTCGCGCAGGAGACGTCCCGCCTGCCGGTCCGGAGCGGTTTCGCGATCAACGAGGTCAGCCGGGTGGGGGTCAGGATCTATTTGCTCGTCGGCCGCGGCGATGCGCCACAGACGGATTTCGCCGTCGGGCCGCTGCGGGTCAGCAGGCCGGCCGATGGCCCGCCACTCGCCGCCGCCCGCGTCACAAATACCGGCAGGCGGGCGGTGGACCTGAGCGGAAACCTGACGCTCTACAGCGTCCGTGGCGTGCGGGCCGGCCCGTTCGCGACGCAGTTGGGCACGACGCTCGCGCCTGGTCAGTCCGGGCAGGTGGAGATGGACCTCGCCAACTGGCTCCCGGGCGGCGTGTGGCGGGCCAGGCTGGTCCTGGTGAGCGGATTGACGCGGCGGCGCGTGGCAGCCACCGTCCGCGTGGGCGGTGCACCCGGGTCAGGTACCGGCATCCGGTTCGCGTCCCGGTATCTGATCGCCGCCATGGCCGCAGTGATCCTTTTGGTGCTCTTCGTATCTCTCGCGCGGCGGCGACGTCACTGGGATCGCTTATCTCACGGCATTTGGAATGAAACAGGGTCAATCGGACCGGGCCAAATCTGGCCGCGTCCGACTCCACGTCGGGTTCGACCACCAGGGCCGGCCGGACCAGCCGGCTTGACCGGCCGACCTGACTGGAGCGGTTAGACCGGGACCATGTCCTTGATGTCGCCGATCCGGCCGGTTCCCTCGCCGAACGCGCTGCGCACGGGCTGGCCGCCCCGCCCACCGATGAGACCGGGGCGCAGCGGCCTGCTGGCCAGAATGTCTCTGGCCGGCACCGGGCCTTCGAGGACGGCCTGGCGTCCACCGGGCATGGCCGAGCCGGACACCAGCTCGCGATCGCGCGGCGCAGGGCGGCCGGCCAGGACCGGCTCCTGCGGGCCGGAGCGGCCGGCGAGCGCTGGCTCCGGCGGCCCGCCGATAACGGCGGCGTTCTGCAGTTCGGCCAGTGCGAAACCGTCGGACACCTCGCCAAGCACCCGCGACAGCGGCACACCGAGCGCGGAGCAGATCGCTGCGAGCAGCTCGGAGGAGGCCTCTTTCTGGCCCCGCTCTACCTCTGACAGGTAACCGAGCGACACCCGTGCCGCGGCGGAAACCTCACGCAGAGTGCGACCCTGCCGTAGGCGCAGCCGCCGTAGCACGTCACCGAGCAAGTGACGAAGCAGTACCATCGTCGCACCCCTTCCCGTGACCCTGGAACTTCATCCCTGGCGTACCTTCCACCGTACCTGGCCCTGCCGACGAAGTGGCAGGCCTGGGTGGCGGACTAGCTAATGCGGGTAACGCTGTAATCAGGCCATCTCTTCCCTGAGCCGGCCGAGAAGCAGCCCGAGCGCCGTCACCACCGTCCTCGCGCGGACCGCGGCCCGGTCCCCTGGCAGCGCCACCGTCCTTACCACCGTGTCTCCCTCCGACGCGACGGCGACGTGAACGGTTCCAACGGGCTGGCCGTCCTGCGGATCCGGGCCCGCCACGCCCGTGGTCGCGACGGAAAATCCCGCACCGAGCCGCTGCCGCACTCCTTCGGCCATGGCCACGGCGACATCGGGATGCACGGTGCCGTGGCGGTCGAGCAGCGGGCGGGGCACGCCGAGCAGGGCCGCCTTCAGATCGGTCGCGTACGCGACCACCCCGCCGCGCACCACCACCGACGCCCCGGGGATATCGGTGAGCGCGGCGCAGACCAGCCCGCCGGTCAGCGACTCCGCGACCGCGAGGGTATCGCCTCGCGAGGCCATCAGTTCCAGTACCTGGCCCGCCAGTTCCCCGGCGGCCGGCGCGCCGGTGTCCTGACGGCCGTGTCCTTCCTCAACCATGAAGTCCCTTCCGCGTGCCGCGAGCGCCCACCCGGCCGCGGCGCAGCGATACCGCCCGGACCACGTAGTCGCCACCCGTCACGAGGGTCACCGCCAGCGCCGCCGCCATGAGGGTCTCACGGACCAGGCCGAGCGGCCCGGGCAGCACGTACAGCCCGATCGCGATCACCTGGAGCATGGTCTTCAGCTTGCCGCCCCGGCTGGCCGGGATGACGCCGCGGCGGATGACCCAAAACCGCAGCGCGGTGACGCCGACCTCGCGGAACAGAATCACGCCAGTGACCCACCAGGGCAATTCTCCAAGAAACGACAGGCTGATCAGGGCAGAACCGGTGAGCGCCTTGTCCGCGATCGGGTCGGCGATCTTGCCGAAATCCGTGATGAGGCTGTGCTTGCGGGCGAGCCGCCCGTCGAGGAGGTCGGTGAACGAGGCGACCACGAACAACACGAAGGCGATGATCCGGTCCAGGGTGCCGCCGCTGAGCAGGAAGACGACGAAGACGGGGACGAGCGCGAGCCGCAGCACGGTGAGGCCGTTGGCCACGTTGACCAGGCGGACCGGGGCCGGCGCGCCGACGGTGACCGGCCCGGTACTTTCTGGGCTCGGGCCGGGCACCGCCCGGTTCACTGCCGTTCCGCGGCGTGGCCCGTTACGATCTCGACTGCGTCGGCTACCAGATCGACACCTTCCGCGGCCCGGACCGTCGCGCGCACGAGATCGCCCGCACGCATGCGCAGGCCGCCGGCGACGGTCGTGACGCCATCCACCTCCGGTGCCTGGTGCGCGGCGCGCCCCTCGAACCCGCCGCCGGGCAGCGGCCTTTCTATCAGCACCTCCACCTCCTCACCGATCCGGTCCTCGGCGCGCTGTGCCATGAGTTCCTCGGCAAGATCGCTGATCTCGCTCAGCCGCGCGGCAACCTCGTCCTCGTCCACCTTGCCCGGCAGCGACGCCGCGGCGGTGCCCTCCTCGTCCGAGTAGGCGAAGACCCCGATGGCGTCGAGCCTGGCGTCTTCGAGGAAGCCACGCAGCTCGGCGAGGTCGGCCCTGGTCTCGCCGGGAAACCCGACGATGAAGTTCGATCGCACCCCGGCACCGGGGGACCGGCTGCGGGCCTGCCCGATCAGCTCGCAGAACCGCTCGCGGTCGCCGAACCGCCGCATCGACCGGAGCAGCGGGCCGCTCGCGTGCTGGAACGACAGGTCGAAGTACGGCGCGACGCCCGGCGTGGACGTCATCACCTCCGTCAGCCCGGGCCGGACCTCGGCCGGCTGCAGGTAACTGACGCGGACCCGCGCGATGCCAGGTACGGCGGCGAGCGCGGGCAGCAGTTCCTCGAGGAGCCGCAGATTTCCCAGATCCTTGCCGTACGAGGTCGAGTTCTCGCTGACGAGCACGAGTTCGCGGACGCCCCGGCCGGCCAGCCAGCCGGCCTCGGCGATTATCTCCTGCGGCTGCCGGGAGACGAACGCACCGCGAAAGGACGGGATCGCGCAGAAGCTGCACCTGCGATCGCAGCCGGACGCGATCTTCAATGGTGCCGCCAGCCCGCGCGACAGCCTGCGGCGCAGTACCGGTGGGCCGGACGGAGGGAAGCCCGCAGATCCCGAACGGCTCACGCGCGCCGGCACCGGCCCGGCAGGTGGCGCACCGGCCGGGGCGGAGATCGCACCTGCCCGTTGTTTCGCACCGGCGGGCCCGGCGCGCGTGGCAGACCAGGGACCGGGCGCGGCAGCCGTTCGGGATCGTGGTGGGGAACCCGGTACGGAACCCGGCGCGCCGTGCCCCGGCACGTGCACGCCGGCCGCTTCACCGGCGGCGCCCGGCCGTTCGGCCGGTGCGAGCGGCAGCAGCCGCCGCCGGTCGCGCGGGGTGTGGGCGGGCCTGCGCTGCCCCGCGACGACGCGGTCGAGCACCCCGCCGATGTCCGGGTAGTCGTCGAAGCTGATGACCTCGGCCTCGGGCAGTGCGTCCGCGAGATGGGCGCCGTACCTTTCCGCCAGGCAGCCGGCCGCGACGACCGGGCTGCCTGAGTCCGCCGCCGAGAGCAGTTCGCCGATGGAATCCTGTTTCGCGGCCTCGATGAAACCGCACGTGTTGACGAGCACCACGTCTGCTTCGCCGCGCTCGTCGCGCCCGCCGTCACCGTCACCGTCACCGTCACCGGCGCCGTCGCCGTCGCCGTCGCCGTCGCCGTCGCCGATCAGCGTCCAGCCGGAGGCTTCGAGCCGCGCGGCGAGTTCCTCGGAGTCGACCTCGTTCCTTGCACAGCCGAGTGTGACGAGGCGGACCGTCCGGGCGGGGTGCGCCTGCGCTTGGGGTTCCTCCGGGGCCCGCGCGCGGCGGGTGCCCGGCGGATCCTGCGATGACGACGACACAACCGCAGACTACGGGAACCGGGCCAGGGCTGAGCGCAGCGTGCTGGGCGCGGCCTTGCCTGACGCGGGTGGTTACGGCGGCCCGGCGCAGCCCTGGTCCGGCCCGGACCAGGGATCAGCCTTGCCGGGTGGGGCCGAAGCTGACGTTGGTCACCTCGCCCGGGCCGCCCGGGGTGCCCAGATTCTTTCCGTTCACGGTGAGCTCGACGCCGCCGGCGTTCCCGATGTTGAGCGAAAGCTGCTGATCCGCCGTCCACGTGCGGGTGGCCCCGGCCGGGAGGATGCCCTCGTACACCACGGTGCCATCCGGCATGGACACGCTGACCCAGCTCGGCGCGGTCGTCCGCAGCTGTATCACGACCGAGCGCCGGTACTGGCTGGCCGAGGTGGGCGCGGGACTGTGCGATGGCTTGGCGGTAGCGGTCGCGGTTGGGTGCCGCACCCGCTCACCGCGCGCCGCGTTGTTCACGGGGTGCGATCCACCGGCGACCAGATACACGACCCAGTAGATGACAATGGCCACGACGGCCAGCGCCATCGCCGCGCTCCAGTTCGGCGGCCGGCGCTCGCGGATCTTGATGGGCTTGGCCGGCTCGAAAACCTCGGCCGCGGATACCGGAGCGATTCCGCCGTGCGCGTCGTCGTACTCCTGGATCAGCGGCCCGGGATCGGCTCCGACGATCTTGGCCACGCTCCTGATGTGCCCGCGGGCGTAGAAATCACCACCGCACGGCGAGAAGTCGTCGTTCTCGATTCCGCGGATGACCGTTTCCCTGATCCGCGTCCGCTGGCTCACCTGCGTGACACTGAGACCGGCATCCCGTCGGGCGCGTGCCAGGGTATCGCCGATACTCACGCCATTCCTCCGCTACATCGCCGGAGTCCCGATCCCGTCCCCAAGTCTAGACATCCGCCCGGGCGCCAGCGAGATACCCCCCGCATCGAAAAGGACGCAATCAGCACTCTGCGGAACTCTCCCCCCGGAGTGATCACCTTCATACCCGGCACCGGCCGCGGCAATCACCGGCGTGTTCGTCAGCCACCGCGCAGGCTGCCGAGAACCTCAGCAAGATCATCGGGCTTGACCAGGACGTCGCGGGCCTTGGATCCCTCGGACGGCCCGACGATCCCGCGGCTTTCGAGCAGGTCCATCAGCCGCCCGGCCTTGGCGAAACCCACCCGCAGCTTGCGCTGGAGCATCGATGTCGAGCCGAACTGCGTGCTGACGATCAGCTCGGCCGCCTGGACCAGAAGCTCTAGATCATCGCCGATGTCCTCGTCGATCTCGCGTTTGCGCGCCGCCGGAACCGCCACATCCTCGCGGTAGGTCGGCTGCGCCTGCTTCTTGCAGTGCAGGACGACCTCGCGGATCTCCTTCTCCGTCACGAAGGCGTTCTGCAGCCGGAGCGGCTTGCTCGCACCCATCGGCAGGAAGAGCGAGTCGCCCTGCCCGACCAGCTTCTCCGCACCCGGCTGGTCGAGAATGACCCGGCTGTCCGCGAGGCTGGAGGTCGCGAAGGCCAGCCGGGACGGCACGTTCGCCTTGATCAGCCCGGTGACCACGTCCACGCTCGGCCGCTGGGTGGCGAGGACCAGGTGGATGCCGGCCGCGCGCGCAAGCTGCGTGATCCGCACGACGGAGTCCTCCACGTCGCGCGGGGCGATCATCATCAGGTCGGCCAGTTCGTCCACGATCACCAGGAGATACGGGTACGGCTGATAGACGCGTTCGCTGCCGGGCGCCGGCACGAGCTTGCCCGCCCTGACCGCCTTGTTGAAGTCGTCGAGGTGCCGGAAACCAGACGCGGCGAGGTCGTCGTAACGCCGCTCCATCTCGCCGACCACCCAGTCCAGTGCCTCCGCCGCTCTTTTCGGGTTGGTGATGATCGGAGTGATCAGGTGCGGAATTCCCTCGTAGTGGGTTAGCTCGACCCGCTTGGGGTCGATCAGGATCGCGCGCACCTCGTCCGGCGTCGCCCGGGTCAGGATCGACGTAATCAGACCATTTATGCATACACTTTTGCCGGCGCCAGTAGCTCCCGCTATCAGCAGGTGCGGCATCTTGGCCAGGTTCGCGACGACGGTGCGGCCCTCGACGTCCTTTCCGAGGCCCACCACCATCGGGTGATGGTCGTTCACCCCCACCGGGGAACGGAGCACGTCGCCGAGGCTGACGATCTCGCGGTCGGTGTTCGGGATCTCGACGCCGATCGCGGACTTACCCGGGATCGGCGAAAGGATCCGCACGTCGGCGCTCTTCACCGCGTAGGCGATGTTCTTGGACAGCTGGGTGACCCGCTCGACCTTGACCGCCGGCCCAAGCTCGATTTCGTATCTGGTCACCGTCGGGCCGCGGGTGAAGCCCGTCACCTGCGCGTCGACCTCGAACTGCTCGAGCACTCCGCTCAGCGCGCCGACCATGGCGTCGTTGGCGCGCGTGCGCATCTTCGGCGCGCTCCCGGGGCGGAGCAACGCGGCGGGCGGAAGCGTGTAGCTGCCGTCGGCGGCTCCGGTGAGCGTGAGCTGTTCGGATCCGCGGATGCCGGTGCCGGGCGGGCCGGCCGTCGCCGGCGCGTCGCGCGATCCGCCGCGGGGCTTTTCGCCCGGACGGGGCCCGAACCCGAGCGCGTCGAGCAGGTCGTCGGTGCCGTCGCCGGCCGCCTGCGGCCCAGCGCCCGGCGGCCCGCCGCGCCCGCCCGGCCCGCCCTCGTTCTGCGCGCCGGGAAGCAGGGCGGCGGCGTGCGCCGCGTCCGCGGCCAGCGGTGCAGGGCGCCCCTCGCCGACGCCGCCACCCGACAGCAGCGGGGTGTCGTAGGGCTTCTCGTGATCGCCTGCTTCGATCGCGGCCCGGCGCGACCGTGTGCCGCGCAGGAGGTGGCCGTGACCGCGGCGCGAGCCCTTGTCCACGGCCTGCGGGCCGGCCTGCGGACCTGTGGCTGCCTCATCGCCGGTGCCGGCCTGGCCTGCCTGGTCACGGCCAAGGATGCCGCGAAGCTCGGCGAGGCGTTCGGGGATCCGGTGTACCGGTGTGGCGGTGATGACGAGCAGTCCGAACAGACAGAGCAGGGCGAGCAGCGGCGCGGCGATCCACGGCGTGACGGCCGCGACGAGCGGCGCGGAAGCGAAGAATCCGATGAAGCCGCCCGCCGAGCGCATGACGGCCGCGCCCGCGGTCGGCGGCGGTGTGCCGTTGGCGATGTGCACGAGGCCAAGTGCCCCGGCGAGCAGCGCCGACCAGCCGATCACCATCCGGCCCGTTTCCGCGTTCCTGTCGGGGTGGCGCAGGTACCGCCACGCGAGCAGGGCCAGCAGCAGCGGCACCGACCACGCGGCCGAGCCGAACGCGCCGCTCACCACCACCCACAGCGCCCGGCCGGCCACGCTGCCAAGGTGCCACCAGATCGCCGCGGCGCTGACGAGCGCCGCGCCGAGGACCGCCAGGCCGATGCCGTCCCTGCGGTGCAGTGGGTCCAGGTCGCGGGTACCCCGCCCGATCGCCCGCACCGCGAAACCCACACCGTGCGCGGCGACCATCCAGGCGCCGGCGACGACGCGCGCGACCCAGCCGAACATGATCAGGAACGGGTCGTTGGGCCGCCCGGCGCTCTGCCGCCCGTTCTTCCGCCGGCCGCGGCCGGTGTTCTTGCCCCGCGAACGGTTCCTGCCGTTCTGTGGCCGCTTGCGCCCCGGCTGGATACCCGGCTGCCTGCTCGTCTGGCGCACGGCCCCGGTCCGCGACCCGTTGCGCGATCCGTTGCCCGATCCATCGCGCGCGCCGGCCGCAGGATCACGGCGGGCCCGGCCCGGTGGGCCGGCCGGCATCTGGGCAGCGCTTCGCGGCGCACGGGTCGCCATGATTTCAACGGTACTGAGGAACCCTGTGCGTCCAAAGCCACCGGCGCGCGTGTCGCGAAGATTGTCACCTTCACCCGCGCGACTGCTTCCGCTCCGCGCGCCGATCCCACCCGCCAGCCAGAATGCCCGCACCATTTGCTACCGGGGACGCCCCGCCCATCGGCGCCGCGGATCACTTGTGCCATGACCCACGCGATCCGCGGCGCCGTCCGATGTCGCACAGCGCGGCGCATTCCTGAGTGGCAGGCGGGTCACCATGTGTCATTGCGGGCATCCTGAATGACGCATGAGGGTGTCGCGGGCACCGTCGCGGCCAAGCGCCCTGCGGTCAGAGCTCGACGACGACTGGGATGATCATGGGGCGGCGGCGGTAGTTCTCGTTGACCCACCGCCCGACCGTGCGGCGGACAAGCTGGCGAAGCTGGTGCGCGTCGTTGATGCCGTCAGCGGCGGCGTACGCGAGCGTCTCCTCGATCAGCGGCCGCACGTCCACGAACGCCGCGTCGTCGATACCGGAACCGCGCGCATGGATCTCCGGGCCGCCGACCAGCTTGCCCGTTGTCGAGTCGACCACCACGACGACGGAGACAAATCCCTCATCGCCGAGGATTCGCCGGTCCTTCAGCGACGACTCGGTCACCTCACCAACCGACAATCCGTCCACGTAGACGTAACCGCACGGCACCGCGCCCGTGATCGACGCCTGCCCGTCCACAAGATCCACCACGACGCCGTCCTCGGCGATCACGATGCCGCGGCGCGGCACGCCGGTCAGCTCCGCCAGGTCCGCGTGCGCGCGCAGATGCCGCCACTCACCGTGCACCGGCATGAAGTTGGACGGGCGGGTGAGGTTGAGCACGTAGAGCAGCTCACCCGCCGGAGCGTGCCCGGACACGTGCACCAGGGCGTTCCCCCGGTGCACGACGCGCGCGCCCCACCGGGTCAGGCCGTTGATCACCCGGTAGACCGCGGTCTCGTTTCCCGGGATCAGCGAGGACGCCAGAATCACCGTGTCGCCTTCGACGACCCGGATCTGGTGATCACGGCTGGCCATCCTGGACAGCGCGGACATCGGTTCGCCCTGCGACCCGGTGGAGACGAGCACGACCTGATCGGGCGGCAGGTCATCGACGTCGCGCACGTCCACCATGAGGCCGCCAGGGACGCGCAGGTAGCCCAGATCGCGCGCGACGCCCATGTTGCGCACCATCGACCGGCCCACGAACGCCACCTTGCGGCCGTGGCTCGCCGCCGCGTCGAGCACCTGCTGCACCCGGTGCACGTGGCTGGCGAAGCACGCCACGATGACCCGCTTCTCCGCGGTCGCGAACACCTCGGCGAGCACCGGCGCGATCGCCCGCTCACTGGTGACGATCCCCGGCACCTCGGCGTTCGTGGAGTCGGATATCAGCAGGTCGATGCCCTCGCCGCCGAGCCGCGCGAACCCGGCCAGGTCGGTCAGCCGCCCGTCGAGCGGCAACTGGTCCATCTTGAAGTCGCCGGTGTGCAGCACCAGCCCGGCCGGGGTCCGGATCGCGACGGCGAGCGCATCGGGGATGGAATGGTTGACCGCGAAGAATTCGAGATCAAAGTTCCCGAACGGCTGCCGCGTGCCTTCCGCTACTTCGACGGTGACGGGGTCGATGCGGTGCTCGGTGAGCTTGCTCGCCACGAGCGCGAGCGTGAGCTTCGAGCCGACCAGGGGGATGTCCCCGCGCTCGCGCAGCAGGTACGGCACCGCGCCGATGTGATCCTCGTGGGCGTGGGTGAGGACGAGCGCGTCGACCGCGCCGAGCCGGTCCCTGATGTAGTCGAAGTCCGGCAGGATCAGGTCGACGCCTGGCTGGTCGGATTCTGGGAAGAGGACGCCGCAGTCCACGATCAGCAGCCGGCCACCGTACTCGAACACCGTCATGTTCCTGCCGATCTCACCGAGACCGCCAAGTGGCACGATGCGCAAGCCGTTGGGGAGAAGGGGTGGTGGCGCGGGGAGATCGGGGTGCGGATGGCTCACTCGGCCATCCCTGAGATCTTCACGCCGCCTGCTTGCAGGTCGTCACTGAGCCGTTCGATCTCCGCCGGCGTCGCGTCCGTCAGCGGGCCGCGCACGGAGCCGCCGGGCAGGCCGAGCAGCCTGAGCGCGGCCTTCGTCAGGATCACTCCCTGGCTGCGGAAGATCCCCGTGTACACCGGCAGCAGGCTGCGGTGGATCTCCAGGGCGCGGATCACGAGGCCGGACGAGTAGGCGTCGATCATCGCGTGCAGCCGGTCGCCCGCCACGTGGCCGACGACGCTGACGAAGCCGCACGCCCCAACCGCGAGCCACGGCAGGTTCATCATGTCGTCGCCGCTGTAGAAGAGGAGGCTGGTGCGGGCCATCACCTCGGAGCCCGCGCCGAGATCGCCCTTTGCGTCCTTGACCGCGACGATGCGCGGGTGCGGGGCGAGCCGGACGAGCGTCTCGGTGGCGATCGGCGTGCCGGTCCGGCCCGGGATGTCGTACAGCATGAGCGGTAGCCCGGTCGCGTCGGCGACGGCGGTGAAATGCCGCAGCAATCCCGCCTGCGGTGGCTTGTTGTAGTAGGGAGTCACGGCGAGCAGCCCGTGCGCGCCCGCCCGCTCGGCCTGCCGCGCCAGTTCGATCGTGTGCGCGGTGTCGTTGGTGCCCACGCCCGCCACGATCGTGGCCCGGTCCCCCACCGCCTCGAGAACGGCCCTGATCAGGCGTTCCTTCTCCCCGTTCGTCGTGGTGGGCGATTCGCCGGTGGTTCCGCTGAGCACCAGACCGTCGTTGCGCATGTCGTCAACGAGGTAGGTGGCGAGCTTGCCGGCGCCGTCGTAGTCAAGGGTGCCGCCGGCCGTCATCGGCGTGACCATGGCGGTCAGCATCTGGCCGAACGGCGGAGCTTGCGTACCTGTCATAACCCGAACGGTACCTGCCCGCGGCCTACGGCGGCAGGTCTGACCGGTGGCTGCGGCCGGCTCGGCCGACCGGGCCCGCCCGGCTCGGCCCGGCCGGGCACGGCCGACGTGGGCTCGGGGGTACCCACGTCAGCCGCGTCTGTCTGCTCATCGGTGCCGCCGAGGACATCGTTACGGAAAGAATCCTGAAGATATCAATGCGTGACTGCGGCGCCACATCTGCCAGCTCAGGCGCCCGCTGGCTCAGGCGCCCGCTGGCTCAGGCGCCCGCTGAAGTAACCCGGGGATGGCGGCGCAGGCAGCTCACCGCTCGCGGGCCGCGCGCGGTAGCTGAGGCGTCACGGTGGCGTCAGAAGACGGGGATGATGTCCTCCGGGTTGATGTCCGCGGCCACGTCCACGCCCTCGATGTCCAGTTCGGGGATGGCGGGGAACTCGATGCCCCAGCGCTGGACGATCGCGCGGACCCGCGCAATGGCGACGCGCCAGTTCTCGGCCTGCGCCTCGTAGGACAGCACGCCGAGCCCGGCGGCGCGGGCGTGGTTCATGAGGACCCGGTGGTTGGGCATGAAGTACGGCGGGAGTTCCCAAAAGCCCTCCGGCGGCTCCCAGAGGATCATGGAAAGGAAGATGAACCCGGCCCGCAGCTGGCGGGTGATCTGGCCCTTGACCTCGTCGGTCAGCCCGGGCCACTCGTTCTCGAGTATGGTCATGCAGATCTGCAGGTGCCGCGACTCGTCACGGCCGATGCGCGCGAACATCTCGCTGAACACCGGGTGCGTGGTGCCGGACGCCATGCCGCGAAACAGCGTGGACGCGGCCATCTCCCCCATCATGAAGCTGGTGAAGAGAACCGGCAGCGAGTACTTGCCGACGGCACGGTTGTAACCGCCCCAGTACCTGCCGCCGTTGTGGTACAGCCAGCCGATGTTGTTGTGCGCCGCGCGCTGCAGGTCGGTTGCCGGGGTCCAGTTGAGTGGCCCGCCGGGCCAGAGCGCCGCGATCGTCCGCTGGCAGCATTCCTCGTGGTTCATCTCGTCCCTGGTGATCGAGAAGAAGCACTTGCGGACCGGGTCCTCCTCGTGCTGCTCGAACGCGTGCACGGTGGCGCGCGCGAACACAGCGGGCCCCGACGCGTCGAAATTGGCGAGCACGGAAAACCAGTACATGATCCCGAGCCGCTGCTCTTCTGTGAAATCCCCGGCCCGCAGGCCCTCCCACGGCAGGTCGGCCGGGTTCCAGGTCGCCCGCTTGGACTTCTCGTAGATCGCGGCGAGCTTCTGGGTCTCGACCCGCCACTCCATTGGGTAGATGTTCGGCTGCGGAATCTCCGGGGCGGGCCAGAACCCGCCCTCGGGGATGACCAGCCCGCGATCCGGCTCTGCCACCTGCATGCTCCGTCCTGCGCTCGGCGGCGCCCCCTGACAGCGCTCTATGACAGGGTACGGCTATATCTGCGGCGGGCCGTCATACGGCCCCGCTCAGAGCCCGAGGTCGCGGCCGATGATCTCCTTCATGATCTCGGTCGTGCCGCCGAAGATCGTCTGCACCCTGCTGTCGGTGAACGCCCGGGCCACCGGGAATTCCCGCATGTAGCCGTACCCGCCGTGCAGCTGCACGCACCGGTCCACCACCCGGTTGCACAGCTCGGTGTTCCACCATTTCACCATCGCCGCGTCCGGCACCGAGAGCCTGCCCGCGTTGTGCTCAAGCACGGCCTTGTCGGTGAACGCCCGCGCCACCGCGGTCTCGGTCGCGATCTCGGCGAGCACGAAACGATTGTGCTGGAACCTGCCGATGGGCCTCCCAAAAGCCTCTCGTTCTTTGCAGTACGCAAGCGTCGTGGCGAACACCGCCTCGGCGCCGGCCAGTGCCGTAGCGCCGATGGCCAGGCGTTCCCT
>Ga0209648_10002913_pt1 | contig 14264 bp, 13 predicted proteins | sample GraSoi2013_115cm_FD_185830 | JGI IMG/M metagenome (GOLD analysis project Ga0209648, IMG submission 185830) | Grasslands soil microbial communities from the Angelo Coastal Reserve, California, USA - Sample 9_17_2013_115cm (SPAdes) (version 2) | ecosystem: Environmental > Terrestrial > Soil >...
CGTCATGGCGATCGTCGCGTGGGCCGCCGAGCGGCTGGTGCTACGCAAGCTGGTGAACCAGGAAGGCATTATCCTGTTCATGGCGACGATCGGCGTCACTTTCTTCCTCGAGGGGCTGGCCCAGGGCGTGTTCGGCGCCGACGTCTATCCGCTCAATATCGGCCTGCCCAAGGAGCCCCTCTTCATCCTCGAATCGCTGTTCGACGGCGGCATCCTGGTGAACGAGCTCGACATCTGGGCCGCCGTGATCGCCGGCCTCCTGGTGGCGGGGCTGGCGCTGTTCTTCCAGTGGACGCGCATCGGCCGGGCGCTCCGCGCGGTGGCCGACGACCATGCCGCCGCGCAGTCGGTCGGCATTCCGCTCGACCAGATCTGGTTCATCGTCTGGCTGGTCGCGGGCCTGGTGGCGCTGGTCGCAGGCGCGGTGTGGGGCAGCAAGCTCGGCGTGCAGTTCTCGCTCTCGCTGCTGGCGCTGAAGGCGCTGCCGGTTCTCGTCCTCGGCGGCTTCACCTCCGTGCCGGGCGCCATCGTCGGCGGCCTGATCATCGGCGCCGGCGAGAAGCTTTCCGAGGTGTTCCTGGGGCCGGCCATGGGTGGCGGCATCGAGATCTGGTTCGCCTATGTCGTGGCGCTGCTGTTCCTGCTGGTCCGTCCGCAGGGCCTGTTCGGCGAACGCATCATCGAACGCGTGTAAGGGGAAAAGCGTGTTCTATCGCGAGGCCGGCCAGTACAAGGCGAGCTACGAATCGGATCAGGCGATCTTCCCGATCGCCCAGGACCGCATCGCCATGCTGGCGCTGCTTCTGATCGCGTTCATCGCCGTGCCATTGCTGGCCAGCGAGTACGTCTATCGCGCCGTCCTGATCCCGGTCGTCATCCTGTCGCTGGCGGCAATCGGGCTGAACGTGTTGATGGGCTATTGCGGCCAGGTCTCGCTGGGCTCGGGCGCTTTCATGGGGGTCGGCGCCTACGCCGCCTACAATCTCGCGATCCGCCTGCCCTTCCTCAATCCCTTCGTCTGCGTCCTGCTGGGCGGCTTCGTGTCCGCCGCGGTCGGCATCGCCTTCGGGGTGCCCAGCCTGCGCATAAAAGGCTTCTATCTCGCCTGCGCCACGCTCGCCGCGCAGTTCTTCGCCGACTGGGCGTTCCTGCGGATCAAATGGATCACCAACGACACGCCGTCGGGTTCGGTCAACGCGCCGCCGCTGCAGCTGTTCGGTTTCGATCTCTCCTCGCCGACCGCGAACTATCTGGTGTCGCTGGTCTTCACTGTCGTGCTGGCGCTCGCCGCAAAGAACATCGTGCGCGGCCATGTCGGCCGCCAGTGGATGGCGATCCGCGATATGGATATCGCGGCCGAGATCATCGGCGTGCGGCCGATGTACGCCAAGCTCACCGCCTTCGCCGTGTCGTCGTTCCTGATCGGTGTGGCCGGCGCGCTGTGGGCCTTCGTCTATCTCGGCTCGTGGGAGCCGGCCGCCTTCTCGATCGACCGTTCCTTCCAGCTCATGTTCATGGTCATCATCGGCGGGCTAGGCTCGATTCTGGGCAGCGTGCTGGGAGCGGCCTTCATCGTGCTGCTGCCGATCTTTCTCAACCAGGCGCTGCCGCCGTTCGGCGCGCTGTTCGACTGGAAGATCAGCACCGCCACGGTGTCGAACTTCGAATCGATGATCTTTGGCGCCTTGATCGTGTTCTTCCTGGTCGTCGAGCCCAACGGGCTCGCGCGTTTGTGGTCGGTCGCCAAGGAAAAGCTCAGGCTCTGGCCCTTCCCGCACTGAGCCGGAGCCGCTAGGGTTTCAAGACAAGGACGGCCGCAAGGACCGGCCAATCCAATAAGTGAGGAGGAAACGATGGGACTTCGCAAATTGGCGCTGCTCGGCGCCGCGATCGTGTCGGCTGGCATGATCGCCGCAACGACTGCCCCCAATGACGCGTGGGCGCAGAACGAGCAGTTCATCCCGGGCCTGGTCTATCGCACTGGCGCCTATGCCCCCAACGGCATCCCGTTCGCCGACGGCGTCGCCGACTACATCGCCCTGCTGAACGCCCGCGACGGCGGCATCAATGGCGTCAAGATCACCTTCGAGGAGTGCGAGACCGGCTACGCCACCGACCGCGGCGTGGAGTGCTACGAGCGCCTCAAGGGCAAGGGCCCGACCGGGGCGTCCTACTTCAGCCCGCTCAGCACCGGCATCACCTTCGCGCTCACCGAGAAGGCGCCGGGCGACAAGATCCCGCTGATCACCATGGGCTACGGCCGTGCCGACAGCCGCGACGGCGCGGTGTTCGAATGGAACTTCCCGCTGCTCGGCACCTACTGGACGGCGGCCAACGTCGCGGTCCAGCACATCGCCAAGGAGATGGGCGGCTTCGACAAGCTCAAGGGCAAGAAGATCGCGCTGCTCTATCACGACTCGCCTTACGGCAAGGAGCCGATCGCCGCGCTCGAGGTCATGTCCAAGAAGTACGGCTTCGAGTTCCTGCCGATCCCGGTGCCCGCGCCGGGCAGCGAGCAGAAGTCGCAGTGGCTGCAGATCCGCCAGCAGAAGCCGGACTATGTCCTGCTGTGGGGCTGGGGCGTCATGAACTCCGCCGCCGTCACCGAGGCCGGCAACGTCAATTATCCACGCGACAAGATGATCGGCGTGTGGTGGTCGGGCGCCGAGCCGGATGTCGTTCCGGCCGGCGAGAAGGGCGCGGGCTACAAGGCGCTGATGCTGCAGCATCCGGCCGGCAAATCCGCCGTCTATGCCGACCTCGAGAAGTTCGTCATCGCGCCGGGCAAGTCGCTCGCCAAGCCCGACGAGATCGGCTCGGTGCTCTACAACCGCGGCCTGATCAACTCGATGCTGGGCACCGAGTCGATCCGCACCGCCATGGCCAAGTTCGGCAACAAGCCGATGACCGGCGAGCAGGTGCGCTGGGGCATCGAGCATCTCGACCTCACCGCCGAGCGCATCAAGCAGCTCGGCTTCGAGGGCATGATCGGACCGATCAAGGTGTCGTGCGCCGACCATGAAGGCACGCGGCTGAGCCGCGTCCATCAGTGGGACGGCAAGAAGTGGAACGTCATCTCCGACTGGTACACCGCCGACGACGCCGTCATCGCGCCGCTGGTCAAGGACACGGCGTCCAAGTACGCCACCGAGAAGAAGATCACGCCGCGCGACTGCTCGAAGGAGAGCTGACCCCTTCCGGCGCATTCGCGCCACCTTCCCCTGAAGACAGGGGAAGGCATGAAAAAGACGACGCCTTCTTCCTTGCCTCCCCCGTCTTACGGGGGAGGTGGCCCGTAGGGCTGGAGGGGGAGGGCGACGCGAAGGAAAGGGCAAGGAGAGAGATCAGGATGGCTACGCCGTTGCAGCAGACCGCCCCCGTCAACGTCCTCGACGTGGCCAATGTCGAGGTGATCTACAATCACGTCATCCTCGTGCTGAAGGGCGTCTCGCTCACGGTACCCGAGGGCAGCATCGTGGCGCTGCTGGGCGCCAACGGTGCCGGCAAGTCGACCACGCTGAAGGCGATCTCCAACCTGCTGCAGGCCGAGCGCGGCGAGGTCACCAAGGGCCGGATCCATTGCCGCGGCGAGCGGGTCGACGGCCTCACGCCCAACGATCTGGTGCGGCGCGGCGTCATCCAGGTGATGGAGGGGCGCCACTGCTTCGGCCATCTCACGGTTGAGGAGAATTTGCTGACCGGCGCCTTCATCCACGGCAACAAGCGCCGCCAGATCGCCGAGGACCTCGAAAAGGTCTACCACTATTTCCCGCGGCTCAGGGAACGGCGCACCAGCCAGGCCGGTTACACCTCGGGCGGCGAACAGCAGATGACGGCGATCGGCCGCGCCCTGATGAGCCGGCCCACCACCATCCTGCTCGACGAGCCGTCGATGGGGCTCGCCCCGCAGCTCGTCGAGGAGATCTTCGAGATCGTGAAGAACCTCAACGAGCGCGAGCGGGTCTCGATCCTGCTGGCCGAGCAGAACACCAACGTGGCGCTGCGCTACGCCCATTACGGCTACATCCTGGAGAACGGCCGCGTGGTGCTCGACGGCGACGCCGCGTCCCTGCGCGAAAACGAGGACGTGAAGGAATTCTATCTCGGCATCGGCGGCGAGGGCCGCCGCTCGTTCCGTGACGTCAAGCACTACCGTCGGCGCAAGCGCTGGCTTTGATGATCCCTCTTCAAGTCCTCTCTCCCTCATGTTCCTCTCCCCCGTTAGGGCAGGGCTGTCCGGGGAACGATTCACTATGACGCGGGTGCATGCCCGATCACAGCAGGACGTAACCCACTCACCCAGCCTTTCCCCCTAACGGGGGAGAGGAGCATGAAGGAAGAGGATCATGCTGCCGCCGCGACCTTCTTCGGAATCGGCGGGGCGAAGCGGAAGGCCGCGCCCAGCCGGTTCCAGGCATTGATGGTGCCGATCGCCACGCTGAGGAAGATCACCTCGGCCTCGCTGAAGTGCCGGCGCACGGCTTCGTAGGCCCCGTCGGTCACACCGCGGTCGGCAAGGCGCGTCAGGGTCTCCGCCCAGGCCAACGCCGCGCATTCCTTGTCGGAAAAGATGCCGGCCTCGTGCCACGTCGCCACCAGGTCGAGCTTCTCCTGCGGCACGCCGAGCTTGCGTGACACGTTGAGATGGATCTGCAGGCAGAAGGCGCAGTTGTTGATCTGAGACACGCGCAGCTTCACCAGCTCGACGATCTCCTTTTCGACACCGGACTCGTCGGCCGCCTTGCCCATGGCGAGCAGCGCATCCCGGGCCGCCGGCGCGGTTTTCTGAAAGCTGTCGTAGGCGATGCGGACGTTGGACATGGCGTGCTCCGATGATATTCGAACTCTGATATAACATCGTCCTCAGGTTCGGCAAGAGGTGAACATATGCTACCGACGGTAGATTGACCTGTCGGTAGCGTAGGCATAGTAAGAAGTCGCCATGACCGACGATTCCAACAACCTAATTCTCGGACTGCTGCGCGCCATTCGCATCGACTTGGGCGATGTGCGAGACGACATGCGCGAGGTCAAGGGACGGCTGACGTCGCTTGAGGTATCCGTCGCAAACCTGCATGGCGACTTTGCTGGGCAGTCGGGCCGGATCGATCGGGTCGAGAACAGGTTGGAACGGATCGAGCAGCGACTGGATTTGCGCGACGCTTAGGCTGACGTAGCCGTAGGCTCGGTCTAAGGCCTGCCTTGGCAAGTAGCGCCTGCGGCGTCAACCGTGCTCACACGCGCGAGGAAGACACCCAATGTCCAAGCACTACGATACGCTGGAGACCCGATCGCCGGCCGAGCGCGAAAAGGCCTTGATGCAGGCCCTGCCGCAGCAGATCGCCAACGCCCGCGACAACGCGCCGTTCTTCGCTTCCTGGCTGAAGGATGTCGATCCGGCCGCGGTCACCTCGCGCGCGGCGCTCGCCAAGTTGCCGGTGCTGCGCAAGGCGATGCTGGGCGAGGTGCAGAAGAAGCAGCCGCCGATGGGCGGGCTGATCACCGTGCCGATGAGCAAGGTGCGCCACGTCTTCATGTCGCCCGGTCCGATCTTCGAGATCGACACCGACGAGCCCGACTATTTCCGCGGCGCGCGCGCCATGCATGCCGGCGGCTTCCGGCCCGGCGACGTCGTCTACAACACCTTCTCCTATCACCTGACGCCTGCCGGCATCATGATGGAATCGGCCCTGCGGGCGCTCGGCTGCGCCGTCGTGCCGGGCGGCGTCGGCAACACCGAGCTGCAGCTCGACGCCATCGCCGCGATCAGGCCGACCGGCTATGTCGGCACGCCGTCGTTCCTGAAAATCCTGATCGAAAAGGGCGCCGAGCTCGGCAAGGATATCTCTTCCCTCAAGAAGGCCTTCGTCGGCGCCGAGGCGCTGCCGCCGTCGCTCCGCCAAATGTTTTTGGACAAAGGGATGTCGTGCCTGCAGAGCTACGGCACGGCCGATCTCGGCACCATCGCCTACGAATCGGAGTCGCTCGAAGGCATGATCGTCGACGAGGGCGTGATCGTGGAGATCGTGCGGCCCGGCACTGGCGATCCCATGCCTGAGGGCGATGTCGGCGAGGTCGTGGTCACGACCTTCAACCGCGCCTACCCGCTGATCCGCTTCGGCACCGGCGACATGTCGGCGGTGCTGTCCGGCACCAGCCCGTGCGGGCGCACCAACATGCGCATAAAAGGCTGGATGGGCCGCGCCGACCAGCGCACCAAGGTGCGTGGCATGTTCGTCGATCCCGAGCAGATCGCCGAGATTTCCAGGAAGCATCCGGGCCTGGGCCGCCTGCGGCTGGTCATCGACTGGGTCAATCAGGCCGATGTCATGACTCTCAAGGTCGAGGCGGCGCAGCCGTCGGCCGATCTCGAGAAGGCGATGGAAGGCACCATCCGTACCGTGTGCAAGGTGGGCGGCAAGGTCGAGTTCGCCAAGCCCGGCAGCCTGCCCAACGACGGTAAGGTGATCGACGACGTCAGAAAGTATACCTGAGGCCCCAGATGATCATTCGCGATGCCCGGCCGGCCGACATTGCGAGGGTCCGTCGCCTGATCGGGCAGCTGGCTGACGCCCCGGACGAGTCGGAATTCCGCGCCCGCTTCGAGCGCGTGTCGGCGCAATCGGGTCATCGACTCATCGTCGCCGAAGTGGAAAGCGAGGTCGTTGGCGTGCTGCATGTCTTCGAGCGGCCCGCCCTGGAGAAGCCCTGCGAAGCCGTCGTGCAGGCGCTCGTCGTCGACGGCGAGCGGCGGGGCGCCGGCATCGGCGAGGCTCTGATGCGCGAGGCCGAGGCCTGGGCCGCAGCGAGGAAGCTCGCATCGACAGCGCTCTATACGCGCATCGACCGCGACAGGGCCCGGATGTTCTACGAGCGCATCGGTTATCGCCTGAAGGCGACATCGCACCTGATGGGTCGAGCCTAGGCAGCGGCACCGACCGGCTACGCGCCGATTGCTGGCATTCTGCTGGCATCGCGGGCGAGCGTGGCCCCACTCATGGTGTACGGCCGACGCTCCGCGCTCTCTCGCGCCCTCTATGCCGGTGCGCAAGTATTATTCTGCTCGGCGATGACACTTTCCTCTTGACGCTCCTGCGCAATGTTGTGTTCTGAATCTGCCGAGACTCAAATCTCCGCGAGGATCGGCACATGTTCAATCTTCCGACAAACATTCGCCTGCCCGGCTTTCGCGTCGGTCTGCCGGACGACCCGCCTGGCCAGAACACCGAGACGGCCCCCGGCTTTGCCGTGCCAGCCCTTGGTTACGATCCGGACGGCAATCCGATTCAAAGAGCGCAGGCCGCCGGCTCGGGCTCCGCCGGTTTCGACCCTCAAGGCCTCGTTCCGGTGAACTGCACTTCGGCGGACGGCTCCACGAACTGCATGACGCCGAGCGGGCAGTCATTCACCGAGCCTCGGCCGCGAGAGTTTCCGGCGCGAATCAGCCCCGACGATCCGAACTACCACTACTACCACTTCCAATCCGAGCCGTTGGCTATCCCGGCTGAGAAGCTGCAGCAGGCCATAATCGCCAACCCGACGCCCAGTTTCCTCGTCGGTGGCCCGGCCACTCCGCAGGGGACCTTGAACGAAGCCACGCCTGACCGGTTCCACGGCCCGCTCTATAGCCTGAATTTGGGTGGTGCCAGTGAAATGCCTCCACGACCGCTTCCTGTAACGCCCTTCTATCCTGTCGCGTCTTATGTGACGAAGAACAAAGATGGCAACCCAATGGTGGTCAACATAACCGAACCTGGTCATGGGTTGTCCCCCGGATACGTCGTGCTTTATGTCAAGTCGTCGGGAGGCGTATCAACCACATGTTGAAGGTGAGGGCTTGTCACCTTGGCAAGCGCCAGATCAGCCGGAGTTCCAGCGCAAGTTGCTCAGCGATGATACTTGGCGAGGCTACTTCAAAACGCTCGTCGAACGAGCGAAATAGGGGCGAGGCGTTCAACCGCGAGGTTGCGCCCTTGTGGAACCATGGACACGCTTAGATTTACGATCGGTTTTCTGATCGCTCCTCTGGCGATTCCGGTGATCGAGTTTCGTGTCTGGGAGCGCCCTGCCCTTCCGGCGGCACTCCTATGGCTGGTTTTTCTGAGCGTCATCGTCGCTTATGCCGGTACCTTTCTTTTCGGTATCGCCGCCGTCTGCTTCTTGCGTGCCAGGAAGTGGACGGCGTTCTGGTTTGCGCCCGCTGCCGGCTTCATCGTCGCGGGGCTGATCTGGTCGCTCATGGAAGTCGCCTTGATCGCGTTGTTCGGCACGCACTACTTCGAATTCCACGGCTACCTCGATTGGCTGCACACCATCCTGTGGCCCTACGGTCCTCTGGGTGCTGTCATCGCAAGCCTGTTGTGGGTCATGGCGTGGCTGGAACGAGCTGGAAACAAAGAGAAAGCCGATGAGGGCTAGTCGAGGCGAAGGATGGACGGATCAATTGACGTCGAGCTTCAGCCCCTCCTTGTCGATCACGCTCTTCCAAAGCGCGATCTGTGCATTGACGAAGCCTTCGAACTGCTCGGGTGTGCCGTAGGCCGGGAAGCCCGCCATGGCCTTGAAGCGCTCCTGGGTCTTGGCGTCGTCGAGCCAGGCCTTCATCTGGCCGTTGAGCGAATCGACCACGGGCCTGGGCGTGCCGGCCGGCAGGAAGATGCCGAACCATGTCGAGACGTCGAACGGCTTCAGCTCGGGCATGGTCTCGCAGATCGGCACCAGCTCGGGCGTCAGCGGGTTGCGCTGGGCCGAGGTGATGCCGAGCGCGCGCAGCTTGCCCGCGCGCACGAACTCGATGCCGGTGGTGAGGTTGTCGAAGAAGAACTGGGTGACGCCCGCCGTCAGGTCCTGCAGGGCCGGGGCCGCGCCGCGATAGGGAATGTGCTCGGCCTTGGTGCCGGTGAGCTGAAGGAACCAGGCGCCGGAGAGGTGCGGCGACTGGCCGGTGCCCGACGAGGCATAGGAGGCCTTGCCATCCTGCGCCTTCAGCCAGGCGACGAACTCCGGCACCGTGTTGGCCGGCACCGAGGGATGGACCACCAGCACGTTGGGCGCGGTGATGACGTTCGATACCGGGATCAGGCTTTTGGGCGTGTAGGGCATGTTGCGGTAGAGCGAATAGGCGATCGACTGCGGCCCGATATTGCCCATCAGCAGGGTCTGTCCGTCGGGCGTGGCCTTCGCCACTTCGGTCGAGCCGATGACCCCGCCGGCCCCCGACTTGTTGTCGACCACGCAGGACTGGCCCCAGCTCTGCTGGAGGAAGGCCGCCAGCAGGCGGGCCACGATGTCGGTGGTGCCGCCGGGGGCCGCGGGCACGACCATGCGGGTGCCGGCGCCGGGCTTCCAGGCCGCCTCGGCCTGCAAGCCCGAGGGCAGCAGGGCGGCCGCCGGCCAAGCGGTGGCCGCAGCCACGAACGTGCGGCGGGAAAGACGGCGAGCCATCGCGTTCCCTTACATTTTATTGAGCAACCCGTAACACGGGCGCACTGGCAAATCCGCCATAATTCCCGTATCTAGTCATAGTGCGGCCGCCCCGAATCGCCGGGCTTTTCCGGCGGTTTTGCCCCCTCGCATGGGGCCCGCGCCAAAGGAGGATCTATTGAAGAGGCGTACTTTCGTCTCCGGCAGCGCGGCGCTGGCTGCCGCCGGTTTTGCATCGGCGGCCCGGGCCGCGACCATCAAGCCCTATAGCTGGGACCTCAACCCACCGACCGACACGCGCGACAATTTCATCGCCTGGGGCAAGGCCCGCGGCGAGGATCCGGTGTTCCTCGGCCAGCGCTGGGACCGTTTCCAGGCACTGCTCAAGAACAAGGACATCTGGGGGGCAGCGACCATCCGCGCTTTCCTGATGACGCCGCGCGAGGAATTCGCTTCGGTCAATCCGGCGATCCACAAGCGTGCCTACGAGCACGCCTTCCTCGACATCGGTTGGGGCGTGACCATGTCCGGTCCGCATCTGCAGGCACGCATGACCAACGTGATCGACGTCAAGCGCGGCGAGAAGGTGCTCGAGATCGGCACCGGCTCGGGTGTGCAGTCGGCCTACATCGCCAACCTCACCGACAATGCCTACACGATCGAGATCATCAAGCCGTTGGGCGAGCGCACGCGCGCGCTCTACGACAAGCTGATCGACAAGGGCTACACCGAGTACCAGCACGTCAAGAGCAAGGTCGCCGACGGCTATTACGGCTGGGAAGAGGCCGGTCCCTTCGACAAGATCATCGTGACCTGCGGCATCGATCACGTGCCGCCGCCGCTCCTGCAGCAGCTCAAGGCCGGCGGCCTGATGGTCATCCCGGTGGGCCCGCCGGGCGCGCAGCGCGTCCTCAAGGTCGCCAAGACGCAAGGGGCCGACGGTTCGATCACCACCAGCCGCGAGGACATCTACGGCGGCAAGATCGTGCCGTTCGTGCCCTTCACCAAGCTCGAGGGCGACCAGGTCGTCGGCACGCACAACCGCTGACGCCGGGAAGACGACGCTGAGATGACGGGGCCGCGCGCCATGCACGCGCTGCCCCGCCTGGCCGCAATGACGGCCCAACAACAACGGAGTCCCCCTTGACCGTTTCGGTCGATCTCGACCATCGCCCGCCGCTTACCTTCTATTTGTCCGTCGGCCTGGTCGCCGGCAGCATCATTGCGCTGCAGATCGGCATCATGCGCGTGTTCTCGGTGGGGAGCTGGGCGCATTTCGGCTCGCTGGTGGTGAGCCTTGCCATGTTCGGCTTCGGGCTCACCAGCGCCGTCATGTGCGTCGCCAAGGGCTGGTTCGAGCGCCACTGGCAGGGCGCGATCAAGGGCGCGCTTCTGGCCTTCGGGCCGCTCATGGTGGTGTGCAACCTCGCGGCCCAGCAGGTGCCGTTCAACGCCATCTTCCTGATCTCCGACCCGATGCAGAAGTGGCGGCTGCTCGCCAACTTCGTGCTCTATTTCCTGCCCTTCCTGGCCGGCGCGCTCTATCTCGGCGTGGTCTTCCTGAAGGCACGCAAGAGCTTCAACCGGGTCTACTTCGCCGACCTCGTGGGCTCGGGCCTGTGCGGGCTGTCCGTGCTGCTCGCCATGTATTTCTATCGGCCCGACGATCTCATCATGGCGCCGCTGCTGCTGTGGCTGGCGGGTGGCGTGCTGTGGTTCGCATCGATCGGCGATCGGCGCAGCATTGCAGCCATCGTGGGCATGGCCGTGCTGACGGCGGCCGTGCACTACGTCGTGCCGCCGGCGCTCGGCATCCCCAAGCTCGCGGTGTCGGACTACAAGGGCGTCGCCTACGCCCGCAAGTTCCCCGATGCCCAGCGCATCTACGAGCGCGGCTCGCCGTTCGGCTACCTCGAAGTCTATTCGAGCTCCTACCTGCACTTCGCGCCGGGCCAGTCGGACAACGCGGCGTTCAATCTGCCCAACATGCCGGCCAACGCCTATCTCGGCCTCTACATCGATTCGGAGGGGCCGTCGGGCGTCATCAAGGACCTGCCGGCCAACGAGACGGCCTATTTCAAGTACTTGTCGATGTACTACCCGTACGTCCTCAAGCAGAAGCCTGACACCTTCGTGGTCCAGTTCGGCGGCGGCCTCTCGACCGCGGTGGCGCTGAAGTCCGGCTCCGACCACGTCACGGTCGCCGAAGGTAATCCCGCGGTGCTGACGGCGTTCCGCGAGGACAAGGGCCTGCGCGCCTTCACCGGCGACGTGCTCAACAACCCCAAGGTCACCGTCATCGACTATGACGGTCGCCTCTACGTCGCGCACACCAAGAACCGCTACGACATCATCGATCTGTCGCTCGCCGACTCGGCCGGCCTGTCGAGTCCCGGCGGCTTCGCCATCGTCGAGAAATATTCCTACACGCGCGAAGCCATGAGCGCCTACATGCGCGCGCTGAAGCCCGGTGGCATCCTCTCGGTCACCTTGTGGAACAAGGAGGAGCCGCCCAAATCGGTGCTGAAGCTCTATGCCACGATGGCCGCGGCGGCGCGCGATGTTGCCGGCGAGGACGGCAGATCGGATATCGCCAGGGATTTCTACGTCGTCTCGTCCTACCTCTCGACCGCCACCGTGCTCTACAAGCGCGGCGGCTTCACGGCCGAGGAGATCGCCAAGCTCAACGCCCACACCAAGGCGATGTCGTTCGATGAGATCTACTATCCCGGCCTCAAGGTCGACGAATCGGAGCTGGCGCAGATCCTCCAGGACTACCGCGACCAGTTCTTCTCCCAAGGCGACGCGGCCGATCCGACGGCGCCTTCCGAGAAGGAGCCCAACGACAAGCCCCCGCCCGGAATGACGGACGTGGCCCCCGCGGCCGACGGCACGACGGAGGCGAAGGACGGCGCGCCGCCGACAGCGCGCGTGCCTGCCACCGTGATGGGCCGGCTCGCCTGGTACTATCTCGTCAATGGCGGCTGGCAGAAGGTGGCCGACGACTACGTGTTCGACACCCGCATCCTGACCAATCACCAGCCGTATTTCGCCGCTTACATCAAGGTGAAGGACCTGCCGAAATTCACCGACCGGCTCGAGCTGGTGCAGGATGAGTGGGGCTATCTGCTGCTGTGGGCGACCCTCGGCATCGCCGCCATCTTCGCCTTCACTCTGGTGTTGTTCCCGCTGATCTTCGGTTGGCGTACAATCTTCAGTCGTTATCCCGGCAAGTTTGGCACGATGGTCTATTTCCTCTGTCTGGGTTTGGGCTACATCATCGTCGAGGTGGGCATGATCTCCCACTTCATCCTGGCCCTTTCCAACGCCACGGTGTCGGCCTCGGTGCTGATCACCGGCATGCTGGTCTTCTCCGGCCTCGGCAGCTTCATGTCCGAGCGTTTTCTCGACCGCGCGCGCAGCGTGCTGCCGCGAATCTTCCTCGCGATCTTCCTGATCCTGACGCTTTATGCCTTCACCATCGACTATGCCCTGGACTGGATCGGCACGCTTCCCTATGCGCTGCGCATCGTGCTTTGCCTGCTGCTGCTGATGCCGCCGGCGTTCCTGATGGGCTTCCCCATGCCGACCGCGATGACGACCTTGGGCCGTTTGGGCAAGGACCACATGTTCCTGTGGGCATGGGGCATCAACGGCTGCTTCTCGGTGATCGGCGCCGCCCTGGTGCCGATCGTGGCGACGAGCTTCGGCCTGCCGGCCGTTGTCCTGGTGGGCGCCGTCGCCTATCTCGTGGCGATGCCTGCCTTCTTCTCCGTCCTGAGGCCGCTCCCCGCTGGGCGGCTAGCGGCCGCGTGAAGCGGCGGGCGCTGCTCGTGGGGGCTCTGCTGATGCCGACGGCTGCGCGCGCGAAAACGACAAAGCAGGCGACCAAGAAGCCGGCGGCTGTTCCCAAGCCGCTGCCCCAACCGCCGAGTGGCCCGCAGCCGCTGAAGCAGGCGAAGATCGAGCTTGTCGCCTTCAACGCCTCGGTCTTCCCCTACCGCAGCGTCATCCCCGACACCGACAAGCCGTTCCTCGATGCACGCGCCGGCCGCAAGCGCGGGCACACCAGCGCGAATGGCGACGTCTATTGGGAAGACCCCACTTACAGCGACCGGCGCTCGCTGCTCTATCTGCCGGCCGGCTACGATCCGCAGCGGCCGTCGCTGATGGTGCTCTTCCTGCACGGCCAGGGCGCCACCCTCGAGCGCGACGTGATCGCCCGCCAGGGCGTTCCGCGGCAGCTCGCCGAGTCGGGGCAGAACGTGGCGCTGGTGGCGCCGCAACTCGCCGTCGATGCCGCCGATTCGAGCGCCGGCAACTTCTGGAAGCCGGGCCATTTCGCCGACTACATCGACGAAGCGGCGGAGCGACTGATGCGGCTCTATGGCGACCGCCGCGTCGGATCGCACTTCAACCAGGCGCCGGTCGTCGTTGTGGCCTACAGCGGCGGCTATCTCTCGGCCGCCTATGCGCTGGAGCGCGGCGGAGCCGATCATCGCATCAAGGGCGTGATCCTGATGGACGCGCTCTACGGCGACGAGGACAAGTTCGCGGCCTGGGTGGCGGCGCGCCGCCGGCAGGCGTTCCTGCTGAGCGCCTACACCGAGTCCACGAAGGACGAGAACACGACACTCGAGAACCTGCTGGACAAGCGGCGCGTGCCCTACACCAAGGGTCTGCCGTCGGCGTTGAATCCGGGAACGATCGCTTTTGCGGCGTGCGGCAATCTCGATATGCATGGCGATTTTGTTACACGCGCGTGGCGGCCCGATCCCCTGAAACATGCGCTGGCAATGATTCCCGGCTACGGCGCGGTTCGTGCTAAACAGGGCGCATGA
>Ga0209648_10002914_pt1 | contig 14263 bp, 11 predicted proteins | sample GraSoi2013_115cm_FD_185830 | JGI IMG/M metagenome (GOLD analysis project Ga0209648, IMG submission 185830) | Grasslands soil microbial communities from the Angelo Coastal Reserve, California, USA - Sample 9_17_2013_115cm (SPAdes) (version 2) | ecosystem: Environmental > Terrestrial > Soil >...
GAGAATACGTGCATCTTGCCAAAGTACCACCTCTGATCCGCCGCACGGATCATCGCCCAACACGCAAAGACGGCTGGCCAGAAGAGCGACGCCCGTCTTCCTGAGCCTCGCCGGGTCGATCATCGCCAATTCTCGGGCACTCGGGGACCTCGATTAACCAATCCTGCCAAAGCAAGCGCTCTGGAGAGTTCACCAAGGCCAACCACCACGCCTCCCCAACAGCCCTGGAGCAGGGCGTGCCCGAAGGCGCGCAGGGACGTGCGCACCGAGCGCCTTGCAAGTGTCCACCGCTCGCGCAGCGGAAGTTTCAAGCGCTCTCGAAGCCACCAACCACCTTCGCCCCCACGACGCCAAACGCCTGCCATGACCCTCCGGGGGTCCAATTCTTCTCGGGTTTTGTAATGCCAAACCCAGGCGTCTGGGACGAAGCCACATTGAACTGCGGCACGTTGAAGCCAGTCGGCCTCTTCAATCGGAGGCCTGAGCGACTCGTCAAAGGCTGCCAACTCGAAAACCTTACGGTAAGCCGCCAGATTCCCGAGCACTGGAACTTGGTGGCCGCTGAAATCGACGGGTGATCGGAGAATCTCTCCGAAGAAAGCCTGAACTTCCTCGCGGTGCTTTCCCAGGACTGGGCCCTCCAATGTGAGGCGAACGGGTCCGGAGACGACAGGGACGTGTTCCGAGAGGCCGGTCGAAAGCTTAGAGAGCCAGCCTTCGGTGACGAGCACGTCATCGTCGATGATAACGATGATCTCGCCGCGCGCAATCCGCAGCGCGGCATTCCGCGCCGCGTTCGCCCCCAAGGGTCGATTCTGACGCATACAACGCACCGGCCAACGAGTCTTGGCAACAAATTGATCAACCACTCTGCAGGTCTCATCATCCGAGCAATCATCGACGACGATTACTTCGGGGGGAACGAGGCCGCGCGCTCCCGCCGGAAGCGCAGCCAAGCAACGCGCTAGAATCGAACAGCGATTTCGCGTGGGAATAATAATCGAGATGGAGTGGTTCATGCGCGCCACCGACGAAGCGCAAGGGCGTGGCGAATCGGTTTTGTCGCCTCGAGCACCGGATACCACGTGGTATTCGCAAGACGGACGAGAGCCCGGCGCAAAGGTGCTAACCAATAGAGCCGGTTAGGGTTAATCTCGCAATCGGTGAGCCGATGGTGGCGGCCCTTTCCCGTAAACAAGTGGCGGCCCTTTCCCGCAAATTGCCAGTTAGCTTGTGCCTCTCGGCCGTGCCAAACGCCGTGTAATCCTTGAGGGTGATAGGCGTAATCATGATTCTGATGTACAGCCATCACATTTGCCGTGACATCGACAACCGGGACGGAAATCGAGCGAGCACGCCAAAGCAGCCAATGATCCCACCAGTACCGCCCAATGACTAGCGGTGGAATCTCACGGTACATCCCACGGGGGAAGACAAAATAATCGATAGCGTGCTGAGTTAAGCGCGTACCGCGAGCGAGCACATCGGTTCTCAGACGGCTCTCCCAATCGGATGACTGGAAATCCCATGGTTCCGTGATATCAATATCCCAACGCCGGCCGACCATCAGAAAATTCTTACGCCAGGAAGACACCCGTTCGACGGCTCGCAAAAAATCGCTCATCAGCATGACGTCACAATTGACGTAGCACACAATCTCGTGGTGCGCATGGCGTTCGGCCTCACGAAAAATGCTGCTTAGATATTTGGCTCCTCCTTTGCCACGCTCGACTTCCTTGATGTGAAGAATGCCAAATTGGCGCGCCACCTCGGCGGCGCCGGGTTCATCGCCAATGAGAATTACCTGGATCTCGCGGCTCAGGCGCAGCCAACTATGGATTGCGTTCCGCTGGATAATACCGATGTGGCCTTCGAACGGCTTGGGGGTGGAAAAGATAGTCAACATGGCAATGTCATAGCTTCTTCACGAGATTTAGCGTGGAATAGCAGCCGGTGTTGGCGCCTCTTGCTGCCGGGGCCTCTCGGTATCGAGCGGCCTCTTCCCGCCCGGACGTTTCAGCGGCAGCACGCAGGTGACCGGCAGGGCTAAGTGTTTCCAGCTACACCGATATCCGTTGGCGGCTAGAATGCACGGAACCCGAAGGCCGGCCCACGCGCCGCCGAGCACTTTTTGCCCGGTTCGACTGGCTAAATAAGCTTGTCGTTCAAGGATTTTGGCGCGCAACAATTCGGCATGCCGCTTCGAGAGAAAGCGGCGAAAGTTGGGATTCGCCAGCAGAAACGTCCACATGGTGATCGTTTCTCGAGTGGACGCAACGTTTCCGAACCCGGCATTGTCCCCATGAATTCGATAGGCCGCGAGAGTTTCGGGAAGGTAAGCGATTCCGTATCGAAGCCCGGCGGCGACTAAGACACCGTCCACCGATCCACCCACCTGAGGAGGCAGAGGAAGTAAATCCTGCAGCAAACCGCGGCGAATCGAGGAGGTGTTTGGCACACCAAAGAAGCGCCCGCGTGCCTTTGGCAGAGGATAGAGGAAACCAACGTCCTCGCAGTCATCGAGCGTTAGCGTCATGGCCTCAGTTGGATATTGGGAGGCCCAGGGGAAATGAAGGCCTCGCCCCGAAGCATCCACATAGCCGACTTCGTGAACTACGCCGCCCAGGTTTGGATTCTCCCCAAAGCAACGGAGCACTCTCTCAACCTTATGCGGATCCCAATAATCGTCCGCATCCAAATGGCAGACGATATCGCCGCTGGAAAGCGAAAATGCCCGGCCAAATGCAACGGCCTTGCCGGTATTTTGCTGATAGACATAACGGACTTCTGGAAAGTTTTTCATCACCTCGGGAGTGCTGTCCGTTGAGCCATCGTCGAGGACGATGATTTCGTCAGGCGGGCGCGTTTGATTCAAGACGCTCGCGAGGCACTGCGGCAAATACCGGGCATAATTGTAAGTGCAGATCAAAACAGACACCCGCTCGCTCACCGGTCTTCCTCCGGGCAGCTAACTAACGTTCTCCAGATTCCTCCAGCATCCTCGCACCGCCTCACTCACTTATTAACGCGTCGCTGCACTCGCGCGGGCGCTCCTGCGCAAGCCAAGAGCATGGCGGAGCTTGAACGTAGCCTTCAGTATCCAATACCAGAGCTGGCTCGAATAAATATAGATCAGGGCGCTTATGGGCACATGCCAGCGGCCGGGTTTATCTTCGATCCGGCCATCGACGAGCCGGTGTGTGGCGTGGTCGATGGTATACAAGTGCATTTGGCCGCCTGCGAGTTTGCGATTTCGCTTGGACTCGACATCCGTTTTCACGCCTGGGAGTCCGCCCGAGTGATAGGCGTAATCATGGACCTGATGAATGGCCAAGACTTGGGCGCTTGCATCCACGACCGGCACTCGAATCGAACGCGCCTTCCAGACCAGCCAATGGTCCCAGTAGACCCTGCCCACGGCAAACGGCGGCACATCGTTATACAAGCCGCGGGAGAATACGAAATAATCGACTGCATTCGGGAGCTGCGGCTTGCCCGAGCGCATCGCAAAATCCCGAAGCTCCTGCTCCCAAGCAGATGTTTCGAAATCAAGCGGACGCGCCAGGGGCGTGTCCCATCGCCGTCCCACCATGAGAAATTGCGGCGACCATTTGGCAACACGAGCGACGGACTCATAGAAAGTATGGAGAAATATGATGTCGCAATTTACATAACAAAGCAGATCATGCCTGGCGATTCCCTGAGCGCGGGCGAAGATATGATCGAGACACTTCGTGCCAAATTCGCTGCGTCGAACGCCGGGCACGTGCCGGACACTCAATTCCTCTGCAATTTCAGCGGCACCTGGTTCTTCTCCAAAGAGAATCACTTCGCATTCGGGGTGTAAGCGCACCCAACTGCCAATGGCATTCTTTTGAATAATCCCATCGTGGCCCTGGAAGGGCTTGGGAGTCGCGAAGATCGTCAGCATATGCTTTCAAGCGCCGATCAGCCGATCAAGGCCGGTTCGACCACGATGGGCGGCGCATTCAACTTCCCCCAATTGAGTAAAGCGAACCTCCGAAGGAACGTTCAGCACCCCGCTCCACTCATCGCGAGGGTGCTGAAGATTCGGGGTCGCAACGATCATTTCCGGAAGACAATCCCAAAGGTCGAAGAGTTCATGTTCTTGCCAAAGACTTACCTGCCAGAAGTAAGGTCCAGGGCGCAGTGGCAGGTAAGGAAAAGTATACGAAATCCGATGAAGTCCAGGCTGGAGCCGAAGGCCATCAGTAGCCCTGCCCCATATGAGTTCGCGATTGGCGCTAAACAGAGCGATTCCGTGATGACCACGATAAAGCTTTTCGCTGAGGTAGAGATCGAAGTGAATAGCAACCTCCCCAAGAGAACCCAGGCAGTACGGATTAGCCGTTTCCGAAGGGCACTCCAACTGCCACCTTAGAAATCGAGCTTTCGTCTGCGACTCTCTGGTCTCGTATCGCTCGCCAATATCGCCGCGCGACATGGCGCTTTCATACGAGCTTACGATCTCCGGTGTTTTGCCATCCATGCGCAGCCGGCCCGCATCGATCCAGATTACGCGAGAGCATAAGCGCCGGATCTGGTTCATTTGGTGGCTGACAAAAACAATAGTGCGGCCCGTACGGGCCACTTCGTCCATTTTGCCTAGGCATTTCTTCTGAAAGGCAAGATCACCCACGGCAAGCACCTCATCGACGAGCAGAATCTCCGGCTCAAAGTGTGCCGCCACGGCGAAGGCCAGCCGCGTCTGCATGCCGCTGCTATAGTGCTTAAGAGGACTGTCCAGGAAGTCAGCCACTTCGGCGAAGCTTACGATCTCATCGAATTTGCGCACGATTTCCCGACGGCCCATACCGAGAATTGCGCCATTCAGATAGATGTTCTCGCGTCCGGTCAGCTCCGGATGAAAGCCCGTGCCAACCTCGAGCAAGCTGCCCATGGATCCCCAAATCTCCGCCCATCCTGCTGATGGCTCGGTAATACGCGAGAGGATCTTGAGGAGAGTGGTTTTGCCCGCCCCGTTCCGCCCGATCATTCCGATTATTTCTCCCGGCTGGACCTCGAAGGTAACGTCGAGCAGCGCCCAAATTTCTCTTAGGCCGTGTGAAATGCCATTCGCCTTGTGTTCCAAAATATGCATAGGCGCCCGCAGAAATCCACCCAGTCGGTCGCGGAAAGCGAGGTATCGCTGCCGCTGACCGAGGCGGTAGCGCTTTCCTAGCATTTCCACGCGAATGGCCGGATTCAAATCTCAGACTCCATGCTTATGAAGTTTTAGTCCCGCCACTTCACACGATATCCGCAACCGTACGTTCGATACTACCGAAGTAAATCAGCCCACCCAGAAGCACCAGCACAACTCCGCACGCAGAGGCAGCGAATAGGGGTCCGGGCGCAAGACCATGTCCAGTAAGAGCCCAGCGAAAGCCTTCGATCACTCCGGCCATCGGATTCAAACCGTAAATCCAGCGCCACCGCTCCGGAACGAGCGACGTGGAGTAAGCCACGGGTGAAACAAACATCCAGAACTGTACAAGAAAGGGGACGACATAGCGCACGTCTCGATAGATGGCGTTTAGAGCCGAAAGCCAAAGGCCGAAGCCCAGAGCGGTGAGAACCGCAAGGAGCAAAAATATCGGTAGAAGGAGTAGGGCGGTTGTGGGGGTGATGTGATAGTAGATCATCAAAGCAATCAGCATGGCGAAGGATATCGCGAAATCGATCAGCCCAGACAGAACCGCGGACACCGGCAGTACGAGACGAGGAAAATAGATCTTGGTGATCAATCGTTGCTGCTCGACCATAACATTCGTGGCGTTTTGCAGGCCCGTGGCAAAATAGCTCCACGGCAAGAGCGCGCAATAATAAAAGACCGGATAAGGCAATCCATTCGTTGGGAGTTTTGCAAGCCTGCCGAAGATTAAGCTAAAAACCAGCATGGTCAAGAAGGGTTGAAGCACTGCCCAAGCCGCCCCAATGGCTGTCTGTTTGTAGCGGATTTTGACATCGCGCCATATAAAGAAATAAAGCAGTTCACGACACGTCCATAGCTCCCGCACGTTGATGGCAAGCCATCCCCGCGATGGGGAGACCCTGAGTGGTGGTTGGCTCGCATCGGCCCGCGCAATGGTCGTTGCCATAGTGAATCCGGAGTTCTTTCAGCTCAGCGCCGCGCGAGAGCCTGCCTCACGCCTTGCCTTGGCCTCTTCGGTTGCGATCAGTTCTTTGAGAATGCTGGGCACATCACGCGTGATCTGCCATCCAGGATATTGGGATTTCAGCTTTTTCAGATTAGAGATGTAGCAGATGTGATCTCCCTTTCGCGGCTGCTCGCAATAATTTCTAACAACCTTGCGTCCCGTGAATTCCTCGAGCAAGGCGATTGCCTCGAGGATGGAGATGCTGTTTTCGCGTCCGCCTCCCAAATTGTATACCTCGCCTGGACTGGGATTCCCTATGAATTCCTCAAGAGCGCGGACCGCATCATAACTGTGGATGTTGTCGCGAACCTGTTTACCGCTATATCCGAAGATCGTGTAAGTCCCGCCGCTCACAGCCATTCTTACCAGATGAGAAAGAAAGCCGTGTAGCTCGACACCCGAATGTTGCGGACCGGTGACACAGCCGGCCCTAAAAACTCCTACGTTGAGGCCAAAGTACTTACCGTATTCCTGCGCGTAAATATCCGCCGCCGTCTTGGATGCCCCGAAGAGCGAGTGCAGTGTTCGATCAATCCGGCAGGATTCATCAATCCCTTGGTAATCGCAAGAAGCCGCATAATCGTAGCGCATCGCTAGTTCTTGCAAGGGCTTTTCGTTTGGCGCGTCGCCATACACCTTATTGGTGCTCATGAAAATGAATGTGGCTTCGGGGCAGTGTTGTCTTGTGGCTTCAAGCAGATAGACCGTTGCGACGGTATTCACCTCAAAATCGAGCAGCGGAATTTCCCCTGCTTTGTCGTGCGAGGGCTGAGCGGCACAGTGCACCACCACATCGAAATGTTGCCTGGTAAAGAGGTCGAAGACGCTCGCGCGATCGCGAAGGTCTATGTCGGCATGAGAGAACCGCTTTGTGGCTGCCTTCAGTCTCCTAAGATTCCATCCCGTATCTCCAGGCGGACCAAAGAAAGTGCGGCGCATATTATTGTCAACGCCAATCACCGTGTGGCCCAAGCCGTCAAAATACTCCACCGCTTCGGAGCCAATCAGGCCGCTACTACCGGTTACCAAAATGTTCCAGAGTTTCAAGGCGAATCCCAGCTGAGCATGGCGCCTGGAGTGGCAGCTCTCCGGCTAAGGCGCCGAACTGACCAAAGACATCGGCCGCTTTTCAGCTACGTACGTCGCCACGCGATCTATGATCTCTGGAAGAGGGGTTCGAGGCCGAAAATCCGTTAAGCGCTCGAGCTTTCGCAAGGAGGGCACACGCCTGTGCATATCCTCAAATCCAGGCTCATAAGCCTGGTCATAAGGTATGTGGATTATCGGCGAGGAGCTTCGCGTACGCTCCCGGATCAATTCGGCCAGGGCCTCGATGCTCACCTCATGATCTGTGCCGATATTAATAACCTCTCCCACCGCCTCATCCGTCCCCGCCAGGCGCAGAATCGCCTCCACGCAGTCTTGTACATCGCAAAAACAGCGGCTTTGTTTGCCGCTGCCAAAGACGGTCAGCGGGAGGCCAGCGAGCCCTTGGCCGATCAGCGTAGGCATGACCATCCCATATTTACCTGTCTGCCGCGGCCCAACCGTATTGAAAAACCTGCCCACGATCACGGGCACTTTCCTTTCCTTCCAATAGGAAAGGGCTAGGAATTCGTCGAGTGCTTTCGAAGCCGCATAGCTCCAGCGGCCCTTGTTCGTCGGTCCCAGAACCAAATCGGCATCTTCATCAAAGGGAACGTTTGGATTCTTCCCATAAACTTCCGAGCTAGACGCCAGGAACACTAGCTTCCGTTTCTTGGCGGCCGCTTCCAGAACGAGGTGAGTGCCCGTCACATTGGTCTCAATCGTACGCACGGGGCTTTCTACGATCAGACGAACGCCAACCGCGGCAGCGAGATGGAACACGATGTCGGCCTCGTCCACCAGCTCCGCCAAAAGTCTACGATTCTCAATAGGCTCGAGAAAATATTGCATGCCGTCATATTTCTTGAGGCCGCGAATATTTTCCATGCTGCCGGTGGAAAGATTATCGAGCAGAAGAACTTCCTCGCCAGCCTGCAACAACCGTTCGGCGAGATGTGAACCAATGAATCCGGCACCGCCCGTAATCAGAGCTCGCACAAACCTCCCTTGTCAAACAGGTCCTTAGCGGCCTTCTCATGCCTTCCGCTATGGGGACTCAATGTCGTTCTTCGAGCGTTCGGCATCAGCGCTGCGATAGGCGCTGTAGACATACGGATAGTAACGATAAGATTGATAATAGTCCGGAGAGCCAGAATCTACGGCGTTTAGCACCACTCCAAGCACACGCGAATTCACACTGTTGAGCAAGTCGCGGGTGCGCGTGAAAGCTTCCTTCGGCGTTTCTCCGCTTCGTACTACCAGCAATACGCCATCCACTAAGGCCGAAAGGATGACTGCATCTGTGGCAGCCATGATGGGCGGAGAATCAACCACGATGAACTTGTAGCGCTTGCGCAGCTCGGAGATCATCTCTGTCAATCGGTGCGATGAGAGCAAATCGGCGGAATTTGGAGGAATCGGCCCCGTGGGAATGGCGTGCAGATTGCGAATCAGCGGGTGAGGGACCGTGACGACATCCAGAGCGCTAACTCCGGCAAGATAGGAACTCAACCCGGTATACTTGCCATCCGCCATGTGCAGAGCGCGGCTGATACCTGGCTTGCGGAGGTCGCCGTCGACCAGCAGAGTGCTATCACCCAGCTGTGCTAGAGTTACTCCGATATTCACAGCCGCGGTTGTCTTGCCCTCGTGCGGAAGCGCGCTTGTCACCAAAATCACTTGTGGCGGACGATCGGCCTGCGAAAGTAAGAGCGAGGTGCGCAGGGCCCGAAAGGCCTCGGAAATTTGCGATTGGGGCTGAGAATGAGAGAGCAATGCCACCCGTTCGTGGTATCCGTTCCCTGATCCTCTCAACAGTCTCTGCAAGCGGCCACGGTGTTTGCCATCAGAACTGCTAAACGCCGGCACGACAGCAAGGGAGGGCAGGCGCGAAAGACTCTCCACGTCGTCGGGATTCTTAACGGTGTTGTCGAGGTATTCCCGCAGTAGCGCGAGCCCCATCCCGCCGATAAGCCCTACCAAAATCGCCAGAGTTATGTTGCGTGACTTATTCGGGCGTGAGGGCCCTGTAGGCAGCATCGCCGGATCAACCACCCGGATATTGCTCGAGCGCAATCCCGCCGTGATGCCCGCCTCCTTAAGCTTTTGCAATAGGCCGTCGTAAAGCTGTTTATTGGCTTCGGCCTCGCGTTTCAGGATGTTGTATTGCACCATCTTGTCAGCCATAGAGGCAGCTTCATTCTTTTGCTGATCAAGCGCCTGCTTTAGCAGAAGTTCCCGTTGACGCGAGCCCTGATATTCGGCTTCGATCTGAGTTCCTATGGCTTTCTTTTCCGACTCGATGAGTTGAGCGATCTCTTTCAACTGAGCCTCGATGCGGACAACCTTAGGAAACTTTGGCCCGTACTGATTGAGGGCCTCCGTGTATTGATCGCTCAATTCCCCCTGACGTTTGAGGCTTGCCTGTAGGACTGAGCTTTCGCGAACGGCGGGAATAGCGTCGTAATTACCCGCTTCGGCGAGTTGATACACCGCTTCCTTATTGATGTGATCGGCTTGAGCTCCCGTGAGCTCGCGGTTCAGGTCGGCGAGTTTTTGCGTCGTGACATCCTGCTTTTCATCGATGGTCCAGATCTGATTATCCCGTTCGTATTTGATACGAGCGTCTTCTGAGGCTTCGACCTTACCCTTCAGTTCGTCAAGCTGATTTGCCAACCAATTGGAGGCCTGGGTTGTGGCTTCGTAACGGCTGCGAAAATTCTGCTCGATAAAGTTATTCACATGCGCGTTGACGATGGCCGCCGCGAGTTTGGGGTCTGTGGTCGCAAATGTCACGTCCAGCAAGCGGCTGCTGGGCACGCGCCTGACCGACAAACCACCAAGGAACGCTCCCAGGGCGGGAGGCGGCGACTGCACTCCGTTCTTCGGGGCTGCCACTTCCAAAGCTCCCGGATTTTGGGGGCGCCCTCCAAATTGCGGGTCCTGGTCAAGATTCAACGATTTGATCGTTTGCATGGCCAGCGTTTCGCTCACCAGGATCTTCGACTGGGTCTCGATGTAGTCCTCTAAATCCTGATACAGTCCGTAAGGATCATTACCCGCGAACGGAAGAAAGTTCGTACTTTCACGATCGATTTCAATACGCGTGGTGGCTTCGTAAACGGGCTGCATACGGAAGGTTGCGATCGTAACCACCGTAACCAGAGCCAAAAGAAACGAGACGATCAGCCACTGATGCCTACGCAAAATCATCAAGTAATCACGCAGATGCGCTTCGCGCGGCATCATGTCGAGTGTCATGAAGGGCGCGCGGACGGCGAAACCGTTAAGGGGCGCCCCGTGATCGCGGGCAATCAGGTTCGTCGGTTCGTCCATAGCTCGATTACCGGAGTTTCGCTCAAGAAGGAGAGGTGCCGCGTCACTGACTAACCCGCACGATCGCAACGCCCGTGGCGATGGCAATGGCTACTTCAGCGGAACGGCGCAATGCATGCTTACCGGTGCTATCAGGGACGTACAGGATGTCATTCTGCCGTAGAGAGATATCCTCGCTTTTGAGAGCGAGAATCTTTTTCACGTCGACCGGCAATTGTTGGCGTTGTTGGCTCCCGAAGGGTTGTCGCAGGATCACGGCACTTCCCGGCTTTGCCGTTGTCGATAGACCACCCGCCAAAGACAGAATTTTGAGAACCGTTAGTTGCTGGCGGTCGCTCTGCATCACGAACCCACCCGGGTGCTGCACCGCCCCCACGGCGTATACAACGCCGGCTCGCGGAACAGTGACTACGTCCCCCCCGAGAAGCGGTATGTTGTATTTTGAATTCCCGCTGTCCAGCAGATCATTGATATCAATGGTGATCGTGTTTTCGGCCGCAGCCGTCTGATTCGTAGGCATGGTCTTAGCGGCATCCGCTGCCACAAGATCCCCCGAGTTACCAATGGGCCCAGTCACAAGCGTCTTCCGCGTGATCAGGATTTTACTACCGGCGTCATCGGCAATTCCCCCTGCCTGTGACAGTACCTGAAGGAGGTCCATTTGATGTACGGCTTGTATCGTGAGCGGGGTTCTCACTGAGCCGATTACAGTAATCGGCTGACTATGTTGTTCCTTTACGGTCACTGTGACTTGGGGATGCGTAACCAGACCATTCACCTGCAGCAACTCTGCCAGCTTATCCTGAAATTGAAACTGAGTCAGTCCACCAGCCTGCACCCTGACCGGGATTAGGGGTATGGCCACAAATCCGGTTTCGCTCACCCGCACATCGCGCGACAGCTCTGGCACATCGAAGACTTCGATGCCTAATAGGTCGCCAGCGCCAATGACGTAATCTCCCTGCTTAGCCGATTCCACAAGCGCAAGCTGAGCAATGCGGTCATTGGTCTCGCGAGCGGTTTGTATTTTTTGTGAGTCCGCAATCCGACGGGGTTCGGGCGAATTCTGTGAGAAAGCTGATAACGAGAACAGCGAGAAGAGACAGAAGGCGATCCAGGGGCAAAGCCTTCGTGTTGGCTGACCGGATACACTACCAGAGCTAGGACCCATCAAATGACTTCCCCCCGCGCCTGGATTATACCCCCTGAACTGTACGCTTCAAGTCAGGGGTTTCCGATATGTTCCCCTTATACCTTACCCTCACGGGCGTGGCGGACGTGGCCAGAGCCGCTTGGATCAAGAACAGGAAAGCATTCGAGGGAATGTGCAGATTGAAATCCACGAGGCTGTGGGCCAGCAAAGCGCAGCAGGCTGAAAGCGCTCCGATGTGAAGAGCCAAGTCCAGGGGATTCTTCGCTTCAGCAATTTCCCTCCACGCCGCGCCAAAAAAGAGGAACAGAAAACAGGCGCATATGACGCCCCCAGTTGCGCCAGTTTCCGCAAGGAGCTCCACGTAGTCGTTGTGCGTGTGATTCACGATTGTGCCGTCATACAGCGTTTCATACCTAGGAAAGACATCCTCGAGAGTACCAAGGCCGGTTCCTGTGAGGGGATGATCGACGAAAATCCGCCAGGAGTCCCTTACCATCTCAGCGCGACGGTTCTCGTTTACTTCCAGTTTCCGGTAAGCCTGAAAGCGGTCCAGAGCCCGGCCAGCACCTAGCCAGACGACGAAGCCGCCAGCAAGCAGCAGTAGAATCGCCCCCGCAACGAGTTGACTACGACCACGCCCACGGACGATTCCCAGAATCACAATCAAGCCGATCTCAAGGAAAAATGCAGCTATCCCGCCACGCGAAGCGGAAAGGAAAAGCGCACCGATAGGGATGAGGGTTAAAACCATGAGCAACGACATGCGGTCACGATCTTCAGCTCGCAACAAAAGAATCGCCAGCCCTGTGGGAATGATCATTTCAACGAACCCTGCGAAGTGATTGCGATTTACGTATGGGCCGAATGGAATTCCGCCATAGCGCAATTCGCGAAGCCAGTACAGCTTCCCGTTGAAGGTGAAATGCTGCAAGATGCCTAATACGGATACGGCAAACCCCAGCACCATCAGCAACCAAGCAAAGCTATTCCAATGCTGTAACGTTTCGAACGCCTGGACCACCAGGAAAAATAGGAGCACCAGAGCAGAGAGCTTGAGGATCTCAATCCTAGTCAAAAAGGCGACGGCCGTCATGCCCATGCGGTACTGAGCTGCAGCCAATATCCAAAAGGCGGCCATCGGCCAAAATAGCCGATGCCAGCGCACCGCGACACTTCCACGCGCGAAAAGAAGCCCCCACCACAGGAATACCACGGCAGCACCCGTTTCGAGGACGGCTTCCGACCACGGCTCAACAACGCCATGAGCAAATACGCTGAAGGCCAGCAACCCGAAAAGGCCGACTCTCACGGTCTTCATCGTGGCGCGCCTGTCGAGGAAGATAGGGGAACGAGCGCCACGTCATCGATCCATGCCGTTCCTCGAATTCTGTTACCTAGTTTCTCGCTGCGCATCCGCCGCAGCACGACTTGCAGAAGTTTCGTATCGGAACTGGCGGTGAATTCCACGGCCTCTTCGGCCCATGGCTGCGTACCCAACGCGTTTGGCGTGAAGCGCGAGAGACTTCCTGGATGAGAAATGTCGCGAATCTCGAAACGCATTCCGCTATCGGTGGTCAGATCTTGGGTACGGAAGAAAGCCTTGAAGCGGTAACGCGTGTCGGGCTGAACAAGTATGTACTGCCAAATGTTTTGGAAATCGACATTGGCACTCCCCTTAAAATCCACTCGGAGCGAACGCCTTCCCGAGTGAACGATCTGCTCATCCCAGCCCATCTCCGCCCCTTCAATCGCAGCCACACGCCAATCGAAGCCGCCATCGAGGAGTTCCTGCTCGAATCCGCCATTCCACACAAGCGAACCGTTCGGAACCGTTCCCGCTTGAATCCCCTCCGCCAACAGTGCCTGTGGCCACACACTTCGCGCATCGTCCGCATGTTGTGTCTCGACGAGCATGTCCAGCAGCGGAAAGGCCTGCGAGGCTGGAAAGGAATCGTGGTGAGCGACGATGCGCTGCCACACTGCCATTGCGGGCTCAGCCTCGCGCGCTTGCACAAAGAATTGAATGGCGCGCCAATTTTCGTCAGCCTCGTCTGGCAAGACCGTCTTCAAGATTTGACCGATGTCTCGAGTGCTGCGCCAGCAGCGCGAAACGGCCAGCGGCGTGAATCTTGGATCCGTCAACACCGCATCATGAATCTGCTGAAAAGCTTCGGGTGTGCGGCCCTGGCGCAAAAAAAAATTCCCAAGGCGCCAAGCAGCCTCCGCGGAAATGGGATAGACCTCGCGCGCCTTGCGAAATGCCTGCTCTGCCCGCGAAATATCACCGGCTGTTTCATACGCGCCGGCGAGATCCATCCAATAGAAGGCTGAGCCAGGGTTGATGGAGGTCGCGTGCTGATAGTAGGAGATGGCCAATGGCAGATCGGAATGCTCGCAATCGAGCTGCCGATAACGGCCTAGTTGATACCAAAGGTCCGCATTTGCGGGCTCGGTGGCGGCGGCACGCAGCCAGGCTTCGGGATCAGGCGATGCAGCCCAGTGAGCA
>Ga0209648_10002915_pt1 | contig 14262 bp, 17 predicted proteins | sample GraSoi2013_115cm_FD_185830 | JGI IMG/M metagenome (GOLD analysis project Ga0209648, IMG submission 185830) | Grasslands soil microbial communities from the Angelo Coastal Reserve, California, USA - Sample 9_17_2013_115cm (SPAdes) (version 2) | ecosystem: Environmental > Terrestrial > Soil >...
TCCGCGACATGATCCGCATGCTCGCCACCACGTACGGACTGTCCGTTGCTTCGACGCCCACCTGGCTGATCGACGAGCTCCCCGGGCCCATCACGTACGGCACTACGTACATCGTCCGGCCGCGCATTGCTCCATCCAGAAGTGCGCCCACCTTATGTTTCGCTGCACCCGGATCCATCCAGTTGTTGGTGGGTCCGGCTTCTTCCTTTTCGGAAGAGCAGATGAACGTCAGATGCTCGGTCCGCGCCACATCATTCGCACTACTGCGATGCAGGTGGCAATTCGGGTAGGTCTTCTCGTTTAGCGTGAACGAATCTCCGCCGCGCAACATCTCCGCAATCATCCGCTGGTACTCCGCTTCGGAACCGTCGCAATAGACCACGCGCTCCGGCTTCGTCAGCTTTGCCGCTTCGTCAACCCAGGTTTCCAGTGGAGTTGCCACTCTGATTTCTCCGCCAACCCGTAATGTAGCCGCCACGTCGTCCAAAGTGTGACGCTCCGATTCCCTGCGGCGCCGAAAACACTCTGGAGGATGACCCCGACCACTTTAGGGTCGCGGAGCGATTGGACTCGGCCTGCCAACAGGGCCCATGCAAAGGCGGGAACTTCCGGCCAGGCTGGCAGGCTTTTTTGTTTCTACCCGCCCACAGTCTATGTTACCCCTCGCCGCCCACGCAAGCGGCCTACTACCCGAGCGCAATCTTCTTAATTTGAGGGCAGCCAAAAGGTCCGAAGGGCATCTTTCTCTCTTACTTCGTTGCTTCTTTCCTGCTGTAAACTCGTCTCCCGTGTTTTCCGCCGCTGACTCCGACCGCTTGCGCGTCATTCTTGTCGCCCCACGCAATCCCCTCAACATCGGGGCCGCTGCCCGTGCCATGAGCAACTTCGGCTTCTTCCATCTTCGCGTGGTGAACCCCTACGAGCTGGCCTTTCGTGAGGCGCGTTCCGCCGTCGGCGCCGCGGCGCTGCTCGCTCGTGCCGAAGAATTCAAGTCCGTCGCTGAAGCCGTCCAGGACTGCACACTCGTCGTCGGAACCACCGCCGTGGGCCAGCGTCAATTGCAGCACGCGGTCCACCGCCTCGATCAAGCTGCTCGCCTCCTTCGCAAGAGTCTCGCTGGCAGCCGCGTCGCCTTGCTTTTCGGTTCGGAGAAGCGCGGTCTTTCTAACGAAGATCTCAGCCACTGCCACTGGCTCCTGCGCATCCCCACGCGCGAAGAGCATCGCTCCATGAACCTCGGCCAGGCCGTAGCCGTCTGCCTTTACGAACTCGCGCGCGAATCACAAACCTCTCCAAAGCCGGAGAAACATGTCCCCGCCACGGCGGCCGACCTCGAGCGCCTTACTACATGCTTGCTCGACACCCTCCGTTCCAGTGGCTATTTGAAACCGAATCCCAGCGGTCTCCAGAAGCGGCGGTCCGCTGCCCCTACGGAGGAAAAAATACGCCGCCTCGTCCGCCGCCTGCACCTCTCGGCCGCTGATGCCGATCTCACCCTCGGCATCCTCCGCCAAATTCTGTGGAAATCTCACCAGGACAATAACCGCTCACATTAGCGTCGTGGCGCTGCGAAGTTGCGTGGATAGACCCCCTCGTGGAAGAATGCCGGCATGTCTACCATGAAAAAGTTTCAACTACCTTTCTTCATTTTCATGCTGCTTCTACACGCCGCCGTCAGCGCTTCCTCGTCTTGATCGCGGCCACCAGCCAAAAGTCAGTCTTTTTTCCCTGTTCACTTTTTGTGTTCACTTTTGAACAGTTTTCCAGCGCCCGGCCTCAGATAATGGTATTGTTATGATTGTCTATCACGCTCTGCACACCAGCCACTCGCGCATTCAACTAAGCAGATCGCCGGAGAGCACATGGAATCGATCGTAACGCAACAAGAGCGCCCCTGGGACCGACCCTTCTGGAAACCCGTGCATGGTAAAGAAGGAGTCTTCGCTTATCTCGTTCTAATTCACGTTCTTGGCGTTGTAGGTCTGATCCTCTTTCCGGTGCCAAGCCTCAAGGTTGTCGGCATGACTTTGCTCAGCATTGCCTTTGGCGGTCTCGGCACCACCGTCTGCTATCACCGCATGCTCGCGCACAAAACCCTCAAGACCAATCGCTTCATCGAGCAATTCTTGATCTTCTGGGCCGTCTTCAACGGATCCGGTCATCCCGCAAGTTGGGTTGCCTATCATCGCCTCCACCACTCCGTCACCGACACGCCGGAGGACATCTCCAGCCCCAAGCAGGGCGGTTTCTGGTGGGCTCATCTTCGTTGGCTCTATCAGACTCAACCCGCCGATAAGAAGCGCTGGGCTCCCGAGCTCACCGGTGGCATCTACAAAATCTGGGGCTGGGCCGAAACGCCGGTCATCGTCTTCTCGATTTGCATCGGCCTGATTCTAGGCTTCGGCTGGATGGGTTTCTTCTGGATGGGCGCCATCCGCCTCGTCTACTCCCTGCATATGCAATGCCTGGTGAACAGCCTTACGCATCTCAACCATGTCGAAGAAGGCGATTCCAGCATGAATGTCTGGTGGCTCGGCCCGTTCCAATTGACGGCGTGGGGTGAGAACTGGCACCAGAACCATCACACGCACGCCGGTTCCGCGCGCCTGGGGCTCCGCTGGTATCAGACCGACATTGGCTGGTATTTCATCTGGATGCTCGAAGCCGTTGGCTTGGCCCACTCCGTCAAGCGCCCTCGTGCTTCGTAACCCGCCGCATGGATCGCCGCTTTGTTCTCTTCATTCTAAAATGTAGGGGCGAGCTTTAGCACGCACTGCTCGAGGCATGTACGCACAAAAATTCAATGTTAACGTGGTGATTCGCGGCGAAAGCCGCGTCTGCCCGCTCGATTGGCTCGATCAATTCTGCATGCGCAACTTCACCAATTCCGCCGACTTTGACGACACGCTTCCTGTCGCTGACGGCAAAGTCGAAGCGAGTTTCCGCCTCACTCCAGAACGCTTTGCCGAAGGATTCGCGGCATGGCTCACGCAGCGCGGCAAAGGCGAAGGCCAGCCCGTGGCAGTACAGGTCACTCGCGAATAGATTCTGTGGATTTTCCAGCGCAGCGATCGCCTGCTGGTGAAATCGCCCTAAGCTGCGGAATCTCGCTTCTCGCCGCGCAGCACGGCGCGAATTTGCGGCAATGCCGCCAGCGCCGCCGCTTCGCCGGCTCCGACCATCTCCGGTGTCTTGCTGAAATCGTCCCACACAAACGATTTTACATCGGGCTCGATAATGACGTCCGCTTGCGTCCGCCAGGCGAGATCGCCATGCCGCTGGATGATGTTGAAGGACCGGCTGAGGACGTCCGTGAACGTGCGAGGCTCTTCGATGTTGCCTGATTCCAGATAAACGGCGATGACTACGTCGGCGCCGAGCAGCAACGTGCCTTCTACGGGCACCGGTGCGGTCAAGAATCCGTCGACCAGCGTCCGCCCCTCAAACTGGATGGGCACAAACAGTCCGGGGTACGCGCAAGAAGCGCGCAAAGGTGGCACGATCGGACCATGCGAATAATAGACAGAAACGCCTGCGGTGATGTCCGTGGTGGCGATAGCCAGCGGCGTCTGCAATTCCTCGAACGTTTTTGCAGGGGTAAAACGCGTGAGATATTTTTCCATGCGCTGGTTGGTGGCCAGCCCAAGCCAGGACGGAGTCCAGCGCCCGAAATCCGCGAAGCTTGTCGTCGCTCCAACGTTGGCCATTTCATCCAGTGATGCTCCCGCACAGTATCCCACGGCGATCAGCGCGCCGACGCTCGTACCGGCTACACAATCGATGGGGATTTCGGCCTCGCGCAAAACGCGGAGCACGCCAAGGTGTGCGATTCCGCGTGCAAAGCCGCCTGCAAGGGCCAAGCCGACTCGCGGGCGTTCCTTGGGTTCGCCGTGCTCGCCGTACGCGAAAGCGCGAAACTTTTCCTTTGCCGTTCGAAACCAGCCCAGACTGCCGGAGCCTCTGCCTTGTTCCGCCATTTCTCTATTTTAGTCCTATCGCCACGGATGAGCCCGTCGTTTGACCGGCGCATGCCGGTTTTGTAACCTGTCCCCTCGAACTAAGCGGGCCTCGTAAATCCAGTAAAAAAGGCGTGCCATGAATCGTCGTATCGAAAAGGCAGTGGTGCTTGGAGCAGGAACGATGGGCTCGCGGATCGCCGCGCATTTCGCGAACGCCGGGCTGCCGTGCATTTTACTGGACATTGTTCCGCCAAACTCGCCCGCGGATGCGCCGAGCGCTGAGCGCAACAAGATCGTACGCGCTGGATTGGACGCGGCAAAGAAGTCGAAGCCGGCTGCTTTTTTTACTGCTGCGCTTGCGGAAAAAATTGCCATCGGAAACTTCGAAGATGACTTGGCGCGTTGCGCCGAGGCCGATTGGATCATCGAAGTCGTCGCGGAAAATTTGGAAATCAAACGAAAATTGCTGGGGCGCGTGGCCCAGTTTCGCAGGCCTGGAGCCATCGTAACCACCAACACGTCCGGCTTGCCCGTGCACTTGATCGCCGACGGCATGAGCGAAGAATTTCAGCGGCATTGGGCAGGCACGCATTTCTTCAATCCGCCGCGTTATCTGAAACTGGTCGAAGTGATTCCAGGGCCGAAGACGTCAAGCGAAATAGTCGAATCGTTGAGCGAGTTTTGCGACCGACGACTGGGAAAAGGTGTCGTCGTGGCGAAAGACACGCCGAACTTCATCGCCAATCGCATTGGCACGTTTTCCATGCTGAATGCGCTTCGCCTGATGGGCACTCTGGGTATGACGGTGGAGGAAGTGGACGCCTGCACGGGACCGGCAGTGGGCTGGCCGAAATCGGCGACGTTTCGTACCGCCGATATTGTGGGCCTCGATGTGCTGGTGCACGTGGTAAAAAACATTTACGAGACGGCGCCCAACGATGAGTCGCGGGAGAGGTACAAAGTTCCGGCGCTGGTGGAGGAAATGGCCAAACGCGGCTGGCTCGGAGACAAGACTGGCCAGGGTTTTTATAAGAAGGTGAAGGGCGAAGGCGAAAAAGAAATTCTGACACTCGATGTGAACACTATGGAGTACCGCGCGCGGCAGAAAGCGAGATTCGCTTCGCTCGAAATGGGCAAAGCGATTGACGACACGAGGGAGCGGTTGCGCGCGCTGGTGGGGCCCATTTTGGAGGGTCAGAAGGGGGACAAGGCTCAACAATTCTTGTGGGGCGCGCTTTCTGAGATGTGTTTGTATGCAGCGCGGCGCGTGCCCGAAATTTCCGACCATATCGTGAACGTTGATCGCGCGATGCGCTGGGGCTTCGCCTGGGAACTTGGACCGTTCGAGATCATGGATGCGATCGGCGTGAAAGCGTTTGCTGGGCAGGTGCAGAAAGAAGGGCGCACGCCGCCGGGGGGCATCGAGAAAGTCTTGGCGAGCGGGCGGAGGGGATTTTACGAATCGGCGAAGGGCACAACAACGGTTTTCGATATTGGCAGCGGCGCATCGAAAAATGTTGAAGAGCCGAAGGGCGTCATCATTCTCAAGTCGCTGAAAGATGCAGGCCGCGAAGTGGAACGCAATTCTGGCGCGAGCCTGATCGATCTCGGCGACGGCGTGGTGTGCTGCGAATTCCACGCCAAGATGAATGCCATCGGTGCGGACCTGATTGCCATGCTGCACAAGGGTTTGAAGCGGCTGGAGACGGATTTCGACGCCATGGTCATTGCCAACCAGGCGGTGAATTTTTCCGTCGGTGCAAACCTGATGCTGGTTCTGGTGGGTGCCCAGGAGCAGGAATGGGACGAATTGCACATGGCCGTAAAGCAATTCCAGAACATCAACCTGGCGATCAAATACGCGCCAAAGCCGGTAGTTGCCGCGCCGCAGGGGCTGGCGCTCGGCGGTGGCTGCGAAGTGAGCCTGCACGCGGCAAAAATTCAGGCGGCGGCCGAAGCCTACATCGGCTTGGTGGAAACCGGAGTTGGCTTGATTCCGGGCGGCGGCGGCACGAAGGAAATGCTGATCCGCGCGAACGAACACGCCTCTGGCGGCGAAGATCTGGACTTGTTCCATGCGTTAAAGCCGGTATTTGAAGCGATTGCCATGGCCAAGGTCGGTACCAGCGCGGAGGAATGCCGCGACCTGGGATATCTGCGCCGCGAAGATGGCATCTCCATGAACCGTGACCGACTGGTTTCGGACGCCAAGGAAGCCGCGTTGGCGCTGGTGCGCGGCGGCTACAAGCCCCTCGCGGCAACCTGGCAGGAGGGCGCGCAATCCACGCAGATCAAAGTGCCCGGCGAGCAGTTCCTTGCCGGCGCGAAGCTCGCCATCCACATGATGCTCAGGGGCGGATACGCTTCGGAATATGACGCGCACGTGGGCCGCAAGCTCGCGAACATCCTGGCAGGCGGCGCGCTGACATCACCTCAGTTGGTTAGCGAACAATACGTTCTCGATCTCGAGCGCGAAGCCTTTGTCTCCCTCTGCGGCGAAAAGAAAACCCAAGAGCGCATCGCCCATACGCTGAAAACTGGAAAGCCCTTGCGCAACTAGGGGAATCCGCCTCCTTAATCGTATAAAAACATATTGCTATGACGATTTCGTATGCTGTATTCTACGGATCCGCAGGAGGCGGATCGTGCAGAAGCTTTTGGCACCCCGGGAAGCAGCAAACATTCTGGGCATCAGCTATCCCACCTTGAAGCAGTGGATTTACCACGGAAAAATCAAGTCGGTGAAGACCCCTGGAGGGCATCACCGCGTGCCCGAAAGCGAGATCGACCGCCTGTTTCCCAAGAAGCTGAACTATGGAGACATTGAGACACGCCGCGGGAATTTCCGGAAGATCAGCGGCCGAAACCAGCTGATCGGGCGCGTGGTGGCGATCAAATTCAGCGGGCTGCTCGCGCAAGTCACTCTAGCGATCGGCGAGCAGCATATTACCTCCATCATTACGGCGGATGCAGCGAAGGAGTTGCGGTTGAAGCCCGGGGACCGGGCCGCGGCGCTGATCAAATCAACCGAAGTCATGATTCTAAGAGTGTGACTCATGGCCGTCGGAAAAATAAATAGGCGCATGTGGTTCCGCGTCCTTCCACTCACGCTCTCTGTTTTTCTTGCCCAGCATGAGGCGCTAGCTAAGGGAAAGGAAATCCGCTTAGCGGCGGCGGCAGACTTGAAGTTTGCAATGGGGGAGTTATCGGAAATGTTTGAGAGGCGGACGGGAACCAAAGTGAATGTGACCTACGGGTCGAGCGGAAACTTTTTCTCGCAACTGCAGAATGGAGCTCCTTTCGACCTGTTCTTCTCCGCCGACATAGAGTATCCGAGAAAGTTGGAGGCTGCGGGGATCGCGGAGCCGGAGACCCTATACGAATACGCCGTCGGGCGAATCGTGATCTGGACGCCTGCGGATGCGAAAGTGGATGTTACGAGGCACGGGTGGGAAACCTTGCTGGATACGAGCGTTGAGAAGATTGCGATCGCGAATCCGGAGCATGCGCCTTACGGCCGCGCGGCCGTAGCGGCGCTGCAAAAAGCAGGTATCTACGAGAAGGTGAAACCCAAACTAGTGTACGGCGAAAATATTTCGCAAGCAGCGCAGTTTGTGCAGTCGGGAAACGCGCAGGCGGGAATTGTGGCCATGTCGCTGGCGGTTTCGCCGGCCATGCGCGATGGGAAACGATGGGAGATTCCGGCGGAGATGCATCCGGCGATCGAGCAGGGAGCGATCGTCTTGAAGGGCGCTAAAGACAGGGATGCGGCGCGAACGTTTCTGGAATTTGTGAAGAGCGCGGCTGGACGCGCCACATTGGCCAAGTATGGTTTTGAATTTCCAAAGAAGTAGAAGGAGGAAGAGAAATAAGGCAGAGGCGCTAAAGGGCAAAGGAAACGCAGAAACAAGCAAAAAAGGACTGCGAATGGAAGCATTGTGGTTGTCAATGAAGTTGGCTGCGTGCGTGGCAGCGATATTGCTGGCAATTGGTATGCCAGTGGCGTACTGGCTGGCTTATTCGAACTGGCGCGGAAAGTTTCTGCTTGAATCCGTGGTCGCGTTGCCTCTGGTGCTGCCGCCGACGGTGCTTGGATTTTATGCGCTTGTGGCCATGGGCCCGCGCGGACCGTTGGGAAAACTGTGGATCGCGCTGTTCGGGCACGGGCTGGCCTTCACGTTCGGTGGACTGATCGTCGCGTCCGTGTTGTACAGCTTTCCATTTGCGGTGCAGCCGCTGATCGCTTCGTTTGAAGGAGTCGACCGCAGATTGCTGGATGCCTCGGCGGTGCTAGGTTCGGGAGGCTTGCGGACATTCTGGCGAGTAATCCTCCCACTGTCGCTGCCGGGAATGGTCACCGCGGCGGTGCTGAGTTTCGCCCACACCTTGGGAGAATTTGGCGTGGTCTTGATGGTGGGCGGGAATTTGGCCGGTGTCACGCGAACGGTCTCGATCGACATTTACGATCGCGTGCAGTCACTAGAATACGGCGAAGCAAACCGCATGGCGCTGGTGCTTCTGGCGATTTCCTTCGCCGTCCTGTCTATTGTCTATGCCGTGAATCGCCGCGTGTGGATGCCGTGGGCGGCGAAGTAAACGGCAAAATGCTCATCGCGCAAATCCGCAAAGAGCGGCGCAGCGCAGGCGCCTCAAACTTTGTCCTCGATGTTTCCGTCGAAGTCTCTCCCGGTATCACGATCTTATTTGGAGCCTCCGGAGCCGGCAAATCTACGCTGCTGGATTGTGTTGCGGGGCTGTTGCGGCCGGGCCAGGGACGAATCGTCACCGGCACTGACGTACTCTTCGATTCGGACGCCCGAATCAACGTCCCGGCGCCGAAGCGCCGAATCGCCTACGTTTTTCAGACTCTCGCACTCTTTCCGCATCTCACTGCGGAAGAGAACGTTGCCTATGGATTGAAGGACTTGCGTGAGGAAGAAAGGCGGGAGCGAGTAGATGCAATTCTCAAAGCCTTTCGCGTCGAAAAATTGAGGAAGCAAAAGCCCGGCGAGATTTCCGGGGGCGAGAGGCAGCGAATCGCGTTGGCCAGATCATTGATAACCGAGCCGCGCGTGCTGCTGCTCGACGAACCGCTGACAGGATTGGACGCGGAACTCAAAGCGGCGCTTGTGGACGATTTGCGCGCGTGGAATACGGCGAAGGGTATCCCGATTTTGTACGTGACCCACAGCCGAGATGAAGTGGATGCGCTGGGCGAGCGAGTGATCGCGCTCGACAATGGACGCGTCGTGAGCGCCGGCGCACCGATGGAGGTACTGAACGCGCCGCGCCGGAAAAAGCTGGCGCAAGCGGCGGGTTTCGAAAATCTGCTTAGCGCCACGGTACTCGATCTGCGAGAAGCGGATGGCGTGATGCGCGTGAGGCTGGGCGATAGCGCTTGCGAGATCGAGGTGCCGCTCGGCTACTCTGCAATCGGGAGCCGCGTTCAGGTAGCGATTCGCGCTGGCGATATATTGCTGGCGACGGAACGGCCGCAGGGATTGAGCGCGCGAAATATCATCAAGGGGCAAATTGTTTCGCTCGAGCAGCGTGGAACCATGGTGATCGCGCGAGTCGATTCCGGTGCGCTGTTTGTTGTCCACATTACGCCCGGGGCGGTTCGGGCTCTGGAGCTGGCAGCGGGGAAGCCCGTTTGGCTGGTCTTGAAGACGCACTCCTGCCATCTGGTGGATTAAAGAAAAGTTTAAGCAGGGCTCTTCAAGACTTAGGCCTTGACGGAACGGGCACCGCCGGCTTGGCCACCGCGGGCGCAGAGAACTTGATTTCGTCAGCCTCGAGAATCTTGTCCTTGTGTGTGGCGTGGATGACGACCAGGTCACCAGCGGCGAGGTCGCCGGCTTTGGCTGGCTTGTCCTCATTGTTGGACCTCGATAGAAAGACGGTCGAGGTGGCGATTTTCACTTCCACGGACTTGCCGTCCATGGTTTTCACGACCAAGGAGTCAGGGCTGATTTTTTCGACCGTACCTCTCAAGTGAACCTTATTCCCGTGAGCGAAGGCGGTGCCCATAACCAGCGCGAACAGTAAAGACAGGAACGATAAGCGAAGTTTCATGAGCGTCTCCTGTTGGAGTCAGAGGCCTGCGCGACCCGGCCTCATTGCCGTTGATGATCTTGTGATTCCGGTTTCCGTTGCGGTGTTGCTCCGTTCAAAAAATCATTTTCCCGTTGTTCTTCTTCCCGGTCATCCGGGCCCATTGGATTATAGCGCTCCATTTCGATGCGTTCCGCTGCGGTGAGATGAGGAAGGTGGCGGATGAAGTGAACCAGTTTCCAACTGTCCTGCGTGCCTCCGTGCTCGCCGCCGCTCGAAAATGCCGGCATTCCCGTGAAGCGCACGCCGTTCTCGATGATCCAGAACAGTTCGCCATCCGTAAGATTTTGCGTTTCCGCCAAACGCAGATCAGGTGGCTTGGGGTAGAGGCCATTGCCAATCACAGTCTGCCCGCCGCCGTCATTGCCATGACAGATGGCGCAATGATCCGCGAAATGCGGCCGCGCATCTCGCAAATCTTCCGCCGAAGCAAGCACCGGGTTCTGTGTCAAACGCGCATTCGACGGGATCGCGAGATGACGCGCATTACGAGCTATCATAATTTCGAATCGAGTGGGCGTGGCGCGAGAGCTGAGGCCATCATGCAGGAGCGAGGCGGCCACAGCGACAACCAGCCCGAGCAGCGCCACAGCTGTGATGATCGCGACAGTTCTGCGTTTCATGATCCTCCGAGTATGTTAATGGATGAGGGCCGGAGCGGCCAGCGCGAGTCATTCGCTGATATCGCTCCGCAAGGGGCTTCCTCTGGTAGGATACACAGGAAATGGTCACGCCCACGATGAACGGAAGCAGCTTGACGGTGGCGGACGCCTGTCCAGCGGAGGTTCGCGAGATTCTTCATGCCGCGGCGTCCGGCGAAGAGTTGACATTCAAACAGGGACTAGCGCTGGCAACGACGAAAGGCTCAGCGCTGGAAGCTCTTGTTGCCGTCGCGGATCAGTTTCGTCGAGAGACCGTCGGCGACGCAATCACTTACGTCGTAAATCGAAACATCAACTTCACGAACGTGTGTTTCGTCGGGTGCAGTTTTTGCGGCTTTGGACGCGGGCCCGGTGCTCCAGACGCGTACTCGCTCTCTTTCGAGGAAGTGGTGCGCCGCGCGCGTCAGGCCTGGGAGCGCGGCGCTACCGAAGTCTGCGTTCAGGGCGGGCTGCCGCGTGACCTCGACGGATTTTTCTACCGCGATCTGCTTCGAGCCATCAAGCATGCGATTCCCGGGATGCACGTGCATGCGTTTTCGCCAATGGAGATTGATTACGGCGTGACGAAAACAGGAATGCTGCTGCGCGACTATCTGCGCATGATGAAGGACGAGGGGCTCGGTAGCATTCCCGGCACCGCAGCCGAGATTCTCGATGATCGCGTGCGGAAGGAATTGAGCCCAAACAAACTGCCAGCGGGCCGGTGGGTGGAGATCATCACCACCGCGCATGAGCTGGGCATCTCAACAACTTCAACCATGATGTACGGTCACGTGGAAGAGCCGGCGGATTGGGTGCGGCATATGCTTCTGTTGCGCGCGATCCAAAAACGCACCAGTGGATTTACGGAGTTCGTCCCTCTGGGATTCATCCATGAAAACACGCGGCTTTACCGTCACGGTGGCGCAAGGCCCGGAGCGAAACGGGAAGAGCACCTGCAAGTACACGCACTGGCACGGGTGCTTCTGCACGGGGCAATCAAGAACCTGCAGGTATCCTGGGTGAAGCTGGGCTTCGAAACGTCGCTGGCCTGCCTGCAGGCGGGCGCAAACGATTTCAGCGGCACGCTTATGGAAGAAAATATTTCCAAGGCTGCGGGCGCGACTTTCGGGGAGTATGTGTCGCCAGAAGAATTTCGCGCCAGGATTCGGTCGATTGGACGAGTCCCAGCGGAACGCACGACAACCTACAAAATTCGCCGCATATTTGACAAGCCGGAACACGACCCGCCGGCGCTGCCGCCGCAACTCCCGATCGTTCGTCCAGACAGCCACGTGACATATACCGAAGGCGCCTACTGAGCGATTCCCATGCGAGCACTTCTCTTACCTGTCAAGGACCTGCACAGCGCGAAGAAGAGATTGGCGGGTGCGCTGACTTCGGAAGAGCGCTTTGCGCTGGCCGAGGCCATGCTCGCGGACACCATTCGCGCGGTGCGAGGCGTGCGCTACGCGGAAAAGATTTTTATTGCCACGAATTACGAGCCCGTCATGCGGTTGGCTGCCGAAAATCGGTGGGAGATTCTGCGCGAGCAGCAGCAAATTTCCGAGAGCCATTCCGTGGATGCCGCTTCGAAGCTCTGCGAACAAAGAGGCGTCAGCGGATTGCTCCGCCTCCCGCTCGATCTCCCGCTTATCCAATCGCGCGACATCGATGAACTCCTCACTGCCGAATGCCAGGCGCCCTCGTTGGTAATTGTTCCCTCTCGTGATGGGACCGGCACAAACGCCATGCTGCGAACGCCGCCCACCCTGTTCCCCTCTCATTTCGGAAACGGCAGCTTCGCCAGGCATCTTGCCGAAGCCGAAAGTGCCCATGCCCGCGTGATTGTGCGCCGCAATCCCCGCCTGGAGATGGATGTGGACGACGAAGCGGATTTGCGGGCCCTGCTCGAGCACGATTTGAGCGGAACCGAAACAGGGCGCTGGCTGCGCACCAGCGGCGTTGAGTCCAGATTCCTGCCAAGCATACGAGCGGGAGCGATGAGCGCATCATGAAAGAAAAGATTTATGCGACTCTCGACGAAGCCGTTGCGGACATTCCCGATGGCGAGCGCGGCTGGACCGCCGAGGAAGTCCAGGCCTTGACTGGCGCGCAATTGATCGCCCGCCAGCAAATTCCGGAAATGAGTTTCTCTTGATTTCATGAGGAGGCCAAAATGAACCAGGTGATTCCAGAAAGCCACGCGGATTTGCTCGAGAAGCAGGCGTTTGGAAATCTCGGGACGCTGATGAAGGACGGAAGCCCGCAGGTGACGCCCGTCTGGGTGGATTACGACGGGAAATTTGTGCGCTTCAATTCAGCCAAGGGCCGCGTGAAGGACAAGAATATCCGCCGCGATCCTCGTGTCTCCATTTCGCTTCAGGATCCCGCGAATCCTTATCGTTACCTGGAAATCCGTGGCCGTGTGGTGGAAATCACAGAAAATGGTGCTGACGATCACATCAACAAGCTTTCGCAAAAGTATCTGGGCAAACCCGTCTATCCCTTTCGCCAGCCCGGCGAAGTGCGCGTCACCTACAAAATCGAACCGCAAAAAGTCAGTTCCATGGGCTGAAAAGAAAGCTCTCCAATAATTTCATCGGGCTATTCTTCACGCAGAACCTGCATGGGCTCTACGCTGGCGGCGCGAATTGCGGGCGCCAGCGAAGCCCCCGTGCCTACAACCAACACTAGAAGAACCACAGCCGACAGAGTTGTGACCTCCGCAGCAGGATGGCGTCGATGGTTGAAAACACCGCGCTGTTCGCGCCAATGCCCAGAGCGAGGGTCAAGATCACGGTGACCGAAAACGAAGGGGATTTGCGAATGAAGCGGAATGCGAATTTCAGGTTTGCCAGCGTGCTCTCAATAACCGAAATGCCGTGAACATCTCGCAGTTCCTCCTTGATTTGCTCCCGCCCGCCAAACTCTAGCACGGCCCGTCTGCGCGCCTCTTCGCGTGTTAGTCCCGCAGCAATGTTGGCCGCTGTCAGTTCTTCGATATGGAAACGCAGTTCGGAATCCAGTTGCGCATCGAGTGCGCGTTTACGGAAGAGAGATTTCCACCATTCCATCGCAGACTCCTATTCGGCCGTTCGAAGCACCAGCCCGATCGCTTCGGAGAGACGGTTCCATTCCGATTCTTCGATCTGCAATTGTTTCCGCCCTTTCGCGGATAGCCGGTAGTATTTTGCCTGTCGGCCACTCTCCGATTCTCCCCACGTTGCCTGCAGCCAGCCGCGCTTTTCCAGCCTGTGCAGCGCCGGGTACAGCGATCCTTGCTGGACCTGCAACGCTTCGCGGGAAACTTGCTGGATGCGCTGCGAAATGCCGTAGCCATGCACGGGCCCCAGCGCCACGATCTTGAGAATGAGCAGGTCCAGGGTGCCTTGCAGCAGATCGGATTTTTGGACGGTCACAGTTTTTGCTCTCCTAGAGACTCTACCTATGTGTACGCCTCCATAGGTAGAATGTCAAGGAGAGCCGCGCAGGGAACTACAGCCGCGCGGCGACGCGTGCGGCGATGCGTCCATCGGCAATGCGCC
>Ga0209648_10002916_pt1 | contig 14261 bp, 15 predicted proteins | sample GraSoi2013_115cm_FD_185830 | JGI IMG/M metagenome (GOLD analysis project Ga0209648, IMG submission 185830) | Grasslands soil microbial communities from the Angelo Coastal Reserve, California, USA - Sample 9_17_2013_115cm (SPAdes) (version 2) | ecosystem: Environmental > Terrestrial > Soil >...
CTCGTACAGCGAGCGGCCTTCGCTCTGGCCTTGGCCATCGCGGCTTCCTAGAGGTGGCGGAATGAGCTACATGGACCTGATCAGCGAACAGATCGAAGACCCTTACCGCACCGACCCCGCCACCCTGGCCCTGGTCGAGGAACTGATGCGTGCGGACCGCACGAGCCTGGACGGCCTGAGCCGCGCCGAGTTCGCCCGCGCCGCGCGTGAGGCGGCGGCTGAGGCTGCGGAGCTGCATGCCGCTGGTCGGCTACTGCGAGGCGCTTGGCATCGCGGTTCCCGCGTGGGCGTCCTGACGGAGATCACGATTCCGCCGGTCATCGACATGACCGACTCTCAACAGAGGAGTGGGTCGGCGGCAACGGCCCGCCCGCCAACGGCAGTCGGCGCCTGCGTCCGCTGCGCACCAGGCGGCCAGCGGCGTGCAGGACGCGGTAGCGCCACCGTCGGCGGCGAGCCGGTGGCCTAGCTCGAGGTCAGCGACAGCCCGGCGCCGGCCGGGAGTACTACCGCGAGCGCTCCGGCTTCCACTGTCCCGGCTGCACCTACACCGCCCGGACCCCGACGGCGTCCGAGGTCACGAGCAGCAACTCCACGGCTTGGTCCACTGCCCGCACTGAGGTGACACGATGACCGACGCCAGCCAGGCCCGCGAGTTCGCAGCCGACGCGCGCCAGATCAGGACTGCGTGGGAAGCGTGCCAATCAGCCGTTCAGGCCGCACTCGGCGATTACCGCCGTCCCGCGCGCCTCGGTGACCCCGAACAGGTCCGGGCACTCGTGACAGCGGTTCATATGGCCGCCCAGGACTTGCAGGGCGAGGCGGCCGGGGTGCTGAGCCGGATGCGCCGCCGGGAGAACTGGGGGTGGTTGCGTCCGGGTGACGCTGGTCAGGCCGGCCAGCGCGTTCCACTGTTGAGCCCGCCCGGCACGCCGTGTCCGGACGGCTGCGAGCACGACCTGACTCTTCACAGCGCCGACCTTGGGTGCTGGCTGTGCGACTGCACCCACGGCCGGTCGCAGACCGGCCCGGCCGGCGACGACCAGGCCGCCAGGCCCGGCCGCTACTGGGCGCCGCTACGTGGTTCGGGCACGTGCCCTGACTGCTGCGTCCAGCCCGGCGAGCTGCACACCCTCAAATGCGGCACGCGGGACAGCGGCCAGCCCCGGGTGCGGGCCGCGCTCCGACCGTGACCTCGCGCCCTACTCGACAGCATCGCCCATGCCTGAGCAGCGAAGCGCGCCTGCCGACGCCATCCTGGCAGGCGTGAAGACCACCGCCGTCACCCGCCGGGTTGTCGCCCTGGCCGCAGCAGGCGGACTCAGGCCCCACGTCGATGGATCAGGACCCAGGCAGGGCCGCGTCACGATCATCGTGAACGGGCCCGGCCGGGATGCGATCTTCGGCGCGATCTACGTCGGCGCCAAGACCGGCCGGATCCTGCACGCCATGCTCACCCACGGCAACGGTGGCCAGGAGATGCGCTACGACAGCGTCGCCGACATCCGCGCCGTGCTTCAGTGCGGCAATCACCCGTAACAAAGCGGCCGGCGCCAGAGCCACCAAGCATCCGCGCCGGGATCGTACTCCCTCGCACTGGAAGGAGCATCGTCCATCATGCGCCGCTGCTGGCCCTACCGCTATGACGCAGGGAACGCTGTTCTGATGGAAGCCTGGCCGTTCCGCCACAGCGGAACCTGCGGGGACCAGGTCACCGGCGCAGCCGTGGCCATGGCCCGGGTGGCCAGCGCTCGCCGCGCGGGCATGAATGCCCTGACCCCTGGCCCGGCAGCCCGGTGACCGGCCGCGTCTACCTCGAGCACGGGCGGCCCATCACCGTCCTTGCCCGCGGTGCAGCCACAGGGCCGCCGCCCCGCCCCCGGTGGCTGCACTGGCAGCACCCGCCGCGGCAAGCGCCGCGCAACGCCCTGATCCGCCGCCACGATGGCGAACTGGTGATCCGGCCGTTCCGCGGGCTGCGCCATCCCACCGGCACACAGCCACCCGATGACCATTGACGACACGAACGGGCGGCCCTGGCGCAAAGCCGCCAAGCGCCACGCCAGGGCCGCGGACTCCCGCCAACCCGCGAGCCGGACAGGAGCACCCCCATCATGCCCACAACAGCCACGACGCCGACGCTGCACACCGCCGAAGAGGCAGCGCAGATTCTGCGGGTGCGCAGGAGCTGGCTCGAACGCCAGGCCGCTGCGCGGAAGATTCCTTTCACCATGCTCGGTGGCTGCTACCGGTTCACGTCGTGTCACCTCAGCGAGATCGTCCAGATGTTCGAGATAACCCCCGTGCCGGAAAGCCAGGTCCCTGCCCCTCGCAGTGGCGGGCGCAGGAACGGGGGCGGGCCACGAACGGCGGTCACGGGCCTGGTCGCTCCGCTGCGGCCGCGTCCACGGAACGGCCCGCGGCGCGGCGCCTGGGAAACGCCCATCCAGAACACGGCCGGCTGACCCTGCTTGGAGGACAACGGTGGCGTACGCGGAGAAACGCGGCAACCTGTGGCGCGCACGCTGGCGCGGACCGGACGGAACCCTCGAGTCGAAGCCGGGGTTCCGGACGCGCAAGGACGCCGAGAACTTTGGCTGCGACCAGGAAGCCGCCATCCGCAGCAACACTTACGTCGATCCCCGTGCCGGGCGGATCACCCTGACCGAGTGGGTCAACCGGTGGTACCCGGCCCTCGACCTGGAGCTGAACACGCTGAGCACCTACCGGTACACGATCGAGGTGCACATCCTCCCCGCCTTCGGCGACCGGGCCCTCGGGTCGCTGACAACCGAGGAGATCGCCGTATGGGAGAAGCAGATCGCCGGCCGTGGCTACACCCGGCGGACTGCGCGCGAGGCCCGTTCCACACTCACCACGATCCTCAGCGACGCCATCCCCCGCTACATCCAGGTGAACCCGGCAGCGCGCCGCCGCGGCAAGGGCCGGAAGGGACAGCGGCGCATCGAGCGCGCCGAGAAGGCCAGGAGGACATGGGCAACGCCGCTGGAGGTTCTGCTGTTCGCCGAGCGCTGCTCAGCCTTGTCCGGCAACGACACCGCCTTCGTGATGGTGATCACGAAGGCGTACACCGGCATGCGCTGGAGCGAAGCCGTCGGCCTGCTCCCAGGTTGCATCCGCGGCGACACCGTCGAGGTCGCCTGGAAGCTCTACGAGCTCGACGCCCGTTTCTACCGCGGCCGGCCGAAAGACGGTTCCATACGGACGGCCGATGTGCCCCCCTTCCTCGAGCAGCTCCTCGCCGGCCACCTCGAGGCGAACCCCCACCGCAGGTGCACCTGCCGCAACACCGAGCCACCCTGGTGCCCAGGCGACAACTACGTCTTCCTCGGCCCGAGAAACGGGCACTTCCGCCGCTCGAACTACGCGGCCCGGGTCGTGCGGCCCGCCGCCGACGGCCGGTACCCACAGCGGAAGGGCGCGCATCCGCGGCTGGCGGCGCCGGTGCTCGTGGACGCGAGCGCCCCATGGCCAGGCCTGCCGCTGCCGCCGTGGCCGCCGGCGCGGCCCGGTGAGCCGTACGCGCCGCCGGAGGGCAGAGGCGTCCCGCGGTTCGCCGGAAAGGACTGCAGTGGCCGCTGCCCGGTCTGCGGCCACACCATCCAGCTGCGGGCCGGCGGAACCATCGGCAGCCACAAAACGCGCGGCACCCATTGCGCGGGCACCGGCGGCAGCCCGGCCGCGCCGGTGCCCCTCGCGTCGTGGCTCCCCCTGCGGCCAGGGCTCACCCCGCACGGCCTGCGCCACGGCCACCAGACATGGCTGGACGACATCGGCATCCGCTACGTCCTGCAGTCCGAGCGCATGGGCCACGAGGTCCCCGGGATCCGCGGCGTCTACAGCCACGTGACACCGGGGATGCGGGACGAGGCCAAAGCCGGATTGCAAGAGCTGTGGGAGGCCTCTCTCCATGAACGAGCACGTCTCGCGCGACGGTCTGCGGTGCCCGTGCTGGACGGCCTGCTGGCCCCTTACCAGGCGCCCGTTTCCAAGATCTGCTCCCGGCCTGCTCCCAAAATCGGACACCCAGCGGATGGGAGTCAAAGAGGTGACCGCCGGTCAGGCCTATGACCGGCGGTTTCATGGGGGTGAGCGAGGGGACTCGAACCCCCGACACCCAGGACCACAACCTGGTGCTCTAACCAACTGAGCTACGCCCACCACGCGCGCGCACGGCGCGCTTGATGAAGCATAGCCGCAGCGGGGCGCGGCACCGAATCGGATCGGCGGCCGCGCTTGGCTCAGCCGGCCGGCGTCTCGGGCCGCGCTCCAGCGGAGGCATCGGCGCCGGGCGGCGGGCCGGCCCGCGCGTCCGTGTCCGCACGCGCGTGGTCCCGGCCCCGCGTGGGCGGGGGGCCCTGGCCATCGCCGTCCGGAGCAGGTGGCGGGTCGGCGACGTACATCCTGGCTAGTTCGCGCGCCGTGCCGGAATCGGGCCCTGGCCGGGGCACGAACACGGCCGCGCGGTAGTACCGCAGTTCGAGGATGCTCTCGATGATGTCGGCGAGTGCGCGGTGGCCGCCCTTCTTCACCGGGCTCGCGAAGTAGACCCGCGGGTACCAGCGCCGCACGAGTTCCTTGACGCCGGACACGTCGATCATCCGGTAGTGCAGGAACGCGTCGAGGTCGGGCATGTCGCGGGCGAGGAACGCGCGGTCGGTGGCGATCGAGTTCCCGCACAGCGGCGGCCTCTTCTGGTCGGGCACGTGACTGCGCACGTAGTCAAGAACCTGCTGCTGCGCCTCGGCCAGCGTTACGCCGCTGGAGAGCTCGTCGAGCAGCCCGGACGCGGTGTGCATGTCGCGGACCACGTCGGACATCTGGGCTATCGCTTCTGGCGGCGGCTTGATGACCAGGTCGATGCCCTCGTCGAGCATGTTGAGCTCACCGTCGGTGATCAGGCAGGCAATCTCGACCAAGGCGTCGTGCTGCAGGTCAAGACCTGTCATTTCGCAGTCGATCCAGACGAGCCGGTCGGTCATTGCTACAGCTTACGGCCATAGTTCCGGAACGGCTGCCGGAGCCGCGCTGTGACCTGGCTCGGCTGCCTGTGCCGCCGCCGGCGGGCGTCGCGGGCCACCGGCGGTCCCGCACGTGCGCGGGCACGGCGACGCCGGCCGGGAGCGCCGGATCGGCGTCGGCTGCACCGAACGTCACGTGAACCGGCAGCACCCCGGCCCACAAGCCGAGATCGTGGTCCTGCTCATCGTCGACCGGCGGCCCGGTCCGGACCTTGACCGAGGCGTCCGCGAGTGACAGCGCGATAACAGTCGTGGCGGCGAGCTCCTTACGGGTCGGCGCCCGCGCCGTGTCCCACTGGCCGGGAGCCAGCTGATCGACGATGGCCCGCAGGCCGCGCAGCCGTTCGGGATCATCGGTGATCACTCGTGCCGTTCCGAAGATCACCGCGCTGCGGTAGTTGACGGAGTGGTGGAACACCGACCGGGCGAGCACGATGCCGTCCAGATGGGTCACGGTGACGCAGACCGGCTGGCCGTCCGCGGCGCCCAAGGACTTGTTCGCGACCGATCCGTGCAGGTAGAGCGTGTCGCCGATGCGCCCGTAACCGGTGGGCAGCACCACGGGTGATCCACCGATGATCACGCCGAGATGACAGACGAGGGCGGCGTCGAGCACCGCGTAAAGCTCGCCGCGGCCGGTGCGTCCTCGTTCCTTCAGCCGCCCCAGCCGCGTGCGCGGGGTGGCCGACAGTGGTGCGCGGTCATTCATGACCCGTAGCATAGAAAACAAGTGGACTGATCGAAATGGCCACTCTGCGGCAAAAGGAGATAACCACTTGGAGCGGGTCTGCGTCGAGCCGCCGGTGGTGCTCGATCGCGCCGCGGGTGCGCCGCTGACCACGCAGTTGGCTGGCCAGCTGCGCGAGGCGGTGCTGGACGGCCGGATCGGGGCGGGGGACCGGCTGCCCTCGACGCGCGCGCTCGCCCTTTCGCTCGGCGTCAGCCGCACCGTCGTCACCGACGCGTACGCGCAGCTCTATGCGGAGGGCTGGTTGCGCGGCAGACACGGATCAGGGACCTTTGTCGCCGCGGGTGCCGCCGCGCCGCGGCCTGATCTCGCCGCGGCGGGTGCCGCCAAGCGCCGGCCCGCTGGGACGTACGCACCAGTGATCGACCTGCAGCCGGGCGTGCCCTGGACGGGCGGAATCGACCAGGCCGCCTGGCGCCGCGCCTGGCGGTTCGCGGGCTTGGCCGAGCCCACGCCGTCGCCGCAGCCCGTCGCGGACCCGGCCGGGCTGCCGGAGCTGCGCCGCATTCTCGCCGGCTACCTGCGGCGAAGCCGGGGCGTGAGCTGCTGCGCCGCCGACATCATGGTGACAAGCGGCGTCTCGGGCAGCCTGGACCTCATTGCCGCGGCGCTGCTGCGGCCGGGTGACGCGGCGGGGATCGAGGAGCCGGGATGGCCCGCCGCGCGTGCCATCCTGACCGCGCGCGGCGCACGTGTCGTGCCGTGCCCGGTCGACGAACACGGCCTGGTGGTGGAGGCACTGCCGCCCGGTCTGCGCCTCATCCACACGACCCCGGCGCACCAGACGCCGCTCGGCGGGCGGCTCCCGGTGCCACGCCGCCAGGCGCTCCTGGCGTGGGCGCGGCGGACAGGTGCGCTGATCGTGGAGGACGACTACGACAGTGAGTTCCGTTACGACGTCGCGCCGCTGCCCGCGCTGCACTCTCTCGACCCGGGTGTCGTCGCCTACCTCGGCACGACGGCCAAGACGCTCACACCCGAACTCGGCGTCGGCTGGCTGGTCGCTCCGCCGGACGTACTCGACGCGGTCGCGGAAACACGGCTCAGCCTGGCCAGCCGGACACCCGCCGCCGTGCAGCGCGCCACGGCCAGCTTGATCGGGGACGGCTATCTGGAACGGCATGTCCGCCGGATGCGGCACGAGTACGCGCGGCGGCGGAGCGCGATCACGAGCGCCCTGGGGGGGTTGCCCGGGCCGGCCCGGCTGCTCGGCGATACCGCAGGTATGCACGTGGTGCTCGAACTGCCCGCCGTGACCGCGTCGGCGGCCGCGGAGGCGGCGCGCGCCCGCGGCGTCGCCGTGGCCACGCTTGACCGCTACTTCAGCGAGCGAGCGGCGACGCTGCCAGCGGTCAGTGCGGGCGGCGAGATACTCCGCGAGATCATCGAGCCGCTGCTCGGGCCGGCCCGTCAGCCAGCGCTCAGCGCTCAGCGCCCGGCGCTGACTCCGCGCTGACCTGCGCTGACCCCGCGCTGACCGGCGCTGACCTGCGCTGATCCGGCCGGTGCCGGGCGGCGATTCGGCGCCGGGTACCGTTCAGCCCGCGGTCGTGAGCTGGGCTTCGCTGTCGTCCTGCTGGTGATGGCGGAACTTGATCGCACCCGCGCCGCGTGCGGTCGTCTTCTCCCTGCGCGGCAGGGTGACGTCCCTGGTAAGCCGCGGCACGCCGATCGTCGGCAGCACCGCGGGATCGGTGAGGCGCCCGATATCGATTGCCCCGGGCCCGGTGGCGAGACATCCGGGCACCTGCGAGCCGCCGAAGTGGCCGCCGCGCGCCCACAGCCGGCCGCTGCGCGGCCGCTCGTGCGCCTGCGTGAGCGCCGCGGGCGGGCCCGCCGGCCAGGAGCGCGGTATCCGCCAGGTGTCCAGCCACCAGACGATGCGTTCGACGTCGGTCATCGGGCCCGAGCTGAACGGCTCACGGGCGAAGCTGACGACGGCGATCTGTACGCACAGCCGCCCTTCCCGGTTGACTCCGGACGCATCGCCGGGGCAGAACGCGCGCGCACTGATCGGGCAGTCCGGGCCGCCGAGCGAGCGGCCCGCGCGCAACACGGGTATCAGCTGGACGATCTCGCCGCTGAGCGGGTTCCAGACCAGATGGGGAACACGGCCGAGTTGGTCGACGCACTGTGCCGCGGACCGCGCGGAAACCAGGCGCGGATCGATTTCGAGACTCTGCCACACGACGCGGGGTGCGCCGCCTCGCAGCTCTCCCCCGTCAGCACTGGCCCGAAGGCGCCCGGCGCCCGGCATCCATGCGTCACCCAAAGGTTTCCCCCTCTTACCAGATGGCGGAAGGACGGTCGGTCCACGGGCCACTCCACGGGCCACTCCATGGTCCTGTCCCCTGCCTACGTCAGGGCGGCGCGTTAGTCCATAGTCGGGGCCGGTGTACCTGTATAGAAACTCCTGAGATGCTGACGAGGAACGAAGGGTGTCATGACGGTCAACGAGGGTGTTCCAGGCATCGGTGACCCCGGCCGGCTGATCGGGTGGCTCGCCGCCAACGGCGTACCCGGCGCAAGGGGACTGCGGCGGATCGAACTGATCGCCGGTGGCCGGTCCAACCTGACCTACCGGCTCGATTTCGCCGCGGCGCAGCCCGGCGACCCGCGCCGGCTGGTGCTGCGCCGGCCCCCGCTCGGGCACGTGCTGCCGACCGCCCACGACATGAGCCGTGAGTTCCGCGTCCTGTCCGCGCTGAGCGGCACTCGCGTGCCCGTGCCCGTGCCCGCGCCGGTCGCTCTCTGCCTGGACGAGGACGTCATCGGAGCGCCGTTCTACGTCATGCGGTACGTGGACGGCCTGATTCTGCGGACGCAGGAGGACGGCGAGAAGATCACCTCGGAGCAGGCCGGGCAGGTATCGGAATGCCTGGCGGAGACCCTGGCCGCGATTCATCAGGTCGACGTCGACGCGGTCGGCCTTCCGGGTTTCGGCAAGCCGGACGGGTATCTCGCCCGGCAGCTCAAGCGCTGGCAGCGGCAGTGGGACCTGTCCGCGACGCGTGAGCTTCCCGAGTTCACCCGGCTCGTCGCGCGGCTCGCGCAGCGGCTGCCAGAGACCGCGGAAGGAACCCTCGTGCACGGTGACTTCCGGCTCGACAATCTGCTCATCACGCTGGCGCCGCGACCACGGGTGGCCGCTGTGGTCGACTGGGAGATGTCCACGCTCGGCGATCCGCTCGCCGATCTGGGCCTCGCCCTTTCTTACTGGACAGATCCTGGCGACACCGAGCGGCTCGGAATGGAGTTGGCCGGAGCGGTCACGTCGCGGCCCGGCTTCCTCAGCAGCGCCGGATTCGCCAGCCGCTATGCCGAACTGACCGGGCGCGACGTCTCCGGCATCGGGTACTACGTCGCGTTCGGCTGCTTCAAGCTCGCCGTGGTGCTCGAGGGCATTCACGCGAGGTTCCTGCAGCACAAGACCGTGGGTGAGGGATTTGATCAGGCGGGCAGCGGCGTGCCCGTGCTCATCGGGCGCGCTCACCGGCTGCTCGACGACCTGGGCTGACGGCGTCCTGAGCGGGCGCGGCGATCGCGTGCGGGAGCACGCGCAGATACCCAGAACCGAAGAGGAGTATGAGGCCCGGCGCCCCGCTCCCGCCGGGCCTCACTCAAAGGACGCACGGTTGCGCGGCGCGGTTCACATATCTGGTCGCTGTTTCTGATGATTTTTTCGCACAGTTCGCCCAGATGCGCGGCAGTGGCGGGCCGCGGCAGTGGCGGGCCGCGGCAGTGGCGGGCCGCGAGGCGGCGGGCCGCGAGGCGGCTGGCGGGCCGCGAGGCGGCTACCGGCCGCAGTTGGGTTCGCAGATGCGGCGCGCAAGGGCGTCGAAGAACACGTTGGCTATATCGGAAGGCTGCTCGACGGTGTAGGAGGCTCCGTGGGAGATCGCCGTGATTTCCCGAAGTGCCGCCTGGTCGGCGTCCGTCCCCGCGGTGACCATGATGATCTCGACAGGCCGCCGTGGGTCGTAGTCCGCGCGCAGCCTGGCCAGCAGCTGGCTGAGCGACATGCCGCCCCGCGCGGTGTTGGTACCAGAGCCGAGCACGATCACCGCGTTCACGTGACCGGGCTGATAATTGGCGGTCATCCAGCGGAACGCGGCAAGCACCGACTCGTACATCGCCGCCGGCGCGCCGGGCTGGGCCGCGAGCACGTTGCTGACCTCGAGCAGTTGCTGCCGACGGGTGATCAGCCCGAGTTGCGCGGGCAACGGTCCCACCGGGACAAGCATCCGGTACGGCAGCGACCCGTTCATCTGGTAGGAATACTCCCAGACTCCCATCTGGGTGCTGTCGGGGAACAGCGAGAGCCCCACGATCGCCGCCGCCTGCAGGACCTCGAAGCGCGTCTGCCCGGACAAACCCAGCGGCTGGGTCATCGCCCCCGATATGTCGTCGAGCACGAGATCGCGCGAACCCAGGCTGAGCCGGTTCCAGGCCTGGAGCGCGGTGCTCGCCTCACCGGGCGCCGCGAGAGCGACGGCAGGCTGCGGATCGCCGACGATACCGAACTGGCTGCCGGCCGTGTCGGTCTGGCCGTTCGCCGAACGGAATCCGTCGCCGCGGACCGCCCCGGAGGCGAAACTCGACCGCAGCACCTGTTCGAACAGCTGTGCCGCCTGGATCTTCAGCGATGAGGACGTGGCCAGCGCGAATGGGAAGTCGAGGTCGTACTCCTGTGCCGGGTAGTAGGCGATGAGCGGCCGTCCCGGAGTCGATTTGTTGTAGGCCTCGACGGCCTGCTCGCTCGTGACGGTGACCGGGCGCGCCAGCCACGGCGGCTCGGCCAGCGTGGACAGCACCGACAGCGCCTGCGGGTCGTCGAACGACGCGCTCGGCCGGACGTTGTGGACGAAGTTGGTGAACTCGTCGCGCGCGGCCGGCTGACCGCCGAGCAGCCTGCGGACCTCGACGAGCGACGCGAGCCCGGCCGCGTTGTGCGCCGGATCAGGCAACTGGACCTGCAGGTGCAGCGATGCGGAAGGTCCGCCGAGCGACTGCGGGAACAGCGTCCGCCAGCCGATGTGCGTCGATGAGCGGCCGACGACGCCTGCGATGGACCGCGGCGCCGTGATGACGAGCGGAGACCGCGCCACCGAGACTCCGGTCGGACGCGCGGCGGCCGCGCCGCGGGCGGAGTTTCTGACCACGTTGAGCCACAGGCTGGAATCGGGAACCCACGCGTCGATGGGTGACTCACCGGTGATCGTGCCCATCCCCGACAGCTCGGCCGCCACCCGGCCCGGAGCATCCTCGGTGACTTCGACCTGGGCGCAATGGCCGCCGACGTCGCGGTTGAGGTCGTTGAAGTACTTACCGATCTGCTGCACGGCCGGTGCGATGTCGAGCGAGGCCGCCACGTGCAGCCGGACCGGCCCTTGCTCGCAGAGCGCGCGGACGAGGACGGCCCGGACACCGATCACCAGGACGAGGGTGATGGCGATCGCCGTCGCGGCCATCCCAATGATCCATCCGTTGCCGCTGCGCCGGGGGCGCCCCGGATGACGGGGCGAGAAGTAGGGCAGCTCGTCGTCTGGCATGGCGTACCTCGCTCGTGGCGCGCAAGGTGGTTTCAGGGCGTGAACTCTACCCCTCAGCCAACGGCGAGCACGGACAACTTGCCTGTTCTGTAATGGTTACGGACGTTCGGGACCAAGTACTTCGCCGGGCCGGCGGGCAGTCGCGGGTGTGGCGGCCCGGCCGGCCAGGCGGTCGCTGGGTGCGGCCGCCTCCCGGGCCGCCCGGGCCAGCCGGGCAGTCGCGGGGTGTGTCGCGGGATGTGCCGCCCGGGCCGGCCGGCCGGGGAGCCATCGCGGCGGTTGGGCGGTCAGACTTACCGGGTGGCGCGAATCATCCGGGTGGCGGATCCCGGCGACGAGCGGCTGGCTGACTATGTCCGGCTGCGCGACGTTAACCTGCGGCGGAGCCTCGAGGCCGAGCACGGGATGTTCGTGGCGGAAGGCGCGAAAGTGATCAGGCGCGCCGTGAGTGCCGGGTACCCGTTGCGGTCCGTGCTGCTGACCAGCCAGCATCTGGCCGGCCTCGCGGACCTGCTGGACGGCACCGAGGCGCCGGTGTACGTCGTCACGGATCAGGTGGCGCAGCGGCTGACCGGCTTCGCCGTGCATCGCGGCGCGCTCGCCTCGTGCCTGCGGCTGCCACTGCCGAGCGTGGCTAGCGTGACCCGAGGCGCCCGCCGCCTCGTGATCCTCGAAGATCTTGTCGATCACGGCAACGTCGGGGGCGTCTTCAGGTGCGCGGCCGCGATGGGCGTCGATGCGGTGATCTTGTCGCCCAGATGTGCCGATCCGCTGTACCGGCGGGCCGTGAAGGTCTCGATGGGCGCGGTCTTCGCCATCCCGTACGCCCGTATGAGCGACTGGCGCGCGGGCCTGGCCGAGCTTCGCGGTGCGGGTTTCCGGCTGCTCGCCCTGACTCCGGATCAGTCGGCGGCCGCGCTGGGCGGCGCGGCGATGGGGGACAGGGTCGCGCTCCTGCTCGGCACGGAAGGCGATGGTCTGTCCTCCCGCTGGCTGGGCGAGGCCGACGAGGTTGTGTGCATCCGGATGAGCCCCGAGGCGGTCGCGTCCGGCGTGGATTCACTCAACGTCGTCGGCGCCGCCGCGATCGCTTGCCACATCCTGATCGGTGCCAGCCTTGCCCGCGACCGGTCGCCTCAGGGCCGCTGACACGCGTCCGCGGGCGGCGCCGATTTGCCGCGGCGTGCCGAACGGCCGAAGCAGCGCGATGAGTGCCGCGCCGAGTGCCAGTGCGAGGCCGAGGATCTGGGCCTCGGCCACGCCGAGGATCTGGGCTTCCGCGAGACCGAACGGCGCGGGCAGGTCGCTGCTGCTGGCCGCCTCGCTCTGTGTCGGCAGTCCATTCGCCAGGTCACCGCCCGCACCGCCCGCACCGCCCGCACCGCCGCCACCGCCAGCGGGGCCGGCGGTGGCGGCGGGCAGAGTCGGCGCGACGCCCGGCATCTGCGCCGGAATCCTCGGCAGAACGGGGGAAATGTTGGCTGGAGTGGTCGGCGCCGCCGCCGGGTAGGGCGGGGCGGGCAACCTGCTGCCGGGAAGATCCGGCGGCAACTGGTACGGAGGCGGCACGCCGTAACCTGGCCGTGAGCCTGATCCGCCGCGGTGTGCTCGGCTGGAACTGGTTGCCCGGGCGCGAGCACTGGCCCGCCCCGTCGTGCTCCGCGCCGAGCCCCGGTGCCCGCGATGTCCCGCGCCCCCCGTGACGTGGCCCACTCCCAGACCGGTCCCGCGCCGCGCGCCTCGCCCCACTCCGCGCCGCGCGCCCAGCCTGGCCCCGCGCTCCGCGCCCAGGTTAGGCCCGCGCTCTGGGCCCGGCTTGGCGCTGTGCTCTGCGCCGGGGTTCGCCCTGCGGCCTGCGCCCGGAGCTCTGTGCGCGCGTGAACGTGTGCCCCGACCGGTGTCGTATGTGCCGCTCGGGCTGGCGGCGGCCGCGGGCGTCGGCCACACCTGCCCGTGGTCGGCCGGTGAAGGCCGCGCGCCCGGCGTAGCCGGCGGCGTCGGTGCGGGTGGCAGATTCGCTGGCGCTTCGGCCGGCGGCTGGGGCGGCGCGGCCGGGTTCCCGATGGTAAACGTGACGGCGGCGGTCACCGCCTGCGCGCAGGTGCGTGCGCTGTCAGGGGCGCAGGCCGGGGTTCCCGCCGGGCCGGACGGGTGCATGGGTGTTGCCACCGCGACGACCAGCAGAAGGTGGGTTCCCGCGGGGCTGTGCACCGGTATCCGGACCAGGACATGCAGGCCAGCGGTGGCGGCGTCCACCGCGGTGGCTGGGCCGAACGTGCAGGTGGCCACCGCTGGGTGCGGACGGTCGCCTGCGGCGGCCTGGGCCGGCCGGGGGGACGACCCCCGGAACCCCCCGGCCGGGGCCGGCCGGGGGGACGACCCCCCGGGACGACCGGCCGCGTCAGCGCAACCGGTGGTCAGCGTGATGCCGGCCGGATCGGCGGCGGCCACGATCGTCACCCCGCGGACCAGCGCTCGCGCCGGAAAGATACGGATCAGGTAGGAGATGGCACCACCAGGTGGGGCCGAAGGGGCACCGACCGGATCGATCGAGACACGGGGATGGGCGCCGGACGTGCCCGCCGGTCTCGTGCCCGGTCCGCCCGTGGACGTCGCGGCGAAGCCACCGCACGTGATGGCGATCGCGGCCGCCGCAGCGCCGACTGCGACCGTCGTATCCGCACGATTCCTCGCGCACGCGGCACGCGGTCCCATGCTCCCCCCGAACATCATCTTTCACGCCGTACCCGTATCTCTTCCCTCGTCCTACCAGCATCAGTCATAGCCGCTGAGATCCGGTCAGCCCAGCCGCCGGGCCCGACCGGGACGAACCTGGTGGCCTCAAAAGGCAACTTCCCCTCCGAAAACGTCATTTTCCCGCCCGGTTTGTCCGGGTTCGGCAGTGTTTTCGGAGGGGAA
>Ga0209648_10002917_pt1 | contig 14258 bp, 27 predicted proteins | sample GraSoi2013_115cm_FD_185830 | JGI IMG/M metagenome (GOLD analysis project Ga0209648, IMG submission 185830) | Grasslands soil microbial communities from the Angelo Coastal Reserve, California, USA - Sample 9_17_2013_115cm (SPAdes) (version 2) | ecosystem: Environmental > Terrestrial > Soil >...
CGAGCAATAACGGTGCCCGGTCCCTTTTCCAGCATCTTCAACCAGGCGCGCAGTCCGCCTTTCTTAAACCACGTCCACCAGAAGCACCGGCGCTTCAGCGGCGAGCCCCATCGATTGCCGCGCTTCGGTCGATACGTGTGCACGAAAAACTTATCCTGGGGCAGGTCGCCTTCGAGACCGATGCCTTCGATCATTAGTCCTGGTCGCAGGCGCAACGGTCCCGTCTGCGGACTTCCATAAGCGGCAAACTCGCCGAACGTTTTTTCGCTGAAGCTGAAAAGCTGTTGAGGCTTGAAGTGGACGTCTTTGATGAAGACTCGATCCGCGGCCAACGCCCATTCGATCTCGCCAATCGCCACGCCGTTCCCGATCGCGTCCATCGCTTCCCACAACAAATCGTCGAACGGCAACCGGCCGCCGACGAGCGAGCCGCCCAGATATTCTTCCAGCGTCTCTTCGATGAAGGTTGCAATCTTTTTGTCGCGAAGCTTGTCGCTGGCCGGTTTTACGAATCGCGGCTTTGACAGCACGCTCTCTTTCCGGGTGTCGAGGTCCGCGCCTACCTTGTCGTCTTTTTCTTCCATGTCGTCATAGACGTACATGGCGAACGGATAATTCCAAAAGAGCTGCGGCCATACGATCGTCGGGTTATCCGGGACGAATAGTTGACCGCCGCCGAGGCCTCCGCTGAAGCCGAGGTAGGCGCCCATTTGATCGCTCGCGAGGATCTCTCCGAACTGCGGTCGCAAATTCTTTTTTCCGTTCTCGTCAGCCATGATCTAATGCAAACTTCTTATCTAGAGCGCGCAACTCCTTCGCTTCTTATCGCGCGCGTTGTGCTTTCCTGATTGCGGCAATTTATCTGACTTCAAATTCAATCACAACTGTTATTTTCTTTAGGGAACTTATGTCTACTCTGATGCGTCATAGTCTCAACTGGTCTTCCAACTGCTTTTGCTTTACCCACAACACGCTCTTCCACTTTCGTGCCAGAGGTGCGCCTGCATGCTTACCAATGCCCCTCGCGTCGACACCGGCGCTGAATGGTTTTCAATGATCATCGGTTACCTAAAAGTGAAAAGCCTCGCGCTATGGCTTTCACTTCACCCCGAATCGAGCTATGAACAATTCGAAGCGGCCTGGCCGGCGCTGCTCGATCAAATGATGGGCAGCGCGACGCGGACCGCGATCGGTGAATTGGAAAAGCTCTGTCAAATAACATTTAACTGAGCCGGCAGGATTTACACGATTCACATGATTTGGTTTTTAGCCATCCTGTGAATCTTGGCCATCCTGTCTAAGCTTTCATAACCCTCTGCGCGGCGACTTCGCAGAACGCTTCATTGCTGTCGATGCCGATCGCGCGCCGGCCGGACATCTTCGCCGCGACCAGCGACGTGCCCGATCCCATAAAAGGATCGAACACCAGGTGACGCGGGTTTGAATACGAGCGAATCAGCCAGAGCATTAGCTCTAGCGGTTTCTGTGTCGGGTGAACTGAACGCATGCCGTGTGGTTTGCTGAAGCGCAGAATGCTGCGCGGGTGCCACTTGTCGGTCACGCGCGTCGGCGACAGTCGCCGGCGACCATAGTGCCCGGACGTTGAGCCATCGCCGCCCAGCTTGTGAATCTTCCCTCGAATGAACTGCGGATTATAGACGCTCTGTTTATATCGCCGCGTGAATATCAGAATATTTTCGTGTGCGCGCAACGGCCGTTTGTTCGCGCTGAGGAAACCAACCGGCATCGGCTTCTCCCAAATCAATTCATAGCGAAAGTTCTTTCGATACGTCGCGATCAAGTCGTGGGTGAATTGTCCGGAGCTGAACAGCGCCATCACCGCGTAGACTTTGCAGAGCTGCTCGACGCACGGCCAGAAGTATCTCCAGTCGACTGCCTTGTCCCATTCCAGGTTCGTCGTGCCGAACGGAGGATCTGTGCACAGCATCCCGACGCTGCTCTTCTCAATGCACGGCATCGCGTCGCGCCAGTCGGCGTGATAGATCGTGATGTTCTTTTCTGAGTAGTAAGGCTTCATCTCGACCATCGTCTCGGTGAAATCTCTAGATGAGAAGTGACTCGCGGATTCCTGTTAAGCCAATAAGCCCTGGCGCGACCGCCCGGATCGTAGTCGCGGCCATCCCAACGCAGTATCCAATGGCTCCAAGTATCATGACCTTCCAAAAGCACCACTTTCAAAACGCATCGGCGAGGCAGTGGTCGCTTCTTACTAAACCGAACCAATCTGTTTCGCGGTACTCGAACACCGAGCTTTCGTAGCGCCATTGCTATTTCCTTCGGACCCGTTTCTTTCTCATGCCCGATCAACTCGACCGCTTTTTTCAAAGAAATGCCGCCAACCATCGCGACGACACACTGGCCGCATAACCTTTTACTGCCGGGCGGCTGAACAACCAGCTTCATGATCGGCAAAGCAAATACAAAGTTTCGTCGATGGTCCCGCCGTGCTCACTCGCCCAGCCGGCTGCGAGTTCGAGCAGCGATTCGTGCGTGTGGCCACTGTGCCGCTTCAGCAGAAATCTCAACATCGCTCGCGTCGCCGGCAGATCCTTCGGAATGCGTCGCGCCGGCTTTCGCTCGTGTTGAAGTCGCGTCTTCATTTTCCCTTTGCCCTTGTCCCTTTGCTCTTTGCCGTCAAAACCCTTTGAGCATCGCACTTCCCATCTTCACGCCGGTTGATCTGAAGTCCGGCACGCCAACTGAGCTGGTGACGACAACGTACCAGCCAATCGCGCAGCCCATGATTCGATCATCGTGATGGCCACTCTTTGCCGCCATCGTGATTCCGACCTGCACGAACACACGCGCCTCGTCAATCAATTCCTGGTGCGCACATTTGAAGTCGCCCTCGCGCCAGGCTTTTTCAAACAGGTTTATGACGAGCCGCTTAACGCGCTCGCTCATATTCACGCCGGGCCGTGCACGGTTCATCGCTTCCCGCATCGTCATCTTGCCGTCTTTGATATCACGTTCCATCTGCGGCGTGATATCGCGATAGAGCCGGTGACCATAGCCGCGATTCTCACACTCCAGGATTGCGGCCTCCCCCATGTTGCTTTCAATAACAATTACCGCGCCGTTGTATTGATCGGAGAGATCGCAAACACGCTTCCCTTGCGCATCCTGCTTTTCATAGCCGGCCCACTGGTGAACGTCTTCACCGGTGACGCGATCGATTACACCGCATGCGGCCGGGTCAGCGCCTTCTATGCCGATCGAAGGATCGAGCCAGACAACATACGTGTGGCCAATCTCAGGACCGCGCGGCTCAGCCTTCAGATCCAGATATGAATTGTCAAAAACTGCTCCACCGGTGAGCGCAAAAGGATCGACGTCATTCTCGGGATATTCAACGCGAAACTTTTTCGCGCCTTTGTTTTTAATTTCTGCGCGGCGCCATGCAATTCGCCTCGCAACTTCATCATGAGTCCAGGGGTCGTCAGCGCCGACGTAGCCTTTCGCTTTAAGGAAGGCGAGGATGGCTTCAGCGCAATCACGCTCGGACTGGAGCGGGTAGCCTTCTTTGGTTTTTTCTTCTTTAGAGTAAGCGCTGAGTCGCGCGGCTGCGCGCTGCTCTTCGTCCAGGCGATCGAACTGTTGGTTTGCTTTCAGCAGGTACCACACTCCGCCTGCGTTAAAGAAGTACGCGCCATCAATTTGATAATTGATGTTCCACCACCACTCAAAAAAGTGCGACCGGACGCTGCTGTCGCGCTGTCTTCCCTGGACGTAACGTTTATGAAAGAAATCGCCGACGCCCTTTGCGGTTGATTCATCGGTTATCTTCCCGCCTTTCGCGGCGTCGCCTAGAGCGACCGCGGCAGTCTCCGGGTCGCCTTTCCAGAACGGAACTTCAGTTCGATGCAGTCGCGTGATTGTGTCACCGCGACCTTTCTCTTCATCGCCAGGCTGCACCGTTGAAACAGACAGGCTTGAGTTAACGCACTCTTTTTCGGGGTCGTCGAACTCAAGATCGTATTTCGCGTTGTATTTGTGCTTCGGCCTAATTTCCAGGAGCAGGTTGTTATAGAAAAACTTGACGACTTTCATTAACGCCTTCAGCGTGTCGCGATCGTGCGCAACGATGCGAACGTGATGGCCGCTTTCCATGATTGCGTCGGATAAGTAGTCGGCGATGTAATAGGTCGAAATTCCAAGTCGCCGGCACTTCAGCACGACGTCTTCCAGCGAAGGGTCCGCGCTCGACTCAAGCGACGCCTGCAGCAATTCGAGCTGGGCGTCGTTGAGAATGAAGTCCTCTTTCTTGTTTCGATGAAAAGCGTTGCGGACCTTCAGCTCGCGCTCGATGAAGATGCGTTTTCGCGCGGGCCACTCCTCGCGGTACCAGCCGAGCGAGTACGGCTCATGCTCGATCCTCTGACCTTCATCGCGCTGGCGCTGCTCTGCCTGGGCGACAAGGTTGTCGACTTTCGATGGACCTTCAGGCTTTCGCTTCGGCATGTTTCTGTTGAATGAAGTCGTTGAAAAGTTTGATGTGTTTGCGGAACCAGGTCAGGCCCTCAACGTCGCTGCCGATGTATTCCAGCAAGTCAGATGAAAACTCTTCGCCCAGCTTCACCCGATCGAGCGCAACGCCGTGGACCCGCTCGCGCTCCAGCGCTAACTTCTCGCGGTCGAGTTTTAACTTTTCCTCGCCAAGCTGTCGACGTTTCTCTTCCTGTTGAATCAGGACCAGCTTAAAAGGGTCCTGCGCGTGGACTTCGCGCGTGGCGGTGAGCAGCCGATCTTCGACGCTCTCCAAAAACACCTGGTACTTATCGACTTCCGGATCGAGTTTGGCGTCTTCGATGAACTGCTTTGCCGTGTACCGGGCGAGGCGAAAGTTTTCTGCTAACTGATCGCCGGCCGCTTTACGCCAGCGCGCCAGAGAACTCTTCGGAAGTTTCGTTTTGAATTTGTCTTCGAAGTGAAGAGAGATTTCGCGGTCGGTCTCGCCATCGATAATGCGATCGATTACGAACTGAAGCTGATCGTCGGGGAGTTGGTCAACTGTGTGGCGTCTGGGCATAGCATCATCGTCTCACTCGCTGGACTCCGCTGATTTCTTCCAGACCCTCGACGAAGTTGATGCCTTCGGTTCTAATCCACGCGCAGACAGTCACGGCGACTTCTTCGTCGCGCGCGCACCGTTGAAGCAGTTGCTGCTGCTCGTTGTCGGTCAGGTCGTTTGAGGCGCCAATCGGAAAGACGCGCACCAGCTTGTGGCTGACCAAAAAACTGAGTTCGATCGCGAGCACATGCCGTGACACGCCAGAGTTGACCTGGTCAAGAGAATTGCTCAGGAGCGTCCATTCGGCGGGGTCGGGACGATTGAAATAAAGGATACTGAGAATCCAACCGCGCAGCCGCTCGGTGAATTGTTTTCGCTTTAGCTGTAGTGGAGTGAGTGACATTGTAATTCTTGAGCTTTCTCCTTATTAGGCTGCCTGCGCTCTCTTTTCTATTCGACCCAAACGGTCGTCGAAGGCCGCAATCTGCTCTTCGAAATCTCCGAGGTCGCGCGAGTTTACGTGCTGCAGTATCTTCACGGAATCAGCCGCGCGTCTTTGTTCGATCGCTACTTTGTAGAGCACGTCCGCAATCGCCTTCTGCGACTCGGCCTGTTGGCCACTGGCGACCGCTTCCGCCTGCCGAACTTCAAGCTCGCGCATCCTTACTGCTTTCCACGTCGGCGCGATCCGGAGAAAGAAAATCAGGATGATCGCCAGCACTAAAATTCCCTGCGCGCCGGCGAGCATCTTGTCCCACGGCAGCGACACCAGATCTTGAAAGAGCAGCGCCAACAGCATTCATTCTCTCAACGTCGCAACCGCGAAGTAACCCAGCTCTGCAGAAACGGCTTACCGAATTCGTTAGCCAGGCGCACAAACGGATTGTTGAAAAAGGTGTTGACCCGGCCGTGCGGAATGAAAGTTTCTGCCTGCTGGCGAAGTTTCAGTTCTCCGTCGTACATGGCCATCGCCCTGACAAAGTTGCCGTGCTCGAGCTGTGCGTCCTTCTTCGCAATTTCAACGTCACGCTTTGCCAACTCCAGCGCCTGCGTCAGCTTTTCGATTTGAGCGTTGGCCAGCGCCAGGTCTTTCTTGTCAAAGTCGGATTGCCGCTGCAGCTCTGTCCAGGACCACAACTGATCAGCAGTGACGGTCCGGAGCTTCTGGCCGTCGACTTCGACGACATAGCCGCCCCCGTTAGCGGGATCTACCTTCTTAACGGTTTTGCATTCCTGGGCCTGGCAGAGGCCCGTCAAGCAAATCATCGTCAGAAGGACGGACAGGAGCATTCTTCGTAGCGTCATCGCGTAATTCCTTTCGCTGCGTGGCGATCGTGGCGGCGTCTGCTTCCGCCTGCTGCTCTTGCTGCTCTACCGTCGCCTGCTCAGTCTGGTCCGCGGCGATCGTGGCCTGGTCCGTAGCGATCGCCGCGCCGGTCTCTTTTTCTTTTGCTTCGGTCTCGGCCTTCGCTTTCTGGAAAGCGTCGAGCCGTTTCCCGAACTCCGGATCGGCCTTCGCAAGCAGGCTAGTCAGAATCCAAACGATGAACTGGTGCAGCAGCATTCTTCTTTACAGTTTGAGTATCGAGCCGCGAGTGGCCGACTGCCGGCGCGACTCTCGGCTCGAACGGCGCCGTCACAAACTCGCGGCCCGAACCCTTTAGCTGAGGTTGAGCTTTCCGCCGCTGATCGTCGACACTGCCTGAATCAGCTTGGCGATGCCGCCGCGCAAGCCGACCAGCGCCGCCGCCGCGATGATTTCCTTTATTCCCTGACCGACCTGGCCGTTGGCGACAATGTCCGCCACGCCGGTGAATGCCATAGCTCCGGCCGCAACGTAAGTCTTCCATCCGTGTGCGTTTACGTTCATGAATATTTCTCCTTTTTGGAATTTCGAATCTGGAATCTTTTAAGTAGTAGCCGCCGCGCGCAGGGCCGTAACGATGCCGCTCCAGTAGTCGGCGATCACGTTCGCGCGATCGAGGCCGTTGATGACTTGCCGCGCGCGTACCGGGTCCTGACGGTTAGCGTTGAAAAAGTCCGCAAGCTTGCGGCCGGTAAAATTGCCCTGGCGCATGCCAAAGCTCATGATCGAATAGGCGATCGCGCGGTCCTTCGCCTGGTCCGGATGCGCGACCAGGTTGAACTTCTGTCCCGTGCGTGTTTCCCATTCGCCGGCGATCGTCGGATAGTTTGCGAGCACGTCTTTGGTCGCCCGCACGTAGTTGTTCTTGCCGGTGAGTTGGACAAAGCCGCGGCCGTGATATTTGGCGCCGTCGCCGCGCTCGGAATTGCCGAGGCGTTGACCCTTTCGAGAAGTCCAGCCATAGCCGTTTTCAAAGTATGCTTCGCTTCCGTGTTCGTCGATCGGCTCAAAAGAATCCGCGGTTTCGTGCTTCACGGTGGCGAGCATGTATGCGGCCTGGTCGACCGGGATTGCGAGAGCCTGATAGCCGGTCCAGAATGCGGAGTCGTTTTCGATTGAAGTCAGCAGGAATTCGACCGCGTCCACCTGCGGCTGTGTCAGCCCGCCAAAGTGGTGGCGATATTCATCGAAGAATTTTCCGCGGTCGATCTTCATCCTGCTTTTATCCCGTGAGATAAGTTTTTCTATCTCACGGGGTTTGCTGGGGTGAGTTTTCAAATCTCCAATCTCAAATTCGAGATTGGAGCGGTTTACTCCGTCGTTCCCGCGGATGCAGGCGCCGGCGCTGGCGCGATCGCCTCGGCTTCAGTGCCAAGCTTGTCGGCCTGCGCTTGCAGGTCCGTAAGCTTCGTTTCGACTCCAGAGAAATCTGCCGATGGACCCGCTTGGGTTTTCAGGCTTGCGACTTCTTCCGTTAGCGCAGCGATTTGGCTTTTCAGTTCCGATACCTCGTTCGCCACGCGCTGGGCTGCGGCGACTTGCTTTTGCTCGGCCACGTCGAAATGCGCCTTGACGGCGTCGACTCCCTGCTCGACTAACTGCTCAACTTCCTGTGGTGACATAGCGTTCATCCTTTCATCAATAAGCGTGATTAGTTTCAGAAACCCCAACGCCGCCAGTCCGAGACAAGCGACGATCAGCAGCAACGCGATTAGCGTCAGGATGGTCGCTATGGTTTGCGGGTCTGGCATGGCGCTGGAGTTTTAAAGTTTCAATCTCAAATCTCTGAGATTGGCTTAGGACTCGGTTTTTTCCTCGCCACCTTCGGCCTTATCTTCGCCGGCAGCTTCTTCACCGGAAGCCTGCTCGCCTCCGCCTTCTTCTTTCGCGCCGGCCTCTTCCGCCGATTTGTCTTTCTCTTCGTCTGCCATGATTCAGTTGCTCCTTTTTCAGTTTTGGTTAATCGAGGACTTTCCTCGGTGTCCTCTGTGGTTCAACTTCACCCCAAAAACAAAAGCGCCCGCCGATCCTGGTTGGATCAACGGGCTGCTCTGAGCCGCTTTCGATTTATTGAATCAATGAATCACTGTTTCATTGAATCAATTTTGTGTGGCCCGCTCTGGGGCGCTTTTCTAAGTCATCCGCATCATACGACATCGCTCTGGAATTTGGAATCTTAAAATTTGAATTTTCGGGGAGCGCGCATCCTGCGTGCGTTTTTTTGATGAGGTCAATGATTCGGTGGTTCATAACCAGGTCTCCACAATTTTCGGGTCGTCAAAAAAACACGATGAAAACAGGCAAGGCCCTGCGGTATGAATTTCCGGGCCTCTTCAAGCGTATCGGCGAGTCGGCAAATGTCCGGCTGGAACAGCACCCGCGACTCCGCGTCTCCGATAATCGAAAACGGCCTTACGACGAATCGACCCGGATAATCGTTCGGGCTGTCGTAAATCACGAAACCCCGATCGACTGGCGCACCGCCCTCGACTTGATGAATCATCACGCCCTCACTTCATGGCGGAACAGGAACTCAGTCGTAGAATCAATGTCGTTGTAGTGTGCAAGGTTATGCGGTTGCCACAGATAGCTATTGCTCCGCTGGTCCTTCTGACCTTCGTTCTCGACGTACCTAAACTGCACTCTCAGCGCGGGAATGAATCGGGACAGAAACTCGGCCGTGGCAAATTCGCCGTCAGCTTTGAAGTCATAAACCGGCCGCGCCGACCGCGATGTCTTCCACCCGTTGCCTGAGCGCCGCTTTCGCTTCAGCCTCGCGCTGTTCTTTGGTTTTGCGTTTCATTATCGATCCCACCTCCTTTCGCTGCATGCGTCTTCGAGAATCGTCAGGTTTAATCGAAGCAGACGCTGTGCTTCTTTGGCTTCGTCTGGAATGTAGGCGCTCCCCTGAAAAAACTCATTCGCGAGACTTCTGATCGCGTGGAGCAGCCGGCGCTTGTGCGCTTTGAACGCTCGCGTGCTGCCGTACTGTTTGACGATGTGTTTCGGTATGCTCATCGAATTCCTATCTCCCTCAATCGTTCGCGCGCTGCTTTGAATCGCAGCCGCTCCATCATCAGCAGATTCCTGAGCGCGCCGCGTGTTGGCGCGTTGTCAGCGTCGATCGATGTTTCGTGCTGCGACATCCACGCTTCAGCAGGTGACATTCTTAGCAGCCGTTCTTTTTCTTTGCGCCGCGAATCACTGAGGGCGCGGCGCTGTCGTTCCTCTTCAGCCGCCTGCTCCAGAACCTCTTGCTCTCGCCGTTCAGCTATTGACCGGCCTCGTTCCTGGTAATAGACCTCGCGCGCTCCTGGATTGCTGAGGATCTCGCGGCGCGACGGGCACAGGTTTCCGACGAACTTGTTCATCAGCCACGCAACCAATCGCTCGCGCTGGTCCGCTGTCAGATTAGGAACGTCGAGCTTGTACGCTTCGGCATGTTCTTCGCCGAGCGTGACGTGATGAGTTTTCGCCGACTCTAACGGAACTTCATCGGTGCCAAGTATCCGCCGCCAGTCATCGTGGCGAGGCGAACTCGGATTCAAGATTGCTTGCCATAGTCCACGTTTCGTCATCCTCCAAACCTCTCAATCACCCACGTCTTCAAATCTCTGAGCCTGGTTATGTTGTAAGGCGAGACCGGCAGGCCGAATTTGTTCTCGCCGTTGCGCTGCACTGCGATCCATTTGCCGGGTGAGACGAAGATGATGTGCGCGAGGATTTGCGTGCCTTTGAAAACAGCGTACTCCGCGTGCGATGTGGCGCCCGATCGACGCTGCTTGTGATCGTCCGACGGATAGACTCGCGACTTTGTGCGCACGAGCCTCACGCCGCTGCCCCCCCCCCGCAATTGTTGGACCATCGTCATGCTCCTGTTAGAGGAAGTCGTAACCAGTTCTTCGCCGCTCTAAAAGCATCCTCGTATCCTTCGCTGAATCGCCGCCATAACGCTTGGCGCATCTGCGACGGCAACCGGCGATAGTCACCGCGACAGAACGACTGCATCCTTGTCTTCTTCTCGCCGCACACGCTGCACGTTGTCGATAGAAAGTCGTCCCAGATTTCTTCAGTAGTCATTGAGATCGCTCCTTGCCCGCCCGCTACCGCTCCCGGTTCTGACCTCACTTCATGTGAAAGAGTGACAACCTCGGCACGCCGAAAATCTCGCGCAAACGCTTCTTCAATTCGTTGTCAATCTGCTGCTCGTAAGCCTGCGGCAGCATGTTGTTCTTGTAGGGCCCGAACAGCGCTTCAGCCGCCGCGCCCGCTTCGGCGACTTCGGCGCGGGACGCTGCGGCTTCGATTGCTTTGTCAAGATCGCGCTCGATCATCGTGAGCTTTTCTTCCAACTTTCGCGCCTCCGCCTGCTCTTCGAATTCGCGCCACAAAATGAAAAGGGCTTGATAAGCATTGGTCAGCTCATTAGACAGCGCGTCGTGGTATCCGAATCCCTTGAGCGCGTCACGGGCATGTAGTAAATCTCCCTGACGCCTCTGTAGATAGCTTTCGACTTCGGTCTTCTCAAACGCCGACCCGGTCGCTACCGCTCCCGGTACTGACTCCTCGTGGGCCCCGACGCGCATCGACTTCCACTCTTCAAACTGCGCTTCGACTTCCGATTTACAGTAAGCCAGGCTCCCGATCGGGCGGCGCTGTTTGGTCGCCTTGTGTTTGGCAAAGACCTCTTCGATCGAGCGCAGCACAACGTGCAGCGGCAGGCCGTCATTTTTCCATTGCTCCATCAATTCCCAATCGAGATTCGACAGGAACAGCGCCTTGCCGCGCAGCCGCACGAACGTGTCTTCGATATCGCTGAAGAAATCGAATCGGTTGAGTTCGGTCATTGCTCGTTAAGCTTCCATTGGAGCCAATCTGCGAAAGCTTCCAGTCGATCGCGGCGCCAGCGCCCTTCGGAATCAATTTCTTCTGAGAGGCGATCTCTCGCAATCTCCCATCGAACGCGAATCAAAAACTGCGAGCACCATGCTTTGTCAAAGACAATGATTATCGAGGTCGAAAACTTCATGAACGCCAGAACCAGCCTGTCGATCAGTCGCCAGTAAAATTTGGAGAGGACAGTCATGGTTCAGAACTTCATGTCCGGCAAAGACGACGCAGTCACGCCGGCTGCGCCATTGGCCATTCGCTTCGCGGCTTCGTTGGTGACGATCACGACGCCCGGCTGCCTTTTGGATTTCAGTCGATCCGATTCCGCGCGCGCCTCGTCGTAAGTCATATCGAACGCGACGTAGTGGTCGGCAATCACGGCCCAGACCGGCTCATGTAGAGCAGTGGTTCCCTTGCGTACTGAGCCCTCCCTGACGGTCGGGCCAGTGCCCCGCTTAGCTTTCGGCATTCTCGGTTTCCTCCTCTGTGTAATCTGCGAAATCTGCGGACTTCTTTTGGTCGATGCCGAGCCGCGCCTTCAGCTTCGGAATCTCTTGTCGAATCATCGGCCGGGTCGCATGTTCAAAACCGCGCGCCCGGATGTCGCGCGACGCGGCAATATTGAAAAGGATCATCGTGCAGGAGTTGGCTTGCGCCGGCGTCAGCAGGCGCTGTGACTTGCGCCGGAACTTTCCCTCGAGGAACTTCTCAATGCCGCCCGCTGACCAGCCGAGATAGACGAATAGCTTGTCGATCGTCTCGACCTGGGCCGTGGTCGCTAGGTGAAAGACCTCCGCGTGGAGCGCAGCCATCCCTGGCTGCGGTTCGCCGGCATCCCTGCCGGCGCTAATAGCAGGCAAAGATGCCTGCGCGCCGCCCGCAGGATGCGGGCGCTCCATCGGCAGTCCCGGCGCGCGTTCAATCTCGCGCATCGCGTCGATCACGCGGCCGAGCTGCTTGTCGCTGAGCCGCGTCATCGATTTGAGTTGCTTCCGCAGCCCGAGCAATTCAATGCAAAATGCCAGGCGCGCGTCGCGCAGCTCGTCGGTTTCGAGGAGCGGATTGATCTTCTTCCAGGTAACATGAATCGCCGCGATCGTGCCCGCGCGCGCCGATTTCTTTTTGGAATGCGGCGGTATCGACACCGCTTTGGATTGATTTTGACTAGCGGTTTGCATCGTATTGACTCCTCCCCAGAAAGCACCTGCGGCAGAGCACCGGCCGGCCCTGCGACGGATAGAACGGCACGGTAGTTCGCTCGCCGCGCTGCGCGCAGTTGACGGTCATTTCGATTCGCTGCTTAACACCCCATGTCTGGGCCACAGTAATCGCCGCCAGCCGATCGTTCTTTGCCTGCTTGCAGGGTTTGCATCGCTTCGGTGGGTTGCGGAGACCTTTGTCGCGAAAGAATTCCTGCTCACCGGCTGTCCAGGTGAATTCCTCGTGACAGTCGACACAGACGATATATCGATCCCGAAGTTGTGTGAGTTCCTGTTCGCTCGCTACCATTTGTTCGGTCCTCCCTTTACCCCGTGAGATAAGTTTTTCTATCTCACCGGGGTCAATTCCGACTCGCCATTATTGCCGCGACTGCCTTCATCAACGCTCTGGCAAAGCTCGAAACGTGGTCCATCAACGCCTCTTCCTGATTGGCGACTATCGATCCCAATAAAGCCTTCAGCACTGATTTCGTCGCGGCCTCAGCCCGTACATTCTCATCCAGCCGATCGGCAATCGATTCGATTTCCTTTTTAAGTTCGGGTCTAATCATTAGTTCTGACCCATCTCGGCATTGCCGATGCGCCGTAGCGTTGTCAGCACGGCGTAGACGCAGCGCTCTTCATAGTTGTCGTTCAGGTCGGCAAGTAGTTCTTCCAAGCGCCTTTTGATTTCCGGTCTAATCATTGATTTGACCCGGTCGCCTCCGGCAAAGTGAAAGCCCACTCGTCGAATCGCACGCTCTCAATCGGAATTTCCACCAGCCGGCCAGTGTGAAATCCTTTGCCGTATTCGCTGTCGAGCGAGACGATCACGGTCTTATGGTTTTTCTGCCAGGCGCGGAACGTGGCCCGCGCATTGTCAAAGTTTGGGTTGAGGTACACGCGCACCTTCCGTCCGACGTTTTCTGGTTTTAGATCTTCCGGTTTCATTTGATCTTCCGTTCTCCGCGCAACTCCGCTTCAAGCTCTTTACTCGGATAAAGCACCGACGAGCCGCAGCGCGTGCAGTCGTACCAGACTCCGCAAAACCGCTGTTCGGGCGTTTGCCTTAAGAGAGGTCTTAGTTCCGTCGCGCCATGCCGCTTACAAGCCGGACGCAGCGCGAGAGCCGTACATTCTGAATTCATTCGCTGCCTTCTGCCTCCTGCAATGTGAGCTGTCCAGCCAGCTTCGGGTAATTCGCCTTCACGATCCGGCTGAGCGTGTGCAGCTCATCCATCGGCTGTTTTCTAAAGGCGTAATAAAACTCTTCCATCTCGGCTTCGTTGCCGCACCACCAGTAGCCGGCCGGCTTTCCTGGGCGCGCGAACTTGCGCGACAGGATCGGAAACTCGTGGTTCTTGCGCAGCTCGCGGATGATGTCTTTCACCACGCGATCGTCGAGCCGTCTGCACCGCTTTCCTTTGGCCAACTGTTCGGCCGTGGGCGCTGGTCTTTGTCGGTTAGTTTTCAGCATGGCCTTAATCCCGATCGGCTGGGCGCTGGACGCGTCGAGCAGCACGGAGGCGACGAATAGTTCATCGTCGGTCAGCTCGTGCCCGCGCAAAGGCGCCAGCATCTCTTCTTCAAACAGCTCGTATTTGAGTTCAGCGCTCATCTGGAATCTGAAATCTGCGATTCGATGGAAAGCGCCTGCGAAATCGGGCCGCCGCAGTAGCGCCAGTGAATTTCTCTGAAGTGCGTGTGATATCCCGGAACCAGCGGACACGCACAAAAGGCATTTTCATAGTCTCGGGTGGCTTCGTAGAGA
>Ga0209648_10002918_pt1 | contig 14257 bp, 14 predicted proteins | sample GraSoi2013_115cm_FD_185830 | JGI IMG/M metagenome (GOLD analysis project Ga0209648, IMG submission 185830) | Grasslands soil microbial communities from the Angelo Coastal Reserve, California, USA - Sample 9_17_2013_115cm (SPAdes) (version 2) | ecosystem: Environmental > Terrestrial > Soil >...
ATCGGGTCTACTTTTACGCAGGATGTTGTAGGCGCCATTCACATCAGCGCATATCTTGCGTCCATCTTTGGTGCGGTACAGGCGGTTTCTCCGTCCAATCCGTTTCCCACTAAAGAGGTGCTGCTCTTTGTCATTGGGTTTGTAGTCTGGAACAGGATCAAGGTCAAGAAAGCTAGCTTTACTGGTGTAGCTCTCTTCCCTGACTTCCACCTGGATGCCCACGAGAACAGCTTTGTAGGTCAGCATGTCAATAAACCGCGCATGCGGAATGGACACAAAGTTCTGATTGTTTTTCCTCCCCATGGCGCATTCCTGCTTCCACAAGGGGTTCTTGCCGATTATGACCGTTCCAATCCCGTTTGCTACCAGGAAGTCTACAATCCGCTTACTGGCGGTGTGCAGGTAGTGATCGATGCGCCGGTTACGCGTGTTGGTGATGCGTTCCATTTGCCTGGTGACCCGTTCGCGGTCCGCTTTGGGAAGCTGCTTTTTGAGTTCCTTCATGCGCTTGTTGTACCACTGGTTCCACGCTTTGACCGGACGACCGTTAACCAATCGAGGCGCAAAGCCCTCGCGGTTTGAAGCTATCGCCGCTAAGTTCGTGATGCCAAGATCAATAGCAACGCAGAAGGACGGATCGACGTTGGCTTGCACTGGTTCTTTGCTGTAAATGACTTCAACCACGTAGTAGCCGTTATGGGGGACGATGCGCACCTGATCGACAACCGTGTGCTCGGTCTCGATGGTGATTGGGAGCATGGACGGTCGAATAAGGCCATCTCTCATGGCTGGCTGGCTCAACGCCTGCACCGTGTACACCAGGATGTTGCGGCCCTCGGTCTTGTGCTTGTACTTGGGCAGTCGTGGGCGTCCGGTGAACCTGGAGGGGTCTTCCTCGTAGGCTGCTCTCGCCTCAAAGAAGCTTTGCCAGGCTTGATCGAGCTGGTCCAACACTTTTTGTGCCACCTTCGCAGGCAGCGCCTTGTAGGCTTCATGCGACTGCATGCGGCGGTCCATCTCGTTGTAGTTGAGGTACTTGCCTTCAGCAATAAAGGCTTGCCGTAGCTCGTACAACGCCGCATTGTACAGGTTCTTGGACTTGAAGGCTGCTTCGTCAATCACGCTGTAGCGTGGGTCATGCCTGTTGATGACATGCTGCTCAACTAGTTGTATGGTGTTCACCTCCGAGGACGGAAACAGTCATCGTTCGCCCGTTTCCCCTCTCTACGTACCTCTTCTTTTACGCCTCTTACAAAATGGTCAACCGTTCCTCTGATGGGGCGCTCTGCTCATGTGGCTGCATGGGGCTGCGCTCCTCTTTCTGCGTCTTGCTTCCTATCCTACGTTAAAGGACCAGTGTTTTCCCCTGTCCACAGTGGCTGCTGGGTAGCGGCGGGAACCACCGGCTCAGGCACTCGTTCTACCACCCGTAGCTCACGCTTGCATCGTGGACACCGCAAGTACCTGAACCAGGATTTGACCTCCTGTAAGCGCATCCCTGCTCGTGGCAGAGTCAGCTCATGTTGGCAGTGCTTGCACAGGAAGACACGCTGTTTCATGCCTGTTCCTCCTGCTCTTCATCGCTGGCTGGTTGGAAGAGGACCAGGTGTTCCCACACGTCCTGCTCAGGGCGGATCTCCCGGGTCTCCTCGGTGCCTATCAGCGGGAAGTAGCGCTGCCTGGGATGCTGCTCCACCTGGAGTTCGTGCCAGCCGCCGTGGGTCAGGTCAATCAGGGTGCCCTGGCGGTCCCTGGCCATGCCGCTGAAGAAGACGCGGACGGGAGCGCTCAGGACGACTGCTGCGGCCTTGACGGTGCGGGAAAGGTCACGCAGCGGTAGATGGTCGATCATGATCTTGCGATAGGCCAGGTGGACGAACGACTGCTTGTGTGTGTGCTGTTGCATGGGTGGGTTCCTTTCTACGCTCCCAGCGCCACCAGCAGGTGGATACGCGCCGGGTCAGCAGGGAGCCTGCTGCCATCGGTCCACAAGCCGCTGACCTGGATATGGACAGCAACGAGATGACCGGGTTCCTGCTGTTGCAACACGTGCATGGCCGCTTGCCTGGACAAGCCGGTAATGAGCCTCGTCATGCGTGCCTGTTCAGTGGCACTCACCTGGTAGACCCACACCCCCTGTCCGGTGACCAGCAGGGTCAAGGTTCCTGCTTTGGCATGCGGGGGTGTTCCTGCCGGGGTAATGGTCGTGCTGATTGTTCCTCGTAGGGCGTAGTCTGTCCCCAGGGTCGTCGTCGCTTGCTGCATGAGCGCATTGGTGACCAGATGCTTTACTGCCTCGTGGTCGTACACTTCAGCACGGCAGGTGACCAGGATGCTCACCGTCACCTGGGAGGCATCGCTCCCAACCGGGTGATCGGGGGTGACTGCTGGTTGGCACGCTATTGGTCCCGCCAGGCGTTCGTTCGGGTGTACCTCCCCTTGCACGTTACCCTGGGTCGCTGGCGTGAGTGTAGCGAGAAGCGGCCCTGCTGCGTGGTCGATATCTGCCTGGGTGACCATCGGGTAGTCATAGGCGTCCTGGCCGTCATGAAAGGCGGTGGTGTTCTTGACCGATACCCCGGCCAGGCAGCAGAGGCCATTGAGATCGAGCGGGGCGATGTTGCCCTGTGGCCCGATGACTGCGGCATGGGCAGGAACCGTCACCTCTCCCTCGATCGGAGGGTTCCCCGCAGGGATGACCGCCGGAGCATCGGTGACGATCTCGACGCCATCGGCTCCGGTGAGCACGGTGCCTGCTGCCACCGTTTGGCTGTAGGGCGCGGCATTGTAGAAGGTGAGCGTGCCCTCTCCTCCTCGAGCAGGCGCGTGGCCGGTGCCGGTGGTAGGTACGGTTTGGCGCTGTGTCGGGCTGCCGACTTCCAAGAGGCGTGCGGTGACCTGCGAGTGTGCCTGCTCAGGCGTGCCGGTCGCCAACGCCGTGACGGTGAGACTGGTCGAGAGGGTCTTTGCCTCGGGCACCAGCGTCACCGTTGCAGCCAGCATCACCACAGGAGCGACAAACACGGCAACGAGCACCAGCGCAAGCAGGTACAGGAAGAGACCACTGCCTAGCCCTACAAGGAAAAGCCTCTGGTGAAGAGGACTCCATAGTGTCTGGTGCCCCATTGGCGATGAAGGAAACGGGGTCGTGTGGTGGAGATCGCCGGGCGTCGGGATGGGGGTCGTAACCACCGGGTACCCGCTCTTCTGTTCTGGCGAGGCTTTCGGCGGTGGTGCTATCGGCTCTTGCGCTCCTCCCTCCTCTTTAGGGTGCTGCTCGTGCGCTCCTGTTTCCTGCCCTTTCCCCCCGTTGGTCTCAGGAGTGAGCACCAGGGTAGCACTGCGCTCTATCGCAAGTGATGCTCCTGCCGAGGCTCTGACTGCCGGGAGCGCAGGAACATTGGGGACGACTGCTCTCCCTATGGCAATATGTGGCAGGATAATCGGGTATGGCTCCCGCCCCCGCTGCGCTGGCCCCATGAGGGCAGTCGGGACAAGTCCGGCTTTGCTGGCCTCCTGTCCGGCACTGGGCTGGCATACCTCGTTCTTGGTCACGTGTGTCTCATGATGCGTCTGGGGCATAGGGATCGCTCCTTTTCTCACAACCCATGCAGGGCCTGGAAGACCTGTGGCACGATGCGCAGCGCGACGATCACCACCCAGGTAATCAGCAGGGCAAAGGCGAAGAGCACGAAGCCAAGTTGGACCTGTTTCATGTGAGCGTGCTCCTTCCTTGCTCGTAGGATTTGCCGCCTGACACCTGGAACGTCCCGCCCTTGTTGTACAGGACTTCCTCGCTATCCCCGTAGTGAAGAACCAGGTCGGGGGTGCCATCATGGTCGCTATCCGTAAAGCTGATGATCACTACCAACTGATCTGCACCCTCCCCTGAGATCATTGGGCCGAAGAAGACCCGTACCTTGGTCGGATCGCCTGCGGGCAGTTCAAACACCTCAATGCTGCCCTTGAGGTTGACCGCGAGAAAATGACTAGGATGGCTGGATGAGTCATGGTTGTGTCCCACCACGGCATCGGTCTGGTACGTCCGAGGCATGCCATAGATCCAGTCATCCTGCACGTGCTGCCACCAGCTTCCCAGGCTGTATAAGCCAATGACCAGGGCGGTCATGGTTGCCATGCCGGTCACCAGGTACACCGACCAGTGCTTCCTGCGTCGTGTGGGAGCACGCTGCTGTTGACTGGGAGCGTTCCCGGTGAGACGCTGGCGGCGCAGGCGCTGCGGGGGAGTGGGCAGCACCACCTGTCCCCGGTACTGCCCTGGCAGCGTCTGCTGGTAGCGCATGGCGCTGCGTGGGGTGCGGGCCTGTGCCGTATACTGCTCGTCAGCATCCTCGTAGTCAGGGGGGTAGGCCTGCGTCACTCGCGCCTGCTGCTGGGAGTCGCGGGTCTGGCGCGAGGGTGTAGAGGCCTGGCCTCGTGGTCGCAGTGGTTCAGCATCCGAAGCCTCGGCATCGTCTTCCAGGTGCCATCCGGTTGTGGGTGCATTGACCGTCCGCTGGTGAATGACCCCATCGGCATCGTGCCAGTGCGTAAAGCGGATAGGGGTAGGAGCTAGCGGGTCATCGGCTCCTGGCTGTTGTTGCGTCGTCGCCTCAGCACGGGTATGCCGGGCGATCTGTTCTCTGATGGTGGCCATCGCTACACCTCCTCCTGTGCTTCGGAGAGAGGGCCAGTCACGTGCTGGTTGTCCTGTTGTGCCCGCTGCTGCTGCTTGTGCTGCCTGGCTTCGATGTACTCGCTGAGCACCTGCTGGTGGAGAGCACGGCGGCGACCCTGGTGCCACAGCACCTGCGCCATTAAGGTGCGGATGGTCTGGAGGCTTTCCGGGTCCTGTTGCCGGTGGTCATTGCCTGCCAAATCCAGCCAACTAAGCGCCTGCTGCCACTGGTCCAGGGCACAGTCCAGGTCTTGCACGGCTCGACTCAGCCAGAAAACGACCTGGTGCCAGCGTGCACGCTCACGCTCCTGGATGGCCCAGGTGGAATGCTGGAGCGCATGCGTTTCCCAATACAGGCCCCCAAAGGCGGTACTCGTTGCCATCAGCGCAGAGGGAGTGAGCACCTCCTGGCCAAAGGCAGCCCAGGCTTGCCTGACTTCGTGCAGCGGCACCCACAGGGTCGAGAGGGTGGACAGATCAGGAAAAGAAGAGAGAGAAGCACATGCAGAAGTATCCTGCTGCTCGTGTGCTGATCGAGGAAGTACGGTGGTCATTGGCAGTCCTTTCTTTCTCTAGTGCTTGTTGAGGAGAACGTATGTTCGACTTGTGACCGCCAGCAAGACCTGGTAAAATGGGAAAGCTGGCTGGTCACTGACAAGGTCAGACGGCAAGGGGAATGCCCATCCTGTGAATACTTACCAGAGTCACTACAGGCAGGCATTCCCTAGAAACGCTACTCCAGGTAGAGCAGTCTTCACCTCCTCTCGCTCCTTTTCCGCGCATGCCTGCTGACGGGCTTCCTCCACCCGCTCCCGCAAGAAAGAGGCTTGCCCTTTGAACGTTTCAGCAGATTGGGTCCACGTGACAAGAGGCGCTACGAGTTCCAACCAGCGCAGGGGAACCGCTTCATCCTCCACATCCTCGTCAGCGCCGATGCTCAGGCTGCTGGCGGTATGTGTAAGGCCGTACCAGGGCTGCATCTTGGGGATACCGTTCTCGTATGCGTAGGGACACTGGTGATAGGCCAGGCCGATGAGAGTACCATCCTCCCCCATGCCGACCATGGCAGGAATGGCATGGGAGGCGCCTTTCCGGTCAGAGATAGCGATGGTGTGTGCTTCAAAGCGCATTGAAAATTCTCCTTGTAATCATAACTAGCGGACGGAGACATCTCGAATGGTCTGAACAGGTGCCCTCAGCATGGTTGACAGGACACAGGGTAATGCCGTAATATATGCATAGAGACCAAGCACGCTCCCGCAGCACAAATAGCCCACCGAGCTAATATGCCACGCTGACAACCAATCAGCGAAAGGGAGTGAGCGAGTATGGGTTATGTCCTAAACGGAAGTTCGCAGCTTACCAGGACATAATCGCAGCAAGGTCCAGTGTGAAACGCTCATGGGTACCAGCCTGAGCGTTTCGTCTTTCCATAGGCAGGCTCCTTACCTATCAATGATGTTCACACCATCGATATCCTCTATCTTCACTGCCTTACCCAACCCCTTACTCAACGCCGTGGCGATCGCCCCGACCGTGTGTAAAAAGGCTGGCTCACCACTCTCAACACGTCTCACCGTCTGAGCATCGAGACCTGCACGCCTGGCCAGTTCCGCAGCAGACCAACCTAAGTAGGCCCGATACTCACGTAACGTCATGCACCTATCACCTTATTCATTTTTTCACAACTGAAATAGCTGCTCTAGAACAGTAACACAAAACAAGGCAAATGTCAACAGATTACCACACTTTCGTGTTAATGCAGATCGAATGCGTAAACAGAGAAAAGAGGGGACTTCGTGCCAAGTTTCACTAATTGTAGCCTCCTTGCTCAAGCTCAGATTTCAGTAAGCAAATGCGATTTGACCATGTTAGTATAACTTTTTCAACAAGCTGCATCATTGTCCTAACAGCTCTGCCACGCTTTGATAAATAATTCGTTATTGGAACATATATTCAAATATATACTTCATAAGAGAAGAAGCATTCTTTTTGCATTAATCCGATATTATAGGGCATAAGTACTATATTTATGCAGGAATAGTACCGTCTCTCAACGAAAGTGCTACTATCGCAAGCGATAGTAAATCGATATGCCAAGGTGAACAGTTGAGATTAAGGTAGAGAGGATAACGGAAAGTAATGAGTGAAATGATATGTCCACGATGCAACGCGCAGTCACCAGAGAATGCACTTTATTGTCAACAATGTGGTCAGCCGCTTCGGTGTCAAGATTGTGGCGCTGGACTCTTACCCACCGCTCGTGCTTGCATTCAATGCGGAAAGCTTATACCTGAACGATCAGCCAATGACCATTTCACCCTCGGAATGAGCACCGTACTTCCTGGATATAATCGCCTTAAACTGCATGAAACCCCTGATGTTCGTGACGTTGATTTGACAGTTTCCAATGAGGCTATTGCACATATTGGAGACTTACTTCCATCGCTCGTGGGTACCCGCCCAAAGGGACGTAACAGTAGTTTAGTGGATCAGCAGCCACAAAAGCAATCGGATTTGGTAGAAGTTGCACAGGAAATACCATCTCCTCATCCTCAGTTGCCTGCTGCTCAATTACAGCCTGCTCTTTCTAAGGATTCCTCGAAAGACCTGATTTGGGAAATTTTTAGAAAACAGGATGGAGGGGCACTCAAACAGGATATACAAAAATTAAAGGCAGCCACAAAGAAGGACTATTTGATTCGTTTAATATATCTCTATCTGTATGCCAAACTTCAGCTTGGTGAAGATACAGTCTCTCGTGCTGAGGTTTATACAATACTCGACGGTGTAGGTGTTAAAGATGGAAACACCGCAAACACCATTAGTCAAGATGCTGGTATCAGTACCGATGACCATGAAACTCTTCGACTTAACTACGATGGACGTAAACAAGTTCAACAGTATATCGCGGATGTGTTTAACTCCGATCTGACAGATGGTTGGATTCCAGGTCTTGATGCTCGTTCTGCAACCAACCGTGCAAAGAAATCAAGCAAAAAAAGTAGTGAGCAACATAATAGTGTTGAAGTTGACGTAGCCAGATGGGTTTCCCATGAGGTGACTAGAACTTTAGCTGGCACAATTCCACATAGTACAGTTGTCAATCTACCCATCTTAGACAAGGCATTTCTCGCGCTATATGGAATTTACAGAGCGGGTACTGAACAAGAAGTTCCCGTTGCTTCAATTGCTAAGTACCTATATGATGCTTTCCAAGTCCAGGTAGAATCACAAGCTCTAAGCACAGCTTTCTATAAAGCAAGACAAGAGAAAACCCCAAAAACATCATATGTCAACTTTGTCGAGGGTCATGGTTATAAAATTACCCCTTCAGGCCGTAACTACATCGAAGAATCGCTAAATCTAAAGCAACCTAAAATAACAACGACTGAGGTAAATGCTGGATCGAATGGAGCAGCACAGTCATGAAAATAACGCCGGATCAGCTTAAACAAGACATCGCAGCTTTTGTAAGCTCCTCGCTTGCTTCGCAGCTAGTAGATAGCTATACAAAGATGCAACAGTGATATTATGCTGGTGATTGGCAGCCTTCTGAACTAGATGGTGGACAGTTCTGCGAGGCAGTTGCCCGCGCCCTTTACCAACTAGACACAGGAACAACTACAGACTCTCTTCCAGGAGATATTATTGGATTTCTCAGGAGTAAATCACCTCTATCCCCCCACCTATTAGAGACCAAAGACCGAGATCATTTCTGTCGAGTCTTGCAAACTACCTACAAGTTTCGCAGTGATCGGGGTGTTGCTCACATCTCGTCTACGTATACAGCTAACCATCTGGATGCAACGTTAATTGTTGCTACTGTGAAGTGGATGTTTGCTGAATTTCTGCGATTGGCCTGGAAACGAGATCGTAACGAAGTAGTGGCGATTATTGAGGCTATCATACAATTGGAACATCCACTCATTCATGAACTAGACGGCAAACCTCTTATACTAACCAATCTGCTCAACACACCTGAAGAGGTTCTCGTTCTGCTCCAACATGCAATGAGTGGCCGTCTCACACGCAGCGAGCTTAAAGAAGCTATAGATAATAAAGATCAGTCCACAGTCAACAAGGCGATCAGTCGTTTGAATACGGATAAGGAAGTTCGTTTGAGCAATACAGGAGAAGTCGTGATTACTCCACTTGGTCAGAAGCGTGTACATGAAGAGATTCTACCTAAGCTTTCAACCTCTAATGGCAAGAAACGAACCCGCTAATTTTAGAAGAAATCGGTTAGCTCCAAAGGCGAGGGTATCTTATAAGGGGAGCTACTATGAGCAGCAATCAAATCCAGCCACAAAATCAGGTAAAAGATAGCGTCTATCTGAAAATCTGGCGAACTGAACAGCAACATGTACGCACCCGATGGACAGTTGTGACCTTCTTTTTGAGCATCAGTTTCGGGTCTCCATCCTGTAGGGGAACTGGGGAGAAAACTGAAAAGGAAATGGGTTTAGCAGTCCAGGAGATGAGGAGTCAGCAACTGACTATCTAGCGCAACACATCCGCACTATACAAACTCTCACCCCTCACCATCGATTGCCCCTAACGCTCTGAGTGAGGCTTTCTGCGCCTCCGTCAACCCCGTCACACCAGTAATATTTATGCGCTCATAAGGCCTATCGCTTCTCAGCATTTTCAAGCACTCACCAGTCTGCACATCCCAGAGTTTGATTGTTCCGTCATGACTGCCGCTAGCAAGTATCTGTCCATCGGGACTGAAGGTGATAGACGCTATCCGATTGGTATGATCTTGTAGAATCTTAAGACAGCACCCAGTGCTGACTTCCCACAAACGAATAGTCTGGTCACTGCTGCTACTGGCAAGAGTGTTCCCATCAGGGCTGAAAGCCACAGACTGTATCCCATGAGTATGGCCTAGCAGAACATTAACGCAATGGCCGGTGCCGACGTCCCACAACCGTACGGTTCGGTCTTCACTACCACTTGCAAGAACTCTGCCATCGGGGCTGAAAGCCACAGACCAGATTCGATTGGTGTGCCCTTGCAAGGTATAGAGACATTGTCCGGTATTGACCTCCCACAGTCGGGCGGTCCAGTCTTCACTGCCACTGGCGAGGGCTTTACCATTGGGGCTGAAGGAAACTGATCGCACCCAATGAGTATGCCCGTACAAGGTTTCGAGACATTGTCCGGTGCTGATCTCCCACAATCGCACAGTTTTATCCCCACTGCCACTGGCAAGAACTCTCCCATTGGGACTAAAAGCGACTGACATTACCCAATGAGGCCCACGTAGAATCTTGAAGCATTGTCCGGTACTGACCTCCCATAACCGCACGGTCCGGTCTTCACTGCCACTGGCAAGCGTTCTCCCATCTGGGCTGAAAGCGACTGATCGTACCCAATAAGTATGTCCGTACAAGGTCTGGAGGCATTGTCCGGTGCTGACCTCTAACAACCGCACGCTCTGATTGTCGCTGCCACTAGCAAGGAGTTTGCCATCCGGACTGAAAGTGACGCACCATACCCAATTAGACTGCCCTTGCAGGGTGTTGAGACAGCGTCCAGTGCTGACCTCCCACAACCGTATAGTTTGATCCTCGCTGCCGCTGGCGAGAAGGTTGCCATCGGGACCGAAGGCGACGCACCATACCCGATCTGTATGTCCTTGCAGGGTGTTGAGACAGCGTCCAGTGCTGACCTCCCACAACCGTATAGTTTGATCCTCGCTGCCGCTGGCGAGAAGGTTGCCATCGGGACTGAAGGCGACGCACCATACCCGATCTGTATGTCCTTGCAGGGTGTCGAGACAGCGTCCAGTGCTGACCTCCCACAACTGTATAGTTTGATCGTCTCTGCCACTGGCAAGGAGTTTGCCATCGGGACTGAAAGTGACCGATCTTACAGAATTGGTATGTTCATGCAAGGTCTGGAGGCATTCTCCAGTGCTAACCTCCCACAACCGTATCGTCTGATCCTTACTACCAGTAACAAGGAGTTTGCCATCGGGACTGAAAGCGACACACCATACCCAATCTGTATGTCCTTGCAGGGTGTCGAGACAGCGTCCAGTGCTGACCTCCCACAAGCGTATAGTCTGGTCCGCACTGCCACTGGCAAGGATGTTGTCATCGGGCCTGAAAGCCACTGACCATACTCGATCAGTGTGTCCCTGAAAGGTAAGGAGTGGTGTGCCACTAAAAGCTTGCAACAACCGGATCTCACCATTGACTGTTCCTGCAGCCAGTAGTTTCCCATTTGGACTAAATGCCACTGATTGAATTCTTCCGAAGGTTTGAGTAAAAATGGATTTTGCAAGATTAGAGTGAGCAAAATTGACATCAGGGAGAGTTACACCTTGCAAATAGGCTTGCCACACAGTCAGATGTGAAAAGTCATAGCCACGAAGGTCTACTTGTAACTGGACGAAAAGGTTGAGTATATTCCCCGCTGCATATCCAGATTTTTGAGGATATATCTCGCGCAAAGTGGAGAGCATAGTCTTGAGCTTCTTCTCAATTCCCTCTTTCCCTAAGGTGCTAAGGAGCCGTTCCGCAATGGGCGTGAGGATAAGGCGAACTTGACTTTCTCTCACATAGTCTTTTGCTTGCGCTTTGAGCAGCGCATGGCTTCCAAACAGCTTAATTGTCCCGGTGTCGATCTCCTCAGACATCTGTTCGACGAACTGATCGGTTACGTATTCCATAATCACAGGCTGCAAAGTAAAACGTGCAGTCCCACTACTCTCGATCAGCGAGCGTCTGCGAAGAGAACCAACAGCTACTAGCAATTCTCCTTCTGGGACGAGGTGCACCATATCCTCTCGCAAGTCATCCAGCGATACCGCCTCACGCTCGATCGCCAGCCAGTACATAATCTCCCGCTCTTGCTCAGACAGGCGAGAAAATTGTAGGTCTAATGGATCGCGAATATCCCCAAAAACAGCCTTTCCTCTCTTCAAGAAACCTGCGATATCACCTCCGAACAACTCTTGAATAGGCTCAGAAGCGAGTTTCAAATCAAGCGGATTCCCTGAATAAAGATGGATCAGATCTGCCCATGCCCCATCTGACCCAAACAGACCTTTGTCTTTGAGAAGTTCCTGTCCCTCCAGTCGTCCTAAGCCAGGGAGTGACAATGAACGAACTGGTCCTGTTTTCCCTTCCAGGTGTATAAGCTCTTTCGGTTTTTCCCGACTGGTCAGCAAAAGACAACTTTGATGCTTCCCTTCTCCTGTGCGCTGAATGAGTCTCCCATACCCTTCATACCCCTCCTGGTACTGGCCCGCGCGATTGCCAGCTTGCAGGACAGTCTCCATATTGTCCAACACGAGCAAGCAGCGATGGTCTCGCAGGTACTGAATCAGCAGCGTTATCTGACCGTCTACATCCTCCGGCAGGTCAATTCGCTGTTGGTTCGACAAAAATTGAATGCAGTTTTTCAGGATGCTCTCTAGCGGTGGCGCATTTTGCAGCGAGCGCCAATAGACATACGCAAATTCATCCTTGATCTGCTCTGCTAGCTTCGCAGCAAGCGCCGTCTTGCCGATCCCACCAATGCCCAACACTGCCATTGCCTGACAATGCTCATCCACAATCCACTGCTTTAACTCGGCAAGTTCCCGTTGGCGTCCATAAAGCTGCCCAACACGAGGGGCCTCTCCCCAATCTTCTCGATGGGTATCAGAGGGTAATTGTTGAAGGGCAGGCAGTGGAGATGAGGGAACATGTCCACTGCTTGAAGATTGTGATGGAGAAATAGCGGTAGTTGATGGGTGTGGTACATTGGAAAGCCTGGAATTGAGCCATTGTAAGAGGTTGAACATCAGGCTAAGTAAGCCAATCACCCCACCAACGATAACAGAGACTATAGTTAAGGTGAGAGCTGCCCGAGGCATACCCTCATTTATCAATATCAAGATAGCAGTAACAGCAAATGCGATACTAATAATGATGGCAATGCTTATAACGATCCAGTGCAACCTGGAGTGTCGCTTGAATCTCTGTGGATTGTCAGCTTGCTGTTCCTGCAATTGTGGTACCATACCCCGTTCCTCTATACTGAATGGAACGTGTCCGCCACCACTGAGATTATAGCATGAGTTAGCAGGAAAGGGTAGAATCACTTATCTACTTCACATACTTTGGGTATGCAGAACAGGAAGGATTGTGAATCTTACGCAACCTTGCTGATAGGAAATGTGGTATGTTGAGAAGTTATGCCATTTTCCATATAGCTTGGCTTCTTCGGACGACCCTCCTGTCGTCCTTGACTCCTCTTGTTTTTGGTCTGCTGACGTTTTTTGCGATGGTGGAGCACACGTAGCTTGAGCAGGTCAAAGTTCGCGCGACCATACATACTTCGCTTAAGAAGCTTCAAACGATTCACATTGCCTTCTAATGGGCCGTTACTCCAAGGCAGGGTCAAGCCGGCCAGGACCGCATCTTGGTCTTGTTGCACCCCAGTCACAAACGAGTCAAAGGCTTGGAGCTGGCTGGCCTGGGCTTCAGCGAGCCATGCAGTCAACTGTTCTCCTGTGCGTTCACGCAGCATACGCAGAAATCTCTCCACGAGTTGGTAGGCTGTCTCAGATAGAGTTCAATGTGTACCTCGAAGAAGGGGAGAGCTGGAAAAAATGTTCAACTCCTCAGTATCTCACATTTTTGCTCAGCAAGGTTGCGTAAGATTCGGATTGTGGTGTCATTAGAATTGGGCGAATTTCGTATTCTTAAGCAACACCTGCAGGAGGATAGATGTATCGAAGTCGAGGTGATCGCAAAGACGTACCGAGTACGATGCCCGCATTGCTGGCGAGTAAGTGTCAAAGTGCATGATACACGCCCACGACCCAAGCGCGATATCCAGCTGCGAGGGCATCGCATAGTACTGGTGCTACTGAATCGGCGTTCCGTTGTCTGCCATGTCGGCGCAGTTTCACCAAACCGGATCAGGCGTGTGGCAAGCGGCAGCACACCACGAAACGCGAGAGAGAGTACATAGGCAAGCAAGTCTGCACCCGCCCGGTGAGTCATGTGGCCGCAGAGATACAGGTAGGGCCACGTCTGGTGCAAACCTGTCTGGAAGAAGTCGCTCAGATGGGCCTGCGGAAATGCGCAAAGCCTTGTCCGCCTTTGCGCAACTGACGGCAGGAAATCTTGGCGTTTATTGGCTATCTGCCGACGCGTTTGAGTAATGGCTTTATGGAAGGGAAGAACAATCGCACCAAAGTCGTGATGCATCAAAGATATGGGTACCGCAATCGACGCAACTTGCGGCTTCGCATCCTGTAGGGAGAAAGTGGCCTAAGGCTTTGTGGGGGTTCCCCCTACAAGTCTTCCAACAGACCTCGCAACTCCTCCGCTTTCCGCGCAGTCTCATCGCTCTCGAAGTGCGAAATCTCAAGGAGCCCTGGCAGTCGTTGATAGAGATCAGGCCGGCCCAGGATCTCCTCGACCTGTTCGCGAATCCATTTGTCATAGGCAACGGGGTAGGTCCGGCGCGAGATAAACAGAGCCTGGAGGAACTCGCGGAAGGCGTCATAGAGGCGATTGAAGGACTGGAAATAGAGCCCACGTGCCACGAAAAGGGGGATGTGATCGAGAT
>Ga0209648_10002920_pt1 | contig 14255 bp, 12 predicted proteins | sample GraSoi2013_115cm_FD_185830 | JGI IMG/M metagenome (GOLD analysis project Ga0209648, IMG submission 185830) | Grasslands soil microbial communities from the Angelo Coastal Reserve, California, USA - Sample 9_17_2013_115cm (SPAdes) (version 2) | ecosystem: Environmental > Terrestrial > Soil >...
TGTTAACAGCCAGTTCCAAAGCCCCCAGGCGATTAGCTGCATCCTCGATGCGCGCAGCCACGCCGGCTGCATTACGCACATCGAGCTGCCCGGCCCATATACGCGCTTCTGGACGCAGTGCCCGGGCCTCCGCCGCAACACGTTCTGCCGCTTCGCCATCCAGGTCAGTGATATAGAGATCAACCCCCTCACGCACCATTTCGAGCGCAATGGCCCGGCCAATTCCCGTCCCCGCTCCCGTAATAAACCCGCGCAAGCTTGCCAACAGCATTATCGGTTCCTCCTATGTGTGAATTGGGCCTTATACGAATACGCAGTCAAAGCTACAACTGTTTACCGGCGAAGGGCGATGCAAGCATCCCCACTCCACACAACCCCACTCCCGCCCCTACGCGGCTCTTCTATGACGGGTCGCACATCAGTATTACGCCGTTGCTCCACCCGTCTCATCAAGCCGGCCAAGTCCCGGTAAGTAATCATGCAGCCGCGCATAGAGGTCGCGGTAGAGCGCAAAGCCCGCGCGATAGCGTTCAACAACTTCGCTGCGCGGCTGGTAGACCGGTCCCTGTGAGATGAAGCGAGTGATCTCGTTCCAGCCCGTGAACATTCCCACGCCCATTGCGGCTACGTAGGCAGCACCCAGAGCCGAAGCTGCCTCGCCAGCGACTACCTGCACCGGCAGATCTACCACGTCCGCAGCAATCTGCATCCAGAGTCTGCTGCGGCTCCCCCCATCAGCAGCGCACACACGCCTGATAGGGCGTTTCGCCTCGCCCAGTAATGCGAGATGGTGCGCAAACCCATAGCAGACAGCTTCGAGGACGGCGCGGTAGAGATGCGCCCTCGTGTGATGCAACATCACACCGGCGAAGACACCGCGGGCAGAGGGATCAAAGATAGGCGTTTTCTCGCCCAGAAAATAGGGCAATACGATGATGCCTCCGGCACCAGGGGGGATAGCCTCCGCTTCAGCATCCAGAACCGCCAGAGGGGCCCCTCCTGCCAGTTCACGCGCGAACCACTTCACCAGCGAGCCGCTGGTAGCCATGCAGCCACTGATGAGCGTGAGATCCGGAATATCGTGATAATCAAAGTAGAAATGTGGATCAGGTTCAGGCTTGCCGGCGCAATAGAGAATGTCGCCAGCTCCCCCGAACTTCAGCAATACATCTCCATCCTGTGTTAATCCTGCCGCCAGCGCCGCCGCTACGTGATCGGCGCTTCCAGCCACGACCGGGGTGCCCGCCCGCAGACCCGTCTGCCGCGCAACCTCCCCGCTGATACCTCCGACGATCTCTGTTGGCTGCCGCACAGGTGGCAAGATCGCGGCAGCCATACCGGCCTGCTCCAGGTAGGGTAGGTGCCAGTGGCGCTCCCGGATATCATAGAGCCCGCTCTCCGCCGCCCAGTTCTCCTCTAAAGAGAGCTGACCTGTCAGCCGGTACACAATGAAATCATAGGAGCCGCACAGGTGCGCCGTCCGTGCGATGGCACCCGGCTCGTGCCGTCTCAACCAGCGCCAGCGCGGATCGATATTCTGCTGATTGGGCACGCCTCCTGTGATCGTGAAGAACTCATCCAGGTTGACGGTATCGCGCAACTCGTTAACCTCTACAATCGACCGCGCGTCATTTTGCTGGATGCTCGCCCGCAGCGGCTGACCGGATGAGTCCAGCAGCACCATTGCTGGCACCATGCCCGATACACCTATTGCTGTAACATCCCCAGCAGGAACAGTAGCTAGCAATTCACGCAGCGCCTCGACTGTCGTTGTCCACCAGCGCTCCGGGTCTTCCTCTGCCCAGCCTGGGTGCGGAGAAAGCAACTCGTGCGCACGTTCCACCTGCGCGACGATGCCGCGATCACGTTCCAGGGCGATAGCTTTGAGGGCCGTGGTGCCAACATCGATCCCAAGCACATAAGAGGCTGTCATGCTTCAATCCTCACTTTGCTCGCGTGCCAGGTACACCTCGTCCATAAAACGCCGTACACGCTCGGGATCGACGGGATTCCAGGTGTATCCATCGTGCTTGAGGCCCGTGCCAACGATCACGCCATCTGCAACTGCCAGGGTCGCTCGCACCGTCTCGATCTTCACACCTGTATTCGCCAGGACGGGTGTATGGGGAACCGCTGATTTGGCCGCGCGAATATGCTCAAGATCAACTTCGGCGCCTGCCATCGCGCCAGAAATGAGAATCGCGTCTGCAAGCGAGGAGACAACCACACTGCGCGCGAGGGCCCCGATTGGACGCTGCGCCAGGGGTCGTGCAAACTCAGGCTCGATGTTGAAGAACAGGCGTATATCGCCGGCACAAAGCTGCTGCCGGTAATCCAGCGCGGCGGCAACATCGGGCTGCCACAGCCCCATATCGCTATCATAGACACCTGTGAAAACTTCCCGTACAAAGCTCGCACGCACCGCCCTGGCTACAGCCAGAGCAGCCATTGGATCCCACAACAGGTCAACGCCATAGGGCAACCGGATATATGGGCGCAGTTCACCGATTGCCGCCGCCATGGCTGCAATTGGCGCCCGGTCGGTATGCAGCGGGTATGGCCGGTCGCCCTCGTTACAGAACAGAAGCCCATCAACACCGCTTTCTTGCAATATGTCTAAGTCGCGGCGCAGGGCATCGACAATCGCTCCCATTCCTCCACTGCTGTCATACAGCGGACGCCCCGGTAAAGGCAGTAAGTGCATCATCGCGATCACCGGCCTGGGACGGCCAAAGAGCCTCTCCAGTACAGAAACATGGTCACTCGTAACTTTAGACATGAAGTGCCCCCCTACTAACTTGGATGCCTGCGAACTGGACAGGATACCTGCCTGCAGCATGACAAACCAGGACATCCTGATGCTTTTTAACCGGGATACCAAAACATCCACCAAGGGCCGATAATGATTTTTACCAACCAAGATCGGTCATACCCGTAGGCGCACAATTATGCAGAGTAACTTTTAAATGCGGACACCATCACATCTACCGAGAGGGCCGATAAATCGGCTTGCGGCCCAGGGTCCTGTAGGGACAAGGGGCGGGGTGGGGTGGATGAGGGGGCCTTGTGCTTGTCCTGGTTGGGGTGCGACCTTTGTGCTCCACGAAGTCCCCAAGGGATCGCGTTGCCACCAGGACAAGCACAAGGCCCCCACCCTGCCCCACATCCGCCCCTTGTCCCTACAGGACGGGTAACGCACAGTACCCCATTCGGTCGTCAACATTCATCAGGTGTCCAGATTAATTTGTCAAAGTGCATTATTGGCACACCGCCGATTTATCGGCCAATGGCCCGTCGATGCGCTCCCCAGGCCGATAAATCGGCGATGTGCACGAAGTATTGATACGCGCTCCGCTCCGCTTCGCTGAGGCACCTACGAAATGGCCATTACTCGGGCGGAATCTCCTGGAACGCAGCCTTCAGTTGAATACCCTGCCGCGCACGCACAACGCGTACAACCAGATAGTATATCGCTCCCAGGATGGGGACCGCAAAGGCCTCGATCATTGATTTGGGAGCAACCTGCCCAAATGCCGTTGTCGCAAAGGTAACATAGAGCACAAAGGCCCAGCTGAGCAGCATCACCACACCGGCAATCGTGAGCCAGGGAACCCCGGCAATCCTGGCACGTATCATCGCGGGTGCCGAATTGAACAGGTTGGGACGTAAGTAAGGCATCACAATCGCTGCCACTGCTACGGCGATGAAGGCCACGGCCATTACCGCAATCACGTTGATCAGCAGTGCGCTCAAACCCTGGTAGATGTTCAGGTAGTTCAACAACTCAACCCACACCGCCACCACAACCGTCGCTACTACGGGCGTGTGTAAGCGACCGTTGACCTCGGCTACACCGGAGGGGGCCAGGCGATCAAAGGACCAGGCGAACAGGTTGCGTGTAGCAATCAGGAAGCCCGTTGGAGTCCACCAGAGCACTGAAAGCACGAAACACGCCGCTACAAAGATCTGCAGGAAGCCCGGCAATGCCAGGAATTTCACCAGCGAGGGAAGGTAAGGCGCGAACCCCAGCGATGAATTCGCGGTATTGAAGCCGAGATAGACGATGGAACCGAAATTCGAGAAACCGTAGGTGTTATACACCAGGAAAGTGGCCAGCACATAGAGCACTGCACTGATCACGAGCGCACCAATGATCGACGTTGTGGCAGTCCGGCGCACATTCTTAATCTCACCTGCAAAGTAGCCGGTCCACTGGAAACCGGTGAACACCTGGAAGGCATAGATAATGGCGAAGGTCGTGCCAACCCAGTTGATAGCTGTACCCGTCGAGAAGCCTGCCTTAGTCGCTGCACTCGTCACTGCGTTGAGGGTCGTTCCGCTGTGAGCGTTGAAGTTAGCGACGAAGCCGTTATGTCCCGTTATCGCCAACCCAATCAGCCAGATGACCATGCCAAGCCACACAACCGCGAATGTGATCAACATGTAGCGTGCTACACGCCGCGTGCCTAACAGCATTAATGCAGCAAACACGATGGTCAGCACCGTGGCAATCAAGAATTGGGTCAACTGGTCAGGATTCCACGTGAAGCCTGCTACGTATCCCAGGCTGGGAACCATCAGCGTCATCATGGTCGTAAAGTTAAAGGAGATCCAGGTTGTAAAGACGAATGTGAGCGAGAGGTTTGCCAGGAAACCAATACCTGGCCCAAGCACGCGGCTGACCCAGACGTAATCACCCCCAGAGCGCGGCATGGCAACAGTGAAGTAGAGATACACCAGCCCAAAGCACAGCACCAGGGGGATGGAAAACAAGAACGACAGCAGCACGTTGGCGCCAGGCCAGAATGTTGGTGCAAACGAAAGCACCTGTGTGATACCTACGGGAATGAGTACAGCGGAAAAGACAAGGTTAAAGGCATCGAAAGGCGAAAGCTCACGAACCAATCCTGTCGCATTACGCACAAAAACTGAGGTAGAACCACTTACTGTAGACATGACATTTGCTCCTCCTTGCCAGGATAAGGCAAGGTTCAATGTGAAGAAAAGTACTTGACCGTTTGAACCATGCCTAAAGATAACAAATGACTACATTACTAAATTGGACAATGCTACGGAAAGTTTAGACACGGAATCACGCACTACGAGTCTGCATGGCTTCTTGCCAGTACTGCACGCTCTGCCGCAGGTCACGCAGCACCGTTTCGTCACCGGCCTCGAAGGGATGAATCGGCTCAAGAAAAAGGTAAACGTCAGACTCATCCGGCCACTGCTGCACAGCATCCAGCACGCTCTCTGCCCGCACTATGCCCTGCTCGTTGTATGCCTGGGTAAATGGCCAGTGGTGGTCACCTGTGCGGTCAGTCTGCTGCAAGTGCACGACCGGTGTATATGGCCAGGGCTGAGCCAACCAGGCCAGGTAATCATCACTTATTGTCCCGGTATGCAGGGCGCAGGGATGCCCAACATCAAGACAAAGTACGAGCGGTACACCTCCTTCTACATCAAGGCTGGCCAGGGACTGCGCCTCCTCGATAGCGTGTCCCCACTCGCGGGACACTGCCATATTTTCAAACAACAGGAATTGCAGCCCCAGCCCAGCAGCACAACGAGATAGATATGCCAGCCGGTCCTGCAGCTCGGAGATCAGCGAGCGTTTGCGATCTTCATTCGCCGCGTCTCGCACGCTCAACGCCCCGATGTGACCGCCAGTTCCAAGGGCTCCAAGCCCCACAGTAAAATTGATCGCGCGCTCGTACCAGCGCATAGCCGCTTCTCGCATGGATTCATCCGGATGCAGCAACTGGCTCCAGGAGTAGGCCGCCAGGCCGGTAAACGTGCTGTGCAGGAGTATGCCATGCGCTTCCGCGTGCGCTTTTACGGCACCGGCATAAGCAGCCGTAGCGCTTTCGTCGAGCAGCGGGTCAACCAGGTCCAGGCTGAACTGGCAGCAATGCAGGCCAAGCTCATCCTTCACAATGCCCAACCACTGCTCCGGCTCGGGCCAGCGTTTTACTGCGAAGCACGTATTGATTCCAAGATGCAGGCGTGGCATGCTTCTACCCTCCAGTCATACGAAGATGCAGGCGAGGGCGATGCAAGCATCCCCCGCAAGGACGCAGACCCTTTCAGCCGCTCACCATTTGATAGCCCTTGAGTTTGCCCTTGTTGAGTATCACCAATGCGCCGTGCAGGACGCCTTCACTATAGTCGCTGCCGGGATTAATGCAAATGGTGTGCCCGATCTTGCACGATGCATGTGCCTCGTGAACGTGCCCATGCAATCCCAGCAAAGGTTGGTAACGCTCGATTGCTGCACGCACTGCCGTCGAGCCGACGGGTTTGAAGCGCGTCTGGCCCATGCTCGTCTGCACTTTCAACGATGCATCCAGTTCCGGTGCATCATCCAGCCCGCTTTGGTAGGGCGGCACGTGCAGGTTCATCACCAGCGATTCCGGTCGCTTGACGCGAGTCATCAAGGTGTCGATACGCTTCCCCAGGTCTTCTTCGCTGCATTCCCTCGGCGTCTGCCAGGGAGTCGGGTTCGACCAGCCACAACTGATCATCTCGCTGTCGTCATCAAGTTGCACAACATATTCCTCAGGGTTGCATACGACGCGTGCCCCCGCCAGCGCCTCCAGCACGGATGGCGGATCGTCATTTCCACCCATGATGTAACAGCGCACACCTGTTCCCGCCAGTCTTTCGCCGGCCAGGGCTACCCACTCCTCCAGCCGCTCGCGCATCAACCGCTCAAAGAGCGGCCCGATCTGCCCTGTCTCGCGCAGCCCCTGCGCATCTCCCCGGCTGCAGCGATAGGGATACAAGCCCTGATCGCGTGCCCCCTTCTCGAATTCCTGCGCCTCGGCCTCAGTCGTCAATGTTACCTGGCGCTCGTGCATCTCCGTCACGTAGACCCCGGGGCGCACTTCTTGCAGGAATATGATGGCCTTACCCAGGATGTCGCCGCCCATCACCAGCGTGTTGGCCCTGTAGAATTTTGCGGCGTTCAAAAATTTGCGAAAGCAGCGGTCAGACCCATGGACATCGCTTGCATAGTAAAGCGTCGTGCTGCCCATCAACTCACCATTCCAGGCTCAAGTTCAAGGACTTTCTCACCGACTATCTTTATCCCCATTCCGCAGGCGCGCAATTGCGCGAGCAGGGATTCCGATGGGACCGCATCGGTCATCAACGTTCCTACCATCTGCGCAGGAGCCACCACGGCAGGCGCCCGGAAGCCCAGCTTGCTATGATCGGCAAGCAGTAACACATGGCGCGAGCGCTCCATCATCAGGCGATGGAGCGAGGCTGCTTCATAGTCCAATTCTGTCACTCCGACAAGCGGGTCTACTCCAGCCGCCCCCAGCACACAGACATCGGCATAAAAGCGATTGATAGTTGCCTCGGCAATTGGCCCTGTCATTGTCAATTCATCTGCATGCAGCTTGCCGCCGAGGACAATCACACGGATATCGCGCGAACACAGCAGGCTCGCATGTGAAAGCGAGGCAGTGACCACCAGCAGGTGGGGATGAGGTGGCAAGAATTGGGCAAATTGCGCGGTTGTCGTTCCTTCCCCCAGAAAGAGCGTCTGGCCCGGTTCAATCAATCTGGCAGCAGATGCGCCAATACGCCGCTTTTGTGCCGAGAACTGCAACGCCCGGCTATTGAATCCGAGTTCCACGCTTTTGGTGATGTGTACTGTCGCCCCACCATAGGTCTGGCGCAAAAAGCCATCTTGCTCGAGTCGTTTGATGTCACGGCGAATAGTCATCACCGAGACGCCCAGCTCGTCTGCAAGTGCCTGCGCCTCGATCGACTGGTGCTCAGCGACTCGTTCCAGAATCAGCCTCCTGCGCTCATTCGCCAGCATAAGCAGCCTCCGCCTCTCTCCTCAATTGCAAGATCGAACAAATTTTAACAAAATATATTGACTGAAGTTGTCTTATATTGTATACTTTAGCTAATAATCCTGCGCATGTCAAGGCGGGCGCGCCGTATTTTATATTTCCGCCTTCGCGTAGGATTCCCTTCAGCGTGCTCTTGGGTGACCCATCTCCGATAGGGCACGACAAACATGTTTTGACTGTAATCCGGCCAAGGAGTACCACAATGGAAACGTCAAGGCAGTCCTCATCTATTTTTGTCCGGCAATCATCAGGTCTCGTACGCGAGGCGTCGGTCCTCGACGCCCTGATCTTCAACGCAGTCTTCTCAGCTCCCGTTGGAGCAACCCTGGCATTCGGCATCTTCTACGCACTCGGTACCTCTCCAGGTGCTGACATCGTACTGGCCCTGGTGATCGCGTTCCTCGTGAACATTCCCGTTTGCATCATGATGTCTATGATGGCATCGGCCATGCCCAGAGTCGGCGGCGATTACGTCTGGATCAGCCGCATCCTTCACCCGGCAGTGGCAGTTTTCAGCAATCTCTCCGCTGCTGTTTCGGCCATGATTGGCGCCGCCTTCTGGGCGCGCTCCTTCGCCGTGCTCGCGGTCGGCCCGACGCTGGCCGTGCTGGGAGCCGTCACCAGCAACAGTGGCCTGATCAATGCAGGTAACGCAGTGAGCGGTACCAACGCTATTGGCCAGTGGTGGACATTTGGCCTCGGATTTGCGCTCATCATTATTCTGGCCGTAGCCATGTCATCCGGGACGAAGTGGTCGTTCCGCGTTCAGAACACCTGCTGGATTATTGCCAGCATTGGCACATTCCTCGCCTTTATTGCCCTGCTCATAGGTTCGCGCTCCGACTTCACCGCGCACTTCAACGCTTTCGCCCAACCTTATACCCACAGCGCGAACTCCTACCAGGCTATCCAGAATGCCGCTGCCAAGGCCGGCTTCACTTTCACAGGCGGCCATCTATTCTCTGCAACGATTCCTGTCATTGCCATCATCATGACGTTCATGATGTGGAACTGGTGGTCGGCGTATATAGCGGGAGAACTCAAATCTGCTGGTAAACTGCGCCGGCAATTGTCTGTGATGCTAGGCGCTCTCGTCTGGGACTCACTCTTTTTGATTATCGGTGTGCTGCTCCTCTACCGCAGTGCCGGTGAGCAGTTCACTGCCAGTATCAACTACCTGACCGGCACGCCGTCATACGTGCTGCCAGTGCTGCCATACTACAATCTGATGGCCAGCATTGCCGCAAACAACTCTGTCTTCGCCTTACTGATCGCCCTAAGCTTCCTCTTCTGGAACCTTCCCGCGATGTTCCCGAACACATTTATGCCGGTGCGCACGATCTTCGCCTGGGCGTTTGATCGCATCCTACCGAGCAAGCTCTCCGAAGTCAGCGAGCGAACTCATGCACCGATCCCGGCGATAATCGTTGCATCCATCATCGTGCTGGGCATCTTGATCTGGTCGGTGCTGTCTATCTCGTTCTTCACCCTGCTCTCCCTGGGCGTACTCGCCGGAGTCGTCACCATCCTGGCGGTCAGTGTTGCAGCAATTGCGTTCCCATTCCGCCGGCCCGAACTCTATAGGAACTCGCCGGCCAATGTCTCGATTGCAGGCATTCCAGTATTGCCTATTGTCGCAGTCCTTTCCATTGTGGTGATGGTTGCTCTTGCCTACGTCGTGCTCAGCTACCCACAACTGGGCATTGTCCCCTGGCAGGGCTTCGCCTTCATGGGTTCGCTGGTCGTGCTCGGCCTGTTGATTTTCTTTATTGCCCGGGGTGTCCGTTCAACCCAGGGCATCAATCTCGACCTCATCTACCGCGAGTTGCCACCCGAGTGAGCTTTGGGAACCCGTTAGCATGAATTGAAAGGCACTGCTGTAATAGTAGTGCCTTTCCTCTGACAGACCGATAGGCTAAAAAATGAGGACCGATTTTAACCGCTTTTCATGATAAACTCGATATAAATAAAAGCACTCTCAGGTACGAGAGTCAACCCGAGTCTTATCAGATGTGTGAAAGGAACACCTCATGTTGGATAGAGCTAGAGTCACTGCCTGGTTGGATGCCTACGTCCACGCCTGGAAGACCTACTCCCCGCAGGCTATCGGCAGTCTCTTCAGCGAAGACGCCTCCTACTCCTATGACCCTTTCAGCGAGCCTGTACGCGGGCGTGCCGCCATCGTCGTCTCCTGGCTGGAGCATCCTGACCAAGACGGCACTTATGATGGCCACTACGAACCGATCATGATCGAAGGTGACCGTGCCGTGGCGAATGGCCGGAGCAGCTACTTCGAGCAGGATGGTACCACGCTCAGGGCCGAGTGGAACAATATCTTCATTCTCCGCTTTGACGAGGAGGGGCGCTGCAAGGAATATCGCGAGTGGTATATGCAACGCCCGAACTGATTATCAAACCTCGCCATGGAGGGTTTACAAATCCCGGCAGTGACGATGGCAATGGCAGAAAATGTCTCCTGCTTCTGCAGATGAGTTGTCTCAAAAACCTTCGTTTCCTGAGATGACCGCCGAACGAGAAGTAGACTCGCAATGCCCAAATCAGAGTGAAAAGAACTTGAGCCGACTTCCGCATGAAATGAGAGGAACAGAGATCTTGATGGAGCTTCCAGTCCAAACTGCCCTCGTGCTCGCCGCTCAGGCGGGTGATCAGGCTGCGTTCGAGACCCTGGTGGGACCCTATCGACGTGCATTGCTCGTGCATTGCTATCAGATGCTGGGCTCTCTCCATGACGCCGAAGACCTCGTACAGGAGACGCTGCTACGAGCGTGGGAGAAACGCGCGACCCTCACCAGCCCGGAGTCGTATCGGGCCTGGTTGTACCGCATCGCCACCAATCTATGCTTGAATACGCTGCGGAACGTTCCTCGACGATCTTTGCCATCAGATATGCATCCTCCGAGCGATCCCACACACCCTGCGCCGAAACGGCTGCGGGAGCCGATCTGGCTGGAACCGTTCCCGGATGAACTGCTCGCCGATCCTGGGTCCGAGCCGGAAGATCGCGCGGAGAGGAGCGAACGGATCACCCTAGCTTTCCTGGTGGCGCTCCAGAACTTAACGCCAGTCCAGCGGGCCGTTCTGCTCTTGCGCGAGGTGCTGGAGTGGCCGGCCTCCGATGTGGCCGAATGGCTCAACCTCTCCGTTCCCGCCGTCAATAGCGCTTTACAGCGAGCCCGGCGCTCGTTGCATCAGCGGAATGTCGGAAGTGAGACCCCAAGTGCGGAGCCTCGCCCCCATGTACACGCCCTGCTTGATCGCTATGTGGCCCTGTGGGAGCAAGCGGACATCCCTGGACTCGTGGCGCTCCTGCGAGAGGACGCCTGGTTCACCATGCCGCCGCTTCCCGTCTGGCTCCAGGGACGAGCAGCCATCGCCACAGAACTCTCGACAAGGATCCGCATTCCTGGAAGGCACTGGCGCCTGCTTCCGACGCGCGCCAATGGCAGCCCGGCTTTCGGTCTCTACCGGCAGGAGGCCCAGGCCGACAGCTATCAGCTCTTTGGTCTGATGGTGCTGGGTGTGGTGGAAGGGCAGATCGCAAACATGGTCACGTTCCTGGAACTGTCCAGCTTCTCGTCCTTCGCCCTGCCGTCCACCCTTCCATACGTGAGAGAGCATACCTAGCACTCCCTGGGCTAGGTATGCTCTCTCACGTATGACGATAGTACCTGGCGCTTCTTTCACCCCAGAAGGAGACACTGCAAGAGGGCGCAAACGGAATCTCTGCAGGCTTCAGGGATTCGACTACCTGACACCTCGCCGTATCATGCTGGACGTATATGGAAAGTCGCAAAGTGAGCAAAAACGCCTGGAGGCTTGCAAATGGGGGAAAAATCTGCAGAGGAAGCCGGATGTGATCCAACTTCCTCTGCCAGATCCGTATGAGAGCCAGCAACAAGCAGCTTCGTCATCCTGATCAGCGCAACGCGCAAATGGCGTTTGCTTGCCACGTGTGCCAATGGCAGACCGGCCTTTGCGATATACCGCCGACAGAAGGGCGACGATACATATCAACTGTATGGCTTGCTGGTTCTGGATGTGGTGGGTGGACAGATCGCCAGCATCGTCGCTTTTCTCGATCTGCCCGGTCTCGCGCCTTTCGCGTTGCCCCCTACGCTCGATGTGTGAATCACCATAGGCAGGAAACGATGGATGGATGAGGGGAGCTTTATCAGGCTTGCCCTTCTCTCAGCGCCTGGATCTGCTTGAGATGCCCGGAAAGGTGGCGAACCAGCAGGTTGGTCAGCAGATCATTGAACGAAATCGAACCGTTAAAGAGAACCCCGCCATGCCCGTCATAGATCGTCGCGGGGAGCTTTTTGTGCGCGGCTTCGTCGTCACATCTGCGCGCCAGTGCCAGAAGCTCTTCACTACTTTGATGCAGCGTTGCCAGCAGGCCATGCATCGTTTCTGCCGACTCGATGATCGAGGTACGCCGGAATGAAGCTCCAGACAACGACGCTAGTCATCCAGGCTGCCCATGGTCAAATTGACGGTAGTTCCCGTCATCCCGCTCGCCTTATCGGACGCCATGAAGACCGCCATGTTTGCCACCTCCTCGAGCGTCATGACCCGTCGCGGGTGGGTCGTGCTGGCGAGGTACCCTTGGAACTGTTCCCAGGCCATGCCCGATGCCTTGGCGTCGAAGGCTTCCTTCATCGTGCTTGTCTCCGGCATGCCGTGTGGTCGCAGACCGACCACGCGAATGCCCTGAGGTGCGAGCTCGGCGGATAGATCTCGAGTGTGTGCCTCCTTGGCGGCCTGCGCCGGACCGTAGCCTCCGTTCAATCGGGAGCCCATCCGTGAGGGGAGTGCGGTGACGGTCATGATCACCCCCGATTTGTTCGGAATCATGTGCCTTGCGGCCAGGCGTGCGGTCAGGAAGTACGACGTCGTGTAGGCCGTGATCGGCAGAGAAAACTGCTCGACATCCAGCTTGACCAGAGGCACACCCAGAATCTTCGCATCCGGGATGCTAATGGCGTTGAACGAGATGTCAACGCTACCGGCCTTAGCAACCATGTCGCTGAGATGCTTATCTATGGCCGCTTCGTCGAGCGCATCGACTTGTGCCGCTTCGGCTTTACCCCCAGCGGCTCTGATTTCATCGGCCACCGATTCCACCTCTTTAAGGCCGCGTCCAGTCAAGAAGACCGTGGCACCCTCGCGGGCAAAGGCGCGAGCAACAGCACCGCCAATCGCTCCACCAGCCCCGTAGATAACCGCATTTTTATTCGAAAGTAGCGCTCCCATCTTTCTCTCCTTTTTTCATAGCGTCACAATGGATGTGTCTAGCAGGATCATAAACGATCCCAGGCAGGTGACGATCAGCGTCATGACCTGCGTGGTACGACGAATCTGACTCAATGTTGTGCTCCATTTCTTGTTCAAGAAAACAGGTTGATAAAGGCAAGGTTTGCCTTCCCCTTGTAAATTTGCGAATTGGGTGGGCGGCTTCTGACTGAATCTTGGCAATTCAATGGGCGGTAGAACGGGCATCAGAGCACAAAGCTTTTACTCCCCATCAGGATACGCGTGAAGAGATCTCTCCATAAGCCGATTCATGCTGATTGCTTGCCTATCCATTTCATTATCAAAATTCTTAACAATCCGCCCACTTAATTTGCAAATTTACAGCTCGCGACCTCCGCCTCCTTTCAGACGGTTAGCGTACGAGACCGTGGGTCTGATGCCGATGACGGGGCAGAACCTCAGCGGCCGGCGCGAGCCCTCTCTACCGCACCGGCTGGTACGTGAGAATGGTCACCCCCCCTGGAATCGCGGTGGTGTCGACGAGATCGAGGTTCACTCGCTCCGCGCCGTCCTTGAGGAAGCTCCTCCCCTTCGCGAGCAGGACTGGGTGAACCAAGATTCGATACTCGTCAATGAGGTCGTGTTCCAACAGGCTGTGCATGAGGTCGTGGCAGCCATACATGACCAGGTCCTGACCGGGCTGTTGCTTGAGCTTGGCGACGCCCTCCGCGACATCGCCTTCGATCAGATGGGAGTTCTCCCACTCCAGGTCCTTGAGCGTGGTTGACGCGACGTACTTGGCCATGCTGTTGAGCTTGTCGATGTAGGGGAGCTCTCCTGAGAGCGATGGCCAAAGGGCGGCGAAAATCTCGTACGTGTTGCGGCCCAGGAGCAGACCATCGCTGTTCATCAGAAGGTCGGTGTGATACTTGGCCGCCCTGTCGTCGTTGTACGGAACCGCCCAATCCCGGATCTCGTCCACTCTCCCGTCCAGCGTCATATAGGTCGAAACGATCACTTTTCTCATCTTTTGTCTCCTTCGGTGTGGTCTTTGATTCTTGGCTCGTTCAAAGCTGGTGACTCATCGGCTGGTCAGCCCACGCGGCCGCG
>Ga0209648_10002921_pt1 | contig 14249 bp, 14 predicted proteins | sample GraSoi2013_115cm_FD_185830 | JGI IMG/M metagenome (GOLD analysis project Ga0209648, IMG submission 185830) | Grasslands soil microbial communities from the Angelo Coastal Reserve, California, USA - Sample 9_17_2013_115cm (SPAdes) (version 2) | ecosystem: Environmental > Terrestrial > Soil >...
CTCCAGGCGCATCATCACGGGAGAACACTTTACCGGTCCGTGGAGCGCTCCCGCGATGATGCGCCTGGAGGGGGGAGGCGTCGGCTTCCAACTCGGCGGCCAAGCCACTGATTTCGTGATCCTGGTGATGAATCCTCGTGGGGCCAAAGCCATCTTGAAAAGTAAGGTCAAGCTGGGCGCCGATGCGGCCGCTGCCGCCGGCCCCAAGGGCCGTGATGCAGCCGCTGCCAGCGACGTGACCATGCGAGCTGAGATGCTCACTTACTCCCGCTCCCGCGGTCTCTTTGCTGGAGTCTCCCTAGAAGGCTCGACGTTGCGCCAAGACAACGGCGCGAACGAAAAGCTTTACAATAGAAAGCTCACTGCAGAGCAGATTATCCGCAAGGGTGCCGCCGCCGTGCCCCCTTCCGGCCAGCAAATGATTGCGCTCCTGAACAAGAAATCGCCCAAGAACCTGTCGGATCCAGCTTCGCTCAAAGAATAGTTACATCAGCACAGACTTTTCTCGAACACCCCGGCGTTGCCCCGGGGTGTTCTTTTTTTGCCCGTAGCTTGCGTTCTCGCAGGCGAGTAGCTACAGGAGAGTTTTCAGTTGACAGGGCGCCAATAGTGACCTATAGTCATTTATGAGGGTTGGTCATATGCCCCGTTCCAAAAACGCCAGCATCGCGCTTCGGAAGCCGACCTCGAATCTTAGTCGCCGCCAACGTCATAGCGCCGAAATCCGTGAGCGTCTTTTCCGCGCCGCGCTTGAACTTTTTGCCCAAAAAGGATTCGTCGAAACGACTGTCGAGGACATCACCGAGGCGGCCGACGTCGGCAAAGGCACCTTTTTCAATTATTTCCCGAGCAAGGACCACATCCTGCTGGCCTTTGGAGAAATGCAGCTCAGCAAGCTGGAAGCAGCCATCGAGATGGCCCGCCGCACGGACGAGCCCATGCCGGAATTCCTCCGTTCGCTCGGCATCCGCATGACCCAGGAGCCCACTCGCAACCCCGCCATCATCCGGGCACTTCTCCAGGCTTATCTTTCAACGACTCCGGTTCGCGAGGCGATGATGGACTTGCAAAAACGCGTCCACGCCCTCCATAGCCAGATGATTCAACTCGGTCAGGACCGCGGCGAAATCCGCAACGACCTTCCGGCCGCGGAGATCGCTCACGTTTTTCGCCAAACCATTTTCGGCACGCTTTTGATCTGGTCGCTTTATGGCGACGCAACTTTGCATTCCCGGATCGAGAGCGCATTCAATCTGCTCTGGTCCGGCTTGGCGCCTCGCGGGAACTCGACGCCGCCGCTGCCAGTCCCTTTGTTCACGTCAGGAGACTAGTTTCATGAATCGCAAGCGCATCATGATTCTTGTTGCTGTTGCCGCCGTACTAACCGCCACGGGGCTTTATGCCGGCTGGTTCCACCGCGACACCGCCCTGCAAGGCTCCGGCACCGTCGAAGCTCGCAACATTCGCGTCGGATCCAAGATCGGCGGCCGCATCGACAAAGTTTTGGTTCGCGAAGGCGATTCCGTCCAGTCGGGCCAGGTTCTGATGACCTTCGACGACCAGGAATTGCGGGCGGCGCTCCAGCAATCCCGCGCCGGCGCTGAAAAATCCCAGCGCGGCTATCGTCCCGAAGAAATCGCGGAAGCCCGCGCCGCCGCGGCGCAAGCCAAAGCCGAGTACGAACTGAAGAAGAACGGCTATCGACTGGAAGACATCGCCACAGCGCAAGCCGATCTCGATCGCGCGAAGGCTGACGAAATCCGCACGCATCTCGATTTTGACCGCTTTGACGCACTTGCAAAAAAAGACCTCGTCTCAAAGCAACAGCGCGACACCGCCGAGGCCAATTGGAAAGTCGCGGTCGCCCAGCAACAGAGTGCACAGCATAAACTCGATGAACTCCAGCGCGGCTACCGTCCCGAGGAAATTGCCTCCGCCGAAGCGCACTACCACCAAGCACAGGCCAACATGGAAAAGCTCGAGCGCGGCAACCGTCGCGAAGACGTCGATCTCGCCAAAGCAGCCTACGCTTACGACGAAGCCCGTTTCCGCGAGCGCCAGGTTACCGCTCCCTCCGCCGCCATCGTCGAGGTTCTCGACGTCCGTCCGGGAGACCTCATAGCACCAAATACACCTGTCGCCACTCTTCTCGAAAAGGATCAGATCTACGTTCGCATCTACATTCCCGAAACCGAAATCGGCCACGTCAGGCTTGGCCAAAAGGCCGAAGTTCGCGTCGATTCTTTTCCGAATACTGCTTTCGATGGCCTCGTCGAACAGATCAACCAGCAGGCCGAATTCCTGCCGCGCAATGTTCAGACCCGCGAAGAGCGCGTACACCAGGTCATTGGCATAAAAATTCGCATCAATGATCCCGCCGGCCGTGTCCTCGCTGGCATGGCCGCCGATGTGAAACTGAAAGCCCAAAGCTGACACTATGGCGACCCACGCGCAGTCTCTCCCGCAAGCCGCCATTTCCGCTGAGCATCTGATTAGGCGTTTCGGCAACTTTACGGCCGTCAACGACGTCAGCTTCCGCGTCGAAAAAGGCGAAATCTTCGGCTTCCTCGGCCCTAACGGCAGCGGAAAAACCACCGTCATCAAAATGCTCACCGGCCTCTTGCCGCTCAGCAGCGGTTCCGCCTTGGTCGAAGGTCTCGACGTTCGCACCGATTCCGAATCCGTTCGCGAACGCATCGGTTACATGTCGCAAAACTTCAGCCTGTACTACGACCTGACCGTCGCGGAAAACTTGCAGTTCTACGGCCGCATCTACAGCCTGGAGCCCGCGCGCCTGAAGCGCCGCATCGACGAAATTGTCCAGCTCAACGGCCTCGCACCCTATCTGAATCGCCTGGCCGCGCAGCTTTCCGGCGGCTGGAAGCAGCGCCTCGCCCTCGGCTGTGCCATGCTGCACGAGCCGAAGCTTCTTTTCCTCGACGAACCCACCGCCGGGATCGATCCCGTCGCGCGCCGCCAGCTTTGGGATCTCCTCTTCGAGCTTTCCGGCCATGGCATCACTTTTTTTGTCACCACCCATTACATGGACGAAGCCGAGCGCTGCAGCCACGTCGCCTACATTTATTACGGCAAGCTCATCGCCGACGGCACGCCCGATTCACTGAGAGAGCTTCCCGACGTTCAACCCCAAGGCACCCTGCGCATTGAAATCACCACCCCTGAAGTCACACGCGCTCTTCGCTTCGCGCGCCACCTCCCCGGCATCCGCAGCGCCACTATTTTCGGTCAATCCATCCATGCGCTTGTCGAAGACCATTTCAATCTCGACGACCTCCGCAATCAGCTCCTGAAGAACGGCATTGCCGTTGCCGAGATTCGCCCGCTCGCTCCCAGCCTCGAGGATGTCTTCGTCGAACTCACTTACAAGCATCAAGCGCTGTTGGAGGCCGCCCGTGCTTAATATCTTTCGCGGTTTCGGCGCGGTCTTCTATAAGGAAGCGCTTCATGTGCGCCGCGATGCGGGTACGCTCTTCTTCTCCCTCACCATGCCGCTGCTCCAGATGTTTCTCCTCGGCTTCGGGGTTGACACCAACATTCGCCAGGTCAATACCGTCGTTTACAACGCCGACGGCCGCCGCGAAAGCCGCGAGCTCATCGACCGCCTGAAAAACTCCGACACGTTCCACATCTTCCGCTACGTTGAAAACGACCACGACCTGAACGATCTCATCATCGCCGGCAAAGCGCGCGTGGGCATCAAGATTCCCGTCGATTATTCCGACCGCCTTCTCCACCAGATGAGCGCCCAGGTTCTCGTCCTCATCGACGGCTCGGACTCTTCCGTCGCCGGCCAGGCCATCAACGTCACCACCGCCATCGGCCTCGATGAATCCCTGCGCCGCGTTGTGAAGGACCGCGCCGCCTTTGCCGTCGACATGCGCCCCAAGCTTCTTTTCAATCCAGACTCGCGCTCGCCCAATTTCTTTCTTCCCGGCCTCACCGCCATCATGCTTCTCAACGTCACCACTTTCCTGACGGCCTTCTCCATCGTCCGTGAGAAAGAGCGCGGCACTCTCGAACAGCTCTTCGTCACTCCGGTCCGTCCCTATGGTCTTCTCCTCGGCAAATTGCTCCCCTATCTCGGCATCGGTTTCTTCGAGCTCTGTCTTATTCTTTTCTTTATGCGCTTTGTCTTTCGCGTACCCATCCACGGCAGCGTTTTCTTACTCGCGATTCTTGCGCTGCCCTATCTCTTCGCCGCGCTCTCGCTGGGCATCCTCATCTCCAGCAAGGCAAATTCGCAGGCGGAAGCCATGCAGCTCGCTTTTCTGCCGATTCTGCCCAGTGTTTTCTTCTCCGGCTATATTTTTCCGCGCGAAACCATGCCGGTCATCTTCAAACCCATCAGCTACATGATTCCCGCCACTTATTTCATCAATATCACGCGCGGCGTGATTCTCCGTGGTGCAGGCATTGCCCATCTCTGGACCGACGGTCTCGCTCTCTTTGTAATCGGCACTGTCCTCCTAATCCTCGCCGCCCGCCGCTTCCAGAACAAAGTCATCATGGCCTGATTTCTCAGGCAACTACGATATCTGAGGACGCTAACAGGGTCTTACTTTTGCGCATATTGCGGCTCTATGTAGCCACAAGCCGATACCCCATTTGCTAACCGTCGAGCGCACCCTATCAATCCTTTTTATCTATGGCAGCGCCGAACAAAACTGGATTGCAATATTGTGTTGCACGGCAATCGAGTGTATGTTGGCGCCCGCAGCAGAAACTGGAACGGACCTTGGGTGAAGAATTGAAACAAGCGGCAAAATTAACAAACATCAGAGACATTCTCCTGTATATACTTATTGGTTCGGTTATCTTCATCGGCGTTGTCGTCATTGGCACACGATCGCCTCACGTGTTTTCCACTAAACCGGCCCCTCACGAACAAAACGCAGCAATTCCAGAGAAATGGCAATTCACAGCGTCGGGAGTCATTGTCGGGGCACTTGCGCTCGGCGAAGATGGGACGCTCTACGCTACGAGCGAAGATGGGTTCGTTTATGCCCTGGATGCCTATGGCAGCTTGCAATGGAAATTTGATGCCGGGCCAATGATGGCGGGGCCGACTATCGGAGCGGACGGAACGATCTACGTTACCAATAAGGATCAACGTGTCTTCGCTATCAATCGCACGGGCACCCAGCAATGGGCGGTTGGAGGCGGTCCGTACGCGGACAAACAGATGGGCAGGATAGCCGCAGCCATCGATCAGAACTATCTCTATACTCCGTGGCGCGGCCCGCTTCGCGCAATTCGCTTGAGCACCGGAACGTTTGAGTGGCCTGCCGGCATGGGCTTTAAGCGGGGCGGCTCAGTGGGCATTCTTCCCGGTGGGCTCATCGTTTATCCCGGAGTCGGAAGAATCGATGCCGTGGATTCCAGAGGAATAACTGTATGGCAGTATCCTGTGATGGACCCTCCCTTAACTGTGGACACGCTCTTGAGTAATGGCGGCCATCCTCCGTCAGGCAATTTCTGGATGGAGTCGGGCATTGCGGTGGCAGATGACGGCACCTTCTACGCGGGCTGTGAGTCGCGGCTTATTGCGTTTTCGCCAGCCGGACATTTCCTGTGGGAGTTCAAAACGAAGCTGCGCTCCATTGACTGGGCAAACCCGGTGATAGCTGCGGATGGATCGATCTACTTCGGCAGCCCTGAAGGAAGTCTCTACGCATTGAATTCCGACGGAACTCAGAAATGGGCCCTTGACACTGGCGGGCGGACCGCGGCCACGCCGATGCTTGCAGAAGATGGAACAATCTACTTTGCGAATGGCACCGCATTACTCGCCGTGTCTCCGGAAGGCAAAGTGCTTGGCAGAGTGCCGATCATCGGAGGCGTGGACTCCTCTCCCACGTTGGCTCCTGACGGAACCATATACGCTGCATCGCATGGAGGCAAAATCATTGCGCTCGCCGGAACACACGGGCGATTAATGAATAGTCCGTGGCCCAAGTTTCAGCGCGACCTCGGCAACACCGGCCGTGCGCGCCCGTTCTAAATAAATACGATCTGTCAGCACAACGCCACAAGAGTTCGCTACCCAAGACTAGCGTGCCGCTCATAAGACCTAATTCCCACAATAAGCGACAGACGTCCCGCTCAAGGAAATGGCTAGTTCAAATAAAATTTACCCATTACCTCCACCTGCCCGATTTTGTTTTTCCTTGCCGCACCGCGTATTCTGCTGAACTGTCCTGATGCTCTGACGTCGGCCTTTCTCATCTCTGGCTCGATGGCCTGGCCCTCTACGCCATGGGCTCCATTCTTCTTCTCATCGCCGCCCGCCGCTTCCAAAAAAAAGTCATCATGGCGTGACCCTTCGCCTGGCTAGTGTCGCCCGTCTAGCGGGTCTGTTTGTGATCACACGGAGGTCGCTGTTCCCAACATGCTCGTTTCTAGCCCGCAGCGGGTACTTGTCAGGTCACGCGCCTTACCAGGAGCAAAAGTGTTCGGCGGGCAGACTGATCGCATTTCAGTTTCTTGTTTCTGCATACGGTGCCTGCGCGAACCGAATATTCACGCGCCGAAGCGTGTCTTTTCCCCGAACCGTCAAGTCTGTGATGAAGAGGAACTGCTCCCTGCTTTCTCTTACATAAGCCTTTACCCGATAGTGCGTGCCCCAGGGCTTCTCCAGGGCTACCACTGTTACCGACGAATTCAATGCGCGGTAAGAGCTTGATACGGCCACTTCCTTCAGCTTTTCCAGGACCGCAGAGGCATCATGGTCGGGATGAAGATAGAAATTCGCTATGCATAGTAGGCTGCGATTGCCACTACTGGCGTTGTAAATGCTCGTCGACCAGAGGCGAGAGTGGGGAATAATGACCTCGGTATCATCTGCTGTCACGAGGCGGAGCGCTCGACCGTCAATTGATTTCACCTCGCCGTACGCGCCATCTACCTCGATCCAGTCACCTGGCTGGTAGGTTTTTTCCAATACTGTTACCAGTCCAGCGACGAAACTGCTCCCGTAATCTTTGAGAGTGTAAGCCAGCGCTAAGGCAAGGCCAGCGCTCAGGGCTAGAATGTTGCGAAATGTTGGCTCTACCAGAAGTGGCACGATCACCAAGACAGCCGCGGAGCGAATCAGCAGGCGGGCAATGGGCACTATGCGAAGAAGTGTAAGGCGCTTGTCCGGTTGTGCCGTTTCGGCTGAATGGCGAAGTTTCCGCTGCATGGCGAGTATCAGCAACCGAGCCAGAAACAAAATGGCCGCAACGATTAGCACATCGCGCCATACCAGCATTTCCAAATGTTCCCAGGCACTAAGGCCTTGATTCATGCTTCGCCTCTTCGTCGTTTGAATTGTCAGGGGTACCTACGATTATTGACGATGAGTCACGCGCTACGAGGACTAAAAGAGTACCAATTGCCTCAGCAATTTGCGCAAGCCCCTAAAGCTGTCCCCAGACGTCCCGTTCCGGAAAATGGCTCGTTCATTTCAAATTCACTCACTACCTGCGTCTGCTTGATTTTGTCTTTTCTTGCTGCACCGCGTATTCTGCTGAACTGTCCTGACGTGCCGAGGAGATTCCGTGCCCTGTCCCATCTGCGAAAAGCGCAAAGCCGCTCGCTTCTGCCCCGCCAAGGGCGAAAAGATCTGCGCCGTTTGCTGCGGCACCGAGCGTGAAGTCACGATCGATTGCCCGCCTGACTGCGCCTATCTCGTCGCCGCCCACCGCTACGAAAACGAGCACCAGCGCTCTCTGCCCGCGGACGCTCCGTTGCTCGACGAAAAAATCCCGCAGGATATCGTCTACACCCACCAGCAGCTCATGGCCGCGCTGGCCTTCTCGATCGCCAAATTCTGCGCCGTCCAGCCCGCCACCGTGGACGATGACGTCCTCGCGGCCATTCACGCCCTTGCCCAGACCTACAAGACGCTGAGCTCCGGCATCATCTACGAAAAACCGCCGGATGCGCCGCTGCCGCGCGAACTCTACGCTGCATTGCTCGCCTTCATTTCCGAAGTCAAGAAGCAGCAAGCCGAACGCGCCAGCTCCGTCGGCCTCAAAGACTCCGAACTTTTCCATCTGCTGGTTTTTCTCTACCGCATGGGTTTGCTGCGCACCAACGGCCGCCCGCGCTCACGCCGCTTCATCGAATTCATGTGCGGCCAATTCCCCCAAGCGCCCGAACTCAAGCGCGAAGAATCCCGCATCATCGTCCCCTAGCAGCTTTCTTTGTCGCACGGCCACTCTTGGCTGTGCGCTTTCTTAGCCGTCTACCCCGCCGCGCAAGGCCGGGTTCGTTCCATCTGCTGCGCCACCGCTGCAGCATCCCATCCCAAAGACAACTGAGAGCAGGGCGTCGTATGCTTCTTCTCCACCCACGGCCGCGACCGAAAACCATACTTCTCGCGGATTCGCGCCACGCGCTCGGAAGCTTTGCGCCGGTACTCTTCCGGTGCATACCCGTTCTTCGCGTACCACTGTTCATACTGCTTCGCCAGCCGCGGAAATTTTTCCCGCACGAACGGCAAGAACTGCTTCGCCGACGAAGGCATCAGGAATAGCACGCCCGAGAAGAACCACTGTGCGCCCGCTTCTTTCGCGGCTGCCGCGACGGCTTCGAGCTCGCCTTCTCCATCCGTAATCCCCGGCACCAAGGGCGACGCGGAGACACCGACATCCAACCCCGCTTCGTGCAATTCCTTCACTGCCGCAAGCCGCAGGTCCGGCCGCGGCGCGCGCGGCTCCAGCAATCGCGCCAGCCTCGCGCGCATCGTCGTCACCGTAATGTCGATTTGCAACGTGGACCGCGCGGCAATCTTCGTCAGCACGTCGATGTCGCGCACAATCTGATTCGATTTGGTGATGATCGAAATGCTCAGACCTTCGCGCTTCGCCAGTTCCTCGAGGCACGCCCGAGTCACACCGTGTTCCCGTTCCGCCGGCTGGTACGGGTCCGTCGCCGTCCCAATGGCGATATGGTCCGGCTTTTCGCCGCCCGACCGCTCCGACGCGTACGAATACTTGTGCGCTACGTCCCATGCCAGAAGCGGCGCGGCATCCTTCTTCACATAAATCTTTTTCTCGAACTCCGACCCGTCCAGCTCCATGTATTCGTGCGTATACCGCGCGTAGCAATACTTGCAGGCAAACTCGCATCCTCGGTAGGGATTGATCGTCCATTCGAACGGCACGCGGTTCGAATCGCAGCGGTTCAGGATCGACTTCACCGGCAGCAAAAAATACTCGGGCCGCTCCGCCGATTTTCTTCGCGTCTCCGCCGGCGGAGACGATGCTGCGAGGCGGGCAATGCCAACCAGCCGCGCGCGAGCGCGTTCAGGGGGCACCGCGGCAACATTTCGAACCGGACTTGCCTCACGGTTTTGGGTTCCGTGCTGGGTCCAGGACGCCGGGGGGCAATCCGCCGTCACTTGATCCGAAATGCTGCCGCGTTGGTCCGCAACCGGGGCAAGGCTGCTGACCATCTTCATTGGGCTTATGGCATCAGGGCACTCAGGAAAGAGTCCTACTGTGGTTGGTGAAGCGTGGCGGCGTCGAATCCGAAAACTCAGCGCCGATGGGGAGAGAACTGGAGACATAGCCCACCTCGAAGCACGCCGTAGTATTTCGCTTTTTCTTCGCTTAGTCAAGCACTAGTTTCGCTGTCTATTCGCCCTGCTCATCTGCCCTGCCCTCGGCGTCCTCAAAACCGTCGCGACGAGGGGATGAGCTTACTTGCGCTTGGGCTTCTTCCGGGCGCGGGCGTACTTGAGAGCGATCATGCCTTTCGAGAAGGTTTTGTTTTCGAGCAGGGAGAACTCGCGTTGCGGGAAGCCGCTAGGAAAGAGCGGAATGCCTTCGCCGATCAGGACCGGCACGATGCCGATATAGAGTTCGTCGACCAGATCGTCTTTGAGGAAGTCGCGCGCGAGTTCGCCGCCGCCCATTAGCCAGATGTCTTTCCCGGAGCGTTTGCGGAGCTTCTCGACGAAACTTTTAGGGGATTCGTTGACGAAGGTCACGCCGCCGCGTTCGCCGGGCGGCTGAGAATGCGAGAAGACGTAGCTCGTCATTTTCGAGTCGCCAAACCCGCCTCCACCCATCTTGAGGGCCACGTCGTAGGTCTTGCGCCCCATAATCGCGGTATCGATGGTGGCGAAAAATGGGCCCATCGAATAGTCCTTGGGCATGAAGAGAAAATCGACCGCTCCATCGGGGCGGGCGATGCAGCCGTCGAGGCTGATGCCGAGGCCAAGAACGACCTTGCGCATGCGCGCATTCTAAGCGGCGTTTGTAAATTCTTCAACGGTCGGGACCGGCGGTTCGGCGGCCAGTGAGGAAGCGTGCAGCCTCGGGCGAAAAGGATTGCACGAGAGTTTCGAGGTAATCTAAGTTGAGAAGCGAACGCGCAATGCGCGAGAGCCGGCGCGGACATGGTGAAGTGGGCCGCGGATGAGAGAGCATGGCTGAAAAGACGGTTTACCTTTCGCTAGGATCGAATTTGGGAGAGCGCGAAGAGAATTTGGGCGCGGCGATTGCCGCGTTGGGAGATGCGGGTGTGCGCGTGACGCGCGTGTCGTCGTTTTATGAGACGGAACCGGTGGACTTCCTGGAGCAGGCGTGGTTTTTGAATTGTGCGGTAGAGGGAGAAACGGACGTTCCGCCGCTGGAATTGTTGCAAGCCCTGCGTGGAATCGAATTGCGAATGGGGAGCAAGAAGCTGGTGGCGAAAGGGCCGCGGCTGATTGATATGGACATCCTGCTTTACGGTTCGGAGACGATTGAAACGAAGGAACTGCAGGTGCCGCATCCGCGCATGCATCTGCGGCGATTTGTGCTGGTGCCACTGGCGGAGATTGCGGCGGGGGCGCTCCACCCGAGTTTGAAAAGAAATGTGAAACAACTGCTGGAGGAAACGCCGGATCGCAGTTCGGTGCGGCGTTTTGATCGTGCCAAGTAGGGGCGCAGCATGCTGCAGGGCTGTCCAAATTAGCCGGTTAAGGGCTGAGTGGGGGTTGAGAAGATTGGGTTTGTGGGTGCGAGAGGGGCATGGGGCGATTGAGGTTGGGTCCGTGCTGTCCTAGACGGCAAGCTAAAATTCCAGGGCCAACTGGCCGTCGTGCAAGCCGGCCAGGGCAGGAGGAGCTTGGAACGGTTCATCCAGCCAAGCTTGCAAATCGCGGTAAACAAACAGTTGTTGGCGCAGCAGCGCCACCAGATTCGATAACGACCAGCCGTAGCGAGCCCGCAGTTGCAGGTATTTCAGCAGCAGCATGGCGATGAGTGCTGTCCAGATCTGGATGTGCAGCGCGTTGGCGCTGGTGCCCACAAAGGTTTTGATGCGCAGATTCTGCTTCAAATAGCGGAAGAAGACTTCGATCTGCCAGCGTTCTCGATAGATTTGCGCGATGGTGGTGGGACCAAAGGTCAGGTGGTTGCTCAGCAGCACCAGGACTTCCTGACGTTCCTCAACCCATACTTCGACCCGGCGGAATCGCGCCGTTTGCCGGTAGTGCTGGCTGCCCAGCGATATGATTTCATCCTTGAGAATGTGGCGATTTTTCGGGACGGGACATTGTTCAAGAACACGGTAGTGCGCATCGTGGCGCAGGCGGGTCACAAAGAACACCCCGCCATCGGTTAGCCGTTGATACCACTGTAGTCCACATAGCCGCGGTCAAAGACCAAGATGGTGCCTGGAGCAAACTGAAGTTCACGCGCTACTTTCACCTCCGAGGCTTTTCCTTCGGTGATGACCGCATAGCACGGCAGATGTCCATCGTGGTCCAAAACCAAGTGCAACTTCGCCGCGCCTTTGGCCTGCTGGTACTTGGCCCAGTCAAACATGGTGGCGCAGAGATCGATGATGGTGCCGTCGATGCTCAGCAGCGGGTTGCGAAAACGGAAACGGTGCCGTGTGCCCGCCGCCTGTTGGCAACGCGCAAACAAAATGCCGAAGACCTTCTGATACAACGGCCAGGGACGGTGCTCATTGGCATAGGCCAGCGTGGACTTGTTGGGTGCCTGGGGAACGCCGAGATGCTTCAGCTTGCCTTCACAACCCGCCAGCCCGCCGCAAATCTCGCGCAGCGAACGGGCTTGCCCCAACTGACAAAACAGCATCGCGACGAATTGGCCCCAGCACGTAAACCCGCGGGCATGACGCTCCGCTCGGGTTTCCCGAACCGCCTGCTCAAACTCCAGCCGCGGGAAGAACTGCAACAACTGAGAGAAAATGCTGCATACTCGGTTCAAGGCGGAATCTCCTGTCCTTAGCGTTGGTTCTTGTCACGGAACCCAACCTAAAGTAACAGGTCTTTCCGCCCTTCCCCGAAAACCTAATTTGGACAAGCCTGCAGCATGCTGCGCCCCTCCAAGTACTGACTTCTCGAGAGGGTCAACTGGTGCGATGCAACAGCAAACGGTGAAGGGTCATGGGTTTGGGCTGGAGGGCGTCGAGCTCGATTTGCGCGAACTGGCCTTCTTTGATTTCGCGCCAGCGGTAGACGCCGGGCTCAGTTTCCTGAGTTTCTCGCCCGTTCAATCGGCGCAAGAACTCGTTGGCATTGTCGCGCGAGGCGACTTGGCGATACGTGGGACGGGTGAGGGCTTCGACGGCGTAGCTGCGCAGAAGTTTGCGCCAGTAGTGATCGAAGAGATCGCCGGAAGCGAAGATGTCACTCCAGGCGACTTCCCCGCCGTAAGCCACCACTACGCCAACGACACGTTCACCCTTTAGACCCGAGGTGGCATTCACGAAGCGGCGCTGCATTTCGATAACAAATTCTTCGATCGATACGCCGACGGCACGCGATTCGTAAATTTTTTCGTAGGCTTCCGTGCGCCCAATGCCGGTGATGGCCATTTGGAGATTGTCAGCGGATATTTGAGCGCGAGGAGCGGCTGCAGGCGCTTTCGAGTTGGTGCCGTTGCGAACGGATTCCCACACTTTAGTTTGGGCCTGGTCGACGGCTGCGCTTTCGCGGACGCTGGGATGAACGATGGTTTTTGCAGCCGCAAATTGCGAGGTGCCAGTCCAACGGCCGTGCTCGACGCAGAATACATCGAGAGGAAGAGGCGGAGCGCCGGCGGGAACGATGCGGTCTTTGCCAATGACGCGGTCCTGCTTGCCGCCGCTGACGAGTTCGCCCGCGAGCAGCAGCAGCGGGCGCTTGCTGCGATTGATCAAGACCAGTTGGTTGACGGACGCGCCGCCACCGGATTGCGGAACATACACGGAGCGGCCATCGCGACCTCGAACCATGCTCTCGGAACCTTGCTCTCGGACGGCCACGTCGCCGGTGGCGAGACCCTCCTCGAGGGTGAGGAAAACGCCGGTGTCCTGGCTAAAGGAACTGACGACGGGAAAAACGGAGATGTTCTCGTAGGTGACGGGATCGAGAAGCCGCCAGTCGCCCTCAGATCGAGAAGGCGGAGCGGCCGGCGAGCCCGGTGCTGAGCCCACGAAAGCCAGCCCGCCAAGCGTGGTGATACCGAGTAAACCGCCGATGAAGGCGGCGAATATCGAACGGTCCATAGAAGCCTCCTGTTCGTGAACCCCGTTCCGGTCAGAGCGGACCATCGGGATACGACTCGGAATTAGAACGGGGGAGGCGGAGTTCCTTGCACTGGTGGAAGTTATTCGTTGTTAGTTTTTAGGTCTTAGTCAGAAAGATGCGCTGGAGGCGCGTTTCGCAGCGGTACGTTGTTAGTTTGAAGCCCTGAGCTGACGGGGTGAACCCGGGAAGGGAGCGGCACAATCCAAAATGCGAGGCTGCCTGCTAACAACTAAGAACGAAAGACTAAGAACTAAGATCTCTCAGTGCCCCATTCAACGGTTGGGGTCGCCGAGATTGACGCGGGGTTTGTTGCGCCTGGATTTGGAGGCTTCGCCTTCCTGTTTTTCGTATTCGGCAAGTTCCTCGTCGGTGTAGGTGAAAGAGTCGCGCGAAGCGAACATCGCGTTCGAACGGCTGGCCTGTTTTTTCTTCTTGCGCAAGGCGCCGAATTCATGGCGGACCTGACGGATGGGACCCTCTATGGCCTTCACTTCGACGAGCAGATCGCTCACTTTTTCCAGAAAGTCGTGAAGATGGTAGGGGCGAAGCACATACGGGAGGCGCGCCGCTTCGAGAGGGCCTATGTACTGCCCGCTGGCTAATTCCGGGACGAGGTACAGTACGCGCACGCGTCCACCATCGGCAGCAGAGACGCTGGCAAGCTCGCTCAAAGTGATAAAAGCAGGACCTGCGACGCCCGTTAAAGCCACGTTGG
>Ga0209648_10002922_pt1 | contig 14247 bp, 12 predicted proteins | sample GraSoi2013_115cm_FD_185830 | JGI IMG/M metagenome (GOLD analysis project Ga0209648, IMG submission 185830) | Grasslands soil microbial communities from the Angelo Coastal Reserve, California, USA - Sample 9_17_2013_115cm (SPAdes) (version 2) | ecosystem: Environmental > Terrestrial > Soil >...
ACAAAACGCAGGTGATTTTTGTTTGTGTGATTCTAACGGAGTAGCGGTAAGTGACTGGCGATAAGGGACAAAGAAATGGTAGGCACGAGGAGACTCGAACTCCTGACCTCTACCGTGTCAAGGTAGCGCTCTAACCAACTGAGCTACGCGCCTACAAACCAAAACGCGATCGGATGCTTGATATTTTACCACTCCGCGGGACGGTGGTACGTGTGCCGTGGCCGCCACCCTACAGAGCGTCCGCTGCTGGCTCATCCGGTAAGCCGATTTTCCTTAGGAACACTGCAAAGCGCGGATCTTTACGTAAAGGATCGGCCCAGGGATCACTGCGCAAGTAAACCAGGTAATCGCTGCGGTCGTTATAGGCTTGCTCGAGCAACCGGAAGGCTTCATCTTTATCGCCGAGCCCGATCTCCACCAGAGCCAGATACAGGGGCGACACGTAGCGGTGCTGGGAAATCTGCTTCAGTTGAGAGAGTAAGCCGCGCGCCTGTGTGGTGCGGCCAGAGACTGCGTATTCATGTCCGGCCATGGCCAGCACTGCCGGTTCTTGGGAAGCGAGGCTCAGGACCTGCTGAAAAATAGCGTCGGCGTTCGCGTATTTTCGCTGTTGCTCGTAGCTGCGCGCGATGTTCATGAGCGCAACCATGTAACTCGGATCCGCCACCAGCGACTTCTGATTCTCTTGAATGGCGAGGTCAAACTGACGTTGCTGATAGTACGCCTCACCCAGAGCGGCATTGAAGATCGGCGAGAGCGGCTCCAAGGCTCTGGCTCTCTGCCGCTCCTTCACCGCCTCGCCAATGCGTCCCATCGCCGTCAGATAGTAGGCATAGAACTGGTGGGCGGGAGGATACTGCGGTCGCAGACGCATCGCCGATTGGAATTGCCGTTCAGCCTCGGGGAAGTCTCGCCGGTATACCAGGGCGGAGTACCCCAGAGAAATATGGGCCTCGGCCAGATTGCTATCCAGCTCCAGAGCTCTTCGCGCGTTGGCTTCAGCTTCCGGAAATGTCTCGCTGGGCGGCAATGCCGTGTAGGGCACCGAACCAAGCAAGAAATAACAATCAGCCAGGCCGGCATAGGCCGGCGCATAAGTTGGATCGAAGTCGATGGCTTTCTTGAAATAGGTGATTGCCTGGAACAGGCTCTCCGCAGTCCGCTTGTTCACCAACAATCGTCCCCAAAGGTATGACTCGTAGGCGTCAGGCTTTACCGGTTGCGGGGAGCGATTATCGCGGGGGAGAAGTGGTAACACCTCTTTGATGATGGCATCGGAGATCTCGATCTCGATAGGAATCATGTCCTGGGGATCTCTCAAATCGCGTTCGTAGGTATTCCCCCAGATGCGACTTTGATCCTTGGCCAAGATGAGCTGCGCGGTAATCGCAACCTTATGGCCGGCGCGCTGTAACGATCCTTTGAGCACGTAGTCCAGGTGAACCGACTTGGCAATCGAAGAGTCTGCCGGCCATTCAATCACCCGAAAACGCCTGGATTGTAGTCGACTGAGCCCGGTCACCGTCTCTTCAGTCAACGCTTCCGCGAGTCGCTGTGGTTCGGGATCGCCGGCCGCGCTGAGGTTCCGAAACGGCATCACGCCCAATACTTTTTCTTGCGGCCACCACCGGCTTTGAATTTTGGGCCACGCCATGGCGCCCATGGCCAGAGCTAGCAGGATGGCGAGAACCGTATAGATGGCGCGTCTCGCTGTATGAACGCGTAGCGCCGGCGATGGGCTGGAATGCCCAACACTGCCTGTTTCTTCTTCTTGAGCCTCTTTCTCCGCTTTGTCGGTAAGTTTGGTTTGTTGCTCCTGCCACCACACATCGACCTCGGACTTATAGGCGAACACTCTTGGCTGCTCGTCCGGCGAAGTAGCCTGCAGGCGGCGGACGGGAAGGCCCTTGCTCTTCTCCCATCGTTGGACAGTCCGTTCCGTCCGGGCAAGATGTTCGGCGATGGCTTTCCAGCCGTCGAGAAGGTCGTCAGGCTTCGGTCGAGAGCCTTCCGCACTCAAGGCATGATCTCCTTTCACCTTTGGTAGTTTGTAAGTGAGGCCAAAGCTTAACTTACAATGCCGTAGGATTCAACTTTCGAGTCGCCCCACCGGCAGGGCGAACGTTGCATTCTCTTGCCCGTTCAGGAATGGACCATGGTGAATGTGATCGCCCCAGTAGCGGCGATACGCCCAGGCAAACCGATCGTAGTGATCGCGGACATCTTTTGTGCTGAATGAAGAGGCAAATGCTGCGCAGTCGCTGCTTTCCATGTCCGAGAATTACAGACTAGCAGCTCGGAAATTGCAATCCGCCAAACACGCGACGCTGAAACACCTGCTCTTGCAATTCTCGCGTTGTCCCGCGAGAATCAGTAGGCATTGGGGGCGCTGGTCTCACATGGAGTCCGGACAGCTGGTTCTGGTCACCTTATACAATCCGCGGGAAAAATTCTGGGGCCTCATGCTCTCGCTTGATCCGGCGGGCGTGAATGTGCGCGGCGTGGACCTGCAGTCCCTCGACGACTTCACTCAGTTGATCAAGGCGGGCGAAGCCGTGAGCGCCAGCGTCGTATTCTTTCCCATGCACCGCGTGCAGCGGATCGAAGAGGACAATCGCAATGGAGAGCTGCCATCCTTGGCCGAGCAGTTCCGCGCCAAGACCGGCCTCGACGTCCACAAATTTTTCCAGGAGCCTCGCAAATGATGGGGCAGCTCGGCTCGGCCCCCAACCTGCTCACCTTAAGCCGGCTCATCGTTTTACCCTTTGCCGCAATCGCGGTGCTCAAGGGCCACTACGGGTGGGCGCTGGCAATTTTTGTGATCGCCGGCATCAGCGACGGGTTAGATGGGCTGCTGGCCCGCCTCATGAAACAGCAGACCACGCTTGGCCAATACCTTGATCCCATCGCCGACAAGCTGCTGCTCAGCACGATGTTCCTGATGCTGTTTGCCGCTCGCAAGATTCCCCTAACGGTGACTGTTCTGGTCTTCAGCCGCGACATTATCATCGTGATCATCTGCACGCTGCTGTACGCGGCCGGCGCCATGAGAATCTTCCGGCCGAGCTGGCTGGGAAAGGCCAACACGGTGGCCCAGATCCTGACCGTGCTTCTGGTGCTGCTGCATGAGGTCCGCAGCGACACCTGGATCGCCAAGGGGCGGCAGCTCGGGTTTAACGTCACAGTTGCGCTGACAATCCTCTCCGGCGTGCACTACGTGCTTCGCTTAGCCTGGGACCTGCGCCACACCGAACAGCCGCGACCGGATTGATTTGGTTCGGTCATCCGTGTTGAGCTGCGCTAGTCCGCGGCGAGGTTTTATCAGGACACGAGCCTGATTTGATTCTGCTAAACAGTCTCACAAGCGCCCGACTTTAAGTCGTTGGGGGAAACTCTGGGAATGGACGAGAAGCGTCTGGGCACAGCGTGTCCGCGAAGTGAGCTTGCGAAGCGGAGGGAAGACTCGCGCCGTCAGATGCGGGCAACATCCTCGGCTTAGCCGCTGAGGTAACGTTTTCTAGCATGTTCGCGCGAAACGCAGGGGCCTAAAGCCCGATAAAGTCATGCGCTAACACCTGGCTCGGCTCGCGCCGGACTTTCTGGCAACGTCTGAAGGCTCGTCCACGCCGTAGTCGTTGCAACGCGTTATCCGTGCTATCATCGGCCCAATCTCCCCCTGAATCACTGGGCCAGTCGCGAGCAGGCGCGACTCGGGACGATGCAAAAACTGGGACGCTATGAGATTCTCGCCGAACTTGGCCGTGGCGCCATGGGCGCAGTGTTCCGTGCTCGCGATCCTCGCATCGACCGTACCGTAGCCATTAAGACCATTGCCATTCCCTCGGCCGATGCCAAGGTTACGGAAGACTATAAGCAGCGTTTCTTCCGTGAAGCCCGCGCCGCTGGCCGGCTCTCGCATCCAGGTATTGTAACCATCTTTGATGTTGGTGAAGACCAGGACACACAGACGCCGTTCATCGTGATGGAATACGTGGACGGCCAAGTGCTTAATGAACTCGTTGACGCCGGACCTGCGAGACTGCCGCTGCAATCTTCGCTGCATCTGCTTGAGCAAATCGCCCAGGCGCTCGACTATGCGCACCGGCAGGGGATCGTCCACCGCGACATCAAGCCTGCCAACATTATTGTGACTTCTGACGGCCGGGCCAAGATCGCCGATTTCGGAATCGCCAAGCTCTCCTTCACCGAGGTCACCCTGCCCGGCCAGGTTCTGGGAACGCCGGCCTACATGTCACCCGAGCAGATCAATGGCAAACCTATCGATGGCCGGTCCGATCTTTTTTCTCTCGGCGTGATTGCCTACTGGCTGCTCACCGGCGAAAAGCCTTTCTCGGGCGAATCCATCACCGAGATCTCACTCCAAGTGGCAACGAAAGATCCCAAGCCCGCCACCGCTGTGGATCCTTCGCTCAGCTTGGACGTTGACTACGTTCTTAACCGCGCTTTGGCGAAAGATCCGGGGAAGCGCTACCAGCGCGGCAAAGATATGGCTATCGACCTCCACGAACTCAGTACCGGCCGGAGACCGCGTTCACTGGTGAGCGAGGAGCCGACCGCGAGATTGGAGGTCGCACCGGATGCAGCGACTGTCGCAATCATGCCGCAGGCCACGTCGAGCGCGGCAGCAGCATCGCCCACCATGTCGCCGGTCCGCCCCACGCCACCCGTCCAACATAAGCGCAAGCGCGCGGCAATCTTTTATATAGTAGCCGCCGTACTTGTTCTGGCGGCCGCCGTCGCTTTTGCCAACCCATTCGGTTTCGACTTCGGCTTCGGCTTTGGCTTCAATCGTGGCCTTCCCGCCGACTTGCAAATTGTCGGGCAATATCCCTTCCACTCCGCCGAAGTCTATATTTGGGTGGATGACGATTTGCGCTATCACGACCAGCTGCGGGGCACGATCCACCCGCATGCCCGGCTCCACGAAACTGCGGCGATCAACGGTGGCGCCATCGCGCTCACGCTTCCCGTGCGCGCCGGAACCCACACCGTCCGCGTGCGCGTAGATGCTCCCGGCGAGGCCTACGACCGTGACACCAGTATCCCCGGCAACTTCACGGCGTACAGCCAGAAAACGCTGCTGCTCGACTTCAAGAGCAAAAATCTGAGCCTGAGCTGGGAGCCGTGACAGATCGGGTGATCTGGTGATCGGGTGATCGGGTGATCGGACAAAGCGAAGTACTGGGCTACACCCAAGCCAACCGTGAATGCTAAATGCGCAAAATGAGCCCCGAGTAAAAAGCAAATCCGAGGCTCGAGAAAAGCTCAACGCATTGGGTTTCAGATCACCCGATCACCCGATTAAGACATCTCCTTGCTACAATCTTCACTTGTCCCTCCGCCTCTACAACACGCTTTCCGGTAAGGTGGAAGAGTTCACCCCCTCCAAAGACAAGACGGTCCGCATGTACGCCTGCGGGCCCACGGTCTACGATTACGGCCATATTGGCAATTTTCGCACCTTCGTGGCGATTGACGTGCTGCGCCGCTTCCTGCGCCAAAGCGGGTACAAGCTCCAGCACGTCATGAATATTACCGATGTTGAGGACAAAATCATCCGCAACGCCGCGCGCGAACACAAGACTGTTCAGGAATACACGCGCAAGTACGAAGATGCTTTCCTCGAAGACATGCAAACGCTCAACATCGAGCGCCCGGAGCAACTGGCCCGCGCGACAGAACACATCCCGGAGATGGCCGAGTCCATCCAGAAGCTGGAGCAAAAGAGCTTTGCGTATCGCGCGGAAGACGGTTCGTACTACTTCCGGATCGCCAAGTTTCCCGAGTACGGCAAGCTCTCCAAAAAAGATTTCGCCGGGATGGAGGTCGGCGCGCGTGTTGACGTCGACGAATACGAAAAGGACAACGCCCGCGACTTTGCGTTGTGGAAAGCGCGCAAGGAAGACGAAGCCTACTGGGACAGCCCCATCGGCCCCGGCCGTCCCGGTTGGCACATCGAGTGCTCCGTCATGTCGATGAAGTACCTCGGGCCGAGCTTCGATCTCCACAGCGGCGGCGAAGACTTGACTTTTCCTCACCACGAGAATGAAATCGCACAATCGGAGGCGCTTACCGGCCAGACCTTTGCGCGCTTCTGGATGCACGTGCGCTTCCTGCTGGTCGAAGGCAAAAAGATGTCGAAGAGCGAAGGCAATTTCTTCACTCTCCGCGATCTGCTGCTCAAAGGATACAAACCTTCGGCCATCCGATATCTGCTCGCCTCGGTCCCCTACACCAAGCAGTTGAACTTCACCTTTGACGGCCTCAAACAAGCCGCGCATTCGGTGGGCCGGCTGCGCGACTTCCAAGCGCGCATGGAGATGGCCAAGCTTCCCGCAGGCAAGAATGAGAAGATACAGGAGCTGGCCGCGCGAACTAAGCAGGAGATGCGCGCTGGACTGGATGACGACCTCAACACCGCCCGCGCTCTGGCTGCGATCTTCGACATGGTGCGCGAAGCCAACACCGCCGCCGACCGCGGCGAGCTCCGCCAGGATGATCGAGCGCCACTACTCTCAGCTCTCGTTCAGTTTGACGAGATCTTTGCGGTGCTCAAGGACGATGACGCAGAGAAGATGGATCGCGTCCGCTCGTGGGCGGGGCCCGACGGGAAGCTTGGAGTGGAGCGAATCTCCGATGACGACGTCAATCGCTTGATCGAAGAACGCAACGCCGCCAAGAAAGCGAGAGACTTTGCCCGCGCCGATGCCATCCGCAAACAGCTAACAGAAGCCGGCATCATCGTCGAGGACACGAAAGACGGGATCAGGTGGAAGCGGAAGTAGGCCTTCATCTACGTGGTTATACGTGGCGATGGCCCGAGCGCCGTAGGCGCGAAATATCGGTAGCCCAGGCCGTAAGGCCTGGGTAAGGTGGGAAAAGGATTGAGCCCCGGAGGGCCGGCACATGACCTTCGATTGTGTCGCCCCTCCGGGGCTCCGTTAGGTTTCTTAAGCCTACCCAGGGCTCACGCCCTGGGCTACCGTTATTTCGCGCCTCCGGCGATCCAAATGTTTCTGGAAAATTAGCACTCAGCAATGGCCTGTTAGCAACAATGCTGTTCGGGCTGACCGAATGCTGACTGCTGAGTGCTGATTGCTCACAGCGGCCTTTGCAACCAAAAGCCTACTACTTCTGATGCATCTTCTCTTCCGTATCGCTGGTGGGCTTGGCTTTTGTATCCATCTTGATGGAAGCAATCTCATCGACCTTCAACGTGCCGTTCTCGACCTTACCGGTTAGTGAGACCCGGTGTCCCAGAAGCGGCGTCGCCTTCTTAAGGGAATCCGCGTCAAACTTGAGAACCTTGTTGTCTTCGGTTACGAACACCACCGGGGATCCGGCATCTACGCACTTCTTTGCGCACGATTCGAACGCAGTGGGATTGACCCAATCGGTTGCCTTAGCGGCCTTGGAGCTGTGCGATGCGCACTTCTCATCTGAGACATATCCCGTCATTTTCTCGGCTATCGCCGACACGGAAACCAAAGTCAGTAGAGCCAACGGAACAAATAGTCTTTTCATGCTTGAGCCTCCTTGCATGGCTAACGCGGCAACATTATAAAGGGTGGCGGTCGCCAACTGAAGGTCGTATGCTTCAACTTCCGGTCAGCACAAGTGAGTTATTATGCCGAATCGCAAACAGATCTCTATCATTCTCAGCTTATTGATCCTGTTGTTGGCCCCCGGCCGCACCAGTCTTACCACTCTTGGGCCACCGCGGATTACACTCGCCGCCTTCCAGGCGGCGTCCGCTCCGGCCGCGCCGCTCTATGAGACCCGCCCGGAACACGATCCCAACGGCACAGGAAAGTTTTATATGGGCCGCGAGATCGCGCAGGTCATGGGCCCGGGCGGTATTCCCTGGCTCGACCGTCCTGAGCGCGAAAGCGAAGAGAAGCCTGCAGAAGTGATCAAGGCCATGAAGCTCCGCGGCAACGAGGTCATCGCCGACTTGGGCGCCGGCTCCGGCTACTTTACTTTTCGTCTAGCCCCGAGGGCCGGTAAAGTCCTGGCGGTTGAGCTGCAGGACGAAATGATCGCCACGCTCCGCCGGCGCGCCGGCGAGCAGAGGGTCACGAATGTGGAGGTCGTCAAAGGCGCGGAGTGCGATCCTCACCTCCCTGCGGGTGGAGTTGACCTGGTGCTCATGGTCGACGTCTACCACGAACTCTCCTGTCCCTTCGAAGTGATGACAGAGCTACGCAAAGCCCTCAAGCCGGCAGGGCGTGTGATGTTCGTGGAGTATCGCAAAGAAGATCCGTGGGTGGCCATCAAGGAAGTACACAAGATGTCCGTGGCCCAGCTGGAGAAGGAGATGGCCGCTGTGAAGTTCCATCGCCTTGAGACGATCGAGGTCCTGCCGCTGCAGCACATCGTGATCTTCGGGAAGAGCGACTCTTTCTGAAACCCCGAAGCGGAGCGAGGGGTCCCTATAGTCGCGACCAGCCTTGGGTGTCACAATTCTGCAACACGCGGCCAGGAAAGGAACTCATCTAGGCTCTCGGCTACTTTCTCATTGCCCCAGGGATCGTGACATGCAAAATACACGGCGGCGTCACTCTTGCGTTCCACATCGACCGGAACCCAATAGAAATTGCCCATTCCGTCTCCCGCGAAGCAACACCCCTTGCCAAACTCGGTTAGGTCGCAAGTGAGACGCTGATCCTGAGCCGCAAGTGGCACGAAATCTCCGATCCACCACGAATCCTTGGTCGGGTCCTTTCCCGGCGGACAAACCTTAAAGTCGCCGCTGAGGATTAGCTCGTGATCCGAATACATAGCAATGAGCCGCTGAGGAATCTTGCCTTCACAGAACTCCTCGACTTCCTCGATTTCCGGGTGGATCATTCGTTGACGCCAGGCCTGAAGGCGAAGCTGGCGTTCTGGATCGGACTCTCGGGCTCTCCGGCCGCGGATCCTGTCGCGCAGCCACAGAATGAGAATGGCTGGAACAACGGTGATCAGGAAGATGCTGCAGATGGTTGCCAGAGTCTCCCACATCGCTCAATCCTTCCCCAGGAGACTAATACAAAAACGGAGGCCGCCGGCGAAATGTTTGGGGCAGTCGAAGGACCACATTCGAGAGGCCGTTTTGGGAGGTTGTTACAGTGCAGCTAGCATGCCGCGTGGGATTGCCTCGAGTCGCCCGCCCAGCAATCGCTGGGATAGGGACCCCTCGCTTTGCTCGGGGTTTCAGAAAAAGCGCGTTCTCCCTAGTCCCCAACAACCGCAGGCAACTCTGGGGCTTCGATGGGAACTGTTTCTACCGTCGCCCGTTTGAGCTTCGAGGTGTTCACCAGCGCCACCGAGCCGATGATCACGACCGTCCCGATAAGAGTAAAGACATCCACGGATTCGTGCAGCAACAGCCAGCCCAGAAACACAGCGACGATTGGGTTGACGTACGCGTAGGTTGCAACCTTGGGTGGAGGCACATGCTCCAGCAACCAGATGTAAGCGGTATAGCCGATCAGCGATCCGCTTACGACCAAATAGGCGATCGCCGACATCGCGGGCCCGGTCCACACGGCGCGGTGAAACTGGCCGGTCAGCACCGCAATACAGGTGTTGACCAAACCGCCCAGCAACATTTGCCATGCCGCCGAGGTGAAAACGTCAACACTGAGCGTCCAGCGATGCGAAAGGATCGAACCCAAGGCCCAGGTCAGCGAGGCAAAAATCAAAATGGTCGAACCAAACAACTGTAGCCGGCCGAGATGCGTGCCCGAAGCAATCTTGGGCCACAGCAGGATCAACATGCCGGCGATGCCCAGTGCCAGACCTGCCAAGCCTCGCGCCGGCAGGATGCCGGAGCGAAAGACCCAGGTCTCAAGCACCACGACCCAGATCGGTACGATGGCAACGATGAGGGCTGCCAAGCCGCTCGAAACATACCTCTCAGCCCAAAGGACGCCGACGTTCGAGATCGAGAGCAAAAGGACGCCGATGGCCAGGAGGCGAACGAAATCATTACGGTTGACACGAATCTTCCGGCCGGTGACCGCGCACCACAGCAACATCAGCGAACCGGAAATCATGTATCGCACGGACCCCACCGCGTAAGGCGGAACCGTGGCCACTGCAACCCGCATGGCCAGGTAAGTCGAGCCCCAGAACAAGTAGACAAGAGCAAAAGAAAATGCGATGCGAAACCGGTGCCGCTTGTGCTCTAAGGGAGTCATGCGAGTTAATACATCAGACGCAAAATGATCCTTGCCCGATGCGGAAAATTGACTGAACCGAGGAAATTCAGGTGAAGAGTGGATCAGTTGGTGCTCAAAGTCCGAACGCTGTCATCTTGAGCAACCGAACTGCGGGGGACGCAGGTTGAAACAGAAATGACCGAGTGAGGCATCGTGGATGCTCCTGCAACCTATTTTCATCCCTGGCCGATGCTGAACTAGGCCGAGGGCTAGAAGGATGGCTCAAGACTCGGGCCGGCTCCTGATGACATGTCGGTCGCACGAGGTCTATCCTTCGAGTACAGTGTCATCCTGATCCCGCCAAGCGGGAGAAGGATCGGCTCCGCTCGCCGCCGCCAACGCGTAGCACTATAAGACGGTACTTCGCTTACATGTCGACCAAGTCTCGATGGCTGTACATCGCTATCGCCCGGCTGCGGAGGCGCGTCTTCCTGAGCAAAAAAAGCTCTTACCGGGATTTACCTCTCGCCACACGTTTCGCCTGCAGGTCTATTTCGAGGAGTTTTCCGAAGTCGTTAGTGCCACGCCCCCGGGAGGTTCGAGCTTCGTCCGGTTCTCAAGCGGAGACTGGTCCCCTTAAGACCAGCGGAGCCGATCCTTCGCCTTCGGCTCAGGATGACACCTTGAGCCTATGGGGAGTTTTGATCTTCCCCTAACCGCGAAAGCATTGTCATTCCCGTTTCAACCTGCCCCGCAGGTGCGTGGCTCAAGATGACAGGCCACGGCTTCTCCAATCACGCTATCCCACTACCTAACTCGATGTCCGATGAACGGAAGCTCACTTACGAGTATAATGAAGATGTAGCATGTGGAATGTGCGTCCATCATGGTTTGTTTTGCGCGCGCCGGAGAGCTCCCTGGCGTGCTGGGTAGACTTTTTGGTCTGCCCGCGGCGCTATCTGGCCGTGCTGCCGGCGCGGTCGCGCGCCAATCTCTTTGCCGGCGACTAAGTCGCACCTCATCCTCAACTCCTGGCCTGATCTCAGGCTGAGTCATTTCTTCCAACCGATACCTCATGAGGACAAAGATGCCTACGCAGACGATTTCTTCCGCCGGCCCCAAGATCCGTACCAAGTTGCCCGGACCCAACGCGCGTAAAGTTCTTGAGGGGGATGCCCGTTACATTTCTCCGTCGTACACCCGGTCGTATCCGCTGGTGGCCAAGCGCGGCCATGGCGTGGTGATTGAAGACGTGGATGGAAACGAATTCCTGGACTTCTCCTCGGGAATCGCCGTGACCTCTACCGGCCATTGCCATCCCGAAGTGGTAGCGGCTATTCAGAAGCAGGCCGGCGAGCTGATCCATATGTCGGGCACGGATTTCTACTACGAGAACATGATTACGTTGGCCGAGCGGCTGGCCAAGATCGCTCCTATGTCCGGCCCTGTGCGCGTTTACTACTGTAACTCCGGCACGGAAGCAATCGAAGCAGCTCTCAAGCTCGCGCGCTACCACACCAAACGTCAGGGCATCATCGCATTCTACGGCGCGTTCCACGGACGCACCATGGGCGCGCTCTCGCTGACGGCCTCGAAGGCGCAGCAACGGCGTCGCTTCTTTCCTGTGGTTCCAGGCGTGACCCATGTGCCTTACCCATACCTCTATCGCCGCCCCGAGGGCATGAGCGAGGAGCAATCCATCAAGGAATGCGTAAGCTTTATTGAAGATCGGGTCTTCAAGACCATCATGCCTCCGGAAGAATGCGCGGCCGTCTTCATCGAGCCGATCCAAGGCGAAGGCGGCTACGTGCCTGCGCCCAAGGAGTTCATGCACGAGCTGCGCCGCATCTGCGATCAGCACGGAATTCTTCTCGTCGCCGACGAAGTGCAGAGCGGCGCCGGACGCACCGGCAAGTGGTGGGCCATCGAGCACACCGGAGTCGAGCCGGACATGATCACCATTGCCAAGGGCATCGCTTCCGGCATGCCCCTGGGGATCACGGTCACCCGAGCCGACATCATGGATTGGGTGCCGGGCTCACACGCTTCCACCTTCGGCGGCAACCCCGTGTGCATCGAAGCCGCGCTGGCGACCATGAACGTTCTCGAACGCGAAGGCATTCGCAATGCTGAGGTGATGGGCAATCACATCATGGAACGCTGCCGCCGCTGGGTAGAAACGCATCCCATCGTCGGCGACGTGCGCGGCCGCGGTTTGATGATCGGTGTGGAGATCGTCACCGACAAGAAGACTCGCGCCAAAGCCCATGAGGAGCGCGATCGCATCGTCGAGTTGGCATTCGAGCGCGGTGTCCTGTTCCTGGGTGCGGGTGAGAACTCGATTCGCGTCGCGCCGCCGCTCATCGTCACCAAAGAGCAGGCGGACATCGCGATGGATGTGCTTGAAGAGTGCATCGGAATCGTGGAGAAAGAACTTTCTCTGTAATCCCGAGCGGATCTTTTTCTGTAATCCCGAGCAGAGCGAGGGATCCATATAGTCACAAAACTCAGTCAGGTTGAGAACGATCTGCCTTGGCCAGAAGCGAGACTTTCGTTACTATAGGGACCCCTCGCTTCGCTTCGGGGGTTAGTATGTCAGGCACCATTACGCGTCGCGTGCTGCAAGCGGTCGACTCCGTCGCCAGGTTACTTCCCCGCAAGGTATCTCCAAAGCATCTCGACACCGGGCGCCGGGGCGAAGAAGAAGCTTACTTCTATCTGCGCCGGCAAGGTTATGTGATCATCGCGCGCAATTACCGCGGCATCAGCAGTCGCAGCGAGCTCGATCTGGTGGGCTGGGACGGTGAAACACTCTGCTTCGTGGAGGTGAAGACCCGCACGACGCGTGACGTAAAGCCTGCTGAAGCCGCTGTGGATGAGGAGAAGCAGCGCGATCTCTCCCGCGTGGCCCGCGAATTCCTGCGCAAGATCGACGGCGCTCCGCCGTTCCGCTTTGACGTCGTCAGTGTCTACTATGAGCTTGCCAGGCAGGTACAGATCGAGCTATTCAAGAACGCTTTCCCTTTGGCTTAGGATATTCATAGTGCCCGAACTCCGCAAAGATCCCGTAACTGGACGCTGGGTGATTATCTCCACCGATCGCGCTCGTCGCCCGAGCGACTTTTCGCGTGAGCGAGTGGTCCTCAAGAACGAAGGGCTGTGTCCGTTCTGCCCGGGCCATGAGAGTAAAACTCCCCCAGAAATCATGGCGTATCGCCCAGACGATAGTCATGAGCGCAACGTCTCGGGCTGGAACCTCCGCGTGATACCCAACAAGTTTCCTGCGCTTGGCATTGAGGGCGATCTGGATCGTATGGCCGAGGGCATGTTCGACCGCATGAACGGCATCGGCGCTCACGAGGTGGTCATCGAAACGCCCTACCACATGGAGACTTTGGCGACGATGCCCTTGAAGCGCGTCGAAGATATGTTTTGGGCTTTCCGGGAGCGAATCCTCGACCTGAAGCGCGACCAGCGGTTCAAATATGTCCTGGTCTTTAAGAATCATGGCGAGGCTGCCGGCGCATCCCTGGAGCATTCCCATTCGCAGCTGATCGCCCTGCCCATCCTACCCAAGCAGGTTGTCGAAGAGCTGGACGGCGCGAAACGCTACTTCGCCAACAAAGAGCGCTGCATTTTTTGCGACATCATCCGCCAGGAAACTGCGGCGAAAGTTCGCGTGGCCGCGGAAAATAGCGACTTCGTCACCCTATCGCCGTACGCGCCGCGCTTCCCGTTTGAGACTTGGGTGCTTCCCAAGCATCATCAGGCAGCGTTCGAGGACTCGCCGACGGGAAGCTACGCAAACCTGGCGCTGATGTTGCACGAAGTTCTGAGCAAGCAAGTCCGTGTGCTCGACAATCCCGCCTATAACCTGGTGCTGCATAGCTCGCCCCTGCAGGAAAACACCAGCGACTACTATCACTGGCACTTGGAGCTGATCCCTAAGCTGACCAAGACCGCGGGATTTGAATGGGGAACGGGCTTTTACATCAATCCCACGCCTCCGGAGGAAGCAGCGCGGTTCTTGCGCGAAGCGGTGCTGGAAGAGGCACTTAGCAAATAGCAAATAGCAGTTAGC
>Ga0209648_10002923_pt1 | contig 14246 bp, 19 predicted proteins | sample GraSoi2013_115cm_FD_185830 | JGI IMG/M metagenome (GOLD analysis project Ga0209648, IMG submission 185830) | Grasslands soil microbial communities from the Angelo Coastal Reserve, California, USA - Sample 9_17_2013_115cm (SPAdes) (version 2) | ecosystem: Environmental > Terrestrial > Soil >...
TGGCTACCGAAGTCTTCGTCTCCGAGGGCTTTTCAGCAGCGAGCACGAACGAAATCGCGCGGCGGGCCAATTCGTCGAAGACCACCTTTTACTCCCGATTCCCAACGAAGGAGCAATTGTTTCTCGCAGTGATCGAGCGGCGAATGACTGGCATCTTCAGGCAAGTTGCCGCCTCACTTCCGGAGGAACCCCCAATTGAAGATACGCTGCGTAATTTCGGCGCGGCCGTGATCAGACTCGCGCTGTCAAAGGAACAGGTTGCCCTGGTTCGCGTGGTCAGCATGGAATCGGCCAAATTCCCTGAATTGGGAAAACGCTTTTATGAACTTGGACCGAAGCGCGGCGAAGAAGCGCTGGCCGCGTACTTAAAGAAGCAAGCTGAGAAGGGGCGTCTATCGAACGAAGATACCCGCCAAATGGCCCAGCACTTCATAAGCCTGGTTACAGGTGGTCCTGTACGTTGGTTCGTACTCGCATTCGATCCGTCTTCACTGTCGAAGAGCGCATTACAGAAGCACCTCGACTCTGCGATACAAGTATTCACGAGGGCTTACGGCCGTATTCCAGACAAGCATGATGGCTAGGTGGATTAGATAGCAAGATAGATTGATTAATCGATGCGATAATGGAAGTCCGTAATTAATTGACAACAAGCCGTTTAGCTTGTTAATGAGCACAATATACTTGTATTTGCACAGCATAATAGACTTGTAGTTACACAGCATAATATACTTGCATTAACACGTCACAATTGACTTGTGCTAACGCGGCGTCATATACTTGTGTTGACGCGTCACAATAAACTTGTTATGACCTATGAAGAATGGGAGGCTTCATGCCCTCGCCAAACGAAAAACTGGCTGAATCCCTCGACGAGCTAAAGGCACTCCAGCAAGGCAACCAACGTGTGTTTCGTTCGGACGACCTGAGCCGGGTTCACCGCGAACGCCTGCTGGAGAACGGCTTCCTGCAAGAAGTCATGAAGGGGTGGCTGATCTCAGCAAGCCCCGACTCAGAGGCTGGCGAGAGCACCCCGTGGCATGCGTCGTTCTGGGAATTCTGCGCACGCTACTGCGACGAGCGCTTTGGCGAACAATGGCACCTGTCACCGGAGCAGTCCCTTCTTTTGCACGGCGAGAGAACGGTGATCCCGGATCAACTGGTTGTGCACAGTCCAAAAGCGATGAATAACGATATCAAGCTTCTGTTCGGCACAACGCTTTACGATCTGAAAGTTGCGGAGATGCCCGCGACCGCGGCTCTCATGGTGAGGGACGGATTGCGCCTGTTTTCGCCGGCGGCGGCGTTGGTAGGCGTGCCGGAATCATTTTTTCAGTTGTTTCCCGTCGAGGCGCAAGTGGTGATGGCGAGCCTTGGTGACGCCTCGGACCTGCTTCGGCTTCTCCTGAACGGCGGCCATTCCGCGAAAGCCGGTTATCTTGCCAAAGCCTTCCGCCAAACCGGGCGCGGCGACTTCGCGGACGAGATTGTCCGCGCGATGAAGGGGGCCGGATACGATGTGCGAGAGAGCAGTCCGTTTGAAGCCGGACACGTATTCGGCAAGGCGCGCCGTCCCGCCGCTCCGATCGTGGGTCGCATTGAGATGCTTTGGGAATCGATGCGCGGCAAGGTCATCGCGGTGTTCCCCAAAGCGCCGGGACTTCCGGCAAACAATGAAGAGTATCTTCGCTTCGTCAACGAAATCTACCGGACCGATGCCTACCATTCGTTGTCCATTGAAGGCTACTCAGTCTCGCCAGCCCTGGTTGAAAGAGTGCGGCAGGGGGGCTGGGACCCCGAACATGACGCTGGTGATCGCAGAAATCGCGACGCCCTCGCGGCGCGGGGTTACTGGCAAGCGTTCCAGGTGGTGAAAAAAGGAGTAGAGAAAGTGATCGCTGGTGAGAACCCCGCCGCGCTCGCGCGCGCCGTGCACAACGACTGGTATCGCGAGATGTTCCAGCCCTCCGTCACAGCCGGCCTGATCGAAGCGGGGTCATTGGCAGGATATAGGAACATACCCGTGTATCTGCGCGGGTCGCGCTACATTCCGCCGAAATGGGAGACGGTGCGCGAGGCCATGCCGGCGCTCTTCGACCTTCTGGAAAAAGAACCCGAGCCTTCAGTGCGCGCGGTGTTGGGACACTGGCTTTTGGGTTATATCCACCCGTACCCGGATGGGAACGGCCGCATGGCGCGCTTTCTGATGAATGTCATGCTGGCTTCGGGCGGCTATCCTTGGACGGTGATTCGCATCAGGGATCGCAAGTCTTACCTGGGCGCCCTGGACCGCGCTAGCATCGAGATGGACATCCATCCGTTCACAACCTTTATCGTCCGCCGCGTGCAATGGCACCTTGAGCGGCACGACCTGACATTTCCTCCTGCTCCTCCTGCGCCCAAAGAGAGTTTTGCTTTCGAGCGCGATATAGTCCTTTTCTACGGGCAGGATGGCGAAGCGTGGGTGCGGTGCGTCATCAGCGGGGAAGCCTTGGACGATCACTTCCATGGAGACGGTAAGGATAAACTCGAGGTGTTCAGCGCGAACCGCCAAGCTATCGAGCAGGAGGTACGGCGGAAATACAATGCCGGCGACACCGAGGTGGATGGGTCTATTCTCATTCGCTCGGACGATCTACCGGAGTGACGACTCGCGGGTCTGAGACGGGAGTTGTCCCCGCGAATAACTATCTGGCGTTCTTGGACTCGGTCCTGTCCTGCTGTTTGCGTGGCGCGAATCGGACGGCTGTAATAGAATGAAACCAACCTGCCTGCGCGGTTCCCCGGTAGCTCAACGTAGAGCATTCGGCTGTTAACAAACCTCAAAACCGTTGAATCGGCACCGCTTATACCGAAAAAACGCCGGTTTAGCGGCCCTTCGTTGGAACCAAGTTGGAACCAGATTACTGGGGTGAACCGCTACAATGACACAGTTTTGTCGTGCACACGTTGCGAGGCGAGGATCACTTGCGGATGGCCGACTATGCGTCCACTGGCCAACGGGTTAGGCCCTCTGGGTCGGCATGTTCATCGAAAATAGTGGTCTGGGGAACACGGTCAGTGCAAACCGCCGCTTCTGAACCACACGCCACGCGTCGCGGGATTCCACAACCGAGTCGGTGTCCGAATTTGGACATTGGCTGCCGAAAACGACCATGGCGTACCTCCGTGCGGTTGGTCCTTACCTTCGTCAGGCAGGCTCGCCAGCTGATGCTTGGTTTGGCACTAACCGGAGAAGCGGAGTATTAGCAGTCAAACTGATCTACGCAGTGCCCCGGGGCGATCGACTCCATCATGTCAACGAACCGCCGGAGGACGGATGCTTTGTCAAAAGAGCACCTGACACTACCTTGATTCCCATAGACCTCCGCCCGTAGGATGATGCTGCATGAATCGTATTCTCGTCATTGGAGGGACCGGCACCGTCGGCCGCCAGGTTCTCTCTCGATTAGCGGCGACCGGCGCGCAAGTCCGCGCACTGGCGCGCAACCCAGGCGCGGCTCGATTGCCACCACAGGTCGACTTTGTTCGCGGAGATCTCACTCTTCCCGAAACCCTTGATGGATGCCTCGATGGCATCGAAGCGGTGTTCCTGGTGTGGACCGCCCCGGCGGCTGCTGTTGCTCCCGCTTTGGAGCGGATCGCGAAGCACGCGCGGCGCATCATATTCCTATCGGCTCCACTCAAAACGGCGCACCCGCTCTTCCAACAGCCCAATCCGCTTAGAGCCATGGGCGAACAAATCGAGCGGTTGATCGAGACCTCAGGACTTCAGTGGACCTTTCTGCGGCCCGGAATGTTCGCCGCGAATGCTCTGAGCTGGTGGGCACCGCAGATTCGCGCTGGCAATGTCGTGCGCTGGCCGCATCTCGCCATTCCTACAGCCCCGATAGACGAGCGTGACATCGCAGCAGTCGCGGTTCGTGCGTTGTGTGAGGACGGACACGCTGGAGCCGAATATGTTCTAACCGGACCTCAGTCGTTGACCCAATTCGAGCAGGTGTCCACAATCGGCCGCGCGATCGGCCGCTCGCTGCGCATCGAAGAGATCTCGCCAGAAGAGGCGCGGCGTGAGTTGCTCACCATCATGCCTCTACCCGCCGTGAATATGCTGCTCCAGGCCTGGGCTGCCGCATTCGGCCAACCTGCGCACGTTACATCCACAGTCGCAGAGATCACAGGAGCACCCCCACATACGTTCCTCGACTGGGCAACCGATAACGCTGCAGAGTTTTTGGCGTGATCGCGAATTCCGAATATTGCTAAATCTCGCTTCAGACTCCTGCGGCGTATTTGTCTCTAGAGTCACAGCGATTCCGGCCGGATCACGGGCAATCCGGAAGGAACCGAATTACTTCCTGTTTGCCGACCAACCGCTAGCTATGAATGCCCGCTGCGTTCCTTCAAGAATTTGGCCGCGAGAGGATCTGCCACGACAGCTTTCATTAGGGGCAGAGCGAAATCGAGCAATGCACGGGCGCTAAGTATGTAAGTCATCGCATTTCCTACTCGCGCACCGTTGTTCCCCGCCTTAGTGAGGAAACTGTCGACGATCTTCGCAAAAAAGCGATCGGGCCAGTTCAGATGAACGCCATCGCCGGAGGTATCAAATTCCTCCATAGCGCGCCATACCCGGCAGCCGTTCTCCATTACGGGAACCTGATAACGCGCGATTCGCTTTCCTGGAATGTCGGCGACATGTTCAACGTAGTGTAGGAAGGTCACGGCATCATGATCAGAGCCCAGTAATACGATCTTGCCATCGAGCATCAAGAATCGTTCCAGCGGAGAAGCCGAGCCGAGAGCATAGTTCCACGGTTGGCAGGACAGGAGGTGCTCAGTCTGCTTGCCCCAGAACACGAAACGGGCAACGTGGCGATTCACTCGAGAGTCCGGATACGTCCTGAGGAATTCGACGAGTGTCCCATTGTCGCGAGCCGATCTTGCCGTGAGAGGATCAAACACCGGTAACTTTTCACGAATCTCCCGCTCTTGCTCCATTGTGAGGTTCCCGCGCCCCACCTCGTCGTAGTAACGTGGGCAACTTGCGTACATCATCAGAGTGCCTTCCGAAGTCAGCACCGATTTGAGGGCAAGATGTATGTGATCGGGACCTCCGGCAACTTCTCCAACCGCTCGCACCGAGCATGCAGCATGACTGTATCGGCAGCTCTGATGCCCAGCTTGCGAAAGTCATTGGCCAGTTGCTCTATCGAGTACATAGCAAAGTACCTCGACTCCCAATTCTAACGGTTCGCAGCAGCTTGATCCCGAACAACGGCAATCCGGAAGCGACTGATTCGCCTTTTCCAAAACCCTTCCCGGAATACCCAGCGCAACGTTTGATTTTCTCGGTACGCTTCTTGCGCGCCCTCAGCCTTCGATTAAGACTTGTTTTTGGAATTTAGGAATTGCCCAGTGGGGATAGCTTCCGAGTGGCAGAGAACCTCGAAGTACAGCCTAACGAGGCACCGACGATGAGGCTGCTGTGGCGGCCAGCGCTGGCGGCCTAGCGCCTTTGATGACGAGCCAGAACATGAACGCCAGCTCCCCGAAGACGGCGGGCTGAGAGTAGGTATCCACCTTGTTCTGATATTGCGGCAACAGTACGCCCGTAAGGCTCAGGAGCACCCAGGCGAAGCCGGCGAGGGCGAGCCAGACGCCCAAGAACCGCGGTAGGAATCGCGACCTGTACACAAGCAGCGCGAGGGGAAAGAGCCACAGGCCCCAAAATATTTCGGCGACAACAAGTCCGTGAAAATGCAGATTGAGGAACAGCATCGCCAGAGCATCCCGCTGAGGCTTTTCGAATATGGATAGGAAATCAGCCCCGCGCACGAGGACGAGGGCAGCGATGGAGTTCAGCTCATTCAGAAAGGCGATCGGGATCGAGACCACGATCAATGTCACCATGAGCGAGGCGTGCCGCCGGTTGACCCCCTTTAGCAGGTCGTACAAAGCCAGGGCCACGAAGATAAAACCGGCCATGCCGATGAGTTGGCCCGCGATGCCGAGGCGGAAGAGCGTCTCGGAGGCCGCGATGTTGCTGGCCGTCGCCGCTGCGTTTCCGTGCACGATCAGCTTGCTGGGAACATAGACCATGGCCAAGAAGCCCGGTATTGAGAAGAGTACATACAGGAAGCCTGCGAATCTGCCTGGGTTCTTGGTAGAGCTCATGTTGCCTCCCTTGTTGTAGGGGACTTAGTGAAAGGGTTTATTCCTAGATACGCCGAAGGCTGTCAAAATATTTCGCCACAGGACGAAAACAAGCAAATTCACGCACAACCTGTGCAGCCAGACCTGGGCCGGATTTCTGGTCGTATGACGGGCAATGCGGAAGTAATTCCTGGAGATCCCATGCGCTATTACATTCCGGTTTGCCGACCATACACCCGGAATGTGACGGGCGCGAACGTAACCTACGGCGCCTTCTTTTTTGATCGTGGCCTTGCAAGACCGTCCGAATGTTTAGCCCTACGCGTAGAGCGGTGCCCGAATCGTGCCTCCCGGAACTTCAGAGGGCCGAGTGTCGTGTAGTTGGGCTGGAACTGTTTGGTTAGGGACGTTTCCGGCTGTTCGAGTTAGTCAGGGTTCGTGGGTCCGTCGTGAGTACAACGACGATGGCAACCGCGACATAGCTCAACGCGACGATTACGGCGCTACCTCCGACCATCGGCATAAGATCAACTGTGACGTTGTGCGCAGCGTGCGCCACCATCACGAGGAAGAGACTCCCCTTCGTGCTGTTATAAATCCATGCGTAGATGACCGCCGTCGCGATAAGCCGGAGGTATTGCGTCACCAGCACGTCGGTAAGACTCATGCAGTGACAAATCGGCAAAATCCAAAGATGAAACGTGCCCCAAACGAGCCCGATGAGAATGCTTGCCTTAAAGGCGCCATAGCGCTTCTGCAACCGTGGCTGCGCAAAACCTCGCCAGCCGAACTCTTCGCCAAAGGTCCCGGCGAGCACTCCCATAACACTAAAGAACAGCGAACCAGGGAAAAATCCCGAAAGTGAAGGAAAGACGATCCAGTGCTGCGGTGGTGAACCACCCAAAACAAGATTGAGTGCTTCGTCGAGCAGGAACAGCACTGCTGGTCCAAACACAGCGATTGCATACCAACCGATACCCACGCGCCAGGTCCGCACTTGGCGCAGTACGGAGCGGGCTCCGCCGCCCCCAGGAAAAAGCCCTGCGACCAAGAGTGCGGACAACGTGGGCGTATAACCGACGAAGGTAAAACCTGCGATACAGAGGGCAAATAGCGGCGAGGACGGAGAAAGCTTACCGAGACCAGAGAGACTTACACCTCCGATGAGGAAGGGGAGCAAACAAAGAAGGATCAAGACAAAGAGCAGCGCAACCCACGCGACAATCTGTGCGCCAGTACCTGCGTTCCAGGTAACCGTTTTCGAGTCCTGCGTGATTCCTCCTCCTTGCCAAACAGCGTATCTCCGCGCCAGGCAAATGTCCCACTAAATATGTCGGTCATCCAATGCAACATGGCCGTGTACTCGGCTAAAGGAAGATGTGATCCGCCTTGTGACCTTGCCGATTGTGCTCGGATCACGGCGGATGTGGAAGTTACTGAATTGCTTCCGGCTTGCCGACAAACCACCCGGAATCCTTCCGTGGGTGCTCTGCCCAAGAACATAGTTTTCACAAAAATCGAGATCAAGACTGGGTCTTTCACCTCACGTAGACTCGCGCTCGAACGAGCGCGGTGTGTTTGCGTGCTTTCGATACAGCGACTTGAAGGAAGCCGCTGGTCCTTGCGGCGGATGCGGTAGGCTAGCCCCTATGGGATCTCCGTTTTCGGCTCCGGCCATTTTCATTATAGTCGCGGATATAGAACCTTGCGCGTTGAACTGTACCGCCGGGCTCCCTCGAAATCCGGATCTTGGCCGTGAGCGCGCTGTCAGATGTCTTCCAGTCCCAAGTTGTCATTCACCGCGTGTCGCAACTTCTGCTTGCATCCGAGATAGTGCTCGGTCGTCTGAACCGATGCGTGCTCAAGCAAGAACTGAATTTGTTCAAGTTCGCCCCCAGCCAAGTGGCATAATCGCGCGCAGGTGCGGCGCAAGTCATGTGGAGCCAGATTTTTGATGTCGGCACGTTTCGCAGCCGCTTTGACGATGTGCCAGATGGCTTTAGGTGTCAGGCCTTCGCCGCGGACCTTTTCTTGTCTGCTTACTCGCCGAAAGATTGCACCTTCATCTATCGTAGCTGCTCCGGTCCACTCATCGACAGCGCGCTTCACCCACGCCGGAACTGGAACTGTGCGAATGTGCTTTCCTTTGCCAATCAGGTCGGCGATCACCCAGTGCTCCTCGCGGACCTGAAAATCTTCCATCCCGAGTCCTACCAGTTCGGTGCGTCGCAGGCCACAGCCAATGAGCAACGCGAGAGCCGCTCGATCACGTTTGCCTCGGAGGCCATCCAGCGACTCAGCGAGCAAAGCCCTCGACTGATCAATGGTCAGCCAGTTTCCAATCCGAACGCCCAAGCGTTTTGCACCTTTCACTCGACCGATTCCGGCTGCCAGTTCGGGACTCAGAAGGCCCGTATCAGCTGCCTCGTGTGCGAGTCGTCTCACAGCTGCTAAGCGCACGTTGATGGTTGAGGGCGCCAGGTTCTTTTGTTCAAGAAAGAATCGATAACGCAGGACGACGGTCCGATTGAAGGCCAAACGCGGCTCGGAACAGTACCAGGCGATGAATTCATCGATGGCGTGTGCATACGACTCTTGTGAACTCACCGCTGCGAGCGAGTTGAGAACTGCATTCTTCGACTGCTCCAAGTCGGGCAGCCGAAGTATTGTTTTGGGCTTGGGGCGTTTGGTTGTCTTTTTCCGACGTGCCATACTGGCGGCCTCCTGCGCCGCGCTCAGTATGGTCATCCACTTTGAAGGCTAGCGACTCGAAACCCGTTTCTGGCCAGCGGCAGGTACATGCTCGGTGATCCCACTTCCCATGGTCAACTCGCTACTGGAAGGACATCTACATTTGCTAGAAAGGTGCCAACACTCGTCGCCGAGTGCACTCTTGCTTGGGCGCATCAACTCTATTTCGCTGCTTCTAGCCCTTTGCTGCAAAGCACAGCCTTCTCAGTGTCCATCGACACCGAGGATCGGGCGTAGGCCAGAGAGAACAGGCTCGTGGCGATAGAAATCGCCAAGTCAACCACTGCCAAAGCAAGGGTGCGTGTTCTGAAATCCTCGTAAACTCGCCCTCCCAGAAAGGCGAAGAGCAGGCATCCGACCAGCACTATGTAGCACCACTTCACGGCGCTTTGAAGGAATGCCCGATCACTCCAGTAGAAACTGCCTTCCCTCGTAAACGCGATCGATTCCAAGGAAGCTCCAAGCTGGCTTCGGATTTCCCACTCGAGTGCGGCAAGGTACCGATAGTTGCGTAGGACATAAAGCGCCCGATGATAAAGGTTCACTACCAAGTAGAAGACCACGACCAAAAGCAAGCTCTGCAACAGGCCAAAGGGAAAGCTTCTCCCAAGTTCCCGGATGTCTTGCTTGTCCGTGACATCCAGAACCTTTGCACTCCAACGTACGAGGAGCGGGTTTGTTTGAGTTGGACTGAACGTCAAGAGCGTGGCGGCGCCGATAACGGCCAGCAGAATGAGAAAGGTTTGGTTCCTCTGTTTCCAGAGCTCGTACGTGAGTTCGTAGGTCTTTTGATAGTGTTCAGCGAGAATTTCGGCAATGTCTTTCATGAAGGTTCTCGATTCGCCGGGTAATTCGGGCTTTAGCCGAGAAGTATATCTTGAAAGGCTTTCCTAAACTAACTCCGGATTCCGGGTGCAGACTGTAGACATCACGGTGCAATCCGCAATCTCGGGCAACGCTGCGATCTACTTCGTCGACGACGTTGGGAATGATAACTCGGTTCAGGCTGACCGGTTTTCCTGGAATAATTTCAGACCTTCGCAAATCTCCTCTGTTCTCTTCTCTCGCATCCCGGTAAGTGCCCACGAACCCGCCTCGACACCCTCTGCTACGTATCCGAGCCGAATATGCTCGTAGGCAAGCGCCGACTGGTAGGACAGGTACCCTCCTCCTGAGCTGGCGATGATAGTGGCTGGCCAACTGGTATCGTCGCAGATAATGTTGAGGTTGGAAGAAGCGCGTGGAGCATCACGGTAGTCAACTAGGTTCCATCCAGCCGCCTGAATAACGGAGCTGTTTCTGGCGAGTACGTAGGTATCGAAACGAGCCGATGGAAACACCAGAGCGTCGGCCCCAATGTCTCTCAGCCACCGGCCCGCGATGCGGGTGAACTTGTTGCCACCGAGTTGCTGGCAAAGAATTGTGGGCAGCACTTCGTAGAAGCGCTCCAAGCGCGGCAGCAAGAGAAACGGGCTGATCGGAACTTCGTGAGAATTGAACGTATACGCGCTGAACTCGCTGGCAAACCAGTCGGCGACCATGGGCATGCGTAGGTCGATGGCTCGGTCAAAATGTTCTTGTCTGATTGACACAGGTAGTGTGACTCCGAACGCCTCGCCTTCAGGCACCCGCACGCCTAGACGGTGTGCGAGGGGATGTGACCCCTCGCAGAATGGTAGGAACGTAACTCCAATCGCCTGACCGTGCTTGGGAATCGCCACACCGTGACGCTCGTACTCCGCAGCGGCGCCCGAGGCAAGTAGATCAACGTCCGCCACTTCTACGGGTCCGACTGTCGCCGGGTCATAATACGCGTCAAGTTCCGCGGCCAAAGTACCACTGTCCGCGCCCGTTTCATCGGTTGCGATGCTGAAGTACCGCCCGCGCGGCAAGAATTGATCGCCCGCGAACCGTCTTTCCTGGCTATCACCTGGGATGATCTGATTCTCCGCCAGGGGCGAACTATTGAACTCTTCGGGAGAATAAAACAAAGGAAAAACTGACTTCAAGGTGACGAATGCAGTCTCGTTAAACCATGACTGGTCGAGCTGCTTTACCCACACATTCAGTGCTGTGAACGGAATATCAATGTCCATCAATCTTAGCCTAATTCAAAAATAGGCCCAAAGTCCGCTTGGAGGAAATGTGGTTCCTCGCGCCACGATCTCCTCGAACCCCGTTTGTGGACCGCGTGCCATTTCCATAAATGGCCCACAATTGCCTGAAATACCCCTGATGATAAGACGGTTTCTCTCGGAAGCGGGAAAATCAAGGGGAGGACATTGTGCGATTGAGCGCGATTGACTCACGGAGTACGCAAGAGCATGATAATGCCGCGCTGGAGTACTGAGCAAGTACAGCGGCGATTCTCCGCTGGTTGGGCTGTCGGTTTGGCCGGGGGACGTCTCCACGCTATGGACCGAAGCCGCGACGCCTGACATCGATACCTCTCACAAACCAGTAATTCAGAACACACTGCGGAGTTCTGGCACCCAACAATGGCGGATATCTTCATCAGTTATGCATCTGAGGACGGCCCGATGGCCAAGGTCCTTGCCGAGGCCCTGGAGGTGCATGGCTGGTCGGTCTGGTGGGACCGAAAGATACCATTGGGCAAGTCTTTCGATGAAGTTATCGAGCGTGCGCTGGGGGAGGCCAAGGGTGTCATTGTCCTTTGGTCGGCCGTGTCGGTTACATCAGAGTGGGTCAGAAATGAAGCTTCCGAAGGTAAAGAGCGTGGCATTCTAATCCCCGTTTTTCTCGAAGATGTGAATGCGCCGCTCGCGTTCAGGCTCCTAAACGGCGCCAATTTGAAGGACTGGAAGCCTGCCGAGCCTCACGTCGAATTCGACAAGTTGCTTGAGCGCATCATGCAACTACTCCAGCAACCGCGAGGGGCTGTGGCGTCTAAAACAGCACAGGAGGACCGCTATTCCTCATCTCAGCAACCACTTACTCATACAGCCCGTTTCCGTCAGTTCCGGTTTGCTGTTGGCGGAATTTCTACATTCGCCGTCTTGCTGATGGCCACGGTCTATTATATGAAAAGTAGGCAAACAGAATCGCCACAGCCTGCTGTGAATGGTTCGAAGAGTGACAACTCCGGCGCTCTGCCTGACGTTCACGATCTCACGACAGCCTTTTACTCGAAAGATCTCGGCATTCGCATTGCCTTTGTAAGTAAAGACCAAAGTGCGTCGGCGATGGGGTTACTGCCGGTCGGTGCAATAGTTATGGAGGTCGAGAGCCGCCTCCCGGCTGGAAAGGGCGGATTCCAAGCCGGCGATATCATCACTACGATCAACGGGAAGAAAATCAACTCGAAAGATGACCTGCGCCAGGCCCTTCAACAACTGGGTCCAGGCAAGACCACATTCTCTGTTCGACGCGGAGACGACACAAAGACGCTCATCGTCAATTGCCCGGACTGCAAAGATACATCTTGATGGGCCCAAACCACTCTCAGAGTACAGCACGAACCAAGACCAAGTGGTTGACGGCAACTGGTGTTCTCTCGGGAAATTCGCTCAGTTCGGAAGAATAGTCAAGTGGATAGTTTCGCAGCTAGCGAAGGCCTGCGTCCGAATCTTCTGAATTTCGTCTTGTCAAGAGGTAGAATCCTCAACCGTGAGCACAACAACTACAAAATTACCCGATGCCGATCCCATTATGGAGCGGCTCGAAGATCAGATTGGTTGGTATGACCGAAAGAGCTTGACCAATCAGCGACACTTTAAACGGATAAAGATGGTTGAGATCGCGGCTGCCGCAATAATCCCGTTCTTGTCGGCGCTCAGTCTTCCACGAATGATGTGGTTGACCGGCGGACTCGGTGTTCTCATTACTGTGCTGGAAGGAATGCTGCACCTCAACCAGTACCAGCAGAATTGGATTACGTACCGTTCAACCTGTGAATCGCTTAAACATGAGAAGTACGTTTACCTCGGCAAGGCTTCGCCTTACGCGAGTGCTGTAGATCCGTACGCTCTTTTGGCGGAAAGGATCGAGTCGCTGGTCTCGCAGGAACACGCGAAATGGGCGTCGGTGCCGCAGCAAGAGCCAAAATCCAAGACCACGTGAAGCGACCTGGAGGGCTGAGAGGGATCACGAAATACCTGAGAGCACGGTCACGGTCCAGAAGTCCCGATCCATCAAGGACGCTGAATATAAATCCGGCTTTATAAGTGCTTGGTTTGATGGCCATGGATAAAGCCCTGTGCTCCGCAAGAATTCAATGGATGACATAGAATCCCTCACTTGAATGTTCTGCCTTTGCAGTCTGCACCCTGGCGTTTCATTCGTCGGGACCGCGGTGTCAAGTTGCGTCGTCATCCACCCAGTCTCCCTCAGTGTAACTCATCCATGACGGCCGGGGACCTTGCGTGCCGGGCCAGATCGGTAGAGAGGCAGGAACGAGGGCCGTAGCAGAAAGTCTCAGTACGATAGCGGCGCTTGCTCGGATTCCACTGATCGATAATCATCTCGACCGCCATTTGGCATCCCCACAGGGAGGTGCTGCACTTCTCCTCGTAGGTTCGTGCCGCCAGTCGCCGGTGACCGCGGTCACGGTATACCGAAAGCGACGGTGGAACACCAAGCCACGGTGGCGGCGGTCTCTTCCTCAACCTCACGTACAGTAACTTTCAGATTGCTGACCTTGTAGAACTCAACGGTCTCGAGACGCGGATCGGCAACCGGCACGGCTTCGCCGGAGACGGTATCACCTACCTGGAACGGCTGTTTGGCGTGAGCGCCTTCCCCCACGCAAACGAGAAATTCTCGAGCCTCATTCCCAATCTTGCCGCGCACCCTGAGCGCGTAACCGAGATACGTGTGACTGCGCTGATCGAACGAGCGACCCAATCGAATCCGCGGCTGCACGGAAGTCAACACACCGTGCCACGGTATTTTCTCCACTCCATTTCTCCTCAGGGAAGTCAAGCCGCACGTCTTTCCAAACGGTATTCGTGATGGAGTCCACGCAGGATCGCATTGGCCACCACTTGGTGATCAATCGGAATGCGGTGTCCCCACTGTTTGGCCCGCTGAGGGCCGGGCGGTAGGTCGGGGATGCGGCTTGTCGAACCGTTGCTGGTAGGTGACCGCTTTAATCCGGCGCCCGACGGTTAGGGCAGGTCTTGCGGTACTTTTCGAGAGGTAGGAATCTCCGCCATTCCTCTTCGGTGAGATTTCGAGTCAGGCGATCACAGGCCTCGTCGATCAAATCTTGATGATGTATGGGGTCGCGAGCAACGATGATTTCCTGCATGCCGGCAGCAGCGCTTGCCAGGTCGCGCCCGTCGGGGCTAAAGGCTACGGCCTCAACGGACCCTTCCAGG
>Ga0209648_10002925_pt1 | contig 14238 bp, 12 predicted proteins | sample GraSoi2013_115cm_FD_185830 | JGI IMG/M metagenome (GOLD analysis project Ga0209648, IMG submission 185830) | Grasslands soil microbial communities from the Angelo Coastal Reserve, California, USA - Sample 9_17_2013_115cm (SPAdes) (version 2) | ecosystem: Environmental > Terrestrial > Soil >...
GGGAGCCCCATGATCTCCAATTGGAGATCATGGGGCTCCCTGTCCGGAAATTCCGGATGATGACGAGGTGCGACGGTAGGGGCGTTAGTGGACGATGCGTTCCACGGCGATCGCAGTGGCTTCGCCGCCGCCGATGCAGAGCGCGGCGACGCCGCGCTTCAGATTGTGAGCTTCCAGCGCATGCAGCAGGGTCACGATCAGGCGAGCACCGGTGGCGCCGATGGGATGCCCGAGCGCGCAGGCGCCGCCGTTGATGTTGAGCTTCTCGCGGGGAATCCCGAGATCGCGCTGTGCCGCCATCGCCACCACCGCGAACGCCTCGTTGATCTCGAACAGATCGACGTCGCCGACGTTCCAGCCCACCTTGTCGAGCAGCTTGCGAATGGCCGGAATCGGCGCGGTGGTGAACCATTGCGGCTCCTGGCTGTGGGTGGCGTGGCCCTTGATCTCGGCCAGCGTCGGCAGGCCATCGCGGTCCCCAAGCGAACGCTTGGTGAGAATCAGCGCCGCGGCGCCGTCGGCATTCGCCGAGGAGGCGGCCGGCGTAATAGTGCCGTTGGGACGGAACGCCGGCTTCAGGCCGGGAATCTTGGCGGGATCGACCTTCAGCGGAATCTCGTCATTGCCGACGGTGCGCGGACCGGCCTTTTCGGTCACGGTGATCGGCACGATTTCGGCCTTGAACGCGCCGCCTTCCACCGCCTTGCGCGCGCGGGTCAGCGTCTCCATGGCATAGGCGTCCTGATCTCCACGGGTGAACTGGTAGGCCTCCGCGGTGGCTTCACCGAAATCGCCCATCGAGCGGCCGGCCTCGTAGGCGTCTTCGAGGCCGTCCATCAACATGTGGTCGATAATTCGATCGTGGCCGGCGCGATAGCCGCTGCGCGCTTTCGCCAGCAAATAGGGCGCATTGGTCATGCTCTCCATGCCGCCGGAGACAACGATCTCGGCGGAGCCGGCGTTGATGATGTCGTGCGCCAGCATGGTGGCCTTCATGCCGGAGCCGCAGACCTTGTTGATGGTGGTGGCGCCGGTGGCATCCGGCAGCCTGGCGCCGCGGGCGGCCTGTCTTGCCGGAGCCTGGCCCTGTCCGGCCGGCAGCACGCAGCCCATGAAGACCTCGTCGATCCGCTCCGGCGCCAATCTGGCGCGCTCGAGCGCGGCGCCGATCACATGGGAACCGAGCTTGTGCGCGCTGAAGGAGGAAAGATCGCCCATAAACCGGCCAAGCGGCGTGCGGGCGGCGGAAACGATGACGACGGGATCGGAAGCTGCGGCCATGGCGGGGGCTCCTAAATTTTTCGCGCTACGGGGAGGGCGCGCTGCATTTGCATGATATTCATCATATGATGCGCTGCAAAATTTGCAACGGTGGTCAGGGGATAAATTGTCGTGAAGTGGCTGGGTCGGCTGGGGCCCATGCGGGTCCAACAGCCACAATTGTCATCATCCGCGAAGGCGGATGATCCAGTAAACGCGGGCCGTCTTGATTCTCACAAATGTCACGGCGTACTGGATGCCCCGCTGGAGCCTGTCATCGGGCGGCGCATTGCGCCGACCCGTTGGCGGGGCAGGACGGCTACTTTTCCTCGCTACCGCTTCCTGTCGATAAAGCCCTGCATCAGCCGCCGCGGCTCGTCGGTCAGGAACGATCGCCCGAATACGCCGATACTGAGGTCGACAGATTCCTTCAGCGGCAGTTCTTCCCATTGCCGGAGCAGCGCTTTCTGCGCGCGCAGGGCTTCCGGACCGCATTCCAGCAGGGCGGCCACCGTGCGTTCGACCGCGGCATCGAGGCCGCCTTGCGGCGCGACCACATCGACCAGGCCCCAGGCCAGCGCCGTGGGGGCGTCGATGTTTTCCGCGGTCATGACCAGCCAGCGGGCGCGGCCCCAGCCGATCAGCCGCGGCAACAGCGCCGCATGGATGACCGACGGTATCCCGACCCTGACCTCCGGCATGCCGAATTTGGCGTCGTGGGCGGCCATCCGGAAATCGCAGGCGGCGGCGACCTCGAGCCCGCCGCCGAGGCACCAGCCGGGCATCCGCGCAATCACCGGCGCCGGAAACGCACGCACCGCCTCGCAGAGATCGCGCAAGCCGGTGATGAATTTCTCGGCCGATGCCTGATCGAGCTTTGCCATTTCCTTGATGTCGGCGCCGCCGATCATGCTTTTCTCGCTTTGACCGGCGATGACAAGCACCCGGATCTGCCGTTCCGCCGCAAGCATTTCCAAACCATGGCGGACGCCGTCGATGACCGCCGATCCCAGGATGTTGAGCGAACCGGCGTTGCAGATCGTCAGGCGAACGACGCCGCGCGGGTCGCGATCGACGCCGCAATAGGGATTGAGCATGTCCATGGAGGGTCTCGCAATTCGTGGGGTGCGTTGGCGCTGATCGTGCCACTTCCCGGGCAAACCCCGGCCTTGTCAAGGGCCCGCGGGATACGGTCGCTTTTGCGGCGACGCAACCGTTGCGAAACGGTCCCCGGCTTCTATAATATGACAAACGTCATCTATAATGGAGCCGCTCATGACAGCCGCTGACAGCATCGACAGGGCCAACACGGCGGATCTTTTCTCTGCCGCGTCGCGGCGACAGCGGGTGGTGGACTGGCAGGCGCCGCTGCCGGTCGCAAGGCATCTTGCCGGAGCCGCCGATGGCCCGGCTGATCGATTTTCGGCTGCGCGTGGCCGAGCCCGGACGGATCGTGATGGAACTGGAGCCGCACGAGGGGCTGGAAAATACCATCGGGTTGCTGCATGGCGCGGCCGCCGCGGCCTTGCTCGACACCGCGATGGGCTGCGCGATTTCGACCATGCTGCCGGCAGGGCAGGGTGCGGTCACCCTCGACCTTAAACTCACTTTTCTGCGGCCGCTGTCGGTAAAATCAGGCACGATCTCGGCCGAGGGAAAGGTCATCAAGCTCGGTCGCCAGACCAGCTATGCCGAGGGCTTTGTCCGCGACGGATCAGGCAATCTTGCAGTGCACGCGACTGCAACTTTCTCGATGATCGGGGAGCCTCCACGCACGAAATAAACTGGGAGCTTTCCGCGGCGACAGCTGCTATTATATGACTGCAAACATCTTATGGGACCACCAATGCGTTATTCCAGGGAACACAAGCTCGAGACCCACGCCCGGATCGTGAAGAAAGCCTCGGTGCGGCTTCGCGAGAAGGGCGCCCATGGCATCGGCGTTGCTGACCTGATGAAAGATGCGGGGCTTACCCATGGCGGGTTCTACGCCCACTTCGATTCGCGCGACGCGCTGGTGATCGAGGCTTTCGCCTACGCGATGGACCGAGGCACCGAGCGCTGGCGCAAGCTCGCCGAACAGACGCCGCCGGACAAGCGGCTGGCGACGATCGTGGATTCCTATCTGACGGCTGTTCATCGCGACGATCCCGGCCGTGGCTGCGCGATCCCGACGCTGGCTGCGGATATTGCCCGCGAAAGCCCGAGGACCCGAAAAGCCTTCGCGGCCAAGCTGGAGCAGATGATCGACATGCTCGCCGCGCAGATTCCGGAACTGCCGCGCAAGGCCGCGCGCAAGCAGGCGATGGCTGCCATCGCGACCATGACGGGGACGCTGGTCTTGGCCCGCGTCGCCGGCAATGGGGACTTTTCCGACCAAATTCTCGGCGCCGGGCGCGATGCCGTGCTCGATCGAGCCAAACCACTAAGGCGGGCGGCGAAGAAATCCGTAGCCAAAAAGGCCGCACCCTCGACGCGGCACTGACAGGGCCTCGCGGCGGTCGCCTTCGACGTTGGTCGTAAGCGGCCGGAAACGCCGCAAAGCCCGCATTTTCGCAAATGCGCTGCGCGTGGAAACCCTTTCCAAACGCTGTAAAGACTGCAAGATGCCGCCAAACCTGCACCCATAGAGGTATTGGAGGAACGCATGCGTATAATCGGACATTTTATCGGTGGCCGCGAGGTCAAGGGCACTTCGGGGCGGTTCGCGGACGTGTTTGAGCCGATGACCGGCGACGTCCAGGCCAAGGTGGCGCTGGCCTCCAGGGCGGAGGTGCGCGCCGCGGTTGAGAACGCCAGGGCGGCGCAGGTGGAGTGGGGCGCCACCAATCCGCAGCGCCGCGCCCGGGTGATGATGAAGTTCCTCGAACTGGCGCAGCGCGATTACGACAAGCTCGCCGATCTCTTGGCACGCGAGCATGGCAAGACCGTTCCCGACGCCAAGGGCGACATCCAGCGCGGGCTCGAGGTGGTCGAGTTTGCCTGCGGCATTCCGCATCTGATGAAGGGCGAATACACCGAAGGCGCCGGTCCCGGCATCGACATCTATTCGTTGCGCCAACCGCTGGGCGTCGTCGCCGGCATCACGCCGTTCAATTTCCCGGCGATGATCCCGATGTGGAAGTTCGCGCCCGCGATCGCCTGCGGCAACGCGTTCATCCTGAAGCCGTCGGAGCGCGATCCCGGCGTGCCGATGGAACTGGCAAAATTGATGATCGAGGCCGGGCTGCCGCCGGGCATCCTCAACGTCGTCAACGGCGACAAGGAAGCGGTCGACGCCATCCTCGACGATCCCGATATCCGCGCCGTCGGCTTTGTCGGCTCTTCCCCGATCGCGCAGTATATCTACGAGCGCGCCGCCGCCACCGGAAAACGCGCGCAATGCTTTGGCGGCGCCAAGAACCACGCCATCGTCATGCCGGACGCCGACATGGACCAGACCGTCGATGCGCTGATCGGCGCCGGCTATGGCTCGGCCGGCGAGCGCTGCATGGCGATCTCGGTGGCGGTGCCCGTCGGCAAGACCACTGCCGACCGTTTGATGGAGCGACTGATTCCGCGTGTCGAGTCCTTAAAGATCGGCACCTCGATCGATCCGTCCGCGGATTACGGCCCGCTGGTGACCAAGGCCGCGCTCGATCGCGTCAAGAATTATGTCGAGATCGGCATCAAGGAAGGCGCCACGCTCGCGGTCGATGGCAGAAGCTTCAAAATGCAGGGCTATGAAAACGGCTTCTACATGGGCGGCTGCCTGTTCGACAATGTCACCAGGGACATGCGGATCTACAAGGAAGAAATCTTCGGTCCGGTGCTCTCGGTGGTGCGCGCCCACGACTACAACGAAGCCTTGAGCCTGCCGTCCGACCACGACTACGGCAACGGCGTTGCAATCTTCACCCGCGACGGCGACGCGGCGCGCGATTTCGCCGCCAAGGTCAATGTCGGCATGGTCGGCATCAACGTGCCGATCCCGGTGCCGATCGCCTATTACACCTTCGGCGGCTGGAAGAAATCCGGCTTCGGCGACCTCAACCAGCATGGGCCGGATTCGATCCGCTTCTACACCAAGACCAAGACCGTGACCGCGCGCTGGCCCTCCGGCGTCAAGGAAGGCGCGGAATTCTCGATTCCGACCATGAATTGACCGGGCGCGTGATCTCTTAAGGCAAGCGCGGGCATTAGATGCAATTCGCTCTCAACGAGGACCAGATTGCGGTTCGCGATATGGCGCGGGATTTTGCCGCGGAAAAAATCGCGCCGCACGCGATCCGGTGGGACGAGGAGAAGCATTTCCCGGTTGATGTGATGCGCGAGGCGGCCAAGCTCGGCATCGGCGGCGTCTACATCCGCGACGATGTCGGCGGCTCGGCGCTGAGCCGGTTCGATGCGGCGCTGATCTTCGAGGCCCTCGCGCAGGGCTGTCCGACGGTGTCGGCGTTCATCTCGATCCACAACATGGCCTCCTGGATGATCGATGCCTTCGGCAACGACACCCAGCGGAAAAAGTGGCTGCCGAAGCTCTGCACCATGGAGCTATTGGCGAGCTATTGCCTGACCGAGCCGGGCTCGGGATCGGACGCGGCGGCGCTGCGCACCCGCGCGGTGCGCGACGGCGACCATTATGTGCTCAATGGCCAGAAGCAGTTCATTTCCGGCGCCGGCAAGGGTGACATCTATGTGGTGATGGTGCGGACCGGCCAGGACGGCCCCGGCGGCATCTCGACGCTGGTGATCGAGGGCGATACGCCAGGGCTTTCGCTCGGCGCCAATGAGCGCAAGATGGGCTGGAACGCGCAACCGACCCGCGCGGTGATTTTCGAGAACGCGCGCGTGCCCGTCGCCAACCGGCTGGGCGATGAGGGCATCGGCTTCAAGATCGCGATGGCCGGCCTCGACGGCGGACGCATCAATATCGCGGCCTGTTCGCTCGGCGGCGCGCAAAGCGCGCTCGACAAGTCGCTCGCCTATATGAGAGAGCGCAAGGCCTTTGGAAAACGCCTCGACGAATTCCAGGCGCTGCAATTTCGTCTTGCCGACATGGCGACCGAACTGGAGGCGGCGCGGACCTTTGTATGGCGCGCGGCGGCCGCGCTCGATCGCAAGGACGCCGACGCCACCATGCTGTGCGCGATGGCAAAACGCTTCGGCACGGATGTTGGTTTCGAGGTCGCCAATCAGGCGCTGCAACTGCATGGCGGCTATGGCTACCTCAGCGAATACGGCATCGAAAAAATCGTGCGCGATCTGCGCGTGCACCAGATTCTCGAAGGCACCAACGAAATCATGCGGCTGATCGTTTCGCGGAAACTGATCGAGGGCGCGCGATGACGGCCTCGAGAGCCGCCGTTGCGGGTCCTGAACCCGACCTGATCGCGCGACGCGAAGGCGCGGTCGGCGTCATCCGCCTCAACCGGCCGAAGACGATCAATGCGGTGACGCTGGAGATGTTTCGCGACATCGACAAGGCGCTCGATGCGTTTGAATCCGACCCGGCGGTCGGTCTGATCCTGCTGGAGGGCGCGGGCGAGCGCGGCCTTTGCGCCGGCGGAGATATCCGGGCGCTTTATGAAAATTCGAAGGTCAAAGGCGATCTCGGCAAGATCCTGTGGCGCGAGGAGTACATTCTCAACGCGCGCATTGCCAAATTCCCAAAACCCTATGTGGCGTTCATGGACGGCATCGTGATGGGCGGCGGCGTCGGTCTGTCCGCGCATGGGCGGCATCGCGTCGTAACCGAGCGGACCAGGCTGGCGATGCCGGAGGTCGGTCTCGGCTTCTTTCCGGATGTCGGGGGCACCTGGCTGCTGTCGCGCTCGCCGGGAGAGATCGGCACTTACTTCGGATTGACCGGCCAAACCATGAACGGCCCCGACGCTGTTTATGCCCGTTTCGCGGATGCGGTGGTACCTTCCGGCAAACTTGCAGCCCTGCGCGAGGCGCTCGTCAAGCTTCCCGCGCGCCTGAGCTCTGCTGAAGTGAAATCTGCGATCGACAATTTCGCGACCGGAGAGAGCGCCGGACCCGTCGCAGCGATCCAGTCCCAAATCGACCGCTGGTTTGCCCACGACAGGATGCAGGATATCGTCGTGGCCTTGCAGCGCGATGGCTCGGAGCTGGCGCAATCCACATTGAAAACATTGAACGAGAAGTCGCCGCGCGGCATGGTGGTCGCCTTAAAACTGCTGCGGCTGGCGCGGACGGCGTCCTCGCTGGAGCAATGTCTGGTACGGGAATATCGCGCCGCGCTGGAAGTGTTCGCCAGCGACGATTTTCGCGAGGGCGTGCGCGCGGCTGTGATCGACAAGGACCGCAATCCCCGGTGGTCGCCAGCGCGGATCGAGGATGTTACGCCTGAGATGGTCGCGCCTTACTTCGCGGAAATCGGTGCCAATGAGCTCGTGTTTAACCAATCAAAATAGAAACGTCTGGGCGGAGGAATAAATGGCAAGTATCGCATTCATCGGCCTTGGCAACATGGGCGGCCCGATGGCTGCCAATCTGGTCAAGGCCGGGCACAAGGTGGTCGCGTTCGATCTGGTGGAGGCTTCGCGCAAGCAAGCAAAAGCTGACGGTGCTGCAATCGCTGATAGCTCGGTCGGTGCGGTCAAAGGCGCCGACGTCGTCATCACCATGCTGCCCGCGGGCAAACATGTTATCTCGGTCTGGACCGATGTCGTTCCGTCAATGACGAAAGGCGCGCTGATTATCGATTGTTCCACCATCGACGTCGAAAGCGCAAAGCAGGCTCATGCGCTGGCGGCGAAGCATGGCATCGCCTCGATCGATGCGCCGGTGTCCGGCGGCACCGGCGGCGCCAAGGGTGCGACGCTGACCTTCATGGCCGGCGGCGACGACAAGGCGTTCGCCGCGGCCAAGCCGGTGCTGGAAAGGATGGGCAAGAAGATCGTGCATTGCGGCGGCGACGGCGCAGGCCAGGCGGCGAAGATCTGCAACAACATGATTCTCGGTGTATCCATGATCGTGGTCAGCGAGGCTTTTGCGCTCGCCGAAAAACTGGGGCTTTCGCATCAGGCGCTGTTCGACGTCGCCTCGACCTCGTCGGGACAATGCTGGTCGCTGACATCTTATTGTCCGGTGCCGGGCCCGGTGCCGACGTCGCCGGCGAACAACGAATACAGACCGGGTTTTGCGTCGGCCCTGATGGTGAAAGACCTCACGCTCGCGCAGGATGCGGCCAAGGCCACTGGGGCGGCAACGCCGCTTGGCAAGCATGCGCAGGAAATCTACAAGGCGTTCGACGCCGCAGGGAATGGCGGGGTGGATTTCTCCGGAATCATCCGGCATGTCCGCAGCCTCGCCGGGAAATGATCGATACCGTCATTGCGAGCGAAGCGAAGCAATCCATCCCACCTGAAAGAACGAATGGATTGCTTCGTCGCTTCGCTCCTCGCAATGACGACAATGTAACCGGCTTGTCCTATAGGCCAAAGATATGACGACATTCCAGGACGCACGCTCCTTCCTGCTCAAGCATCGCACCGATTACGATGCGGCGGTCAAGGGATTCCGCTGGCCGGATCCGGTGCCGTTCAACTGGGCGCTGGACTGGTTCGACGCCGAACTGGCGCGCAACCCGGAAAGCAAACACCGCCCGGCATTGTGGATTGTCGATGCCGGCAACAACCGGGAAACAAAACTGTCGTTCGAGGCGCTATCGCGCCGCTCCAATCAGGTGGCAAACTTCCTGCGCGCACAAGGCCTCAAGCGCGGCGATCATCTTCTGCTGCTGCTCGGCAATGTCATTCCGCTGTGGGAGACCATGCTCGCGGCAATGAAGCTTGGGGTGGTGATTATCCCCGCGACCACGCTGTTGACGCCGGACGAGCTGCGCGACCGGCTCGATCGCGGTCGCGCCAAGGTCGTGGTGGCGTCGCAGGACCAGGTCGCGAAATTCGCCGGCCTCGGCGGGGACAATCTCGTTCGTATTGTGGTCGGCGCGTCGTCGAAGCACGACGGCTGGCTGCCGTATGAACAGGCCGCGGATTTTCCCGAGACGTTCAAGCCGGATGGGCCGACCGGCGCCAACGATCCGATGCTGCTGTATTTCACGTCCGGCACGACCGCGAAACCAAAACTGGTGCGGCACAGCCAGCGCAGCTATCCCGTCGGCGGACTGTCGACGATGTACTGGCTCGGGCTGCAGCCGGGCGATATCCATCTCAACATTTCCTCGCCCGGCTGGGCCAAGCATGCCTGGAGCTGCTTTTTCGCACCCTGGAACGCCGGCGCCACCGTGTTCGTGGTCAATCAGCCGCGCTTCGACGCCAAGGAATTTCTCGCAACCATCGGGCGGTGCGGCGTCACCACGCTGTGTGCGCCGCCGACGGTGTGGCGGCTGTTCATTCAGGAGAAGCTCGCGACCTTCAAGGTATCGCTGCGCGAGGTCTGCGGCGCCGGCGAGCCGCTCAATCCCGAGGTAATCGACCAGGTGCGCGCGGCGTGGGGGCTGACGATCCGCGACGGCTACGGCCAGACCGAAACCACGGCGTTGGCGGGGAATTCGCCGGGGCAAAAAGTGAAGGTGGGATCGATGGGCCGTCCGTTGCCCGGATACCGCGTGCAAATCACCGATATTGACGGGCAGATTACGAAAGAGGGCGAGGTCACCCTGGTGCTCGGTACAGAGCGACCCGCGGGCCTAATGCAGGGCTATCAGGGCGACGACGGCAGACTGAGCGGCGCGGACGGCGATCTCTATCGCAGCGGCGACGTGGTGTTTGCCGACGAGAAGGGTTACCTGACCTTCGTCGGCCGCTCCGACGACGTCTTTAAATCATCGGACTACCGGATCAGCCCGTTCGAACTTGAGAGCATCTTGCTCGAGCATGAATCGGTCGCGGAGGCGGCGGTCGTCCCCAGTCCCGATCCAATTCGCCTCGCCGTCCCCAAGGCCTATGTGCTGCTGGTGGCGGGCGCGGCGCGCTCGGGCGAGACCGCGCTGTCGATCTTTCGGCATTTGCATACGCGGCTGGCGCCCTTCAAGCGGATCCGGCGGATCGAGCTCGTGACCGAACTGCCGAAGACGATTTCCGGAAAAATCCGCCGTGTCCAGTTGCGCCGGCTGGAGCACGACAACGATCGCGGCGACCTATTGCGCGGCCACGAATTCCGCGAAGAGGATTTCCCGGAGTTGCTGAAGGTGCGCTCGGCCGGATCGGTGGAGAATTGACGAATGAATGAAGTCTGGAAGAAGCCTCCGATCTCGCTTTCGGCCTATCAGAAAATGGTCGGCCACGAAGTCGGCGTGTCGTCATGGCATCTCGTCGACCAAAGCCGGATCAACGTGTTTGCCGACGTGATCGAAGATCACCAATTCATCCATATCGACCCCGAGCGCGCCAAGCGCGAAACACCGTTCGGCACCACCGTGGCGCACGGCTTCCTGACGATGTCGCTGATGAGCATCATGTCCTACGAGGTGATGCCGGTCATCGAGGGCACCACCATGGGCGTCAATTACGGCTTCGACAAACTGCGTTTCATCTCGCCGGTGCGCGCAGGCTCGCGCGTCCGCGGTCGCTTCACGCTGGCGGAAGCGACGTTGCGCAAGCCGACAGAACTGCTGTCGCGCACCAATGTGAGCGTCGAAATCGAGGGCGAGGCGAAGCCGGCTATCGTGGCCGACTGGATCGGCCTGATCTATTTTGCTTAAACGTCACTTGTCATTGCCGGGCTTGACCCGGCAATCCATCACTGATCAAAAAGCCACCTTCGTCGATTTGATGGATGGCCGGATCAAGTCCGGGCATGACGAGAGAAGAAGAATCCAGGAACGACATCATGACAATCAGGTTTGACGGACGCGTCGCCATCGTCACCGGCGCGGGCAATGGTCTTGGACGCGCGCACGCGCTGGGGCTGGCGAGCCGCGGGGCGAGGGTCGTCGTCAATGATTTCGGCGGCGCCCGCGACGGCACCGGCGGATCGCTGACGTCTGCGGAAACCGTGGTCGAGGAAATCCGAAAAGCGGGCGGCGTGGCGATGGCCGATGGCGCCGATGTCTCCAATTTCGAGCAGGTCAAGACGATGGTGGATCGCGCCACCAGCGAATGGGGCAGCGTCGATCTGCTCTGCGCCAATGCCGGCATCCTGCGCGACAAATCCTTCGCCAAGATGGAAATTGCCGATTTTGCCAAGGTGATGGATGTCCATCTCACCGGCACGTTCTATTGCTGCAAGGCGGTGTGGGATGGCATGCGCGAGCGCAATTACGGCCGTATCGTCGTGACCACGTCATCGTCCGGCCTGTTCGGTAATTTCGGCCAGGCCAATTACGGCGCGGCGAAAACCGGCATGGTCGGCCTGATGAACGTGCTGGCTGAGGAAGGCCGCAAGAACAACATCCGCGTCAACACGATCTCCCCGACGGCGGCGACGCGGATGACCGAAGAATTGCTGCCGCCGCAGGCGCTGGCGCTGATGAAGCCGGAAGCGATCACGCCGGCGGTGCTTTATCTCCTGGGCGAGGAGGCGCCGACGCGCACCATCATGGGCGCGGGCGCCGGGTCCTTCGCGGTGATCAAGATCATCGAAACCGAAGGCATCAACTTAGCCGAATCCGACTGGACCCCCGATGCGGTCGCCGCGCATTTCGCTGAAATCAGCGATATGTCGAAAGCCAAGGCGCTCGAGGGCGCGTTCCAGCAGACCGAGAAATATGTCGGCCAGGCCGCGGCGAGAGCGGGCGTGAAGTTGTAGTGTCTCATGGCACGGTGTTGAGCGCTCTGCGTTATGGCCGGGCAAAAGCGCGAAGCGCGTCTTCGCGCCAGATGTCCCGGCCATGACGTCTTTGGCGCGGCGAGGAAGTTTAGACGTAGATGCCCGGGACAAGCCCGGGCATGACGTTCAATTTGTGGAGAGGCCGATCCGGCCTACACACGCGCCATGGCCCTATCTCCTAGCAACCCAGTCGCGGTCATCGGCGCCGGCCCCGCCGGACTGATGGCGGCTGAGGTGCTGGCGCGAGGCGGCGCGCATGTCACGGTCTACGATGCGATGCCATCAGTGGGCCGCAAGTTGCTCATGGCCGGACGTGGCGGGCTCAATCTGACGCACAGCGACGCACTGCCTTCTTTCCTCACGCGTTACGGCAAAGCGATGCCGCAGCTCACGGCCGCAATTTCGGCGTTTCCGCCGGATGCCTTGCGCGAATGGAGCGAAGCACTGGGGCAGCCGACTTTCGTCGGCTCCAGCGGCCGGGTTTTCCCGAGGGCGTTCAAGGCCTCACCGCTGCTGCGCGCATGGTTGCGGCGGCTGGACTCGATCGGCGTGCAATTCAAGCTGCGCCATCGCTGGACCGGCTGGCATGACGACGGGCATCTGTCGTTTCAGACCCCTGACGGGAAGCGCGTTGTCGAGGCACATGCGACCGTGCTGGCGCTTGGCGGCGCAAGCTGGCCACGGCTCGGGTCCGACGGGGCATGGGTGGAAACACTCACAGCCAAGGGGGTGACGATATCGGCGCTCAGGCCCGCCAATTGCGGATTCACCGTCGCCTGGTCCGACATTTTCCGCAATCGTTTTGAAGGCCATCCGCTCAAGGGTATTGCGCTGTCGTTCGGTTCGCAGACCCTGCGCGGAGAAGCCATGATTACGCGCAGCGGCGTTGAGGGCGGCGCGATCTATACGCTCTCGGCTGAGTTGCGCGAAGCCATCGCCGGTGCGGGGCAGGCGACGCTCCACATCGCGTTGCGGCCCGATCTTGAAATGCAGGACTTGATGGCGCAGCTATCCAGGCCGCGGGGCAGGCAATCGCTATCCAATTTTCTTCGCAAGGCTGTTCATCTGTCGCCGGCTGCGATCGGCTTGTTGCAGGAGACGGCGATTGCGTCCGGCGTGTCGCTGTCGTCGCTGTCGACCACAAGTCTCGCCGGATTGATCAATGCCGTGCCGGTCAAGCTCGATGGCCTGGCGCCGATTGCGCGCGCGATCTCGACCGCGGGCGGGATTTCTTTCGACGAGCTCGATGCCGACTTCATGATCCGCCGCATGCCCGGCCTGTTCGCCGCCGGCGAAATGCTCGACTGGGAGGCGCCGACCGGCGGCTATCTGCTGCAGGGCTCGTTCGCCACCGGAACGGTGGCGGGAAGAGGGGCGCTGAAGTGGTTGGAGAGGCGAATGGGGAATAGTAAGCCGTAGGATGGGTTGAGTGCAGCGAAACCCATCATGACGCCGGGAAGCTGATGGGTTTCACTTCGTTCAACCCATCCTACACACCGACATCAGCGCAACTTTCCCCGCGCCGCGACCGGCAGCGTGCCGATGATCTCGTCGCCGCGGACCATCACCACTTCGTCCATCATGTTGACGACCACGCAGACATGGTTCGGCACGATCCGCACGACGTCGCCGACATTGGGCCGGGTGTTGCTGCGGGTCAGGTCAAGAAAGCCGTGCTCCTCGGCAAAGCGGGCGATCCTGGCCTCGGGATGCTCCAGGATCAGCCCGTGGCCGTCGAGGCCGCCGCCGGTATCGGAGGTCAGGGTTTTGGAGCCGGCATCGAGAATTCCGCGATCGGGGCCGGCGCGGCTGACCACGGTCGAATAAATGTTCAGCGCGCAATCGTCCCAGGTCGCGACCCCGGCCTTGACCTGCATCCGGTCATTGTAGATGTAGGTGCCCGGCCGATGCTCGGTGGCGCCCTTGAGTTTGCCGACATTTTTCAGATTTGGCGTGCCGCCGGTGGAGACCATCGCCGCATCAAGTCCGTGGGCGCGGACGCCAGCCAGCGCCTCGTCATAAAAACGTTGCGCCTCAGCCCAGCCGGTCTCGGTCGGGTACAGCATGAAGCCGGCGAATACCAATCCCTTCGAAGCCGCGATCTCGCGTGCGAGCGCAATCGCTTCGGCCGGGGTTTCGACCCCGGCGCGCTTGCGCCCGGTATCGCACTCGACCACGACCGAGAGCGGGCGACCCGAAGCCGCTGCCGCCTGCGGCAGCCCCGCGATCACAACCGAA
>Ga0209648_10002926_pt1 | contig 14230 bp, 11 predicted proteins | sample GraSoi2013_115cm_FD_185830 | JGI IMG/M metagenome (GOLD analysis project Ga0209648, IMG submission 185830) | Grasslands soil microbial communities from the Angelo Coastal Reserve, California, USA - Sample 9_17_2013_115cm (SPAdes) (version 2) | ecosystem: Environmental > Terrestrial > Soil >...
CGGGTTTTTAGACCCGTTCTTCCCCGCCTCTTGATTGTCCCGGGCGCTGCCGAAGGGAGCCTGCAGTTCTTACAGTCGCCAGCCAGCCCGCGGCAGGAGGGATGATGCGGAGAATGAAGATCAAATTCCCCAGGCCCAAACCCGGCACCCGGATACTCACACGATGTTTCTTCGACCCCACGGGCCAGTTCGCCTATGTGGCGAATCAGAGTTCCAACAACATATACTTGTACACCATTAACGGGACCACGGGGGCGCTGACGCTGGTTGTCGGCTCGCCTTTTACGACTGGAACGACTCCTATCTCGGTGACGGTGCACCCTACTGGCCAGTTCGCATACGTAACGAATTACAATTCCGGGAACGTCTCGGCGTACGTCATTGATGGGATCACCGGGGCACTGACGCCGGTTGCAGGCTCGCCCTTCCCGGCGGGAATGTATGCTTCCTCGGTGACTGTGGACCCCACGGGTCAATTCGCCTATGTGGCGAACGGTTCCGGCACCGTTTCAGTGTACGTCATTGACGGGATCACCGGGGCACTGACGCCGGTTGCTGGATCGCCCTTCCCGGCGGGAGCGGGTTCTAGCTCGGTAGCGGTAGATCCCACGGGACAATTCGCCTATGTCGCGAATCAGGGTTCCAACAACGTCTCGGCGTACGGCATTGACGGGATCACGGGGGCGCTGACGCCGGTACCCGGCTCACCCTTTCCGGCGGGGGTGGGTTCTATTTCAGTGACGGTGGACTCCGCAGGCCAATTCGCCTACGTGGCAAATCGCGGTTCCGGGAACGTTTCGGCGTACAGCATTGACGGGATCACGGGGGCGCTCGTGACAGTTCCCGGCTCCACATTCCCGGCTGGATCCCAGCCTATCAAAGTGACAACTACTGCCGGGCCGCCCCCGCCGCCAGCCTCAGCCGCGAAGAATTAGGACTGCGAGGGTTGCCGTCAACGATCCAAATTTGTAGCCACGTCGAGGGGAATACCCACGCGGGAAAACATGAATGGCGGGTGGAGAACCCTTAACACGCTGAGACGCTTCTGGGTGCCGCATCCCTTTGGGTTTTGGTTCATCAAAGTGTGCGAGGTTTGTCCGTGCGCTCTTGAAGTGACTCCTTCCTTGCCCTACCTCAATATCTGCGGAATATTTCGCGCCGCGTGAATGATACGAATAACCTGCAGCGGTTTTGTCTCCGGATGGTACACAAATCCAATCCAATCATTCCGGTAGGGTTGCACAAGCCGAGAAGCGCAACGGCAGGGAAGTTAGGTCTTCAAAATCGACGAAAGTCTTCCCACGAAATGTGCGCCGATTATCCGTGAAGCAGGCTCAACGGTAGGCGTCCTTGCGGTGAAGCACGCGCAGGACTTCAATGCTGAGTTCTTCTTTGGGCAGAAAGAGGATGCGGTAATCACCTACTCGGAGCCGGAACTCGTGACGCGGCGGTTTTAGCTTTTTTACATCGCCAGAGCCGGTACTGAGATAACTGTCGATAGCGTGCAGTACGCGAAGTGCCGTCTCCCGATCGATCCCGCGGAGGTCCGCGCGGGCTTCAGGTGACCAGAGAATGGTCTTTTTCGGCATGTGAACGGATTAGCGGTGCGAAAGGCCGAACTCGCGGAGAATGTCTTCGTGGGAGATGCCCTGGCCGCGGTCGAGCGAGGCCCGCGCCTGGTCGAGTGCGGCTGCTTCCTCGGCGGAAACGGGTTCTTGTTCCACCGGTGCGCTGGCCAAAGAGCGTGAAACGGGGTCCAGCAGCATGAACTGCAACAAGGGCACTACGGCGGACACCTGGGCCGGATCGAGCTGATCGATCAGTTCATGGGCTTGCTGCTTTTCCTTGCCCAAATCATTTGTCATGCGAATCCTTCCAGCACATGTCGTTCTGGAAATTAACCCTACACAACATTCTACACCACATACAGTCCCAAGGGCTGGTTGGCGGCAGCCCAGCCTTTATCCCCTCACCGCGGGCGGTTGGAGAACCCTTAACGCGCTAAGATGCGCCTGCGTGCCGCAACCCTTTGGGTTTTGGTTTATCGAAGCGTGCGGGGTTTGACTCTGCTAGATGCCGCACGCGGCGATCTTACACGTGGGGTCCGCGCTCCGACACGGCTTCAGCCCCTTTCCGCCACAAATGCTGCACTCCCGCGTATTTCCCGGCGCCAATTTAGTCAGCCTCCCGCTATCCCACAGCATCCAAACCACTTATAAGTAATTATTGACATAAGGTACCAATGTGCTATAATGGTTTCGTTAAGTTGGCACGGTCCCTGTGTGCCCTGCGAACCATGCGCGTCTTTTGCATTCCGGTTTCCGTACCGGGGCGCCCCCGCCACGAGGTCCTTCTAACTCTTACAAACCCTTCGCATCTCTCCCCATTACTTTCTCGCCAACAGCCCGGCTCCCCTAAGTCCTTTAACTGCAACACTTACAAAAAACCGGGGGGCACATTCTTCAAGCCAAAAGCTCTTCTCTCTCCTCGCCCCTCTCCGACACTCCTAGGGGCTTCCGACCCATCTCCCATTCTCCGTACGCTCTTCCAAGTTCCGTATCCTGTAAGTCCTTTCCTTGCCATTCTTACGAAAACACCGGGGGTGTGGGGGTATTCTTCCCAATTTGGAACCCGCTCCGCTATCAGCCGGGACTGCAGCCGCCACTTCCGCTCTGTGAACTCTATGTTCTCTGTGAGCTCTGCGTTAAATCCTTCTTCTTCTTTCAACCTTCAACTTTCGACTTTCAACCTCCACCTCCTTCCACGCTTGAATTCCCTAAGAAAATGTAATCTATTGATGGCTGTTCCCGAGGCTCTAATTGACCCTCGGGCGAGCCACGGATCTCCCCAGAGTAAGCATGGCCAACGACGACAGCAGCGGAGCAAATCACCCGGACACGCCGCAGACCGGCTTCCTGTCCCGCTACGTCTTCAGCACGAACCACAAGGCCATCGGCCTCAATTATCTTTGGCTGGCGCTGTTCAGCGTTTTCCTTGGCATGGCCATGTCGCTGCTCATGCGCGTTCATCTGGTGTGGCCGGGTGTGCATCTCCCGTTGCTCTCCAGCTTCGGCAACTCCCCGGATCGTTACGCGGCCCTTGCCACGCTCCATGGTTCGCTGATGGTTTTTCTGGTGCTTACCGCGGCGCCGCAGGCCGGCTTTGGAAACTACTTCCTTCCGCTACAAATTGGCGCGCGGGAAATGGCTTTCCCGACGCTGAACGTCCTCGCGTTCTGGGCGACGGTGGCCTCGTTCCTGGGCATGACCGGCGCGTTCTTAATCTCGCCCCAATTGGGAATCACGCTCTGGATCGTCAGCGTCGCCATCTTCTGTGCCGCATCGCTGCTCAACGCGCTCAATTTCAGCGTCACCACCATCGATCTGCGCGCCCACGGAATGACTCTGCCCCGGCTCCCCTTGACCGTCTGGGCCTGGTTCATCAATGCCATTCTGAGCATGCTGATTTTCAGCATTCTGTTGGCGGCTTGCGTTTGCCTGCTCTCCGATCGCCTCTTGAGCACGCACTTTTTTCCGATGCTGAATTTCTTCAGCACTCAGCGGGCTGGCGTCATCGCGAACGCTGTTCCCACTCTTTGGCAGCGCCTCTTCTGGTTTTTCGCGCAAGCCGAAGTCTACGTTGCCATGCTCCCGTGTTTTGGACTCGTCACGCATCTGGTCGCCACGTTTTCCCGCAAGCCGGTTTGGAAGGAACGCCTCGTGGTTCTGGCGCTGTGCGGCGTGGGCCTATTCGGTTTTTGCGTCTGGGGCCAGCACATGTTCTCCAGCGGCATGAACCCGTTTTCGCCGCTGGTCTTCTCGCTTTTGGCCTCCTCGCTCGGTCTGCCCGCCACGATTCTCCTGATCAGTTGGCTCGGCACACTATGGAATGCGCGCGTCCAGCTCAACACCGCCATGCTTTTCGCGCTCGGTTTCATTTCACTTTTTCTTTCCGGCGGACTCTCCGGAATTTTCCTGGCCCGCCACGATCTCGCCGCTGCCGCCGTCAGCGACGATTTCATCGCCGGCCATTTCCATCTCGTCATGGGCGTCGCGGCCACGTTCGCCATTCTCGGCGCCCTGTTCTTCTGGTTCCCCAAAATGTTTGGTCGCCGCCTGAACGAGCCGCTCGGCAAACTCCATTTCTGGATTACCTTTGCCGGCGTCTACTGCGTCTTCATGCCTATGCACTGGCTCGGCCTGATGGCGCATTCGCGCGTTTCACCGGGAAGCCCGTTGGCCTCCGTCGCCGCGGCTGGCTCCGCAATTCGCACGTTCATCACCGTCGCCATCCTCCTTACCGTTTTCGCGCAAGGGCTCTTCCTCATCAATTTTCTTTGGAGCCTCTTCCGCGGCGAAAAGACCGAAGAGTGCAACTTCTGGCGCGCCACCACACTCGAATGGAGTGTCCCCTCGCCGCCCCCGGCCGATGATTTTGGCCCCAGTGACCCGGTGGTGTATCGTGGGGCTTACGAATTCAGCGTGCCGGATGTGGCCGAAGATTTCGTGCCGCAGCATCTCGCGCCGGAGCAAGTGGTCAGGGCTCGCCAATCCGGAGAATAGAGAAACTCACCATGCCGGGCGCAACCGCAGTTCCGGACATCGAAGTCATCATTGAAGACGGCGGCGGCGGCCCCACCCCGCCCCCCGGCGGAGGCGATGACGGAGACGACGGCAAGCGCCGCAGGCCGGGGGGGCGCCCTTCGCCGAATCGCTATTACACCGGCATCGCTCTTGGAATTGTTTCCATTCTGATGTTCTTCATGGCCCTCGCCAGTGCTTTCCTGGTGCGTAGAGGCGCGAGCGGCGACTGGATCCCGGTGCATCTCCCCGCCGTGCTATGGATCAACACGCTCGCGCTCATCGCCAGCAGCTTCACGCTGGAGCGTGCGCGGCGCTCCCTCTCACGGCTTGATGTCTCCGGCTTCCGCAAACTGTGGGCCGTAACGACAGGCCTCGGCGCTCTTTTTTTGATCGGCCAACTTGTAGCGTGGCGGCAACTCGTTGCTCAGGGAGTTTTCATGGCCAGCAATCCGGCCAGCAGTTTCTTCTACATATTCACCGCTGCGCACGGCGTGCATCTTCTCGGCGGAGTTGGCGCGCTGGTCTACGTTTTGGTGCGCAAATTCGACAACAATAGGAGCATTGCGCTGCCCACGGCCGCGGAAGTTGCTTCTTACTACTGGCATTTTATGGATGGACTTTGGGTTTTTCTGCTGGCGCTTCTCTATCTGGGCAAGTGAAATTTTAATTTCTCAAACAATCAACACTTCATAAATTCGGCGATCGTTTCCACAACGTGCGCAATTTGTTCTTTGCGCAATTCGGGATACATCGGCAGCGAAAGTACCTCTTGCGCGGCGCGCTCCGCATGCGGGAAATCTCCCGGTTTGTGGCCGAGCGCCGAGTACAGCGGCTGAAGATGCAATGGATAGGGATAGTAGACCGCGCTTCCGATTTTTCTTTCGCTGAGAAATTTCTGGAGGGCGTCGCGCTGTTCGATTCGAATGGTGTACTGGTGGTAGACGTGTTCGAATCCTTCGGGCGCGAGCGGCGGCATGACGCCGGGGATCTGAGAGAAGAGCCGGTTGTATTCGGTGGCGTGCGATTGTCTGGCACGCTGCCAATTCGAAAGATGGCGCAACTTTACGCGCAGGATCGCCGCCTGGATTTCGTCGAGGCGGCTGTTCCAGCCGGGTTCGCTGCTCAGATATTTTTCTGACTGGCCGTGATTGCGCAGCGTTCGAATGCGCGCCGCGAGTTCGGCAGAATTCGTCACCACCATTCCCGCGTCGCCGTATGCGCCCAGATTTTTCGTGGGATAAAAACTGAGGCACGCGGCGTCGCCGAGCGAACCGGTCCGCCGGCTTTTGTAGGACGCGCCGATGGCCTGAGCGTTGTCCTCGATTACCGGAAGTTTGCATGACTTCGCGAAAGCCAGGATCGGGTCCATGTCCGCCGCGAGGCCGTAGAGATGGACGACCACGATGGCGCGGGTGCGCGGCGTGACGCGGCGTTCGAATTCGGAAGGATCAATATTGTAGGTGTCTGGCCGGATGTCCGCGAAAACGGGTTTCGCGCCGAGAGCGCTGACGGCGCTTCCCGTGGCTACAAATGTAAACGGCGGCAGGAGCACTTCGTCTCCGGGCTGAACTCCGCACGCGCGCAACGCCAAAATCAGCGCGTCCGTTCCGGAAGCGAGGCCGACGCCGTGGGCGACGCCGCAGAGCCGGGCGATTTCTTCCTCCAGCGCGGTTCCTTCGCGGCCCAGCACAAATTGCTGCGATGCCATCACGCGCTCGACGGCCGTTCGAATCTCGGCGCCGATCGCGGCGAACTGCGCGGAGAGATCAAGCTGCGGCACGGGCTCGGGAAGGGAGGGAATTTGAGGCTGCGAGGTCATGGATTTGTGGCGAGTTCAGTATACGTCAATTGGGTTTTGGTTTCGGGCGGAGGCGGATGGCAGGCTGGTTTGAGGGGGCAGCGATGGTGCGCCCCTGCAACGAAAAAAGCAAAAGCACGGGTCTGAAGACCCGCCACTACAAACGCGGCGGTGCCCGTATAATGAGGCGGCTTCAAAACATGTTTGCAAAACGCACCAATTGGAATATGGCGCCGAACCGGCTGAGCGAGGCGCTGGCAGCGCACCGCGCGGCGGGGAAGCCATTGCTCGATTTGACCGTTTCGAACCCCACCGAGTGCGGTTTCGAATACGATCGTTCCGCAATCCTGAGGGCGTTGCGCAACCCGGCTGCGCTTTCTTACGAGCCCAATCCGAGGGGGCTGGAATCCGCTCGCCGCGCGGTCGTTGCGTATTATGCCGATCGCAAAGAGGACGTTTCGGCCGAGGATATTTTCCTCACGACCAGCACGAGCGAAGCGTATTCCTACGTCTTTCGAACGCTCTGTGACCCGGGCGATGAATTACTGATACCTTCGCCAAGTTATCCGCTGTTCGATTTTCTGGCGGAGATTCAGGACGTCAGCCTGGTGCGTTATCCGCTGCTTTACGACCACGGATGGCAGATCGATTTTCACGCGCTGGAGCAGGCCATCACGCCGCGCACACGCGGGGTGATTGTCGTTCACCCCAATAATCCGACGGGGCACTTCGCAAAGAGCGCGGAAATCGCGAAACTGAATTCCATTTGTTCCGCAAGAGAGATGGCTATCATCGCCGATGAAGTGTTCCTGGATTTCGCATTGGACGGGAGCCGCGCCGCGAGCTTCGCTGCGAATCGCGGCGCGCCGACATTTACTCTGAGCGGTCTCTCGAAGATTTCCGGGTTGCCGCAGATGAAGGCCGCATGGTTGGTCGTCAGCGGGCCGCGGCAATGGAAAAGCGAAGCGCTCGGGCGCCTCGACGTAATTGCCGATACGTACCTCTCCGTGAACGCGCCGGTGCAATTGGCGATCCCGCAATTTCTCGAGCAGCGCCACGCTTTTCAAGAACAGGTGATCGCGCGCGTCTGGCGGAACCTGGCGGAACTCGACCGCCAGTTGGCGGCGCAACGGGCCAGTTCCCGGCTGACCGTGGAAGGCGGCTGGTGCGCCGTGCTGCGGGTCCCGGCGACCCGTTCCGACGAGGACCTGACGATCGAGCTACTGACTACACGCGGCGTCTCTGTTCATCCAGGTCACTTCTACGAATTCACGGCGGATGGTTATCTCGTCGTAAGCCTCCTTACGCCCGAGCGAATCTTCGCTGAAGGAACCAGCCGATTACTCTCCTTCTTCTAACCCTGGGCGGAGAACCGCGTGCCGCCCGGGGCCGCAACTTCAAGAACCAGGGAAGCGGCGGCTTTGAGTAGTGGGACTAGGTGGCAGCTGTGATGTGCTCCAAGTCCACAAAGACCTAGGCGTGCTCAGCGTCTTCCAATTTCCATAGAGCCTACGGTCCATGGTATGAAAGTGTCAGGGGCGAATTCAGAGCCAAGCCGCTAGGCTGCGTAAGGTATAGATAAATTTATAGTTAGTCGAGCCATAGTTTATACCATCGCTTTGAATCTTTGGAATTTAGATTGCACCTCCAGCAACAACGAGTTCTTTATTTGTGTGTAACGATTGACGTTTCTTGGATTTTCGAAAATTTAGGAGGCTTTAGAGATGTATTACTCTCGTTTTCTGAAGTTTTTCGCGCTACTAATATTGGTTGGTTTTTCCTTCAACCAGGCATGGGCGCAGAGCGTGGTATCCGGCGAAATCGACGGAACGGTTACGGACGCCACGGGTGCCGTCGTACCGAATGCGACGGTGAATCTAAGCAGCTCAGAAACAGGATTCAGCGAATCGACAACCACCAGCGCGAACGGCGCCTTTCGGTTCGCGTTGGTCAGGCCAGGAAGCTACACCTTGACCATAACGGTCAGCGGTTTTTCGACGGTGAAGCGCACCGTCACCGCCTCGCTCGGTCAGGCAACGATGATCCCCATCAAGCTCGAGGTGGGCGCGAAGTCGGAGAGCATTGAAATCACGGCGGAGTCGCCACTGCTTCACACAGAGAACGCGAACCTCGCGTCGACGGTCGATTCGAAGGCGATTGAGCTCCTTCCAAGTCCCGGCCAGGACATTACGAACTATGCGATGACGACACCGGGCGTGACTTTGAGCACCGGCGGAGGCTACGGCAACTTCACGGCGAACGGCTTGCCGGGCACGGCAAACCTGTACACCGTCAATGGCACCGATTATAACGATCCGTACCTGAACTTGAACAATTCCGGCGCGAGCAACCTCTTGCTGGGCGCGAACGAGTTGCAGGAAATTGCGGTCGTTACCAACGGCTACACCGGTGAATACGGCCGGCAAGCGGGCGCGAACGTAAACTACACGACCAAGTCCGGCAGCAACAAGTACCACGGGAACGCGACTTGGTTCTACAATGGTACGAACCTCAACGCGAACGACTGGTTCGCAAACAGCCAAGGAACAGAGCGAGGGCATGCGGTCAGCAATCAGTGGGCAGGTTCCTTTGGCGGCCCGATCAAGAAAGATAAGCTGTTCTTTTTTTACGATAACGAGGGGCTGCGCTACGTATTGCCCGGTGGTGGATTGACTTGGGTTCCCACTGCAGCTTTTAGACAAGCGACTCTCGCGAATCTAGCCTTGAACAATGCCAGTGCGGTACCGTTCTATACCAATATTTTCAACCTGTACAAAGGTGCACCGGGTTCCGGCTCCGCAACACCAGATCCGGGGAACTGCGGAAACTTGAGCGGCAACACAATCAATGGCGTTACATTCGACAATGGCCCTGGGACCCCCGGCGTCGTCTGCGCGAATAAATACTTCAGCACTGTAAACAATCTGAACACGGAACGGTTACAGAGCATCACCGTGGACTTGAACGCCACTCAGAAGGACACGCTGAAGTTCCGTTACAAGCAGGACCGAGGCGTACAGGCGACCGGCACGGATCCTATCAATGCGGCGTTTAACGCGAACAGCATTCAGCCCGAAGACGATGGCCAGATGATCTGGACGCACGTCATCAATTCTCACACGACAAACCAGTTTATTGCCTCGGGACTCTACTACAGCGCTTTGTTCGGGCCACCGAACCTCCCCGCGGCGCTGGCAGTTTTCCCAACGACGATCGCGTTTAATGATGGATCATTCGCTAACATGGGCGGCGGCGATAACGCTTATCCCCAGGGGCGCAATGTCGCTCAGTATCAGTTCGTGGACGACTTCTCCTGGACCAGGGGCAATCACGGAATTAAGTTTGGCACGAATTTCCGCCGCAACAACATCAGCAGCTTCGCAGCGGGCCCGAACACAAGCGGCCTGGTTACGATCAACGATCTGAATGACTTTTACAATGGCGTGATTTCCGCTGCTGGCACCTCCACCATCGGGAAGAACTTTGCCAACGCCCTAGAACAACCCATTTCTTACTACAGCCTGGGGCTCTACATTCAGGATGAATGGCGTGCCACCAGCAAGTTGAAGCTGACACTGGCGGTGCGTGCCGACCGCAACTCCGCGGAACTCTGCGGCCACACTTGCTTTTCACGCCTGGGTAACCCTTTCGGGTCGATTCCCCACGATGCAACGATTCCGTACAACCGGGCGATCGTCACGGGTCTAAACCAAGCCTTCCCGAATCTCGAGAAGGTGGTCTTCGCTCCCCGTGGTGGTTTCGCCTATAGCGTTAACAACGGCTTGGTGATTCGTGGCGGCTTAGGGCTCTTCTCGGACCTTTATCCGGGATTCCTTGCCGATCGTTTCATTACCAACTCGCCGAACGTGACCTCCTTCACCGTTCAGGGCGTAACGGGGGGGAATGACAACATTCCGATTGCCCCTGGAACTACCCTGGGCGGCGTCCCGGACGGATTTACGCAAGCAAAATCATCCGATACGGCTTTTCGGAACGGTTTTGCGAACGGCGGCACGCTCGGCAGCATTACAGCGGCCTCACCTCTCTTTACAGTTCCGAACTTCAATTCCATCGCCACGAGCGTCAAGAATCCAAAGTACATCGAATGGAACTTGATGGTGGAAAAGGCGATCGGCAGCCGAACCTCGTTGACCCTCAACTATGTGGGTAACCACGGGTACGACGAGTTCATTAACAACGTTGGTTTGAATACGTCCTGTGTCAAGAGCGCAAGCCATGGCTGCCCGGCTTCGCTGCCGACAACGACGGCAGATCTGCGATTCAAGAACGTCGGCGAAATCAGCAACTCTGGTGTTTCCAATTATCACGGTCTAACAGCAACGCTGACTCGCCGTCTCTCCAAGGGCTTGCAGGGAATCTTTAACTACACCTACAGCCACAGCTTGGATACTCTGTCGAACGGTGGTTTGCTGCCTTACAGCACGAACACGGGTGGCGATTCCTTCCGTGTGCAGTTCGATCCTTACAACCTACATTCGCCGAATTACGGAAACTCGGACTACGACTTCCGTCATGCCATTAGCGCGAACTACTTCTACGAACTGCCCCTCAAATCGCAGAATCACTTCCTCAATGCTGCGATTGGCGGCTGGGCGATAAGCCAGACGGTTTACTACCGCAGCGGTGAAGCGTTTAGCATCTATAGGACGGGTAGTTCGTTCGGTTTGAAGAACGGGACCAACGAACGCGTCCTTATCGATTACATCTCGGGACCGACGACCTGCACAGTCCCGAACACGCCATGCTTCGGAGCTACCACTTTCGGGAGTAGACTTGCTCAGGCTGACTTCGGCAATAGGGCACGCAACTTCTACCGCGGGCCCCACTACATCAACTCTGATTTCTCCATCTTCAAGAACTTCCAGATCAGAGAGGGTGGCATGGGCTTCACTTTGCTTGCTGATGCCTACAACGTGTTTAACCATCCGAACTTTGCCAATCCGCAAGACAACCGCTCAGGTTCGCAGTTCGGTACTATCACTGGAACAGTAACGGAACCGAACAGTCCGTACGGCAATTTCCAGGGCGCGGCGGTTTCAGGCCGGGTCCTGCAGTTGGGACTGAAGTTTAAGTTCTAACTTTCAACTGGAATAGTGAGAGTGGAAGGCGGCTTCTTACGAGGCCGCCTTCTTTTTTTTGTTCCTTGCCCATGGAGGTGGGATTATTTCGACGGGTATAAACATAAAATACTTGTTACTATTGCTCTGCGTAATCACCTGAGGCCACCGTTCGCATCCCAGCAGTGGTCCGCACGAGAAGTTATGGAGGAATCCGAATGGCACGCTATGCGGCTCCCGCCCTCGCAGCACTGGCGCTTGCGGTCCTGACCAGCACGCAAAGCACCGCGGCCAACCAGTCCAATACGCCGGTACCAGCGAACGCTCCGGAGGCTGCAGCCGCTGAACCACTAAATGTTTCTGCGGACACAGTATTTCTCGCGAAACTGGTTACAAATTTCGATCCGCGCCAGACCAAGCCGGGCGATCCGGTGGAGGCGGAGGCCAAACAGGACATCAAGCAAGGCAAACAGGTTCTGCTGAAAAAGGGATCGAGCTTGCTCGGCCACGTCAAGGCAGTGCAAGTGCCAACGGCGGAAAAGCCGGAAATGGTCTTCGGAATTGTCTTTGACGGCGTCAAAATGCAGAAGACCGGACAGCAGTTTTCGCTCCATCTGATTGTTCAGGCGCTTGCTCCCGAGGCCAACGTAGAAACCAACAATTCGCTCGCTGACGCAACAGGAACTGGCGTACAGTCGGCCACTCGACATGCAACCGTAAGCGGACATGCCAGCACGGTGACCGGAGACGTCAATCCGCTCACCACCGAGAGTAAGGGCATATGCGACCTGTCCGGACTAAGACTTGGTGATCAAATCACGCAGACAGGGCGCGTTACTGTTCTCGCCTTTTCGCACGGGGACATCCGCCTGAAGAAGGGTACGCAACTGGTGATGAAAGTCGTGGCCCAATAGCGCAGCAAGGCCTTTGGCATAGCTGATTCGATACGCGTACAGTATCAGTGTTGAGTGTGCTGGATCTGCGCGATCTCCTCGCGGACGTGGTCGGCACGGGCCCCCTTCGGTTCTTCGGTCAAGAAGACCTGAAGCTCGGCCATGGCATCTTGTAGGCGGTTCTCGCGTTCAAGCGCGCGCGCGGCAATGTAGTGGACCACCGCGAAGTTCTGGTGCGGCAGAGTGTGCACGTCAGGCTCGGGTTTCGAATTTGAGGTAAGAGTTAAAGCCGGGACATGGCTCGCAGTGCCTAGCGCAGGCGGCCTGGAGGATCGGCTGGGGACGGCATGGGGGCGGATTTCCCGTTGGTCGGGGAATTAGCGGTGACGTTTATGGGGGCTGGCTGGGGGATTCCCGCGCCGGCGTTTAACTCAAGATGGTCTTTGGCGCAGGCGGGGCAGTAGCCTTTTCCGGTATCTTCATCCCGGAGGCTGGCAAGCTCGTAGCAACCGCAGATGCAATCGCAGTAGCCGGTTTCAGAGGCCGTCTTGATGGGAATGAGCGCCATTGCAGAGGAATAGTACGTTTTCTGCTGCGACACTGCAAGAGAGTGGCGAGTGGCGAGGCGCGGCGAAGAGTTGTCAGTGCTAAGTTTTAAGTTGTAAGTAGAAGAGAAGCCGGGCTCTTTCGGCTGCACTCAGTACGAGTTTCGTCCGGCGCGCACGGGGAATGTGCTGGTCATCCTGAGGTGTTTGACATGTGGGGAGCCAAGATTCTCCGGAAGGAACAGAAGAATGGCGGGATAGACCCGTCTCTACAAGTTCTTCAGATGCGCGAGGCGGAAGGGAGAGCCGAGGTGCTCTCGCAGATCCACCCAGTGCTGCTCCGGGATGGTCATGAACACGTCGACGACCGCCGGGTCAAACTGGCTGCCGGAGCAGCGCTTAATCTCTTCGCGGGCATGGGACATCGGCAAGGCTCTGCGGTAGGGCCGGTCGCTGATCATGGCATCGAGCGAATCGGCGATGGTAAAGATGCGCGCGCCGAGAGGAATCTGATCACCGTTCAGTCCCCGGGGGTAACCCGAGCCGTCAAAAAACTCCTGGTGTGCGAGCACGATTTCCGCGGCATCGCGCAGAAAAGGGATGCGAATCAGCATGTTGTAGCCGATTTCGCAGTGCTTGCGCATGATCTGCTTTTCGTCGTCATTCAGAGGACCCGGTTTGCGCAGAATGCCGTCGGGAATGGCCATCTTGCCGATATCGTGGAGGAACGCGGCGCGTGCCAGGATGGGCAGATACGGATCCGGCACGGGCATGGCCCTGGCGATGGATATGCAAAACGCGGTGACCCGCTGGCAATGTCCTTCCGTTTCAGCATCCTTCAAGTCCAGTGCGCTTCCGAGGGCTTCGAGCGTGTCGTCGTAGGACTGCTCCAGTTCCACATGCTTTGCGGTGAGTTGCGCGGTGCGCTCCTCGACGAGCTGCTCCAGGTTGCGCTGGTAGTTGCGGTTTTCGATGATCAGGCGGCGGTGCTGCAGCGCCCGGCCAACGCCCAAAAAGAGCTGGTCCTTTTCGAAGGGCTTGAGGATGTAGTCATAGGCGCCGCGGCGAATGGCTTCCAGCGCGGTGGAAATGTCGTGGATGGCCGTGACCATGATGACTGGCACTTCGGGATCGTATTGCCGCATCCATTCGAGCAGCCTGATCCCATCCATCTCCGGCATGATCATGTCGCTCAAGACAAGGTCGGGCTTTGCCCTCTTGACCTGGTCCTGCGCGAAGCGGCCGTTCTGCACGGCGGTGCAGTGATAGCCTTTTGACTCGAGCATGGTCGAAACGACCTCTCGGATCGCTTCCTCATCGTCCACGACGAGTA
>Ga0209648_10002927_pt1 | contig 14230 bp, 14 predicted proteins | sample GraSoi2013_115cm_FD_185830 | JGI IMG/M metagenome (GOLD analysis project Ga0209648, IMG submission 185830) | Grasslands soil microbial communities from the Angelo Coastal Reserve, California, USA - Sample 9_17_2013_115cm (SPAdes) (version 2) | ecosystem: Environmental > Terrestrial > Soil >...
TGCCTCCAGTCCGTGAAAGTTGTGAGCTGCACGTCGGGACCGGCGTCCTCGTCTTTCTCGTCTTTATCTTTATCTTTGTCGCGATCCGGCTGGATGTCCTTCACCACCCACGTGTAGATGCGGCGGTCTCCGGTCTCCTGAATGTCTGGCTTGCGCGTCGGCGTCTTGAGCTTCACGTCGCGCGCCTTCGGGATGTCAATCTCCAATCGATCTTCGTTGACCACCACACCCTTCGGAAATGAATGTTCGTACCAGAAGTTTCCCGCGGCGAGCGGCGTGAGAACGCGCGTCACAGTGCGGTATTCCAGCGTGTCCCCGGGCTGCAGCCCAGCCACCGAAATATGCCGCTGCCGGTAGTCGCTGTACATGGGGGCTTCCTTCAGCACGTCGGGAGCAAAATCCTGCGCCGTCGAATCCGGCGTCACCACGACTTTCCCATCGGGCTTGCGCACCCGGACGTATTCGACGTCCAACTTCTCGGTCGCCAAGGAGTATCCGAAAACCAGTTGGCCGAATTCTTCCACGCCCGCCTGGCTCTGAATCCGAACCACGGCCTCGGTCTCGGTCACTTCGGTTCCGTCGTTTTCAAAGTGGGCACGATTTAAGATTCGCTCAAAGACCGCAGCCTCTTCGGCGTTAGCGGTATTCGTTTTCTGCTGGGATGAAGAAGAAGCTGGAGCCTGCGCCAGAACATGCGCGCTCATCAACCAGACGAGCGCGCAGACGAGCGAGCAGCCGACTAAGAAGCCAACTATCACGGGTGACACACGATTGGACATATTGCAGTTCTTTTACGCCGTGCCCAGCGTAAAATCAAACGAACCAGGATGAATTTCGCCAAAATCATTCGGCTCATTGCGATCCCGATCTGTTTCTGCGGTCTGCTTGCCGCGCAGGCTCCCCCACTGGCCGTCGTGGACGAAGCTCAGCCTACACTCGACGCGGGCGTGGAATTCCACATTCTCCTGCATGCCACCGGCGGCGTTCCGCCCTACGTCTGGAGCGTGGCCAGTGGCGATCTTCCCGACGGAGTCACGCTCACCCCCGAAGGCCTGCTGGCCGGACGCCCCGCCAAGCCTGGGACTTTCACGTTCACCTTAAAAGTCGAAGATTCCGGCCGTCCCGCGCACACTATTAACAAAGATTTCCGGGTCGTCGTCGCCGCGTCTCTGTTGATCGAATGGCTTCAACCTCCAAAGGTCCACGACAACCGGATCGACGGCGTCGTCCAGGTCTCCAATAGCTCCAACGACAACTTCGATCTGACCGTCGTCATCGTGGCCGTCGCCGACAACGGGCGAGCGACGGCAATCGGCTACGAGCATTTCCCGCTGAAAGCCGGCGCGATCAGCGTAAAAATTCCCTTTGGCAACACGCTACCTCATGGCGCCTACGTGATCCATGCCGATGCCATTGCTGAAATCCCCGCCAGGAAAGCCATCCTTCGGCAGCGACTCCAAACACCTCAACCTTTGCAGATCGTGCAAGGTCCTTAGCGCTATTGCCCCCGCCGCGTAACTGATCTAATTCAGTATTACTGAGGATCGTGCTTGCCCAACCTGAGCTTCGCTACATAGCATTCTTCGTGGACAGGCTTCCCGTTCTCGGTGACCTTAGCGTCCTCGATCGAGATTGGGTTGCCACAGATGTCGCACCTGATTAGCACATGGGATGTTGGCATGGCAGCGTATCGTAACATTAAGAGGCCAATAAAGCCCGCATCGTTTGGGCCGGTGTTGCTGGCGACCATGCTGGTCCGAAGCCTCGGGCTGCTCTCGCTGCCCATGTCGCACGATGACTCCGAACCGCAGTGCCGTTCGCCATCGGTCGCGGTTTTTTGGGAGCAACCCATGAAACTGAAAAAGAACCAGCCCGCCAAATGGGGCCTTCGGTGGGGATTTGGCGCAGGAGGCGAGGCTACAAGCGAGTGTCAGAATCAAGCTTCTCCACGGCTCTGCTCTGGACTGCTTGGATGAGTTGATGGAAATCGCGATCATTCAAAAGGCCGTGTACTCACTCTGTTGAACAAAGAGCGGGAGTCGAAGAAGCGCGTCTTTGGGCTAAACACGGCCATCAACGACTATAAAAACCTCCCGCTCAGCATTCAGAAAATTAAGTTCGACCTTGGATTGGACGAATTCAAACGCGGGATACCAGGGCCAGAGAAAACATAACGTCGGTAATCATGCCTGATGGCACGAACCATGGAGGAGAAGGTCTTTGAAGCAATGACGCAAGTCGAAGAGATTTTTCGTAAAGCGCGGGATTCCGCAGATCATCGGTCATGAGGTCTAGGTAAGTAACAAAGCCTAGTCGGGCCATTGCTGAGGCCCAATTGGGCCATTGCCAAAGGTGGTCGTAGGCAGGCAGAGTTGCGGCGAACATGCTTCACGACGGGCCATAGGTCATTCGAGGTGTTGGCAAAGCTGATTCAAGGCGACAATCTATCTGGCATCGAAGCGATATCGTGTTAGTTTCTTCTGATGATCGGCATCTTCTGACAAAAAACGATTGAGGAATCCATGACGAAGATTTGCGTTCTTCTTGTACTCTGTCTGTTGTTAGGTGCCTTCAGTGTTGCCCAGGAGTTCCCACGGGTAGAGGTATTTGGCGGTTACTCATACATGCATTTCAAGCCTGAGGGCGCAACTGGACTTAACCTCAGTTATGGCTGGAACAGTGCAATGCAGTTTAACGTCAACCGCTTGATTGGGTTCAAAGCAGATGTCAGTGGTCATTACGGCACCCCGGTCGCAGGTGTTGACTTCAATTCCTACAGTTTTCTCGTTGGACCCGTGGCTTCCAACCGTTTTGCAGAGGCCACCGTGTTTGTCCATGCGCTAGCTGGAGCCAACCGGATTAGCACAAGCGCTTCCGGGCTAAGCGTCTCTGACACTTCTTTTGCGATGGCGTTTGGCGGCGGATTCGACATCAACGCGACCCGCCATGTTTCCGTCAGGCCGATCCAGATCGATTACCTTTTTACCAAGCACGGTACGGCCCCAATGAACGTTCAAAACAACGTCCGCGTTTCCTCTGGCGTGGTATTCCAGCTTGGCGGGTCCAAGTGACGGACTCGGCAAGCGAAGACGAACCCGCTCTCCCGAGCAGGCAGCCCATCCCGACGCCGCGCAAAGTAACGGCGCGCCACCCTCCAAGTTTCAGGCGCTGTGCGCAATCAATATCTGTCGTTAGGAGAGCGCAACGATCTGGCAGTTTTCGGGGTTCTGAGCACAAAGGCTGATTGCGATATTAAAGCTGGTCCATGGTGTCTAGTCATGTGGATCACACATGAAAAAGGCTCTGAAGGTCCTCGCTTTGGCGATCGGTTACGTGGTGACTATCTGTTCGTTCTAATCGGACTGGTCTCACAATCATTGGTTGTTACTCCGGCGAGTAGCATTGCGGTATACCTGCGGCGCACTTGGGTAGTGTCTCAGTTGAGACACTGCCCGCTTTTTCTTGCTTTTTGGGCGTGCTTCCGCTAGATTTCATCTTTCCCTGATCTGACGAGCGGGCAGGTCGAAACTTGCCTCTAGGAGTGGTGGGGCATGAAGAAGCGAAGCTATATCGGGCTCGCGTTGGGCGCGCTGGTGGCGGTGGGAGCGGTGTTGAGCCTCCCGAGTTGTGGATTCAACAAAAAGCTGGTGAACATTACCATTCAACCGACTGCGTTTACTTTTGGGGCGCCGGATCCCACCTCAACGGAACAGTACACCGCGATCGGCAGCTATATCCATCCTCCTTCGACGCAAGACGTCACCAGCCGGGCGACCTGGAAGGTTGACGACGGGATTGTGACGATAAATGCGGGCTTGGCGTCTCCGACCGGAACAATATGCGGGGGAGGGACGATCTCCGCCAGTCTTCCAGAGGGCACGGGCGGTTCGTCGAACATCGTGATCGGTTACGCGACGGTGACAGTGAATGATCCCACCAACCCCCTCTGCCCGGGCGGCGGGAAGTTTGCAACGCTGAGTGTGGGGGTCGTCGGAAGCGGATCTGTGACGAGTCTCCCAGCCGGGATCAGCTGTCCTGGTACATGCATTGCGACGTATGCCGTGGGGAGTTCGGTGTTGCTCACGGCAACGCCAGGCAGCGGAGCGACATCCACTACTTGGGTAGGCTGCACAGCATCGGGCAACACCTGCACGGCCACCATTCCCGCTGGCGGCGCTGCTGTGATTGCAACTTTCAAATGAGAGTGCGATGAACCCTGCCGCTATTCATCCGTAAGTAGCTTGCCAAGCGTGGGCTTGTGCCTCTCCGGCTTCGTCTTCTTCGCGCGGACGAGTTGAGACGGTTTGGGACTGCCGACGCGTTCGCGGGCCATTTCGCGGACGACCTTGGCGGCGGAGAAGATTTTTTTCTTGCGCTTGCGCGGCATGGTCCCGATGCTGGCTTCCGGAATCTGCAAGCCTTCGCCGAGAAAACGGGACACGCCCTCTGATCGAAGACCATCCGCATCTTCGCATATTCAACATCGCACATTCAACGCGCAAAAGTGCAATAATCTCAGGTCGGCTTAGAGTTCCCGGAATTCAAAGCCTGGAGCCTAAATTATGGATGAGCGCGATTTTTTTGACGAACGGTCCGATAAGAAGCCGGCAAGCTTAGTTTGCCCACACTGCAATCAATCGGCGGAGTACGAGATCCAGTGGCTGGTGCGCACGAAGAAGAAGAGTTTGCCGCCGCGGGCGGACGATCGCGATCGGGCGAAGTTCGCCAAAGCACAGTCTTATATGCTGCGACGAGACGACATGATGATGTGCAAGAACATGCGCTGCCGAAAGCGGTTTGAGATTACGAGCGTGCAGAGCGTCGCGTTTCTGCAGTAGCGCGCCGGTCGATTGACTCCGCGGTTCGCAATCCGGAAGGGTGCGCGATCGAGCGAGATCAGCGACCCATCGGGCGTTTAAGGCGACCGTTGCAAGTGACGCGGCAGTTTCTCGGCTGGCTTTTCACAATTTATTCGCCCCTCACTTGTTCACTTAGATAGTTCCAAGGTTGATCCTGTACAGCGAATTTTCCGCCAGAATGTAGAAATTGCATGCAGCGAAAATCCTGAAACTCCCAACCAGTTTTCGCAAGCCGCTGAGTCTGCCCGAGATGTTGCCGGACAGAATCTGTTTGGCAGAGCGGTTGCACCTCTCCCCCGGTGAGCCACATGCTCATGACAGGAGGTTTTGTGGATATGGCAACCAACAAAACGAGACGCCTATACGCCCGCGCTTCGTTGGCGCCGCTGCTTGCTTTGGCAATGCTGTTCTGGATCGGTACGCCGGTAAGTGGACAGACTGTGCCGGCCCAGAACCCTCAGGACAATGACACGACCTGGCGGGAACTGGCGGGCATGGACCGGTTCCTGGACAGCCATCCGGAGATCGCGGAACAGCTGCGTAAGGATCCTTCGCTGATCAACAACGAAGAGTGGGTCGAGAACCATCCCACTCTGCAGGAATATCTGCAGAAGCATCCTGAAATCCGAGAGGAGTTCCGCGAGAACCCGACCGCTTTCATGCGGCGGGAGGAACGCTTCGACCGGCGGGAAGAGTGGCGAGAGGGCGACCATGACACGACCTGGCGGCAACTGGCGAGCATGGACCGGTTCCTGGACAGCCATCCGGAAATCGCCGAGCAGCTCCGTAAGGATCCTTCGCTGATCAATAACACAGCGTGGGTCGAGAACCATCCGGCGCTGCAGGAATATCTGCAACAGCATCCCGAAGTCAGCGAGGAGTTCAAGGAGAACCCGAGCGCCTTCATGCGGCGGGAGGAACGCTATGACCGGCGAGAGGACGATCGCGATCGTGAGGCTGGAATCGGCCGAGGCGACGACCGGAACCGTATGGGCGACGGCCGTGAGGAACTGACAAACTTTGGCCATTTCCTCGGCGATCATTCCACGGTTGCGGAGCAGCTCTCCAAGGATCCATCGTTGGCCAACAACAAGGAGTACCTGGCAAACCATCCAGAACTTGGGGAGTACTTGAAAGCGCATCCTGCCATGACGCAACAGTTGGCGGCGAACCCGCAAGCGGTGATGAGCTCGAACTGGGTGATGCAAGCCACCAACACGGCCCCAAAGGGGTCGGTGCCGAAGGGGAAGCCCAACCCTAATCAGTAGCGAATTTAGGGGAGACGCGTAATGGGAGGCCGGCGCCACCCGGCCTCCCCTTCTGTCTGCGGCGCGTCCGCCTGGACATCACGGTGAAGTCGCCGAAAAGGAGGTGCTAATGAAGGCCAATACGTCACTCATCGCTGCGCTGTCGCTGGTTCTGACTTTTTCCCCCATCGCGGAAAGCAAAGACAAGAAAAAGCATGCCCAGAGAGGTATGTTGGAGAGCATGCAATCGGTCCCGTGTGGCGCCAAGCAAAGAGGTCTCACGGGCCTGGGGAGTATCTTCGGATCGGTGGGGGTGGAGCACGTGAACTCGCATGAGCAGTTATGTCCCCAATATTTGTTCCGAACCGACGAAATGGAGTACCACATTCGTCCCGTGGATCTGAAGCATGCATCGCTTCTGCCCGTCGGCCATGAAGGGGAATACAAAATTAAGAAGGACCGTCTGGTTCTGAAGGTGGTCGACGGAGACAAAAAGGCGCGAGACTACCAGGTGATTTCGATGCAACCCGTGAATGCCGAAAGCAAGGTCGAGAGCACCACGTACCGTCCGATTGAAAAGCCGCCAGAATCTCGGCCTCCAAACAGGGAGGGAGATAGAGCGACCAACCAGACAAACGGTCCTCCCCAGCAGCAATAAGCCGCTGCTAGTATCGTGACCGCGTGGTGAGTTATACGGTGGAGTGACGGGCGTCTCGTCCGTCCCGCCGGGCGGGGGGACGCCCGGCTCTCCACTAGGAAGCGTGGATCGACAGGAGTAAAAATCACGCGGTCACAGTGCTAGCTAGTTTCCGTCTCCCGGCTCCATCCACTCGTTTATACTTTCCAGTTTGGCCTGTAGCATTTGGCCTGTGGTCGATGACGCTGCTGATGGGAGCCGATCCGTGAAGATTTTGGTTTGCATGAAGCAGGTGCCGCAGAAAGACGCTGCGCTGAAGCTGAATGATGCGGGAACGTGGATCCGCGAAGATGTTTCCTACGAAGTGAACGAGCCGGACGCGTTTGCGCTCGAAGAGGCGTTGCGGCAGAAGGAAAAGCACACGGGCGAGGTGGTGGTCGTCACCGCGGGCCCGGCACGGGCGTTGCAAGTGTTGCGCGAAGCGCTGGCGAAGGGTGCGGACCGGGCGATCCATCTCGAGGACAACGCCTTTGTCGGGCTGGATGCCTACAACACGGCGCGGGCAATCGCGGCGGCCATCAAGGACGAGAAGTTTGACCTGATCTTCACCGGCTTGCAGTCGGATGATTACGGATACGCGCAGACGGGCGTGATTCTGGCGGAAATTCTTGGGTTGCCGCACGCGACTATTATTATGCAGATTGAAAAAACCGACGGCGGCATCCGAGTGAAGCGGGAATTGGAAGCGGGATTCTTTCAGTTTGTCGATATGCCTTTGCCGGCGGTGCTGACGATCCAGTCGGGGATTAACAAGCTGCGCTATGCGACGCTGATCGGAATCAAGCAGGCCAAGACGAAGCCCATGCGGAAGGTGACGCTGGCGGAAGTGCAGTCGGCGATGGGCGCGAATTTGCAGAAGATCGAGAAGCTCTACGTGCCGCAAAGGTCGAAGAACACGGAGTTCCTGGAAGGGCCTCCGGCGGAAGTGGCGAAGAAACTGGTTGAGAAGCTGAAGAATGAATTACGAGTCATTTGAGACGGGCGGAGAAGGGCGAGACGCGGCAAGCCGCGTCTCTACAGCGAAGTGACTTATGGCTGACACAATTCTTGTAATCGTCGAACAGCGTGAAGGAAAACTAAACCGCGTCTCCTGGGAGACGATTGCCGCGGGGCAGGCGATTGCCGCTCAGACTGGATGGACGCTCGAGGCTGCTGTCGTCGGTTCAGGCGTGGCCGCGATCGCGGGCGAGGTAGCGGCGAAGAAGGTCGGCAAGGTGTACGACGTCGAGTCGGCCCGGCTTGAGCCCTACACTCCAGACGCTTTTGCGCATGCGTTGAAGGCCTTCTTGGAGAAGCATCCCGCGAAGCTGGTGTTGATGCCGCATACGTACCAGGTGCGGGATTTTGTGCCGAAGCTGGCGACGGCCTTGCAAACCACAGCCATCACCGACGCGATCGGGTACAAGTATGAAGGCGGGAGGCTGCTGTTCACGCGGCAAATGTTTCAGGGAAAGTTTGTCGCCGACGTGAGTTTTGCGGGCGAGGGACCTTGCTTTGTGACCTTTCAGAATGGTTCCTTCCGCGCCGATAAAGTCGAAGCTGGTGCGGCGGCGGTTGAGACGGTGAACGTCGATGTTCCGGACGGCGTGGTGCGCAACCAGGCGCAGGAAGTTTTCAAGGAAGCCAAGCAAGCGGTGGATCTGACGCAGGCGGAGATTATTGTTTCGGTGGGGCGCGGGATCAAGGAGCAGAAAAATATCGAGCTGGCGAAGCAGTTGGCGGATGCGCTGGGCGGTGAGCTCGCGGCGTCGCGTCCGATCTGCGACAACGGATGGTTGCGCATGGACCGGCAGATCGGATCGTCGGGACAGACGGTCGCTCCGAAGCTGTATCTGGCGCTCGGAATCTCGGGGGCGATCCAACATATTGTTGGTATGAAGGGTTCCCGGAGCATCGTCGCGATTAACAAAGATTCCGAGGCGCCGATTTTCGAGATTGCGGATTATGCAATCGTCGGAAATTTGTTCGACATCGTGCCGCCGCTCATTGAGGAAATCAAGAAGGCGAAGGGGTAGAAGGCAAGTTTCAAAGTTTCAAGGAAGGACGCGCTCTCCTGTGGGGTGTCACCCCTCAAGCGCACACTCAAACTAATAGTTCACGCGGGCGAGTGCGCCCGCGCCACACATCTTCTCCTGAAACGTTTTCGAAATTACGAGCCTGCCGCAAACCCGCCGACGTGTGCCACCGTCAGCCGCAGATATTTGTAGGGGTTCACCGGAGCGTCGTTGATGCGGACTTCGTAGTGGAGATGCGGCCCGGTGGAGCGTCCGCTTAAGCCGACGTAGCCGATGGTGTCGCCCCGGTGAATGTATTGTCCGGCGGTGACGGCGAAGCTGGAAAGGTGGCCGTAGCGGGTACTAATGCCGTGTCCGTGATCGACCATGACGGCGCGACCGTAGCCGCCGAGGAAATCGGCGAAGGTAACGGCGCCGTCGGCGGGAGCGATCACGGGCGAGCCGACACTGGCGGAGATATCGACACCGGAGTGGAAGGCGCCTTCTCCGTTAAATGGATCGATGCGCTCGCCGAAGGAGCCGGTGATCTGGCCTTCGACCGGCCACAGGTTCGGAGCCGAGTTGGCGCGCACCCAGTCGGCCGTGGTTGAGTTCTTGGTGAGGCCGAGTGAGATGCCGACGCTGGCTGCGCCGGTCAGCGCCGTGTGCTTGAGCGCGTAAAGCTGGTCGAGAGAAGAATTCACTTGCGCTTCTTGAATCTGCTCGGTCGAGGCGGCAACCATCGCCGGATCGGACTTGAGGCCGTAAAGTGCGGAAACCTCGCTGGCCAGTGAGCCGAGAGAAGCCACCTGAATATCACGTTCCTTGGCAACTTGTTCCAGACGCGAATAGCGGTCCTTGAGCTGGTCTTGCTCGGTACGGAGCTGGTTATAGTGGGCGACTTTTTGCAGCATCCGGGTATACGAGCTGGCGATTCCGGTGAGGCAGAGCGTGCCGATCGCCGCCCCGGCCAGAACCACGTAGAGATATTGGACGGGAATGGATATCTTGCGAAGCTGTCCAGCTTCGTCGCGAGCAACGAAGAATATGTAGAAGCGTTTACGCAATAGCCCATCCGGTGTAACGAAATTTGCTTCGGAATCCTGCCGGAGCGGAACTGTCTTGCTCGGGCTCGGAATCCTGATTCCACCAGCCGCGTCAGGGAGCAGGCTGGCATTTCTAAAAACCACGGAACCAGGCACGCCGACATCCAATTTTCGCCGCAACTGACTCAGCTTGCAGCACTTGGTTCGGCGAAGATATATGTGAATGCGAGTTAAACGTTAACAAACCTGATTCCCCATGTCAATCGCATCATGCACTTTTGGAAAGTTACCAAGGCAGGGTAATTGTCGATGCCCATCCGGACGGATTACCTCAGTAAGGGACAGGTGTCCATTACCCGCGGCCCTCGGCGGATGACCCGGTTGCGGGAATCAGGGACGTGAGAGCCGGGGTATAGTGATCGACATGCCACTTAGCGAAAAGAAACTGATTCAGCAGATCCGCCGCTTGGCGCGCGGAGGAGAGGCGGTGGTGACAGGGGTCGGCGATGACTGCGCGGTGCTGCGCGTTCCTGCTGGACACGAGTTGCTGGTGACGACCGACTTCACCATCGAGAAGGTGCATTTCCGGAGGGATTGGCACCGTCCAGATCTGGTGGGGCGGCGCTGCCTGACGCGCGGGCTGAGCGATATCGCCGCGATGGGTGGAGAGCCGCTGGCGGTATTTTTATCGCTGGCGGTCGGGAGCGACGTTCCCCAGAAGTGGGTGGATCGCTTCTTGAAGGGGCTGCTGGACATGGCGGAAGAATTCCAGGTTCCGCTCGCGGGCGGGGACACGGCACAGTCGGCGGGCGGGGGCGGAATTCAAGCGGACATTGTGGTGGTGGGCTCGGTGCCGAGAGGAAAGGCGGTGCTGCGGTCGGGAGCGAAGGCGGGCGATCGGATTTATGTGACCGGGGAGTTGGGCGGGTCAGCGGCGGCGCTGGCGCGGCTGATGGAATCGAAGCCGGTGGGAGCGGAGTATTTCCGGCACTTTCGTCCGCTGGCGCGGGTTGCGGTGGGCCAGTGGCTGAGGCAGCGGGGAATTGCATCGGCCATGATCGACTTGAGCGACGGGCTTTCCACCGACCTCGAACACATCTGCCAGGAAAGCCACGTGGGCGCGGAGATCGAAGCCGAGGCGATTCCGCGGGCGCAGGTTGGGCTGGGGAAAAGGCGGGTTGGGCTCGAGTTGGCCCTGCACGGAGGCGACGATTATGAATTGCTGTTTACATCCGCTGCGGCGATGCCCGCGGAGATCGCGGGAGTTCGCGTGACGCGGATCGGGCGCACTACGCAATCCGCGGGGATGCGGCTGATCGGGGCGAATGGGAAATGGCGTCCGCTCAAGGCCGAGGGATGGGAACACTTCAGGGGGAATTTGTAATTTTGTCATTTCAGTTCTCCTGGCTTAGGGCGCAAAAACCTTAACCACAGGGGGACACAGAGGAACACAGGGAAACACAGGGGAAACCTTTTTCGGTTTCTCCCCTATGTTCCTCTGTGTCGGCTGTGGTTCAAGCTTTTCTTGCTCTGCCCAATCACGCCAGCAGGTGACTTTCGTTACCTGCCGGTGGTGACAGCGGGGGACTAGAGTAGACCCATGCGAAAAGTATCTTTACTCCTGGCGTTCAGTGTCGCGATGTTGATTCCAGTTTTCGGGCAGGGGTCAGCGGCTCGCAAGGTGGATAACGATTTCGTGCAACAGCAGTTTGGCAAGGACTTCACGCTGGTGCCCGAGGTTGGCGCGGTGTTCGGCGATCTGGACGGCGACGGCGTGGAAGACGTAGCGATTGCGGCGCGCTGCAAGAATCCGCTGCCGGATCAGGCGGAGCACAATTACACTGTGATCGATCCTTACTACGATTTCTTTGGCTATGGCGACCCCAAGGTGACGACCACGTTCAGCGAGCCCGATCCGGTGAGGCGGGGTCTGGTGGTGCTGATCATTCATGGCGCGGGGTCGGACGGCTGGCGCTCTGCAACTCCGAAAGCGAAGTACGTGATTGTGAATTTACCGTATCGGACCATCTCCGTCAGAAAGATGAAGCTGAGAAAGAAAACGGTCGAAGCAGTCTATGTTGAAGAGGCGGGCGAATTTAAGGAAAGCTCTGCCCTGGTCTTCGATGGGAAGAAGTTCCGCTACGTGCCGATGGGCGGAGAGATGCAGTAGGCGCGACTGCGTCCCACGATGGAGCGACGGGCGTCCTCGCCCGTCCTTGGCGCCTGGCAGCAGGGCGGGGACGCCCGGCTCTCCATCGGCAAGTTTGCGGGCTGATGTAGTAACCTTCCTTATCTTAATTGCCTCACAATTTGAAATACCGCGTTCTTGTGGAGCCGCTGGCGGTGTGCCGGCTTGCCCCCGACGCCCGTATTCCCGCCTTGGCGCTGGAGGGCGAATTTGTTTGCGTGGTACGCACGCGCGATGAGCTTTCCATTGTCTGCAGGGAAGACGTCTGCACGGAAAATCGTGTTCCGGACGGCGCACCCGTGGAGCGCGGATGGGTGGCACTGAAGCTCGAAGGGCCGTTTCCGTTTTCGATGACCGGCGTGCTGGCATCGTTTGTGCAACCGCTGGCGGAAGCGCAAATTCCTATCTTCGCGATTTCGACGTTTGATACGGACTATGTGTTGGTCATGCGCAAGAACCTAGAGCAGGCGGTGGTCGCTCTGGGTGCCGCGGGACACGAGAAAGTTGGTGAAGAAGCAGGTTGATTGCGCAAATCAGACTGCGGAGGCGGGGTGCATGGATCGCCGTTCGACCCTGCTATTCTGCAGAATACTGCCGTAAATTGGACACTTGGCGGCATGGGGTGATGAAATAGAAATTGGTCAAGTCGATGACAACCAGGTCAGTGGCCTTGCGCCGTAGGCTCAAGGCGGCGGAACGGAACGTTCATGGACTGTGGCAAATCCTGAAGGCCGTGGTGTCGACGGACCATCCTCTGCTGGCGCATCTGATCCCGATCCGGCGCTGCAATCTGGCTTGCACCTACTGTAACGAGTTCGACGATTTTTCGAAACCTGTGCCGACCGAGCAGATGTTGCGGCGGGTGGATCTGCTGGGCGATCTCGGCACTTCCGTGATCACGATCAGTGGCGGCGAACCGATGCTGCATCCGCAACTGGATGACATTATTCACCGCATGCGGCGGCGCAGGATCGTGTCGGGGCTGATCACCAACGGTTATCTGCTGACCGCGGACCGCATCCAGCGACTGAACCGGGCGGGCCTGGAGTGGCTGCAGATTTCGATCGATAACGTGAATCCCGACGAGGTTTCGAAGAAGAGCCTGAAGGTGCTCGACCGCAAGCTGCAACTGCTGGCCGAGCACGCCGATTTTCACGTGAACATTAATTCGGTCGTGGGCAGCGGGGTGAGCCATCCGCAGGACGCGCTGACCATCGGCAAGCGTGCGCTGGAGCTGGGGTTCAGCTCGACCATAGGAATTATTCACGACGGTTCGGGGCAGTTACAGCCCTTGAACGACGAAGAACGGCGCGTCTACCACGAGATGAAGGGGCTGGAGAAACGCAGCTTCACGCGCGTAAATGCGTTTCAGGACAACATCGCGCTGGGGCGCCCGAATCAGTGGCGCTGCCGCGCCGGGGCGCGCTACCTCTATATTTGCGAGGACGGCCTGGTGCATTACTGCTCGCAGCAGCGCGGGTATCCGGCCATTCCGCTCGAGAAATACACGATTGCCGATGTGCGCCGCGAGTTCCATACGGAGAAACCGTGCGCGCCGCATTGCACGGTGTCGTGTGTGCATCAGGTATCGGTGCTGGATGCGTGGCGAGCACCACAATGGCCGGCCCCGGCGTCCGAGCCTGCGAGCGGGCTGGTGCACATCGAGTAGCAGTCAGCGCTCAGCCTTCAGCATTCAGCATTCAGCATTCAGCATGCAGTTGCAAACGTCCCGGAAAAACCTCTCTTACCAGCAAACCGAGAGATTACACATTACACATAGTTCGGAGCGCCAGCTGAATGCTGACGGCTGAGTGCTGACGGCTGAGTGCTGATTGCTGTCCTTAGAACGTTGTGGCCACGGAGAAGCGGAACGTCTTTCGTGGTTCGCGGAGAGTGTAGTTAGAGCCCAGGGTCGCCTTCGTCAGGGCATACGTGTAGTCGCCAGCGCCTTTGTCTCCACCTACACATCCAGAACCCGGTGGACAAGGGAACATGCCGCGGTTGATCTGTATGGGCGGGGACGCGCTGCCGTCAAGGCGCAAGGCGTTGTAGGCGTAGTAAATGCGGAAGGGTGCATTGACGACCGGAAGCATGGTCTGCAATTCGATCCCGGTGGACATGCGCACAACCCAGTTGGTGCCCGGAACCGGGCTGAGATTCGGCGAGAAGGTGCCCGGTGGCAGCCTTGTCCCGCCTTGA
>Ga0209648_10002929_pt1 | contig 14225 bp, 13 predicted proteins | sample GraSoi2013_115cm_FD_185830 | JGI IMG/M metagenome (GOLD analysis project Ga0209648, IMG submission 185830) | Grasslands soil microbial communities from the Angelo Coastal Reserve, California, USA - Sample 9_17_2013_115cm (SPAdes) (version 2) | ecosystem: Environmental > Terrestrial > Soil >...
CTCGTGCTCCTCGTCGCCGGGATGCGGGACGTCTACGCCGTGATGGCGATCGCCATCACGGCGTAGACGTCCCGCATCCCGGCGACGAGGAGCACGAGCAGCGTGAGGCCCCCGCTCGCCGTCGGCACCGCGAACTGCCGCTTGAGATTCGGGAGGGACGCGCGCCGCCAGGCGATCAGCGGCCCGATTCCCGTGAGGGCGAGCAACCCGAGGCCGAGCGGGATGTTCACCAGATTGAAGAACGGTGGCCCGACGGTGACCTTGGTCCCCTGCACCAGCTCGGACAGGATCGGGAACAGCGTCCCCCACAGGACCGAGAAGGCGATCCCGATCAGGAGCAGGTTGTTGAACAGGAAGCTCGCTTCCCGGCTCACCATCGACTCGAGCCGCGCCTCCGCCCCCAGCAACGGCAGTCGGGTCGCGTACAGCGTGAAACTCGCGATTCCGGCTGCGATCAAGAAGAACAGGAAGAAGTACCCGACGTTCGATTGGGTAAACGAATGCACGCTCGAAATCACGCCCGAGCGGGTGATGAAGGTGCCGAAGATCGACAGCAGCCACGAGCCGATGATCAGCGCCAGGTTCCACTTCTTGAGCATGCCGCGTTTCTCCTGCACCATGACGGAGTGCAGGAACGCGGTCATCGTGAGCCACGGGAGTAACGACGCGTTCTCCACCGGATCCCAGGCCCAGTAGCCACCCCAGCCGAGCTCGACGTACGCCCACCACATCCCGAGGCAGATGCCGATCGAGAGGAACAGCCACGAGAGCAGCGTCCACTTGCGGATGGCGACGAGCCAATCGGTGTCGAGCCGTTTCGACAGCAATGCGGCGATCGCGAACGCGAACGGGATGGTGATCGAGATGTAGCCGAGGTACAGCATCGGCGGATGGAACACCATCCCGGGGTTCTGGAGCTGCGGGTTCAAGCCGCTCCCATCGAGCGGCGTGTAGGCCAGCCGGTGAAACGGATTCGCACCCCCGAACAGCATGACCGAGAGGAAGAAGCTCGCGACGAGTGCGACCACGGCCGCCACATAGGGAACGAGGGCGCGTTGGCGTCGGGGCGTGAGCCAGAGCGCGAGCGATCCGAACAGCGACAGCACGGTGGCCCAGAAGAGGAGGCTGCCTTTTTGCCCGGCGTACAGCGCCGACCAGGTATAGAAGATCGGCAGGTTGCGGCTGGTGTAGGCGGCGACGTACTCGACGTTGAAGTCGTGTTGGAACAGGGCCCACTCGAGCGCGAACACGGCCACGAGCAGCGCGCCGAACATCGCGAAGACGGCGTGGCGGGCGCTCTGTGCCAGATCGGGCCGGCCCTTGCGGCCGCCCGCGAAACCCGCTAGCGCTCCCCACACGCCAACCAGCAGGGCGATCCACAGCGCCAGGTTGCCGAGCAGCGTCACTTAGGCCTTGGGGACGGCTTCGTAGCGCGACCCGCACTTCGCGAGCACGTCGGTCGCATAGATCACGCCGTCACGCTTCAGGCGCCCCTCGACCACCACCTCAACGCTGTCGTTGAACGTGTCGGGTGGCAGCCCGTGAAACACGACGGGATACCGCACCCGGCCGTCGGTCACCTGGAAGCGCAGTGTCTGGGTGGCCACATCCTTGGCGACCGTCCCGGGCACGACGCGGGCCCCGACCTTCATCCCCACGTTATAGAAGGAGGGGTCCACGCTGACCTTGTCGGTGAGCTCGGTGGGGGTGAAGAAGTACTGGCCGGTTTGGCGCACGCCCGAGGCCATGAGGTAGCCCACCGATCCGACGATCAGTGCGGCCCCGATCGCGAACTTTGTTCCGGCATTCATGACCCCATTATACCTCACGGCGCTGCGCCTGCTCCAGCGCCCAGCGCACCGCCTCGTCCGGCCGGTCCACGCGGGGAATATCCACCCCCGCCGTGAACGCATCATGCAGGCCGACCACAGGGGTCTCGCTGCGGCGGGCCAATCTCGGCTAGCGTGCCCCAGCCACCGCCGATGGCGATCACCGCCCCTGCCGCGCGCACGATCAGCGCGTTGCGCATCTCGCCCAATCCGGTCGCGATCGCCACGTCGATGTGCGGGTTCGCCGCCGCGGGGTCGCTCCCTGGGAGGATGCCGATGGTCAGCCCGCCCGCTTGCTTTGCGCCCCGGGCGGCGGCTTCCATGACGCCGCCCAGCCCTCCGCATACCAGCACGGCGCCCCGCTCCGCCACGAGCCGCCCGACCGCGACCGCCCAAGCGACTTCTTCCAGGGTGCAGGTCCCGCCTCCCACTACCGCGACGAGCGGCGCCCTCATGGGCGGGGGCGGCGTCGAACGGGCCGTTGGGCGCGCGCGAGCGGGCTCCCTGCCGCCCGGGCGCGCCCAGTTCGCGCGGGTTTGGGACCTACGCGGTCAGCTCGCGGTAGCCGCGCTCGAGGAGCCGCCTGTCCGCGTCCACGACCCAGCGCGGTGACGCCGGTCGTGCCCTCGTCGATCGCGAGGATCGCACTCACGCGCGGCCCCCGGCCCGGAACGGCGGCTGCGTCAGGCCGCGGTCGGTCAGGAAGCCGGTCACGTAGCGCGCCGGGGTCACGTCGAACGCGGGGTTAAGGGCCGCGGCTGCGGCCGGCGCGATCTGTCGCCCCGCCAGAGTCTTCACCTCTTCCGCCGGTCGCTGCTCGATCGGGATGCCCGCGCCATCGGCGAGTGTGCCGTCGATCGTCGAGGAGGGCGCCGCGCAGTAGAACGGCACGCCGTGGTGCCGGGCGAGCACGGCGAGCGAGTACGTGCCGATCTTGTTGGCGAAGTCGCCATTGGCGGCGATGCGGTCCGCCCCGACGATCACCAGATCCACGCCGGCTGCGCGCATCAGCGACCCTGCCACGGCGTCCGCGATCACGGTGCACGGGATCCCGGCGTGCGTCAGCTCCCACGCCGTGAGCCTCGCGCCTTGCAGGACGGGCCGTGTCTCGTCGACGAACACCTGGACGCGGCGCCCCGCCTCGTGCGCGAGATAGATCGGCGCCAGCGCCGTGCCGATGCCGCCGGTGGCGAGCGCCCCGGCGTTGCAATGGGTGAGCACCTTCGTCCCGTCGGGGAAGAGGGGTAATCCCGCCTCGCCGATCCGGCGGCACATCGCCCGGTCCTCCTCCCAGATCGCCGTCGCCTCGGCGTGCAACCGCTCCCACAGGGCCGCACCTTCCCCGGCGGTCTCGCTCGCGACCCGGGCCATGCGGTCGAGGGCCCAGCGCAGGTTCAGGGCGGTGGGGCGCGTGGCCGCGAGCACGGGCACGAGCGCCGACACCCGGGCGAGAAAGTCCGCGCGGGGGGCTCCTCGCTCGCCGCGCAACGCGGCCACGAGTCCCATCGCCGCCGCGATGCCGATCAGCGGGGCCCCGCGCACCTGCAAGGTCCGGATCGCGTCGGCTACGGCCTCCACACTTTCGAGGTCGCGCTCGATCCGCGCTTCGGGCAGCGCCCGCTGATCGACGATCCGGACGGCTCCGCTCGGGCTCCAGGCGATCGCTTGGACCGACATGGTCCCAACCTACCCCCCGTGGGAGCGCCCGGGGAGAGGGGCGACGGGGTGCGGGCGTCGCGTGCCCCGCGCCCCTCTCCCCTCCCCCACGGTCCGCGTGTAGGATTGGGCGCCATGAGCTATCATGCACTGCTGTTCGAGATCCGCGACGGTATCGCCCGCATCACGATCAACCGTCCCGACAAGCTGAACGCCCTCAACGATGAGGTGGTGCGCGAGCTGGCCGATGCGGCCGAGCGCGTGGCGACCGACGCGGCCATCGCGGGTGTGATCCTGACCGGCGCGGGCCAAAAGGCATTCGTCGCCGGCGCCGACATCGCGGACCTGGCGCAGCAGGGTCCGTTCGACGGCAAAGCGCGCGCGCTGCGCGGGCAGGCGATGCTGCGGCGCTTCGAGACCTGCGGCAAGCCGGTCATCGCCGCCGTGAACGGCTACGCGTTGGGGGGCGGCTGCGAACTCGCGATGGCGTGTCACCTGCGGATCGCGAGCGACACCGCGCGCTTTGGTCAGCCCGAGGTGAAGCTCGGCATCGCGCCCGGCTACGGTGGCACGCAACGCCTGCCGCGGCTCGTGGGCAAAGGCAACGCCCTGCAGTTGATCTTGACGGGAGAGATGATCGACGCCCGGGAAGCGCACCGCATCGGGCTCGTGAACCAGGTGGTCCCCGCGGCCGAGCTGTTGGCGGTGGCCGAGCGGACCTTGCGGGGTATCCTCGCGATGGCGCCGCTCGCGGTGCAGCTCGCCCTGGAAGCCGTGGACCAGGGGCTCGAAATGACGCTCGACGAGGGACTGCTGCTCGAGGCCAACCACTTCGGCCTCCTCGCGGCGACCGCGGACATGCAGGAAGGGCTCAAGGCGTTCCTCGAGAAGCGCCCCCCACGGTTCCGGGGAAAATGAGAGTAAGTCTTGCCACGACAATAACTTCTGGGTATTCTTAAAGGGTTCTTCTGGGGCACATCCGCGGCGGCGCCGCGGCTTGCGCCACGGGATGCCCCGTGGCGCGTTTTCGTTGGGGGGAAAGCATGGCCGAGCGGAGGCGGGGTCGGCCGACCGCGGTCGGGGACGCCTTGCAAAGCTACCTCGCGAAGGCGGGGCTCACGAAGCGCCTCGCGCAGGCGCAAGTGATTCCCGACTGGCCAGGGCTCGTGGGTCCCCAGATCGCGGCGGTGACCACGCCCGAAAGCGTGACGCCCGACGGCACCTTATTCGTGCGGGTGGCGACGAGCGGGTGGATGACCGAGTTGCAACTGATGGCGCCGCAGGTGATGGCGGCGGTCAACGCCGGCCGCGGGGCGGGCCACATCAAGACGATACGCTGGCTTCTCTCACACTAGAGCACTATGGCGAAGGCGAAACCCTCGGGGGCGAAGGCGAAACCCTCGGGCGCAAAGGACAAGGGGAACAGCGGCTACCAGGCCGACTCGATCCAGGTCCTCAAGGGCCTGGAGGCGGTGCGGCGCCGGCCGGCGATGTACATCGGGGCGGTGTCGAGCCGCGGGCTCCACCACCTCGTGTACGAAGTGGTCGACAATTCGGTGGACGAGGCCCTCGCCGGCTACAGCACGCAGATCGACGTCACCATCCATCCCGACAACGCGATCACCGTCGTCGACAACGGCCGCGGCATCCCGGTCGACATTCACAAGACGGAGAAGAAGCCGGGGGTTGAGGTGGCGCTCACCATGCTCCACGCCGGCGGCAAGTTCGACAAGAGCACCTACAAGGTGTCGGGCGGCCTGCACGGCGTGGGCGTCTCCGTTGTCAATGCGCTGTCGGAGAAGCTCGAGGTGTGGGTCGACCGCGACGGCAAGCGGCACCACATGGCGTTCGAGCGCGGCGAGACCAAGCAGAAGCTCGAGGTGACAGGCAAGGCGAAGGCCACGGGCACCACGGTCTGGTTCAAACCCGACTCGCAGATCTTCACCGAGACCCGGTTCGACTACGCCACGCTCGCCAACCGGCTGCGGGAACTCGCGTTCCTGAACAAGGCGCTCACGATCACGCTGACGGACGAGCGCAAGGGGCAGCAGAAGGCCGAGACGTTCTACTACAAAGGTGGGCTCGCCGAGTTCGTCAAATATCTCCTTGGCAACCGCCGGCCGCTCCACCCCAAGCCGATCACCTTCGAGGCGAGCCGCGAGGGCGTCGAGGTGGAAGGCGCGGTTCAGTACGACGACGGCTACAACGACAACACGTTCTCGTTCGTCAACAACATCAACACGCACGAGGGCGGGACCCATCTCACGGGCTTCCGGGCGGCGCTCACGCGTACCATCAACGAGTGGGCGAAGAAGGACGGACTTCTGAAGAAGGAAGACTTCACCCTCACCGGTGACGATATCCGCGAAGGCCTCACCGCCGTGCTGCACGTGAAGGTGAAGGACCCGCAGTTCGAGGGGCAGACCAAGACCAAGCTCGGCAATTCCGAGGTCGAGGGCATCGTCAAGACGGTCGTGAACGACGCCTTGGGCGAATTCTTCGACAAGAGTCCGAGCGTGGCCCGCACCATCATCGCCAAGGCACTGAGCGCCGCCCGGGCGCGTGAGGCCGCGCGCAAGGCGCGCGAACTGGTGCGCAAGAAGAGCGGGCTCGAAGGTGGGCTTCTCCCCGGCAAGCTGGCTGACTGCAGCGTCAGCGATCCGAAGCTGACCGAGCTGTACTTAGTGGAAGGCGACTCCGCGGGCGGCTCCGCCAAGCAGGGACGGGACCGCAGCTTCCAGGCGATCCTGCCGCTGCGCGGTAAAATCCTCAACGTGCAGAAGGCCCGCATCGACAAGATTCTCTCGAACGAGGAGATCCGGACGATCATCACGGCGATCGGGACGGGCGTGGGGGAGGACTTCAAGGTCGACGACGCGCGCTACCACAAGATCATCATCATGACGGACGCCGACGTCGACGGGGCGCACATCCGCACCCTGCTCCTCACGTTTTTCTATAAGGAAATGAAGTTCCTGATCGACGCCGGGTACATCTACATCGCGCAGCCGCCGCTGTACCGCGTGGCCAAGGGGAAGGAAGAGTTCTACGCCTACGACGCGAAGGAGCGCGACGCCTATGTGAAGCGCCTCTCGAACGGCGAGGTGCCGCACGGCACCATGATGATTCAGCGCTACAAGGGACTGGGGGAGATGAATCCCGACCAGCTGCGCAATACGACCATGGACCCGGCGCGGCGGACGCTCCTCAAGGTGACCATGGAAGACGCCTTCGAGGCGTCGCAGTTGTTCGAGACCTTGATGGGCGACGAGGTAGAGCCGCGGCGCAAGTTCATCGAAGAAAACGCCAAGTTTGTGCGCAACCTCGACATCTGACCGCGGCAGGACCGCGCCGCGCCGGCCGGGCGGCCTCGGGCCTCAGCCGTCGCGCTTGCCGCGCGCCCCCGGCCGGGCCAACTCCTCCACGCCGGCGCGCGTGACGCGATGCGAGATGAGGGGCAACGGCTTCGCCGTGAGCTTGTCGCCGATCGCGATCGCCTGGCCGAGCGTGTCGAGGCCGAGCTTCATTCCGGCGGCGTCCTTGGCGAACACCGACGCGATCGGCTCGCCGGCCAGGACTTTGTCGCCGGGGTTCACCGTGATCACGAACCCGACCGTGGGATCGACGGGGTCCTCGACCTTCATCCGACCACCGCCCATCGCGACCACGGCCCGTCCGATGAGCTTCGGCGACACGCCGGTGACGACGCCCGTGCGCGGCGCGGCGTAGACTTCAACTTCCTGCGCCTGCGGCAACACCGAGGGATCCTCCACCGTCTTGGGATTGCCGCCTTGGGCCTCGATGACCTGCTCGAATTTCTCGGCGGCGAGCCCTGAGCCGAGGGCGTTCTCCAGGCGCTGCCGTGCCTTCTTCGAGGTCTTCTCGACGCCCGCGGCGAGCAGCATCTCGACGCCCAGCGCGTAGGTCACCTCCATCAGATCCTCGGGGCCCTCCCCCCGCAGCGCGAGAATCGCCTCCTCGGTCTCGAGGGCGTTGCCGACGGCGCGGCCGAGCGGGCGATCCATCGCGGTAAGCAGCGCCACGGTGGGGCACCCGCGGTCCTCTCCGAGCGCGATCATGGTCTGGGCCAACTCGAGGCTCTGCTCGAGGGTGGGGAGGAAGGCGCCGCTCCCGCGCTTCACATCGAGCACCAGCGCGTTCAGGCCTTCCGCGAGCTTCTTGGACATGATGCTCGCAGCGATGAGCGGGATCGCCTCGACGGTGCCCGTCACGTCGCGCAGCGCGTAGATGCGCCCGTCGGCCGGCGCGATCTCGGGCGTCTGGCCGATCATCGCGCAGCCGATGCGCATCACCTGGGCCCGGGTCTCGGCGAGGGAGAGCGTCGTGCGGAAGCCCGGGATCGCTTCGAGCTTGTCGAGGGTGCCGCCCGTGTGCCCAAGCCCGCGGCCCGACATCATCGGCACGGCGACGCCGCACGCCGCGAGGAGCGGCGCGAGCACCAGGGACACCTTGTCGCCCACCCCTCCCGTCGAGTGCTTGTCGACCCGCGGCGTGGCCCACGTGTCGAACGTGAGCCGCTGACCCGACGCGAGCATCGCATCGGTGAGCGCGGCGAGCTCGGGACGCTCGAGCCCGCGCAACAGCACCGCCATCAGCAGGGCCGCCATCTGGTAGTCCGGGACGCGGCCGTCGGTGTAGGCGGCGACCAGCGCGGACCACTCCTCCGGCGTCAGTGCACCGCCGTCGCGCTTGCGTTCGATAAGCGGCACGACCAACATTATCGACCCCCTCCCTGGCGGAATCCCCGATGCGTCGTCTCGCGTACCTGCTGCTCGCCGGCGTGGGCGGGCCCGCCCTGCTCCCGGCGCAGGCGCACCCGACGCTGGCCGAACACCTGGCGCTCGGCGACAGCGCGTACACGGCGCTCGCGCCGCAGCAGGCGCTCGGGCACTACCGGGCCGCGCTCGCGCTCGACTCCCTCAACTACGCGGCGCTGTGGAAGGCCGGTCGCGAGCTCGTGGACATCGCCAAGCAGATCAGCGGCACCGACGACGAGTCCAAGCGCCTGCGGGACAGTCTCTATACCGCGGCGCGGACCTTCGGCGAAGCCGCCGAGCGCGCCAATCCCAACGGCGCCGACGGGCATTTCACGGTCGGCCAGGCGCTGGGTCGCCTGTCTCGCACCAAGGGTGGCAAGGAGCGGGTGCGTTTCGCCAAGCTCATCTACGACGAGGGCATGAAGGCGATCGAGCTCGACTCGACCCACGATGGCGCCTATCATCTGATCGGGGCGTGGCACGCCGAGGTGCAACGCCTGTCCGGATTCCAGAAGTTCTTCGCCAAGGCGCTGTTCGGCGGTGGGTTCCTCGACAAGGGCAACTGGGCCGACGCCGAGCGGTACTTGGCCCGCGCCATCGCACTCAAGCCCGCGAACATCTTCCATCGGCTGGAGCTCGGTGAGGTGTACGTGGACCTCCAGAAGTACGCCAAGGCGCGCGAGCTGCTCACCTCGATCAACACCCTCCCCCTCGCCGACGTGCTCGACCGCGAATACAAACAGGAAGCGAAACAGGTCCTCGAAGACATCCGGGGCGAGAAGGACGAGACCTAGCGCCGGCTCATCAGGCGTTCGATCTCGGCCGTGGTCTTGGGCGCCTTCGTCGACAGCCATTCCGCGCCCGTCGGTGTGACCAGCACGTCATCCTCGATGCGCACGCCGAGGGCTTCCTCCGGGAGGTAGATCCCGGGCTCGAGCGTGAGCACGATGCCCGGCTTGAGCGGCGTGGAGTAATCGCCCGCGTCGTGCACATCCATGCCGAGCCAATGCCCCAGTCCATGGATGAAGTAGGCGTCGCAGCTCTGGTCGCCGCACAGCGTGCCCGAGTGGGCGCGCATGTATTCCCGCGCGACGCGGTTGAGCTGGGCGATCGTCGTGCCCGGACGGGTGGAGTCGTACGCCACCTGCTGCGTGGCGAGCACCAGGTCGTAGATCGCCTTCTGGCGCGCAGTGAACTTCCCGTTCACGGGGAAGGTACGCGTCACGTCGGCCGTGTATTGTCCCCACTCGGCGCCCGCGTCCAGGACCACCAGATCGCCATCGCGCGTCTGGCGTCGACTCACGTCGTAGTGGAGCGTGGTGCTGTTGGGCCCGCTCCCGACGATGGAGGGGTAGCCGAGCCGGTCAGCGCCGTTGCGGCGGAAGGTGGCCTCGGCCACCGCCTCGATCTCATACTCCCACATGCCGGGGCGGGTCGCCTCGATGGCAGCGACGTGACCGAGGGCGGAGATATCCACGGCGCGCCGGAGCCGAGCGAGCTCGTCCGCGTCCTTGACGAGCCGCAGCGAGTCGACGACGGGGCGCACGTTGCGCACGTCGCGCCCCGCGAACACCAGCTCTTTGAGGCGCGGCTCGTCGCGCGTGGTCGGGTCGAGCGGCGCGTAGACGGGGCCCGGCGCGTGCACCAGGATCACGGCGAGCACGCGGTCGAGGGAGTCCGTGGGCAGGACTCGCGCGATCCCCGAGAGGCGCGCCGCGGTGCTATCGGGCCCGAGGCGTCGGCCGGTCCAGCGCTCTTGGGCGGGATTGCGGGCCGGGAGGAACAGCGTGGTTCCGGCCGCCTCGCCACCCGCGACGATCACGAGCCACGCATCCTGCGTCTCGAGCTCGGTGAAGTAGAAGAACGTATTGCTTTGCCGGAAGTCATTGTCCTGGACGTAGTCGCGCTCAATGTTCCGCTCGTGCGCCGCGGGGATGAGCACCACGCCGCGACCGATGCGGGCGACGAGGGCGCGGCGCCGGGCGGCGACCGCCATCGTGTCGACCGGTCGGCCCATCCCTGGTAACTCGGGGACGGGCGTCCAGACGCCGAGCGGCGCGGGCGATGACGCGGGGCGAGTTTGCGCGGCGACCGCGACGGCGGCGGCGATGATGGCAACGACGATGAGTGTGAGCAGACGGGCGGTGAGTGCGAGGAGTCGCATGGGCTCGGAAGCTACCGCGCGCCATACGACGCGGCAACTTGACGCCGCCTCCGCCCCGGACGCAAACTATGCCATGACTCCGTCCGCCGCTCCCACGGCCGCTGACGCGGAACGGCTCGCGGCACGGGTGACCGAGCTCGAGCGCGAGCGCAAACATCTACTCGCCGTCATCGAGATCCTCAAGGAAGTCTCCACCTCGCTGCACTTCATCGACATTCTCCAGGCGATCGCGCGCAAGCTCGGCGAAACATTCGGTCTCGACCGCTGCTCCATTTTCCTCGCCGAGCGGGGCGGCAAGTCGGTACGCCTGGTGGCGTCGTACGAGGATCCGACGATCCGCAACTACGTGGTCGACCTCGAGCGCTATCCCGAGCTGAAGCGCTCGATGCAGAACGGCGAGACGGTCTTCATCCCAGACGCGGCGAGCGACCCGAGCCTCAAGCACGTGAAGGGCGAGTTGATCAACCGCCGCGTGAAATCGATCACGGTGGTCCCGATCACGTGGCGCGGCGTCTCCATCGGCGCGATCTTCCTGCGCACGTTTCGCGACGGGCCGACCTTCTCCGACGACGACGTCCGCTTCGTGCAGGTCGTCGCTTCGCTCACCGCGCAGGCGCTGCGCAACGCGCACCGCTACGAGCGGCTCGCGCAGCGCCAGCAGGAGACCGGGGAAACCATGCGCCGCATGGAGCTCGAGCGGGTCGCGCTGCTCTCCTTCCTCCGACGGTTGCTCGGTGCGTTCGGCGAGCGGGAAGGGGCGTGGGCCGAGGGGCTGCTGCCGCGCGCCAGCGCGGACGAGCTCGACCGCTTAGTAGGCGTCGCGATGGCCGTGATCCAAGAGGAAGCTAAAGGACGGTGAAGGGCCCCGCCGCACGGGCAGCCGAGCTGCGGCGGCTCGTCGAGCGCGCGAATCAGGCCTACTACGCACGCGACGAGCCGGAGATTTCGGATGCCGAGTACGACCGTCTGTTCCGCGAGCTGCAGGAGCTCGAGGCCAAGCATCCCGAGCTCCGGACCGCGGACAGCCCCACCCTGCGGGTCGGTGCCGAGCCGGCGGCGAGCTTCCGCAAGCACCGCCACCTCGTGCCGATGCTATCGCTCGCCAACGCGTTCAACGAAGCCGAGCTCACCGAGTGGGAGGCGCGCAACGCGCGCCTCGTGCCCGAGGTGACGAGCGCCGGCTATACGCTCGAAGTGAAGATCGATGGGGCCGCCGTGAGCCTCACCTACGAAACCGGCATCTTCGTCACGGGCGCCACCCGCGGCAGCGGGGTCGAGGGAGAAGACGTCACGGCGAACCTGCGGACCGTCCTCGACGTGCCGCTGCGGCTGCGCGGCAAGGGCTGGCCGCAGCGCCTGGAGGTGCGCGGCGAGGTGTATCTCTCCAAGTCGCGGTTCGCCCAGCTGAACCGGGAGCGCGAGCGCGCCGGCGAGCCCACCTTCGCCAATCCGCGCAACGCCGCCGCCGGCTCGCTGCGCCAGCTCGACCCGCGGATCACCCGCAGCCGCCGCCTGCAGATCTTCTGCTTTCACGTTGAGGCTCCAGGCCAGAGTTTGGCGATCGCCACGCAGCACGAGCTGTTGCGGCGACTCGCCGCCTGGGGCTTCCCCGTGGAGCCGCACCACGCGCTCGCTCCCGACCTCACCCAGGCGCATGCGGTCGTGACCACCCTCGAGACTTTGCTCCCCACCCTCGACTACGGGGCCGACGGCGTCGTGCTCAAGGTGAACCCGCTCCGGCTGCACGCCGAGCTCGGCACGGTCGGGGACCGCGAGCCGCGCTGGGCCATCGCGCGCAAGTTCGCGCCCGAAGTCCAGCTCACGAAGCTGCAGGAAATCCGGATCAATGTGGGGCGCACCGGCGCCCTCAACCCGTACGCCGTGCTCGAGCCGGTGGAGATCGGCGGGGTCACCGTGTCGACCGCCACGCTCCACAACTTCGACCTGATCGAGGCGAAGGACATCCGCGAAGGCGATTGGGTGGAGGTGACGCGCGCCGGCGAGGTGATCCCTCAAGTGCTCGGCCCGGTGCGCGACCGGCGCACCGGGAGGGAGCGAAAGTTCAAGCGCCCCGAGCGCTGTCCGGTGTGCCATTCGAAGGTCGAGTACCCGTCCGACGAGGTCATGGCATACTGCTCCAACGTCTCGTGCCCGGGGCGCGTGTTTGAAAGCATCGTGCACTTCGCGTCCCGCGGCGCCATGGACATCCGCGGGCTGGGCTACGAGCGGGTGCGCGCGCTCCTCGACGCCAAGCTTATCAAGGACGTGGCCGACCTGTACGAGCTCACCCCCATGAAGCTCCTCACCCTCGAGGGATTCGCGGAGAAGTCGGCGCAGCAGCTGGTGGACGCCATCGCCGCGTCGAAGGCGCGGCCGCTGTCGACCCTGCTATATGCGCTCGGGATCCGCCACGTGGGTGCCCAGGGCGCGAAGCTCTTGGCCCGCCACCTGGGCACGCTGAAGGCGCTCCGCAACGCCTCGGCCGAGGACATCAGTCGCATCCGCGGCGTCGGTGAGGCCATCGCTGAGGCCGTCGTCGGCTTCTTCGACGAGCCCAAGAACCGCCGGCTGCTGGAGCGGCTGGAGAAGCTGGGGCTCAACCTCAAGGAGCCGGCCGCCGCGGAAGGCCAGGGACCGCTCGCGGGCCAAGTGTACGTCGTGACGGGCACGTTGCCCTCGCTGTCGCGGACCAGGGCGAGCGATTTGATCAAGGCCGCGGGCGGACACGTCTCGGACAGCATCTCCAAGAAGACGACGGCGTTGGTCGTTGGGGCCGACGCGGGCTCGAAGCTCGACAAAGCGAAGCAGCTGGGCATTCCCGTGATCGACGAGGCGGAACTCTTGCGCCGCGCCCGCGCCAAACCCTAAGTTGGCGTCCCATATGCCCGGCCTGGTCCACGTTCCGACCGCGACTGAGGGGCTCACCGTCGGTCGCGGTGCCTTGCGACAGCTCCATCACAGTCTGCTCCGCGACGCGCCCGACGCCGCCATCCCGATCCTTCAGGAGGTCGGCTTCGCGGCCGGCGAGGGACTGTACCAGGCGTTTTGCACCTGGGTCCAGGGCGAGACCGGCGTCGCCCGTCCCGACGACCTCGACGCCGCTCGACTGAACGATGTCTTGTCGGCGTTCTTTCAGGCCACGGGATGGGGCGCGGTCAGCGTCGCCCCGCTCGGCGGCGCGGCCTTGGTCGTGGATTCCGCGGACTGGGTGGAAGCCGAGCCGGGCAGCGCCGAGACCCCGATGTGTTTCTTCTCGTCCGGCATGCTGGCGGATTTCATCGGTCGGCTCTCGGGCGAGCCCGTCGCCGTGATGGAAGTCGAATGCCGCTCGAAGAACGACGTCCGGTGTCGCTTCTTGTCGGCCTCGCCCGACACGCTCAACACCGTGTACGACCAGATGGCCCAGGGCACGAGCTACGAACAGGTGCTCGGGGGGGCGTAACCGACGTGCCCCCGCCCGCCGACGAGATCCGCGAGATCGTGGCGCGTGAAACGCGGGCCTGGGACACGCAGGACGCCGACCTCCTGATCTCCTGCTTCCATCCCGCGATGGTCTGGCCGTGGCCGCCCACCCCCCAGTCGCATGACCCGATGACGTGGGTGTTGGTGCTCGGTCGCTTCGACGCCGCCCGCTGGCTGCGCGGCTGGCAGGACCTGTTCGACACCCACGCCCTCGTTCACAATCGACGCGAGCTCAAGCGCATCGTCGTGTCGACGGAGGGTGACGGCGGGTTCGCAGTGGTGGACATCGACACGCTGTGGCGGCATCGCCGGACCGGCGCGGAGCAGCTGTGGAAG
>Ga0209648_10002930_pt1 | contig 14221 bp, 16 predicted proteins | sample GraSoi2013_115cm_FD_185830 | JGI IMG/M metagenome (GOLD analysis project Ga0209648, IMG submission 185830) | Grasslands soil microbial communities from the Angelo Coastal Reserve, California, USA - Sample 9_17_2013_115cm (SPAdes) (version 2) | ecosystem: Environmental > Terrestrial > Soil >...
GCGCGCTGACGCGCCCACGCTGCGACCGTCCGAAAACTTGGCCAGGCGAAGTCGTGAGTCGTGAGGCGCGGCCTCGGACAGGACGGGTCTATTTCGTCGCCGTGACGTTGAGGGCCGCCGGTGGCACGACGCAACCGCTCGCGTCGCAGCGGAATTCGGGGTACGCGAAGAGCGACTCGTGCCCGCGAGTGTCGACAGCGGCCACCGAGATGAAGTACGGCTGCGTCGAATCGACGCCGAGCCCTGACGGAGTCACTGCCGTATTGGTCGCCGTCCCATCGACGCGCACGCGCGAACGGTAGAAGTTCTCGGCGGCAGGACGTGCCGCGACGACATAGTGATCGATTGCTCCGGTGCTCGGCGCCGTCCAGGTGAGCTTCGCGCTGGTTGCGTCGCCGGTCACTACGATGGATCCCGGCGCGTCGGGTGCACGTGCAAGGCTCGCCGCAACAGCGGCCACGACTTGTGCGATGCGCGCCGTATACGCGGGTGTGACGTACATGGTCAGGTCGTTGGGGGAGTGCTGGTGACTTGCCATCGTCCCGGCATTCGGCGACTCCACCGTCTCGATGAACCGAACGCCCGGCCGGCCCACAGCGATGAACGGCTCGTGGTCGCTGCCGCGCCCCGGGCGGTCTTCTCGCAGTTTGGGAATGATTGTCATCGACGGCACATAGGCCGCTCCCCACGTCGCCACGTAACGCATGAGGCCGCGCGACGGCGACGTGTCGTCCGGCGTGCCGTCAGGTGCCGTGCCGCTTACTTCGCGCGGCGTACCCGGCGAGTAGAGTCGGAATTGCTGCAGGGTGGTCGCGTCGTTCACCGTCGTGTCGCCGCCAACGATGTCGCTTTGGAGCATGGCGACGACTTGCGCGTTGGGAACGACCGACCCCATGTCTCTCGACAGGGCGCCCGATCCGACCATCCCCTGTTCTTCGCCTGCGAACGCAATGAATGCGACCGTTGCGTCGAAGGCGTGCCCGACGAACGCGCGCGCCAGCTCGAGCACGAGCGCTGTCTGCGAACCCGAGTCGTTCGCGCCGGGCGCCGGGGACGTGCCATCGGTCACGTCGATGGTGCGCGAGTCGTAGTGGCTTCCCGCGATGACAATGCGTTCGGGACGCGTGGTGCCGGGAATCAGCGCGATGACGTTGTGGCGCGTGAACGATTGGGCGCAGCGCGTTTGTGCGTACGGGTAAAGGGATGTCTTTAGGCCGCCGATGGCGTCAAACTGGCCTTTGATCCAGTCGCGAGCGGCGACGATTCCCTGGGTCCCGGTCGTTTGCGGGGAGCACGAACTGCGAGTGCCGAAGCCGGCGAGCGTCTGAATCGACTGTGAAATTCGATCGGCCGAGACGTTTGCCAAGATGGAACGGATGTCCGCATCGGTCCCAGTTGGCCCGGCGCCTAACGACGCCCCGCTCGCAGGCGACGCGCCGCCCGAAGTCGAGAGGCCACTTGAAATCGCCGGGCTGCCCGAAGCCGCACTACCGCTTGAAGCCAAGCCACCGCTCGAAGTGGACGTGCCGCTCGAAGTGGACGCGCCACCCGAAGTCGAAAGGCCACCCGCTGTGGCGCCACCCCCCGAGTTCGACCCTACGCCGGAGCCGCTGCCCGACGAGGCCCCGCCGACGGGCGAAGGCGCGTTGACGTCTTTTGTGGAACAGGCCAACAGCGCGAAGGCAAATGCCCAGCCTCCCGCGAGGAGCTCGCTTCGTGTGCTCATGGCGGACACCTCGCCGCGAGCGTACCTCCGGCCGCTTTCCTTGCCACGCTTGCTCCGCGCGTCAGGTCGATTGTTCTCGTGTAGTTACCTTTTTTTCGCGCACGTCTACGTTCGGGTCACGGCCACGCCCTTGCTGCACCGAGCGAAGAGAAAAGACCCTGGGCGACAATGGGCCTCTCCACAGCTCAAGGTGCGGCCGGGCATTGTCGTGAGAGGCAGACCTCTGCGACACGGGCGCAGACCACCAGCACGCTCCCACCAAAAACGGTTGGGATTGCGCTCGCCCGTGCAGAACGGCCGCAAGGTGGCCGTTATTCAATAGGGAGACGGAACAGAGACGAGGGGGGCCACCGGCGTAGTCCGCCGCAGCCTGAGTAACCGCCCCGGAAACGTCCGGAGGTATCGACTATGGATGACAATCGGCTAGGGCCGTGCCCTCGCGCACGGACCCCGAACACAGCGACTGCAGCAGGGCGGGGCGCACACATTGCCGCCGGCGCGACCCTGGCACTGGGGGCGTGGCTCACAGGGTGCGCGGCCGATCCGATGACGCTTCAGCCCACGGTGTACGTTGATGAAGCGTTCTCCGCGACCGAAGCGGCTCACGTCAAGGCGGGCTTGGACAACTGGGAGACCGCAGTCCCCCAAGTCTCGTTCATGCGGCGCACGATGAGCCACGAAGCGCTTCGCGACGTTTCTCCGGACGCGAATGCGATTTACATCGTGCGAAACACCCACGCGAAGGACAACGACTGCCCGGGCATCGAGCACGGCCACCACGGGATGGACGACGATCAGTGCGGCGTCACCGTAGAAGAAGCCGAGAGAACGCGCGGCGTCATCTGCCTGAACGCCGTATGGCTCAATGACCATCAGTCCAGCCGCGGGGAGCAAGGAATCGACGGATGGAAGAGCACTGTGATCCACGAAGTCGGGCACGCCTTCCATCTCTCGCACGATGAAGCGGCGCCTTCGGTCATGATGCCTGTCTACTGGTGGCAGGATGACCAGGTCACTTGCGAGGACGTAAAACAATTGTCCTTGATGTGGGGTGTCCCGATGCCCAAGAAGTGCGTCAAGATCTGACCCGTCTCCGGTCGTGGATACCGCGACACAGTGGCCACGGCGCTCGCGAATGCAGTCGCACCGCAAACGTCCACGAGAGCAGCGAATGTGCTGATTGACGTGGGAAGCCCGTTGCCGCGGCACTCCTCGTGCGGCAAAGTCCGTCGGCGAATCAGCTCGACTCAGGAGGGCCCCATGCCGAATGCCTACTATCGCGTGTTCCAAAATACTGCCCTCGCGGGTGCAGCGGCGTTGTCGCTCAGCCAGGCAGTGTGCTCGTCGGACAACTCTCCCGCGAGCGGGAGTGGCTCTTCGAGCGGAGCGGGCGGTGGCACGGGCGCTGGCAGCGGCGCGGCCGCAAGCGGAACGGGTACCTCCGGAACCGGCGCTGCCAGCGGGACGGTCGGAACCAGTGGCCCGGTGGCCAGCGGAACGGTGTCCCTCACGGGAAGCGCGAGTGGATCGACGAGCGCCGGGAGTAGTTCGGGCGCGGGGAGCGGCGGCGGGACCGGGAGCGGCAGCGGGTCCACGGCGAGCGGGGCAGGCGGCACAGGGGCAAGCGGCGGATCGTCGGGAACCGCGATCACGGACGGCGGGACGAGGGACTCGAGCGGCGGAGGGCCGTTTGCACTCACTAGCCCAGCATTCACTGGATACACGGGAACTAACGCGTGCCCGGCGGGGAACATGGCAACCATTCCCAGTGAAAATACTTGCGCTGGGGCGAATCTTTCGCCCGAACTCGACTGGACGCCTGGCCCCGCAGGCACCAAGAGTTACGCGCTCGTTCTAAGGGATCTCTGCAACACGTTTAACCACTGGGCGGTCTGGGACATCCCCGCATCCGAGATGAAGCTGCCTGTCACTCCCGGAGACGCTGGTGCAACGCTGGCCATGCCGCCTGGGGCGAAGGAAGTGAACTTCATGAACAGTGGGGGCTACAGAGGGCCGTGCCCGAGTGGTCAGCTGCACACGTACCAATTTACGCTCTATGCATTGGACGTTGCTGCGCTCGCCCCCATGCCCGCGACGGTTGACCGCGTATTCGCCATCCTAAGTATGCAGAACACTCATGTCTTAGCGACGGCGAAACTGGCGGGCACGTCGAACGCTCAAGGACACTTCTAGGTTGTTGCCGGTTGGGGCCAAAACAGCGTAACCATCGCTGTTGCCTAATCAGCGGACGCAGCGAACGGATCCTGGTAGCGTCGCATCCAAAATACCTGCAGACCCGTCGGAGAACCCGACGTACCAGTAAGTACCCCCAGGGCCGTTAGTGGGAACGGTAGAGGACCAAAAGGTGTCTCCTGGCGTATTCGGAAACGCGTTCGCGTCGATGACGGGGCTTATTGGCTGCGAATAGTCGACAATGGTTAGCAGGTCTTTTACTGTGGGAACTCGCCAACCTGCTCCATTCAAGAGCAAGCTAGAGCAATAGGTCGCGGCAGCTGCCCGGGTGTACTTGACGGTCGGAACCGCTTGCTGCCACGTTAGTTTGGTCTTCGTATCGTAGACCGTGCCGTTGGCTACCGTGTATCGCCCCGAGGGGGCACTTGCAGCAGCCGGCACGGCGACGAGGATGAACGCGATGCTCGCCGCGCGGACCATAGAGGCGGAAAAGGTGATCATGTCGACGTCTCCTGCATGTGAAGAAGCGCGCAAATAGGGAAACCTGACGCGCAATGGGACGCACGCAATTCAACGGACGCAACGCACATAGCTTGCGGCCGTTGCATCGTAAAAATTGTAGGCGCTTCCGGTCGCAAAATCGACAAGCCACACATGAGACGAACCTGCAACGGGAGTTGAGGACCAGAAGTTGCCCACGGGCGTGCTGGCAAACGTGGCGTCGATTGCTGGACTATTTGACCCATAGTCCACGATCGAAAGCAGTTCCACTTCAGCGGGAAGCCGCCAATCGTTATAGCCACCGGTCGTCTGCGCCGCGCAATAGCTCTTGGCGTTGGCCCATGAATATTGGGCGCTCGACGCGGTGCTCTGCCACGTGAGGCCCGTGATTCGATCGAGCACGGTACCGTCGCCAGTTGACGCGTAGCTCTGAGCGTAGGCTGCCCCGGCGGTCACGTCCGGGTACGAATTGGGCATCGGCCACTCTGCCCAATTGGGGTCAAGGCAGTCCGAGCTTCCATATCGCTCGCAAACAAATCCGGAGGCGCAGCTCTGCATAGTCCAGCCCGTGCAGGTGTTCGACTGCGTTTGGCATTTTTGAATGCTGCGGCTCGTCAAGCACTGCGCATTGCCGCTGGTGCAGGCGTTCGTGCAACACGAGGCCGTACCCCCGCTTCCGCTGCAGGCTCCGTTTGCACACGTCATGATCGACGACGCATACCAGCAGCCTTGAGCATCTTGCGTGCATGTCGCGACAGCGGTGACGCTCGCGCAGAATGTGCCTGTGGCGCTGCACGTCGCGTCCGGCGTGCACGTACATTGCGTAGCCCCGGCGGCGGCAGTGCAGCTCTGGTGGGCTCCACAAGCCACGGCCGACGCCGTCCATTGCCCGTCGGCGCTGCATTTTTGTACGCCGTTGCCCATGCATCGGGTTGCGTTCGGCGAACAGACGCCCGCGCACCCGTCGTTGACGCATGCCTGACTCGTGCACTCAGTTGACGCTGCCCACTGGCCGTCGGCCCCGCATTGCTGGAAAGCGCTGCTACTGGAACATCGAGTGCTTCCGCTCGCACAATTGCCGCAGACGCCGCCACCGTTGCAGTAGCCAGCGTCGCAAGGCACGGGGTTCTCCCAGCGACCGTCGGAGCCACATGCCTGCACTGCGCCGCCCGAGCAGCGCGCATCGCCATGCGTGCAGACCGGCGCACCGGTCTCGGGGGCCGGTTCCCCCGTACTCGCAGGACCAGCGTCAACGTCAGCCATGCCGGCTTCCGTCAACAAGACCGTGCTGTCTACATCCTGCCCCGAGTCGAGCGCGCGGCCTGACGAATCCGTCTCAACGTCGGTATGGCCCGCGTCCGACAGCCCGACGGCGTTATCAGCGGTGGGTTCAACATCCGGAGATGCGGCACCAAGGCGCGCGTCCACATCCAAAGATGCCGCTTCCGGCGGTCCGTCTGCCTCGACTCTGGTTTCGATGCCAGCGTCGCCGCCATCGTTCGTGCTGTCGTCAGGGAACACCTGTATGTCCAGAAGGGCATTGCAGCCAGGGGATCCCAAGAGGACTACCGCAAGTGCGGCGATGCGTCTCTCGGCCATCAGAACATTCCTCGCAAGAAAAGCTCATGTCCGTTTGTTCCGAGCGCCACGTGAGCCTTTGGGGCGGTCAGCCAGACGATGACTCCCGCGACCGTGACCGTCGCTCCGACCAAGGCGGCGATCGTCCCAGCATCGCCCAGATTCGCGGCGTCAAGCGAGTCGTTGTGCTTCGCGTTGCCCGTTTCGCCTTTTGCCGCGTCGTCCTGCACCTTCGCAACAAGCCCCAGTACCCCACCGACTCCCATCGTGACTACGCCCACGCCTCCAGCGATTAAGCCCACGAGGCGTTGCGAGCGTCCCGGGCGCGTGCCGTCCGCCCCGGGCGGGCTCACCTCGGCGACGGCGGCGGGGGACGAGCCAGCGGTCGTCGCCGGTCGTAGCGCCTGAGCGATCGGTGGAGTCGAGAGCCCCGCCGCGGCCACGACATTGAGCTCGGGGATGTCAACCGTGGTCGTACGGCCCGGTGTGGTAACCGTGATCGTTCGGACCCACGTCTCGTGGCCCGGCGCTTCCGCACGAACTTCGTGAGAGCCAGGATCAACGGGGATTGCCGAGTCCCATGCAGCGCGCGGAACCTCTACACCGTCTCGACTGATCGTGAGCCGCGACGCCTCCGCGGTAACGTGGATAGCAATCCTCACGAGGCGGGGTGCCAAAAGCGTCTGTTGTCGTTTCGCGTCGATAGCATCCTCATGACGTTGGGCGCGGTCCGCGACGGGAGCCGCTTCACCAAGCGTGGTCCACGCACTTGCCGTTCTACCCAGATGTTCGTAACAGTCGGCCAGGCTCAGGAGGACCCCCGTGCTCAGGAAAAGCTTGCGAGCTGCCTCGAACTTGGGACAAGCGGCGTCGAATCTCTCTGCGGCCACTAGTTGGCGGCCTTCGTCGAAGAGAGCGCGCGCGGCGGCGCGGTCTTCGGCTTGCGCGCGAGCCGGTGGTGCCAAAGCCAAAATTGCGAGCGAAAACACGCTTGCGAAAAACCAGTGCCGGAGCTTGAACGCCGCGGTATTCACTCCCCAGACCGCCGGCAACATTTGGACTCGCGACACGGTACCGGTTCTAATGCGGCAGACGCAGCATCGAAAGACCCACGATCCGAAGCCCATTCTGCCGCACGTCCTCCCTCTTCCATTGCCCACTCGGCCGCAGCGTCTACAAAGTTGCGTCATGGCACCCTCGAAGGACCTTCGCAAGACACCTCGGTCAGCCACGAGAGTCGAAATGCGCTGTCGCGAAGCGAAGAGTCTACCGACCCGAGGCGGGCGCGGACGCAGACAAGCGGCCAAGCCAGCGAAGAAGCGGCCAATCAGCGGGAGAGAAGCGGCCACGGAAACGCGGGAGCGGTCCCCGACAACGACCGAGGTGCCCCACAGCGCGTGCGAGGCGCCTCTCCGGCGTAGACACACGGCTATTTCCTCGAGTGAAGCGGCCATCGCTTCGAGTGAAATTGCTAACTCGCCGAGGTAAGTGGCCATCGCCTCGAGTGTTGTGGCCAACTCGCCGGGCTAAGCGGTCATCGCCTCGAGCGATCTGGCCAATTCACTGGATCAAACGGCCATCTCTTCGGGTGATGTGGCCAACTCGCCGAGCCAAGCGGCTGTCACCCCGAGTGATGTGGCTGGCGACTGCGGTGATCGACATTGTTCCGCGAGATGGCCGCATGACTCGACGAGTTGGCCGGATTGCTCCTGCAGGATGCCGCTTGTATGAGCAAGCCAGCCGTTTCGCTCGCCGAGTTGGCCGGATCGGCCGCCGAGATGGCCGCATGACTCGACGAGTCGGCCGGATCGCTGGCGGAGAGGGTCGTTTGCCTCGCCGAGTTGGCCGGATCGGTCGCCGAGGTGGCCGTATAGCTCGCCGAGTTGGCCGGATCGCGGAGAGGGTCGTTTGCCTCGCCGAGTTGGCCGGACCGGTCGCCGAGGTGGCCGTATAGCTCGCCGAGTTGGCCGGATCGGCCGCCGAGTGATGAGCGATTCATCGGCGCACCCAACGTGATGGTTGGGAGACGGCCGCCGATGAATTGCGACGTTGAACGAGCCCTCGCGGCGTACCACGACGTTGCCGGTCACTATGGGGATTTCAGCGTGATGCGCAAGCGGTAGGACGGAGTTGGGGAATGGCCGCGAAGGACTGAAAGAGGAGAAGCCCGGGCGGCGCGCAGATCCCGCCCCGGCGGCTCGCAGTCGCAAGAAGGAAAAAGCAGCAATGGGGGGAAGTCTCGAGCATCGATCGATCAGGCGGCGAGGGTGGGTGGGTCACGGCAGCGAGGGACGGCGAAGGAATAGACCCGTGCGCCGCAGCGCGGACAGACGGCCAGGTCGCGCCCTGTGAGCCGAGCGAGCCGTTCGCGCCAGCCGTTGCGCGGCAGCGTACTCACGGCCTTGCCAAGGAGCGTTCGGGCGCGTTCGCGACGAGCGGCCAAGACAGGGGCGTACAGGCCGACGTGCCGAATCTTGTGCAAGCCGTCGGGCAAGACGTGTTGCACGAAGCGGGCGAGAAAGGCGACGGGCGAAAGCGTCTCGGTGCCTTGGCCCTTGGTGCGAAAGGTCACGGCGCGGTCGGAGACGGCGAGCAAGCGGCTGTTGGCGATCCCGACGCGATGGGTATAGCGACCCAAGTAGGCGAGCACGTGCTGGCCTTTTTTGAAGGGGGCTTTGGCGTAGACATTCCAGGACAATCGAGCGACGCGCGCCATGAGCGCGCGGAAGCCCTCAGGGTCTTGAAAGTCGTCGAATCGGGCAAAGGCGCCGCCGGCGTACGCGCGGCCCAGTGCGGTCATCATCTTGCCGCGAAACACCTGGCCCAGGACCTTGACCGAGACGAGAAAGCGGCGCGAGGCAGGCCGCCAACTCTCGCCGTCCGGACTCAGTCCGCCGGCGGTGACGAGGGCATGGACGTGCGGATGAAATTCGAGTTTGCGCGTCCACGTATGCAGGACCGTCGTGGCTCCGACGGTCGCCCGGAGCCGGCGTTGGCCCACTTCCACCAGCGTGCGCTGCGCCGCCCGCATCTGGGCCTCAAAGACCTCGCGAGGGGCGAAGGCAGCGAGCGACCGAAGCTCGGAGGGCAGCGTGAAGACGACGTGGAAGTGCCGGACGTCGAGCATTTGCTGCCGACGCGCTTCGATCCAGGTCTCTTGGGCCAGCGCCTGACACTTGGGACAATGCCGATTGCGGCACGAGTTGTACGACGGATGCTCGTACCCGCACGACTCGCATCGGTCGACATGCCCGCCGAGCCGCGCGGTGCGGCACTGCGCGATGTCGGTCAAGACACGCTTCTGGGCACGGGCCAGCGGCCGGAGCTTTTCGAGTCCGGCGCGATGCGCCCGCACGATGTCCGCGATGTCAAAGCGCGCTGGGCCCGGGTGGGCCCGGTGCACCCGCCTACCAGCGCTTCTGCGGCAACAGGTCCAGCGGACTGGGCGTCTGGCGCACCAACTTCTCGGTCACGCGCCCGTAGCGCGCGGTCGACTGCAGACTCGCGTGCCCCAACAGCGCACCGACCACACGCACGTCGGTTCCCTGCTCCAGCAGGTGCGTCGCGAAACTGTGGCGCAGCACGTGCGGGGTGACGCGTTTTTTGATCCACGCCTGCTTGGCCGCGTCCGCAAGTGCCGCCCGCACCGACTCGGCGCAGGCCCGTTTGCCCGTCTTGCCCGACGTGAACAGATACGGCAGCGGCGGTCGCTCTCGCGCCCAGTACTGCCGCAGCCACGCGTAGAGCGTCGGCGACAGCTTCGCTTCGCGCGCCTTGTTGCCCTTGCCGTGGCGGACACGAATCACCCCGCGAGACCCGTCGATGTCGCTCACTTCGAGCGCCAGCGCTTCGGCGATCCGAAGCCCCGCGCCGTACAGCACCATCACGATCGCCTGGTAGCGCGCTACGCGGATCGCGCTGATTAGACCGCTGACCTCTTCGAGGCTCAAGACCGTCGGTAGCGGGTGCGCACGACGAGGATACGAGAGAAACGAGACGACCTCCGGCCGCCCCAGCGTCTTGCGATACATAAACGACAGCGCGCAAATCTGGCACGTCAACCACGACGCGCTCTTGCCCAGACCGGTGACCTCCTCGACATAAGTGCGCAGCTGCTCGCGCGTCAGCTCCGCCAACGGCTGTTGAAACCGATTCGACAGCTGCTCGGCTGTCTTGAGGTACTTCTTGCACGTGCTCCGGGCGTACCTTGTCAAAGCCAGGTCCTGACCCAGCTGCTTGATGCTCTCATCCATGGTGGCCTCCTGCGGCGTTGCCGGCCTTGGCAACGCCGATCCCAGGGAGCCACCAATCGCGCCGCAGGTCAGGCCCTGGCGCTTTCTGCCTTCACAGCCGCCGCGAAGCGGCTTCGTTCAATGGCACCATGGACCCAGCGCGGTGGCACCATGGTTCCACCGTGGTGGGGAGAAGGTCCCACCACCCTTGACCCGCTCACCAGCACAACGGGGAACAAGTCCCCACACGATGGATCCGCAAGCACACCGGGGTGGTCGTGCAACCGCATTGGTGAAAGGGTTACAGCCTACGGGGGAGCCTTTCCCAACGCGTTTGTCTCACAAGGGCACGCGGCAGGGGCCCTGGACTGACCCACTGGCACCATGACGCTTGCGTTTCGTGGTCGACCTCGCTGGCGTCGAGCACCACCTCTCCAAACGCGAGCAATTGCGCTCGAAACAAGGGGTTGGCAGAGCCACGGCTCAGGTCGGGCGCTGGTATTGAGTGCCGGTTCCCGCATGTGGCTGCCTCACGCCGCTGCACATGCTTTCACGCGCGCCAGTCCTTCGTCGAGCTTGCGGGTAGTGTCCGCGTCTGAAGAGTCAACTAAATGGTTGACAATCCGGATCGCACGCGGATAGTGACTCAACCTAATGGTTGAGTCCCGATCCGACCATCTCGATCATGTATTTCGTGCGCTGGCTCACCCAGCACGTCGCGAGATCCTGCGCCGACTCGCGCGCGAGGAGCAGACGGTCACCGAGCTGGCGGTACCGTTCGACATGTCACTCGAGGCCGTTTCCAAGCACGTTCAAGTCCTCGAGCGTGCTCGCCTGCTGCGGCGGACGCGCAGCGGACGCGCTTATCGCTGCAAGCTCGGGCCGGCACCGCTGCGAGACGCGGCGAAGCTGTTGGCCGAGCTGGCAGGGCTTTGGAACAAGCGACTGGATACTCTCGAGCACCTTCTTGGAAGTCTCAAGGTGAAGGAGTAGTCAATGCCGACGAGCGGGGTCTCGATAAGGCGGCTCATACAGGCGCGGCGCGAGCTGGTCTTCGAGGCGTGGACGCGCCCAGACCTGATGGCACGTTGGTTCTTCGCTTACGACGGTTGGACCGCAGCGATCACGTCGGATCTGAAGGTGGGCGGTCGCTACGAGGTTGCAATGCGCGATGCGACGGGCGGCCGGCACACTCAGTTCGGCGAGTATCGAGAGATCGTGCCAGTTTCGCGCCTGGTCTTCACCTGGACGTGCCCGGAGCTCGAGGTCGCGGACACCGTCGTCACGGTGGATCTGATCGATCACGGCCAGCGCACGGAGTTGCTCCTGACGCACGAGCTGCCGCCGGATCCGAAGATCCGTCGCAGTCATGAAGAAGGTTGGGAGGGCTGCCTGGGCAACCTGGAGAAGATGCTGACCAACGAGCAACGAAAGGAGACAGCACATGAGCGCAGTCAAGGATGAGGTTCGGATTCAGGGCACTGCAAGCAAGGTCTACGAGGCGCTCACGCGTCAGTCCGGCTACCGGGGCTGGTGGAACGCGGTCGGTGAGGTCGCAGAGGCAGTCGGGGGGGAGGCGAAGCTACGTTTCATCAAGGAGGGCAATCCGGTGAACATGCGCTTTCGCATCGACGAGATGAAAGCGAACGAATTAGTGCGCTGGACCTGCACCGCTCACGACATGCCGAGCTGGGTCGGAACGACGCTCAGTTGGCGGATCAAGGAAGCGGGCGGCGCGGTCATGATTTCCTTCGAGCACAGTGGCTGGAAGGATGCGGCGCCGGACCCGGTGATCCAGGGCTGGAAGCATTTCTTGGGCAGCCTGAAGTCCTACGTGGAGACAGGTACGGGCCAGCCGTGGTGAGCGGCGCCGCGAGCGGCCCATTCTCATCAGCGGATTGGTAATAGACTTCCGGAGGCGGGAGACGATCGTGACGGTTGACGTGCTCACTGAGATCGAGATTGACCGCCCGCGCGACCGGGTCGCGACGTACGCCGCCGATCCGTCCAACGCGCCGGAGTGGTACGTCAACATCAAGTTGGCGGAGTGGAAGACGCCGCCGCCCATCCATCTCGGGTCGCGGTTTGCGTTCGTCGCCCACTTCCTCGGAAAGCGCCTCGCGTACACCTACGAGGTCGTCGATTGGGTCGCTGGCGAACGACTGGTGATGCGCACGGCGGAAGGCCCGTTCCCCATGGAGACTACGTACACGTGGGCGTCCGCAAGTGACGGGCGCACGCGCATGACGTTGAGAAATCGGGGCGAGCCGGCGGGGTTCACAAAGTTGGTCGCGCCCTTGATGGCGTCCGCGATGCGCCGAGCGAACCGGAAGGATCTGGCTAGGCTGAAGTCGCTGTTGGAGCAGAGCTGATCTGCGACATGAGCGATCTGCATTACCTCGTCCTGTCCGCGATCCTCGCGTGGGTCATGCTCCTCAGCGCGAGCGTGCTTCGCTCGCATGGTTGGGGCCCTGTGGGCATTCGCGTCATGCTCGGCAACCGGGACAATGTCCCCGAGCCGACTCCGGTCGCGGCTCGCGCCGACCGAGCCGCGCGCAACATGCTCGAGAACCTAGTCCTTTTCACAGCCGTTCTTGCGGCCGCTCGGCTTGCGGGGGCAAGTGGCGCCGACCTGACGCTCGGAGCCTCGATCTTCTTTTGGTCGCGGCTCGCTTACTTCCCCCTCTACGTAGCGGGTGTTCGCTACCTCCGCACGGCCGCATGGGCGCTCAGCCTCGCGGGCATCGGTCTCATCGCGGCCCACGTCTGGCAGCGCTAGAGCGGAGCCTTCTGCTAAGCTCCGCGCCGTGAAGTGGACTAAGTCTCCTGACGCGCTCGTGCAGGCCTTCGATCACTGTCTGCCGATCGTGGCGGGTGTCCAGCGCAAGGCGATGTTCGGCTACCCGTGCGCTTTCGTGAACGGGCACCTTTTCTGCGGCCTCCATCAGGACAGCATCATCGTCCGACTCCCCGAGGTTCGGCGGGACGCACTGGTGGCGGAAGGAGCCAGTGTCTTTGAGCCCATGCCCGGACGGGCGATGAAAGAGTACGTGGTCGCGCCCGCCGAGATTGTCGTGGATCGCGAGAGGCTTCGCGCGCTGCTAGGCGAGGCGTTGGCGCACGCGTCGTCGCTGGCGCCGAAGCCGAAGAAGCCCGCGGGGGCGAAGATGAAGGCTGCGGCGGCGCCGGCCACGAAGACGGCGCCGGCCAAGAAGGCGCCTGCGAGCAAGGCGGGGCCTGCGAAGAAGGCGGCGCGCTGACCCTAGGCGGATGCGCCTGAGATCCACGTGGCGCTCCGAAGAAATCGGTCAAAGGCCTCGACGATCGTTTTGCCCTCGCACTCGAATATCGTTGGCTTGCCGGCACGTCGCTGCGGAAGGGTGAAGCGGATGGAACCGCTGAGACCGACGTCGACGCGTAGCGCGTCGTGCGTCCAGTCGCCTTCGGCCTCTCGCGCGATGAGGAGCGCGGTCCCCGACGTAGCGGCGAAGATCGACGTCGCGTACGCCTGGGAGGCGACGTGGTCCACCAAGTTGAGCATGGGAAGGAAGTCGTCGTTTCTCCCGGCCAGGTTGCGGAAAAATTCGCGCACGCTCTCCCAGGGCTTCGGCGTGACGCGGGCGGGATCCCAAACCATCCATCCGCGCCGTGGCAGAGAGCCTCAGTTAACCCCCGCGGCGTTCTCGGGCGGAACACCGAACATGTAGTTGCAGACGGTCGCGTACGCTGCGTCGCCGCAGAAGTCGAAGTGACCTTGGGACGCGCTAGTGAACCGATGTGTCGTGAAGGGCCCTTGCGCCCCGTCGGCTTCCTGCGGAGTGCCCGGCAACCCCATCTTCGCCCACGCAAAGAAGTGTTGCGTGTGCTGCGCGTCCTGGGCTCCGGAAATCCCATAGAACTGCGTGATGGGTGTCTTGGGCGGCTGGGTGAACCAGGAGGCGACGGCTTCGCCTTGGTTGCACGCCAGGCTATTGCACATATTGTCGCGCGG
>Ga0209648_10002931_pt1 | contig 14220 bp, 19 predicted proteins | sample GraSoi2013_115cm_FD_185830 | JGI IMG/M metagenome (GOLD analysis project Ga0209648, IMG submission 185830) | Grasslands soil microbial communities from the Angelo Coastal Reserve, California, USA - Sample 9_17_2013_115cm (SPAdes) (version 2) | ecosystem: Environmental > Terrestrial > Soil >...
ATTCGGCACTTCCGATTACGGCCGGCTTTGCCGGGATTCCCGGGCCATCGGCGACCTTCTTCGGTCCCAACGAAGGTCACGATAGCGCGGTCGTGAGCGCCGGGGTCTCGGTTCAATGTATGCGTTAGACCAACTCCATCTGGCGGCGCGGCCGAGTCTTCGTGGGAACTCCCAAGGACTGTTCTATCAGATCGGCTGCAGCGGAGAGCCCGTTGGCCTTCACAATCGCTTGCTGGATCCGGCCAGCATTTTCACGGTAAGTCGGGTCGCTCAGCACCTCACCGAGAAGGGTTGAGAGATGGGTAGCGCTTAACTTATCTAGCGAGGTAACGACACCGGTTTCGTGGTAGGCTATTCTTGCGGCAATGCCAGGCTGATCAAAGGTTACGGGGATAGCCACTTGAGGGACACCCTGCGCAAGAGACTCCAGCACGGTGTTCAACCCAGAATGCGTGATACAAACCGAGGCCAGCTTTAATAGTTCCAATTGCGGTGCCCGCTGGACGATAATCGCATTCCTAGGGACCGGCCCGATCTGCTCCGGCTCGAGTTGATCGCCAATGGAAAGAACTAACTGTACGTCCTGATGCTTCGCGACACCGGCCGCAATGGTCTGGAAGACCTCCGCTTGACCATTCAGTATTGTCCCCATTGAAGCGTAGATCAGCGGCTCTCCGGTCAGTCGCTCCCAAGGGAAATTCACCTCAGTCCGGCCTTTGCCATCATGGAACGGCCCGGTGTGATGAAACTGCGATGGCCAATGAGAATTTTCAAAATCGAACTCTCTGGGAGTTTGGGTAAGCCACGCGATTTTGGACAAAGTGAAACCGGGGTCCTCCCAATCGATTTTGAAGCCGGCACTCCTCGCATAGGCTTTGACCCCGTCGTTACCAAGCATTTTAGCAAACTTGGCCACACCTTTCCGGTTTCTGGCTATAGCTTCAGGGGTTGTCTGGTGAGGATCACCATAGATACCGAGGGGTGTGTAACCAGAGTAGTCACAATGCATTGCCACCGCCACGTGGATATAGGGTATGCCCAAGTTCATCGGCCCCAGTTCGGCATAAAATTGGATCGGATCGATGATGAGGGCATCGACGGCGGTCGCCTGGAGCATAGCGGGCATTGATTTTAACATCCCCTCTGTCCGTTGCACCAGTAGGCCGACGGCAAATCCTAAAGCGTCGTTTCCTTGCAGCTTGCTCACTTCGGGCCGGTTTTCATTAATGGGATCTCTATCGTTACCAGGAACACATGGCAAACCGTTAGCGCTCGAAGAATAAAGGAAGACAACCTCATGGTTGCGCTCCTGCAGTTGACGCGCCAGTGCCGTCATCGGATTGAGGTGACCCGGTAGATTTAGACAAATAAAACCCAGTTTCATAAATAGTACGCTCTCCTAAGCATTGACCGGATGGTCTGATTGCACGCATTTTGTTGGGCGTACTAAAACCCGCCCTTTTGGAAACAGACGTTCATTTGTTCCAGCTGCCGCAATCGTTGTCTGAAATGAGATTAATCAATACCAAGCGTCCTTAAATGCCGGAGTGGTTGTCAGCGATGAGGGGCAACCTTTGGGCAGATGAATAACGTCACCCCTTCGCCCACTGAGCACCTCTCCACCACGACTTATCTCGACTTCACCGGCTTCAATCAGAAATGTTTCATCAGTCGTACGATGCAGGTGCGGGGGTGTTATGTGCCGGGTAGAGCAGAAAGTCGCAATGCGCAAAGGCGTCAGGCGTTTACAACGCTTCGGTTAACCAGTAATTTGGAGAAGGAAGTTCTGATGCCAAAGGTATGGTTGATTACAGGTAGCTCTCGTGGCCTTGGACGCGCGCTTGCCGAAGCAGTGCTCGCTGCAGGAGACAAGCTCGTTGCAACGGCGCGCAATCCGGAGCAGCTCGCGGATCTGGTCGAGCGGTATGGCGACCAGGTGCGCACCGTTGCGCTTGATGTGACGAACGAGCAAGCGGCGTCCCATGCCGTCGCCGTAGCGACACGGGCCTTCGGACGGCTCGACGTGCTCGCCAACAATGCCGGGTACGGCGACGTCAGCCCGATCGAAGACACCAGCCTCGACGAATTTCGTGCGCAGATTGAGACGAATCTCTTCGGCGTCATCAACGTCACCAAGGCCGCACTCCCTCTCATGCGAGAACAAGGGGCCGGTCATATCCTTCAGTTCTCCTCGGTTGGAGGCCGAATCGGGCCGGTGGGCCGGGCACCCTATGCAGCCGCAAAGTGGGGCGTCGAAGGCTTCTCCGAAGTGCTCTCTAAAGAGGTCGGGCCGCTCGGGGTCAAAGTGACGATCATCGAGCCGGGTGGTTTCCGCACCGACTTCGCTGGCTCTTCCACGGCGATCCGCGAAGGGCGTCCCGAGTACGATGCCACCGTCGGCAAGACCGCCCGGTTCCAGCGAGACTATAATGGCAAGCAGCCCGGCGATCCTGCCAAAGCTGCTGCCGCCGTTCTCCACATAGCAAGCCTTAACGATCCGCCGCTCCGGTTACTGCTCGGCAGCGACGCCGTCCGTTTCGTGGAACAGAATGATCTCGCGAAGATGGAATCCGACAGAAAGTGGAAGGACCTGAGCATCTCCACGGACATCGAGCAGGTAACGGAAGAGCGCTAGGGGTAGCCAAGATTTCGTCGCGTACCGTGCCAAACTTCGTGCGGTCCCTTGATCAGGCGTTACGCCTCGGCCTCCAACTGACGCAAGAACTCAGTCAAGTCTTGGTAATGGCTCCTCAAGCTCCGCGAAGTAAGTCTTTACGGACAAGTGCAATCGACAGTTGTCGCGCTGTACTTAAATCCTAGACTGCGCTCCCAGGCAATCCACGATTTAAATGCAGTAAACTATTGCACTCAAATCGTAGACTACTGCACTTAATTCGTGGACTGATTCACCCTCAATTTCGGTTGTCGCACTGTATTTAAATCGTAGACAGGCTCCCTAGGAAAATACACGATTTAAATGCAGTAAACGTTGCACTTAAATCGTAGACTACTGTACTACTTCCGCGGATGAAGCAAGAATCGGGGCTGTCTACGATTTAAGTGCAGTTATATCCACGAATCGACGCGAGTGGATATGCTTCCAGTCCACGAATTAAGTGCAGTAAACGGCCGTAGTCTACGATTTAAGTACAGGGCGACAGCCGTCGACGCGCCGCACCAGGCCGTCACCTTCACCTATCGCGACTATCGACACGGCTCACAGCGCAAGGAGTTAACCCTCTCCGCCCTGGAGTTCATCCGGCGCTTCAGCTTACATATCCTACCTCCGGGTTTGGTGCGTATCCGCCACTATGGGAATTCTGGGCAATAATCGCAGAAAACGTGATATAGAAGCAGCCCGCGCCATTTGCAAATCCAGCGGATGCGCCGTGGAGCTTCAGCCTCGGAGCGTTGCGGATCCGCCCTGTGGTGCAATGTGTTGTCCATCGTGCGGAAAAGCCGGAATCCGTCTGGTGGCCTTTATCGATGCCGCCGACGTTCTGCACATCATTGGCGTCGGACCAATGCCAGGCGATTCCTCATGAAAGCTCTCATGCTACGCCCCGCGCCGCGCTTGATGCATGCGTTCCGGCAAAACCCTCTCGGGCTTTCGGGCTACACTGCTTTCTTTGTGTCGTCTGCCAAGCCCGGCTTGGGCCACCTTGATGTTATCCGTGCCGTATACATCGGACTCATGGACCTTTTGGCAAGAGCTCAATCCTACTTTTCAAACCTGTTGCTACGGTCAAATCCTTCCTTGCCACAGTCTGCGCTTCATCGCTCACGGTACTTTACCCATACATAGAGCAACGCCAGGGGCAGGCTTCGTCCAACCATCGAGTAGGTCTCCGCAGTCGCCGTGATCTGAAATCACGCTCTCGAAAGCGGAGACCTACTCGACTCCAGGTTATGCAGGACAACAGTTAGGCGAGGCTAATTTTGTTTTCTGGTGTGATTTTGTAGGCAAGGGCTTCGCCCTGGGCTTCGCCCTTGCCTAGTTAGTAGCTGAAACGCAATCGGCGGAACCTACGCTGCTCCCGCCATTGTCTTCACGCACGCGTAATGCTTTCTTCAACCGCTTGGAGAAGTGACTTGGACAACTTCTGGTCCGTCAGTACGCGCGACATTGTTACGGCACCGATCATCGCAGCAGCAGTAGCCATAGCCCGTTTCCTCGCTTCCGCTGGTCTGGCCTGGTCAAAATGAGCGGCTAGAATTTCGACCATCCTCGAAAACCCGGTCGTTGCAACATCTCGAACCCTTTTATCCGATCTAGCGAGTTCGCTGCCGAGCGCAGCCAAAGGACAGCCATCGCGGGGATTGTCTCGATGCTCTGCGCAGACGTACGCCGCTGAGACTGCTTTCAAACCGTTCCGACCCTTCTTTCCGGAGGCCGCGCTAGCCAAAGTGTCAAGGAGCGTATCAAGAGCGGCGGCTGTAGCCTCGACCACGAGTTGTTCCTTGGAGTCGAAATGCCGGTAAAATCCACCATGCGTTAAGCCGACCGCAGCCATCAGATCGGCTATGCCGGACGTGGCGATTCCATGCTGGCGAAACTCGTCGGCCGCCATTTCGACTATGCGTTTGCGGGTCTCTTCGGTTTCGCTTTTTGATTTTCTCATTTCGAAAGCCTGGTTAATGGGCAGGCCCGGGTGGGCCCAATAAAACCATTTAGATGTCGTTTGACATCTTACGTTAACACGATAACAATAGCTGTCGATCATAATCTAAATCAACTTTGGGAGTTGAGGTAACGAACAACAAAACACAAAAACAAGGCCTAAAGAAATCATGACAATTCAAATCAAAGGTACAGCAGCTATACAGACAAATCTCCATCGGAAACCGGTAAGCAAAATAGTGCGGTTTTATAATACTGGAGGCCCGGAAGTCTTGAAAATCGAAGATGCACCTTCCAGGGAACTCTCCAAAAACGAAGTCAGTTTGAGGGTGCAGGCAATGGGATTAAATCGTTCGGAATACTTGTTCATGCATGGGCATTACCTGGAACCAACCCAACTGCCCGCGACCTTGGGATACGAAGCTTCCGGAGTCGTTACAGCCGTGGGAGCAAATGTCGACCCCAGTTGGCTGAATAAGAGTGTATCGACGATACCATCGTTCTCCCTGAATCAATATGGCGTACTCGGCACTGAGGCCATCGTTCCGGTTCATGCCTTGGCCGAGTATCCATCCCATCTCACCCCAATTGAAGCAACTTCCATCTGGATGCAGTATATGACGGCCTACGGAGCATTAGTTGAGATTGGCCACGTGAAGAACGGAGAATTCGTTCTCATCACAGCAGCTTCCAGTAGCGCAGGTCTCGCTGCCATACAGACGGTGAAGGCCGAAGGGGCCATCTCGATCGCAACCACCCGCACCCGCGCCAAGCGCGATGAATTGCTCGCCCTCGGTGCCGATCACGTCATTGTTACAGACGAAGAAGATCTGGCGGCGCGCGTCAAGGACATCACGTGCGGGGCCGGCGCCCGGGTTATTTTCGATGCTATCGGAGGTCCGTTGGTCGACAAACTGGCAGAGGTAGCCGCTCCCGGCGCAACCATCTTTCTATATGGTGTGCTTTCCGGCACCCAGACAACATTTTCAGTCGTACCTGCGCTCCAAAAAGCTCTTAGTTTTCGGGGCTATTGGTTGGTGGAGACCGTGATGAATCCGGAGACGTTCGCGAGAGCCAAGAGCTACGTCTATGACCGACTAAAGACCAGACAATTTAGACCTAAAATCGCCAAAACATTCCGCTTCGAGGATGTCGTGGAGGCGTATCAGTACATGGAATCAAACGAGCAGATCGGGAAAATCGTGCTGACTGTAGATTGATGTGCCTAACCAAGTTCTCAAAAGAGTAATAGATCAATGAAAATAGGTTTTATCTGTCCGACTGTACCCGGTCACCTCAATCCGATGACTGCGCTGGCGCGTCATCTCCAGGCGCGAAACCATGAGGTTGTCTTCCTTTATTCATCGAGCGCCACTTGAGACACGAAACGCCCAATTTCCAGGCTTGGGGCGTATGTACCTCGTCAGACAATGGGACCCGCGAATTCTTCCAACAAATTATGGCGCCGTCGCGATGTTGTTAAGCTACTCGGCGCAACCGCTATCACCGGACCAATGATTTTGCGGGGAACGACGGCCAGCGCTGCTACCTCGAAAGTGATTAAGATTGGTCATGTCAGTCCGCAAACCGGAGTGTTCGCCTCTTTTGCCGAGGCTGATCCATTTATCCTCAACCAGATCCGAACTGTATTGGCAAAAGGGATTACCAACGGAGGGGTAACCTATGAAGTCCAAATCATCAGCAAGGATAGCCAATCGAATACCAACCGGGCTTCGGAAGTCGCTGCGGACTGTCTAAGCAGGGAATCTTAACGCCACAACCAGAAACGCCATCACCGCGGTCGGCGGCTGGCTCCTGATGCAGGATGATGGGCTACTCTAAAAATCGGAGATAAACCGCGAGAGTATTTATAAAGCTTTGACCAAACCAAAAGATCAAATGAGAACACGACCGAAAACGAACAACAGAACTGTGCAGAGAAAGTTGGCCGAAATGGCCCGCCTTTATTTGAGATTGCGACTGTCACCGGAAAAAGCGCAGCACGCTGCGAAAGCTGACCTGCGAGACATTGCCAGGTTTCATTGCTGCGCGTGGGGCTCGTGACAGTTTTGCCGACTCTTTAGAAGCATACCAAAAAGGATAATGAAATGAAATTAGATCAACTAGCATCGCCAGAAACATGGCCATTAAACACCCTATTCCCGCACCCCAGTCACACCGATGGACAAACTGAAAAGGCGCACGGACAAATGACTGCGGATGCAACCGTCAAGGCGTTCAAACGAGCACCTTCGGTTGAGATGTCGACCTGGTACAAAGGCATTCTCATATCAAGCCTGGCAACAGAGCAGGATACGGGCGGAGCATTTGAATTTGTGGTAACGAGAATGAAGAAAGGCACGGAGCCTCCACCGCATGTGCATGAACGTGAACACGAAATGTTCTATGTTTTGGAAGGAATGATAGATGTTTATGTCGGAGACGAATGCTTCCGAGCCGCTGCCGGGGAGTGCGCATTTCTGCCAAAGCGCAAGGCGCACGCTTTCAAGATTCAGTCCTCAGAGGTTCACATGCTGGTGCTCATGACGCCGGGTGGCTTTATGAACGCAAGCGCCACTATGGCAATCCCAGCGCAGAGCTTAGATATCCCGCCAGATGATGGGATTACCTATGCCACGGTAGACCTCGATGAAACCATAAAGGTGTTCGCAAAATACGGCGTTCGCTTTCTTGCACCTGACGAGATTGCACTCGAGCTTCCTTCTTTTCCTCTGTGCCCAAGAGAATTGAGGACAAAATGATCCATATCGTTGCAATACTGTCAGCCAAGCACGGGCAGAGAGAAGCACTTTTAGGGGAGTTCAAAAAGAACTTAAACACGGTCCGACTGGAGCGTGGCTGCGTGCAGTACGATTCCGTAATAGACATCGCGGGCGGCCCAGAAACGCTGACGCGGATTGGACCAGATGCGTTCATGGTCATTGAGCAATGGAAGAGCCGAGATGCAGTGGAGGCGCATGCCGCATCTCCTCACATAGGGTCCCGCCCAGATTGGTGTAAAAATATCCTTTAAGGTCGGTTTAGCGAATGTCGTCCGGGTTGAGCACATACTGGCCGTAAAGAATGACGTTTTTCCATTCGATTGGGCTGACATGCTCCAGGAGACTGATGTTGATATCTTCGCCTTCCGGAATGCTCATTTTCAGAACGCGGCAGATTTCCGATTGTGAAGAGATCCGCCTTCTCCTGCAAAAGCAGGTCTCAAAGGCGTCCATCGCCAAGATTCTCGGCGTCACGCGGCCCACCATTCACCGTTTATCAAGACAAGGCGGTTACGCCCGCATCCTCAAAGGGTATTTTTACACCAATCTGGGCGGAACCCTTGGAGGCGATCCCTCGTAGCCTCTCTCGCTTGCACCCTCGCAACCCAAAGGATTACCTCTGAAGAGCACATCTTGGAACCCCCAGGTTTTTGCGCTCAATGCGCTCGGGTAACCCCGCAGCGCGTGCAAGGCCAGCAGCAATGCACGGCTCGTCGCGTCGCCGGTTGCCAGGATTTGCGCGATCCGGTGACCCTAGCAAGGCGTCCGGCGACGCGGTGGAAGATCACCTCCAAAACCGGACTTTCTGCATATTCCAGAGCTATTTTCCCAATCCGGCGTCGTCTGACGCACCTAATGCAAGAGCAGACCAGTCCAAGTCACCGCGACCCTTTGATATTGCTGATAGCAGACGATCTCGCAATAACGAAGCGATCGGCATGGGAGTCGAGCTGTCGGCCGCGGTTTGTAATACCAACCTGATATCCTTCCATCCCAACATTAACGGGACTCCCCCTGGCTGGTAGGAGTGATGGGCAATGAGATCGCCATATCCCTTGTACACTACGCCGGAGAAAAGCGTCTCCGACAGCAGCTCCGCCATCTTGGCGCGAGGAATTCCGTTTTTTTCTGCCAGAGTGAATGACTCCGCCATAGCCTCGATGGCGGCAGCAATATTAAAGTTAAAAGCGAGTTTGGCCATATTGCTCGACCAAGGAAGATCACCGAAGTCGAAAACTCTCTGACTTATTTTTTCCAAAAAAGGAGAAACGATCTGCTTGGCTTCGACTGAACCGGCAAGAAGGATAAAGAGAGTTCCGGCGGCGGCTCGATCAGGTCGGCCAATTACCGGTGCAGCGAGGTAGGTCACGCCATTCTGCGAATGGTGCGCACTCAAACTACGAGCCGTATCTGGTGAAACCGTACTCAAGGAGACGTGGATTCCACCTGGGTGTAGTTTCTTCACGAAGTTTTCGTCCACTTCGGCGATTTCTCGTAGTGCGGAATCGTCGAAAAGCATCGTAAAGACTATGCCACCAGACTCGATGACATCACTCGGCTGGTTTACTAAGATTGCTCCCTGTTCAACTAAGTCTTTGGCTTTCTCTTTAGTTCTATTGTAGACACGTGTTGTGTAACCGGCCTTAAGCAGGTTAGAGGCTATCCCGTGTCCCATATTGCCAAGACCGATAAAGCCAACGCTCTTTTGTTCTTTCAGAATATTTCCGTTCATATGCGTATCGCGATTCTTATTACGCGACGTAACAATCGGCGCAGCATTATATGCCACTTTTTTGGGAGGCGTGGCTAGAATGATCTGCTCGTCAGCTACAATTGCTCGTCAAGGAATTCTTTGTTGATTGCCCATCTTTGATCAGGGGTCAGGCTTATTTGCGGGTCTCTACCGGTACTCAGGATCTGGCAAACCAGAAACTGGCCATCCTCGAATACGCACGCCGGAAGAATTTCCGGCGCTCGAGACGGTGCGCCGGCAACTTCAGCACGAGGGATCCGAGCTCAAAGGTTCACTCTGGAGCTTGCGTGGCAACGCATGGAATCTGAGTGCCGACGCCAGAAACAGCGACGAGATCTCTGTGCACAGTACACCAACCTTGGCCGGGCGATGACTTTACGCGAGACGCTGCAAGTCATTTACGCTAGCCCTGATTACGGCCGACTGCATCTTCAACACTGGCGCCAGCCGAGCCGCACCAGTCCGCGACGCGGTGATTTCAGTGCTTGCCCGATCACGCAGCCGTACGCGGTAAAGACGGTCACCATAATGAATAACGCGTTCGATTGCTTGAAGATTCACTACGGCATGCCTTCCGATCTGGACGAAAGGATCGCCGCCCAGCCATCGCAAGAGGTCAGCCACGGGATAATAAGTAGCAAAGTCTTCGCGCACGGTATGGACCCAGGTGCGCCGTTCCCGTCGCAACACCGCTACGACCTCACGACGGGCGAGCAGCCGGATCTGGTCCCGATCCACATCCTTGACTGGAAGCAGCTCGTTGGCTGCACCAGTAAGACGCATCTTGTCCGCTGTTGGGACTCCGTTCCCGAGATCGCCGGAGCTGGGCGAAGAGCCAGCTTCAAATGGCCGTAGATATGCCAGCAGCCGATTGACAGCCTCCGTGACTTGCTCCGGATCCAAGGGCTTTAAAAGATAATCCACCGCCTCCAGCCGGAAGGCGTCGGTGGCGCGGTTCGCATTTCCCGTCGTGAAGACCAAGCGTGGGGGCTGCGGAAGCATAGCCAGTTGCTTCGCCAGCGAAACACCATCTTTGCCCGGCAGATTGATGTCGACAAAGACCGCGTCCGGCCGCAACTCGGCGCAAAGACGCAGGCCCGCCTCACTCTCTATGGCGGAACCAATGACATCTACCTGACATGTGTCGTCCAGCAGTGCCGCCAGGTACTGGGCGGCCAAGGGCTCGTCTTCGATAATAACAGCTCGGATCCGGATCCACATGAGAACAAATCTTAGTTTAGCGCCAGTTCGCGGAGCTCAGAGCTGATAGGTCTCGGCGATTCCAAGCCAACTCCGAACCGCTTTGGCATGGGAATGCGCATGGTCACCGTGGTGCCCTCTCCAATTTCGCTACGCACCTCCAGTTGAAACGAGCGGCCGAACAATCCTCGCAGCCGCCGGCGCAATAGCACCAGCGCGTGGACCTGAGGGCGTTCTGCGAAGAAAAGGTATTCGATTTCCGTTGAAGGCACACCTTGCCCGTCATCACGAACGCTCATCTCTAGCCACTCTCCTGTCGGACGGGCTATGAGTTGGAGCCGTCCGGCCCGCGGCGAGGAATGGAGTCCGTGTTGGACCGCGTTCTCTACCAGCGGCTGGAAGGAGAACGGTGGCATTAGAGCCTGCAGCAAACCCGGATCGATCGTCTGCTCCACCTTCAATCGGTCACCGAGTCGCAAGGACTCGATGTCCAAATAAGCACGCACTACCGCCAGCTCTTCCTCCAGGGGTACAAGCAGTCGCTCCTGTTGATCGAAACTGGCCCGTAGAAATTGGCGTAACCGCCCTGTGGCCCGAGGCACTTCCCGTGGCGCTACTGTCGCCAGCGCCGCCAACGCATTCAGAGCATTGAACAAAAAATGTGGATTCATGCCGCTTGCAGGGTGCGCGCCTCGGCCAAAGCCACTGCCCGTGTTTGCTCATCACGATCGCGTACCTGCTCGACGATAGCCAGAATCAGCGCCGTGCCCAAACCTTGCAGCACAGGGGCCATCCCGATCTGCTCGATCCTCTGCAGTGCCGCCGGCGAATGAGGAGCCAAAAAGAAGATCAGGCCATTCCGCAGCAACGATACCCCCAAAGTCAGACAGAATCCCGTCACCGGGTGTTGCGCCAGCCTGGGGCGCCAGCGGTAGAGCAACCCTCCGACCAAACCACCGCACAACATGGAAGTTGCGATGGAGCCTAACGGCAGGCCGTGGTGCGCGACGGCTAACCAGGTAACAAACACGCCGACGGCCAGTCCCACCCAAGGACCCGCTACCAGACCGGCCGCGCATACCGCCACGATTCGCTCGTTAAGCAAGCCGGCGTGTGAAACAGTGGCTTCTTCGATAAGGCCGAGAATCGTAAAGACCAGCAGAGCCGCTCCTTGATCGCGCCTCGACAGCAGAGAACGCTCCGGCTGCCTAAAGCCTGGCAGAAGCGTGAGCGCGAAGGCAGCCGTTACTAACACACAAACTTCATGGAAAATTATACCCATCGCGGGTAGGGCGGGATCGCTCATAAAGAACCGAAATTGCTGCCAGTTTTTCGATCGAGCGTCTCGGCGTAGCATCCGTTCACGTGGGACGCGTCCGGATAACCGCCACCGACCCCATGGCCGGTTCCATGGGCTTCGGCAGGATGACCGCGAAAGCTGAAATCCCTCCGGCAAATGGCAACCAGATAAATGTCTTGCCGGGAAGAGTGCAGTCAGTGACAGACCCCTTTAATTTTGATACTGGCTCCTGGAGAGCAATCGCATTCATACCGCGGATTCCTGTGTGATGTCGAGGACATAGCCTTCTGCGCCGGATGGAAAATCGGCCAAAGCACGATCGACATTGCTCTTTTTGCTTGACGCGACAATGACCGAGGCCCCTTCAGCCGAAGCCGCTTTGGCCGTCGCCATTCCAAATCCGGAAGTACCACCAATAATGACTACTCGTTGCCCTTTCAAGCTGCGATTGAGTGAGGGACGGGCGGGAGATTTTATTTGTTGCATGACCATAATTGCAGGCGAAGCATAAACAATTCGAATAGAAAGGCGCGATCAAATGACACATTTTTGCTATCACTCCTTCGACCTGCGACAATTAGTGTCGTTCGCAGAAATCGCACGAACAGGAAGTTTTCGGCAAGCTGCCAAAACGCTCCATATCGCGCAGCCCGCATTGAGCCGGCAGATTAAACAATTGGAAGCGGCTGTCGCACTGTACTTAAATCGGTTCTGACGCAACTTTGGTGCACTTGCGGGACCTGTGGCACGCTTTGCGTTTGCGCCATTAGCCAGCACTGGCGTCTTCTGCAAGACCTTCCTGGCCAAAGCATTCCGATGATCCTCAGGCTGCACCTCGGTCGCTGGTGTTGCCGGCATGCTTGTTGCGAGCGGTGAATCTTCACCGATCGTCTCTTCAAGGCTTGCGCCGCGTACCCACAAGACCAAGCGATCCAGCGAGATCATCGGTGTGGTGTGTTGTGCCCTGGGAGGGCGTCCTGGCCAGCGCTTGATGACCACATGCGCGCGCCGACGTGAAATCGGCGCTGTTAAACACACTCGGGATTGCACCAAAGTTGCGTCAGAACCGATTTAAGTACAGGGCGACAATAGGCCTCCGCGTTCCAGAAATGGTGCAGCACCTCTTGATGAAATCCCCCGCCGGCGAATAGAAGGCCCGTGGGCCGCCGTGGCGGATGTCGGCCTTCGTCGCCGCGAAGAATTGTTCTGCATGCTCGATCCGCTGCGGCTCGGGCCGTTTCGCGCCCGGCTTCGCATAATAATGTTCGGGGAGGCCGGCGATCTGCTCGACGTTGAAGACGATGTAGCTTTTCAGGAAAGGAACCGCTGGCGCTCCCGACAGACGCCTGCGCATCCGTCTATATCTTCGCCTTTCAGGAAACCCGTGCGCGTTCGGCGCGGATTTGCCGGACGATATCGGCGGGCGCGATATGGGGCAGCAGAATGGTGGCTATCAGCACTGGGCCAATGACGGCCTCCGCGCTGTCCAGGACGAGATCGCCGGCGGCGCCAATGAAGGGCAGCAGTGCGGCAATAACACCCTCGACCGGGAGCTGAAGCAGCTCGATCGCGCCGATGGCGGCCGCGCCTATACCCAATGCAATCAATTTGGTGCGGATAGGGACGCGCCGGTCGCGGAGAAGCGCGTAACCTAGCTGCATGTTCAAAAGAGGATTATGGGGAGGTGGGCTCGACATTATCGCGTAGCCAGGCTGCGAGTTTTTCAAAGGTGAAATCGTTGGTCTCGTAAAGCCCGGCGATGAAAACATACGCCGCTTTGGCATCGGCCGCGATGCGCGCGCCGTCGATGGCGAGAAAGGTGTAGGTGGCGGCGAAGGCCGTCCGCTTGTTGCCGTCGATGAAGGGATGGTTTTGCGCGAGCTTTCCCACAGGGCGGCGGCCTCCTCGATGAGGTCGGCGTAGTCCCGTCAAACCAGATGCATCACCGTTGCGGTAGTATGGGGTTACCTGTTCTGCGAATTTCCGACTGCTGCGCGCATTTCACGACGTTCAATGCTGGAGCATCTTGCAGATAGTGAAGCCATCTATTTCAGCAGTCACTTCCCGTTTACGTCCGTCGGGCAAGTGACGCAGCACGAAGGGGCCTATGAATGGAAGTTCCTTTAAATCAGCTTTCCCGCGGATGTCAGCCGATGACGGCCTGAACAGCTTGTCGTCAAGCATCGTGAAGCGTTCCTTCAGGATTAGTTGCTCTAATCGACCGCCGCGTGCTCGATCGGGCCTTCGACAGACAAAGGGTGTCCGTGGCTATGTTTTAGGGGCCGGGTGCGGCCGGTGATTCGCTTCTCCAGTGTCCGCAGGACGACGTAGAAGACCGGGGTCAGGAAGAGGCCGAAGAGGGTAACGCCGAGCATCCCGGAGAAGACTGCGACACCCATGGCGCGGCGCATCTCGGCGCCCGCGCCCTCGGAAAAGACCAGCGGGAGGACGCCCATGATGAAGGCGAAGGAGGTCATCAGGATGGGCCGAAGACGAAGCCGCGCCGCCTCGATCGCGGCGGCCAGGGTTTCCCTGCCTTCGGATTCCAGCTCTCGGGCGAACT
>Ga0209648_10002932_pt1 | contig 14215 bp, 16 predicted proteins | sample GraSoi2013_115cm_FD_185830 | JGI IMG/M metagenome (GOLD analysis project Ga0209648, IMG submission 185830) | Grasslands soil microbial communities from the Angelo Coastal Reserve, California, USA - Sample 9_17_2013_115cm (SPAdes) (version 2) | ecosystem: Environmental > Terrestrial > Soil >...
TTGCGTTTCGCTGAGCATGCTCATACGCTCGTCCGCCGACGAGCCCGGAGCCGGTAGGTGTGACCAGCACGGTGGCATGACAGCAGTGACAAAATCCCCAGCCGGTATCGGGATCAATCGAGAGGGAGCGTTGATGGTCCCCTCCATGAACGGGGCAATATGCTCGCAGCCGTCCTCCACTGCTCCCGCTCTCTACAGCCTCGCCCAGGTCGCCGGGAGACAGGAGGTGGATCACTTTGCCCTGCCGGGTGGTCTGTGAGGTGATCGTCATCTGCACACCTCCTCACAACACCACACGCATGGCTCGCGCCAGCACGCTCCAGCCTATACGCAGGCTGGCGAATGGGGACGGAGCACGCGGCGGAAGGGCCACCGCCAGCGAGACCAGTGCGTCGCCTCCAAGCGGAGGGCAGCTCTCCTCCCAGACATATCCGTGCCATCGGTGGACACAACGGGTAGACGCGCTCCCGAGAGGACAATGCTGGGCAAGTTGCGTGCACTGCTCGTCGGTATACCCCTGGGTAGTTTCCGGCAATGGACAGGTTTCCAGCCAGGCCACCACAGCGCGCATATCGCGCGTGGAGGAAGCGGGCGTATCGGGCGTCAGTTGCACGAGTGTATCCAGGGTGAGTTCCTCGCGCCGGCAGACCATCGCCAGGAGCCGGATGCGGCGTGGCGAAGCGCTTTCCCACAGGAGGCGATACCCCCTACGGCGAGGGTATTCTCCAATGGAGAACATGCCGCCCAGGTAGATCGTGCTGCAGAGGGGGCAGAGCGCTCTGGGAAGCAGGTACAGCGCGTGGATATCGACGTGCAGCGCTATGCCGAGGAACGAGAGTTGCTCCGGTGTCAGACGTGGGTATTCGTGCCTCCCGGCTTTGTACCAGGGATGCTTGCAGATCGGGCAAACAAAGAGCAGGTGCCTGCCGCCATCGGACGTTGGCATCGCATCCTGCCGTAGCAGATGGCGCAAGCGAGCTTCGTGATCATCGAAGTTGCTGAATGCGCCATCATGGTTGAAATTGAAGGTGTCATCTGGTATCATGTTGTTAGACCTTTCTCTCCCAAGATGGGAGAAAACAAAGTGGGCAGCACACCCCGACAGGTGTGCTGCCCTTTCACTGTTCAAATGGAATGGTCGTTTGGATGTGCGTGGTGCATGCGCCAGCGCTCGGGTGGCGCTCGTATCTGGGACATGGCTGTCTCCTTTGCGTAGATCATGGCCACTACCCCTCTCATGAGGAAGTGGCTGACTGCTTGAAATGGGAAGGGATGGTTCTCAGGCTGAGCGGAGTGCAGAGCTTCCTTCCGGTACGCTACTCCGAAGAGCCATTCAAGAAGGTGAAGTGCGTGAACACATTCGGATTGTACTCTAAAATCAGGTCCCAGGCGGGCCAACGTGACGAGTTGGTCGCAGTGCTGCTGGACGCGGCGGCAGTGTTGCAGCAGGTCTCGGGCTGCCTGCTCTCTATCGTCAGTGTCTCGGCTACAGAGCCCGAGACGGTGTGGGTGACCGAGGCGTGGAGGAGCCAGGCAGAACATGAGGCATCCCTCACGCGAGAGGATATCAAGCCGATCCTCATGCGCGGCAGGCCGTTGATAGCCGGGTTTGAGCGTATCGAGATCGAGCCCATCGGGGGGAAAGGTCTCAGTACAGATGTTGAGCTCTAACCGGTACCTGTTTGTCGACATATGCGACACAGCTCGTTAGGCATCGCACTTCTGCCGACCACATTCCGCTCTGCTCCTTGTTGTACAAGCGGTCACTTGAACCTGCGATAGGCTGAGCTAGCGCTCTTGTGACTATCACGTTTGAGTTGGCAAATATGGAAGAGATGGAAGTAGCTGTCAATCCCGCAGGAAGGGAAGAACAGCTCGCCGCCTTGATCGAGGAAGCGGCGGCACATTACGGACTACAGATTCGTATGAGAGGGACCTTGCGCACCTTTCCAGGTTCCCGGCATTGGCATTTCCAGAAGCCGGGCGAGCGTGGCACCCTGGAAGTAACGCTTTGGCCAGCAGGGAAAAGAGTTTGGTTCTCAGTGCAGGCCGGGCGACGTGCAGCGTGGATAGAGGAGATCCTGCCGCACATGAAAGCGCGGATAGAGGGACAACTGCCTCAGCCTCACGAGTGAGCTGACGAGACCTTCAACAAAGGTTCTCTGGGATCTGCGTCAGCTTGAGACAGGTACAATCCTACCAGCACACCGACTCGTATAAGCGACAGATCCCCAAAGGATCCGTTGGGAGACGATGTGGGTCTCACCGTTCTGCTCAACGGGAGTGTAATAATTCGCTTACCTCTCTCCACCCATAGGCCACCTGTTCAAGCACAGCACCCCCATCCTCAATCTGTTCTTCCACTTCCGGCACGAGTTGTCCCCCAAGCGCTTCATAGAAACGTCGGGCAAGGGCATTCGCTTTTAAGACCCGGATGAGCAAGGAGTCCATCTCCTGTTCAACCAGGCGCTCAACCACGCTGATGGTCAGTTGGCGTCCGATGCCCTGACGCTGGTACGCTGGGAGCAGATAGAGGACATAGATCTCCCCCGTATAGAGAGGATGGTTCGAGCGCTCTGGTCCTCCCATCGCCACACCGACGAGGATGCCCTCAGCGTTCTCCGCGACGTAGATGTACTCCTGGCGCTCGGCTGATTCGCTGAACTCGCGTATCGCTCGTGCCCAGTTGCGTTCAGACTCTTCGTAGGTGAGCTTCATCAAGCTCTCCTCTGGAATCTGATCGCGATGGGCGGCTCGATAACTATCCACCATGACGCGTGCCATCGCAGCCGCATCGCGCAACTCAGCTTCACGTATTCTCATAGCATCTCTCCTGCGCTTGAACGTTCTTGGCCAGAGCAGATCGAAGCGTATCTTACACCGTTTCGGTTGCCCAGACAATCCCAACGTTCCTCACAACTACTACTTGCAAGAGGTGCTCCCTGATACGAGTTGCTGTGCCACCCTACCAGGGCGTTACCCGAAGCGCGGATGATAGAGACTGTGGGGGGGACACACATTGGTAAGGGTCGGATAGGGAGGGCGAGCAGCAGAGACGAGAGGCTGTGACGTGCAGAGGAAAGCGCCGTGACTGAGGGCAAAGAACGCCACGGTACGCTTACTCGTGACGTTGCTTCGCGCTAATTGAGGAAGGAGAGTTCAAGGTGAATGACCTCGATCTGCGCTTGAAGTGCAGCCAGATCACCCTGGCAGGAGATTACCGCTTGCCGCAGCCTCTCCTCTTCCTGCATGAGCCGCTCACGTTCGTACTGGAACAGCCGCTCGGCGGGGAGATACCGCGTGCGGGCTAGACCGGAGAGCACGATCTGCGCCGCCAGTTTCGGCTTTTGTTGCTGCATGCTGGCTTTGTGCTGTTGCAGCGCTTGCCACTCCCGTTCGAGACTTGCGGCACGCGCAATGAGCGCCTGTACCTGCAACTCCAGTTTGACGCGCTCGCGCCAGAGAAATTCGCGTCTTCGCTCCTGAGGATTTCCGGACTGCTGACGGTCCTGATGTTGCCGGTCGCTCCGTTGGTGTTGTTGCTGGTGGCGATGGGATTGCTGCTGGTTGTCCATGAGGGACCTTCCTCCTTTGCTTGCTTTCGCTGTTGGCGAACAGCACAAAAGAAGGCAGAATCATCCCCTCATGTGTTTCTTTAGGGCTGCATGCCTCCTTTCCGGTGTGCTTTTCCGCCTATACGATGATCGACAATCTACGATAGTGACGACCTACAATGCGTACAAATTGTCCTTGTGACTGGCGGCGAGCCATCTTCTTGAGAAATGACCCGGCGACGGTACAGTCGAGGGTGGACATCATCCTGTTTTCCCTCCCGGCGAGCGACCTATCAAAGCGGCCACCCAGCGACGGACAGAGGGGGAGGCAGGATCGCCTCTTTGGGCTGACAGGGCAGGCAATCTACGACCTTGTTCCCGTCCGCTCCAATTTCTTACACAAAGGGTATACCATGACGGGAAAGGAAAGACAAGCCCGCTCTTTCATCGTGGGAACAAAAATGAGCACACATCGCGCGAAAAAGATGTGTTGGAGAGAGCAGTACCACACCCAATTTTCCCGTTGTAGAGCGGGTTGAGGACGAGTTGGATGATATGAGACAGTCTCATAGCATCTCCCCCTCAATTAACCCAACAGTAAGACGGTGACATCATGCGATGCCACGGTTTAGGTTAGGGCACCTCTCGATAATCTCCCTGGATCGCAGTAAACTCCAATCGGTTGCCGAAGGGATCCAGGCAGAAGAACCGCGGGCGATGGGGAATCGGCTCAGCTGGCAGAATCGCCACACCCGCCTCAGTCAATCTACGCCGGTATGCTTCCAGGTCCTCCACCACGAGGCAGATGTGCCGCTGATCGGTCTCGTCGGGTCGAGTTGGGTCGGGCAGGAAGTGTAGTTCCAATTCGCCCGCCCCAGCGGCGAACCAGACGAGATGGAGATGGGCTAGGGAGCGCGGCGGTTGTTTCTCTTCCAACCCAAGTACTTGGCCGTAGAACGCGCGCACTGCGTCCTGCATTCCTGGTGGAATGAGCATCGAAGCATGTTGCAGCCGTGGACCAGCCATGTGAGAGTACCCTTTCTGCTGTTGCTGGGCAACGCCGAGCGCTTGGACCATGTCCATGCCTCTATCCAGTCTGTTTCACCACATCTAGACGCATTGTGCACTGTTTGTTGGTGAGCGTCAAGCGTTTGGCGCTCTACAATGTTCTAGTTAGGACATTTCAACCCGGGAGTGAGAAGATCAGGAACCAAAGGGGGATTGCATTGACAGCTTTTACCCTCACTCAGTATACTTGATTTAGAAATTTTGTTCTATTTAATATGCACACAAGAAGGGGTGTAATGCCACAAATGATGGATCCTGCACGATATAGTGCAATCGTATGCTCTTCTACATCTTCTCTTGACATCTGCACGAGCTAACGGAACAGGCATAGGCTTCCGGTTGCCCTATTCTCGCTCTCTCTGCACTCGTGACAGAACTTTCGTCGTGTCCGGCTCTGTCCCAGCCGTCGCAACGCTTCTCTTTGCTGTCTGCCGCTGATCCTGGGACTGTTATCACGCATTACGTTAAAGGAAAGGAGCGGGGTGCCTCTCTTTGTCTTTGCGCGAGCAACCACAAGAGTTCGGTACCATACCAGTCATGCCTATGAATACATCTGCCAACGACCACGATCCTCAAGAAAACCAGCCAGAAGCGCTGCTGCACCTGACCCTCGCTGGTCTGCTCCCGAACAACCAGAAGCTCGTCATCAACTCTTCCGCGCGAACGGCCATTTTGTTAGCGCAGACCTCCCAGGGTGAGGCCGACATCGTCACCATGCAGCAGTTTTCCCCCAATGGGATGCGTGTCTTGGTTCCGCTGCTGCAGGCCTATCCGAACTATTGTCCCTATGAAGCGCTGCTGGCGGCTCTGTTCTCTCTCACCATTGATGAGGCTCGCCGACAGCTGCGCGAGATCAGGGAGATCGCCCTGCGCTCGGTTCGCAGAGCGATTGGGAGTCTCGTCACCGGGCTGCGCGCCTTCGGCCTACGCGTGCGGTCCGTGCGGAGTACCGGCTATTTGGTTGAAGCTATTTCCAAAACCACCGCTTGAGAGAACAGGCATGTACGTGAAGCTCTTCCCATACGCCGAAGAGACCCCATGTTCGCGGCGAATGTCACGGGGAAAAACGAGACATTGCTCCCGAAAAAACGCATACTTCAGCGGGATTTTTCGCTGTTCGATATAGTACACTTGTTCTAGCACCTAGCAAGGCTACGTGTGCACAACGGTTGCCTGGCAACCGTTGTGATCGGCGATGTGTTTGTCGTGCGTTCAATCAGTGGGTCTGGGGTCGGGGGTCCTCGACCCTTGGTCCTTTCGCACTGCTAGTGAGGGATCGTTGTGACCATGCGTTCTCCTGCTCCATTTCCAACTGCTTCGATGAACCTCCGTCTAGCTGAGGAGGTACTCTATGACTTGCCTCCCCTGGAAGGAGTCTTTTTGCACTGGCACACGCACGGCGTGACCGCGACCACGCCAGGCATCACCTCGCTGCTGCACCGGCGAGAGCAACTGCTTGGCGCAGCCACGCTCCCAGGAGCCAGCATCAAGCTGCTCTACGAGTGTGCGACAGCTTGCCTCCATCGCTTGCCTGTACCGGTCTACTCGCCCTGGGAAAGCCGCCCGTTGCACGCCCGCCTGCTGCGTCATGGGCCCTCACAGCGCGCTGCCGAAACTCAGGCGCTGCTCCCACCTGGTGTACTGGTCCAGAAGACGGTCACGGTTGCACTCAGGGAGCGCTTGCTCCTTTGTACCGGTGTGGGCACCCAGAGTCTAACACGACGGCAACTGCAAGACATCGCCATAGCTTTGGCGCTTCCGTACAGAACCATGAAGCGGTGTACGATCAATTCCTCCGCCCACCATTCAGTTGAGGCATTCGCCATGCAGCCGGGGATGGTCTCGCCTTTCCTGCATTCTGAGCGAGAAACGGAACTCGCGGCGCTCGTCCTGCTGCCCTGGCCGGAACAGTGGGAAGCGCAAGAGCGAGAGGTGGCGATCTCTTTGTCGCTGTGGGAAAGCCTGCTGCTACCCTTGCGCTGCTTGTACCCGCTGGTACGTCGCCATGCGAAGCGTGCCTATCCGCAGATACGCCTCATAGAACTGGGCAACGCAGGCGCTATCGATTACTTTGTAGAGGCTTCTAATGGTAGCTAGCGCGACACTTCACCTGTTGGAGCGCCCGCAATTGCGCGGGCATCGCATCCAGTACAGCGACGCGCTCCACCTGCTTGTTATTGATGAAACGGTCATTCCCTGCACACCGACCGAGTACAGCTTGTTGCAGGCCTTACTCCAGCACGCCGGAGAGGGCGTGCCAATCAATCGCCTGCTTGGCAGATCGGCGAAACAAGCGGTAGAGTGGCACACCCGGCGCAACCTGACACAGCATATCAGCCGCCTGCGCGCCAGGCTGTGGCCCTTTGGCCTGGACATTCTCTGCTTGACCGGATACGGCTACCTGCTGCTCGCCAGGTCACATGAGCAGGCCACAGGCACCTGAGCGCCGGAACGCCGTTACACACGACGAGCGAGGGACGGCCATTGTCCCAGGTCTGCCAGGATGATGAGTTATCCACAGCTTTTCCACATTTCGTACACCCGCGTTACGGTGACGGTGCTGTTTTTCGTGCTGCCATCGTCGTGAACTGGAAGGAGCACTTCCTATGGTCACGTCTCCTATACAAGCATCGTCTCCCGCCCTGGACAACGTCCTGGCGCAGCTCAAGGGGGTGCGCACGTCCTTACGCGGGTGGAAAGCCTGCTGCCCAGCCCACGCGGATCGCGAACCGAGCTTGAGTATCGGTCTGGGCGAGCAGGGGCAGGTCTTGCTCAAGTGTTTTGCCGGGTGCCAGATAGAACGCATCGTAGAGGCGATGGGACTCACCATCACGGACCTCTTTCCAGATGGGGCCACAACAAATGAACGAGCATCGTCAAACGGGGCACATCACGCGATACTCACCCTGCTCGACCTGGCGCTAGAAAAACAGTTGCCCTGGCAATTCTTGTTCCATCTCGGCGTCATGGAGCATCCCAATGGCGGCCTGCACATTCCCTATTATCTGCCGGATGGCACACCCGCGCCACGTTCCCGCATCAGGACGGCGCTTACCGCCCGCGAGGGGTCGCGCTGGAGCAAGGGTGAGGGCAGGATCGTCCCCTATGGTCTTGAGCGACTCGAAGAGGCCAGGCAAGCGGGGTACCTGGTACTGGTAGAAGGGGAGTCGGACTGCTGGACGCTCTGGTACCAGGGGTTCCCGGCGATGGGACTCCCCGGTGCCAAGATGGCAGGGGTAGTGGAGGAGTCCGCCTTGACCGGGGTTGGCCAGGTGTACATCGTACAGGAGCCAGATGCAGCAGGGGCCACCTTCGTGAAAGCTATCGCGAATCGGTTGCAAAAGTGGCGGTGGGAAGGGAAGGCCGCAGTGGTGCATCTCTCCGATGCAAAAGACCCGAATGAGTTGTACAAACAGAACCGCAAGGGCTTTCGCGCTGCCTTTCAACACGCGCTGGATCACGCCGAGCCGCTCTTGTTCCACCATTCTCATCCGGTTGATCTTCCTGCTGGGGCGAAACCCAACATCTTCAGCCTCAAGGAACTGCTCTCCTGGGAACTGCCACCGACACGCTGGGCCATCCCGGAGATCTTACCAGAGGGGTTGACGCTGCTGGCGGGCAAGCCCAAGCTGGGGAAAAGCTGGCTGGCGCTCTCCGCCGCGCTGTCCATCGCGGCAGGCGGCGTGGTTCTCAGCGCGCAACCCGTCACCCAGGGCGATGTCCTCTACCTGGCGCTCGAGGATAATGCGCGCCGCCTGCAAGCGCGCGCTAGACAGCTATTGGTCTCCACGACAAGCGTTCCGTGCGGCATAGACTTCGCCCTCGACTGGCCTCGTCTCGGTGAAGGTGGCCTGGCCTCGCTCGAGGACTATCTCAAGAAGCATCCGGGCCTGCGGCTGGTCGTCATCGATACCTGGGCCAGAATTGCGCCACCATCAGGAGAGCGCCGCAGTTCGCAGTACGAGGGGGATTATGAGGCGCTCATCCCGCTCAAGCGCTTGGCCGACACCTATCATGTCTCGATCCTGGCGGTGCATCACCTGCGCAAGACCGGTTCCAGTGATGTGCTGGACGAAATCACCGGCTCAATTGGTATGACCGGGGCGGTCGACGGGACGCTGATCTTGAAACGCGAGCGCGGACAAACGGAGGCGACGCTCTTTGTAACCGGGCGAGACATCGAACGTGAGCAACAACTTGCCATGAGCTTCGATGCCACCACGGCCTTGTGGATCGCGACCGGCAACGCCGATGAAGTCGGTCGAACCAGAGCGCGCCAGGAGATACTCGACCTGCTCAGTGAGCAACCAGAGGGGATGAGCCCACGCGAGACCGCCGAGGCCCTGGAGAAGAACTATCATACGACGCGCTCGCTGCTACGGAAGATGGAGGAGGCCGGCGAGGTCAGACGGTCCGACGGGCAGTACATTGCGGCATCTGCGGATACCGGTCATCGTCAATGGCGGCCATCGGATGGGGTCGATCAGAAGGAACAGCTTCAGCAACAACAACCGACGTGTAGTGATGCGATTGATTACGTTGATTACACTGATTACGCTGATGACACTCCCCATGCTTCTTTCACAGAGGGATGCAATCTCTCTGAAGCAGCAGCTATGCAGGAGACATTGGAGTCGATCAGTGTGCGCGAAGACGTGGCTGAGAGGCAACAGGAGGGTAACCAGCGAGAAACTGTCGTAATCAATCGTCATCAGCGTAATCACTGTAATCAACGTAATCAAATTCACGAGCCGACATCAGCAGTGGGAGTTCGAGGTGCAAGCTCCGACGGGGCAGACAATACTGCACGGGAAGAGCAGCAGGAGGCCTTTCTGCAAAGGAAGCGTTGTCCTCATCATCCGCATGCAGATCTGGTGCGTTTTGATCCCGCCGGTCAGGCGTGGTGCGACAAGTTAGATTGCTGGGATTGCTACCGGCTCATGAAGATCGGTGAGGCATTGGACTACTGTTGTCTGACGGATCAAGGAGGAAAGGTGGTGATTGGCCAGGGCATAACTGCCTGGTCTGCCTTTGTGATCTCACAGCGAGTGTTCTTGATCGTCGTCGCAACTGAGCAGGCGCTTGCGATGTGTAAAGAGATGGGCATTGAGGTGCCCGACTTGTCAGGCGAGGTGAAGCGCCTGGTGGAGGTGCATCCGGCTAGGACTTGAGAAGCATAGGCCTGAGTATGTATGACCCGGCCTCATCCCGATCACTATTCTGAGGGAATCGCGGCCATCACCGTATCATAAAACAACAACTCGAACTCGTGGCTCAAACGCACGGCGCGCGTGATGCGCTGGCGATCTTCGGGTGTATCGTAGCGGGCCAGCAGGAGCGCGTCAATGGGCGTGACCCTCTGCCCTATCTCCTCATGCACGGTAATGAAGGCGACCTGCTCCGCGCTCATCCCGTAGTTGCGCATCAGCGCCGGGCCGACGCGGGCGCAAATCTGGATGAAGAGGTCCTCACTGGCACCGACGGCGGCGATTTTCTCCGGCACCGAGCCGTAGGCCAGCATCCAGTAGAAGAAGTTGGTCAGCGCCATACAGCCAGCCAGCGGCTCCACAGCGTCAAAATCGGCTCGTGAGAGGCCCAGTGCTTCGCCAAAGCGCAGCAGCAACTGGTAGCCGCCGATCTTGGGCACGAGCTTGGCGAGCAAGAGGTCTTGCAGGTCAAGGTCGGGCATCCCGGCGACGGCCAGCGCGTCGAGGCGGTACGCTTCCCGCACCAACCACCAGTCCTGAAGGGCAAAGACGCGCAGGGTCTCGCGCCGCACCGTTCCCTCCTCGATCCCTGTCCAGAGCGGGTGGGAAAGCAGACGCTGGCGTAATGGTTCCAGGTCCTCGGTCAGGATGCCATCGGCGAAACTCATGGCGAATTGCTCGTGATCGGTAATCCAGGAAGTGCAGGACGATCTCCTCGCCCTTCTCCCCTATCATAGCACATGCGAAACACGTGAGCTATTGGAAGAAGCTGGCCGAGTGGGAGAAGCCCAGGGCAGAACGAGTGCATGTCACCGAAGCGTTCATGACGGCGGCCTCGCCAGGCGTCATCGCGTTCTTCCTTGAGAGCCAGTACTATCCAACGCACGAAACGTATCTCTATGTGCTGGCAGACGCGATGAAGGAGGAATATGACGCCATCTCCGTTTCCTCTCGCAACTGGATTGTCCTGATTTAGCTATAGGCCGGGTACGCGAGGACTATCGCGCCCTGCACATCAAGGCGCTGAACCTGCGCCATCCGCCGTAACTTTAGAATGGCATGAGCGGGAGGGTTTGTGACAGTTGCCCGAAAACGTAAGCTATGCTATACTATCGGGAACAAGGACAGATGTTCGTGAAGGGGAAGAACATGCGCACACGCCGTACTCACCAGCCCTTAACCTACGATGTGCGTTTGCCGGATGAGGCGCAGGCAGATGCGCTTCGTCTCCTCGATGCAAGTAAAGCCGTCGTCAATGCTGCGTTGGCACTCCTCTGGCCATATCTTGACGAGTTTGGCGAACGCGAGGCCTCGCCTGCCTGGAAACAGGTGGGCAAGTACATGGGCTCCCCGCAGTATCACGGTGATCGCCAATGGAGATGCGAAAGCGAAGTGGTGGGCAGAGTGCTCCGTGCTCAAGCGGAACGGAAGAAAGCATTTGCATTGGTTCTGCCTATTCTCTCCGATGGCTTCATTCGACCCAAAACAGAAAAGCGACCGGCGGGCAAGAACCGTCCTGCCATCAAGGAAGCGATTACCACCTTGCAAAAGAGCCTGGAGGAAGATGAGACGAGCTTCGTCGCGCTGCAAAATGTGGTGGAGCAGTGTTGCAACTACTTTTTCGCGCATGATTGCTTCCCCAGCACCTATGAGGAACTGCAACCCCTTCCACTCCTGAAAGTCAGCATGCTGACGTACGCAGGCGACGACGGCGGCGAGAAAGGCCAGGCCTATCGTCTGGCTTTGGATCTGGATGCGGGTGTCGCGCGGTTTCGGTTCCGCTATCCCGACGAGGCAGGAATCTGGCATTGGCGCAAGGTCGACACGATTATCCCCCTCCCAGACGCTGTCAAAGAACGCCTCACGCACGGGGATCTGATGGCTCCCACGCTGCGTGAAGAGCAACGAGCAGATGGGGAACGTTTCGTGGTCCTCGATTTCATTGTGGAAGTAGAGAAAGCGGAATTGCCTGCCTGGGAGCGCGTCGAGCGCGTGCTGGGAGCAGACTGGGGCGTGCATTCCCTCTTGACCGCAACCGCCGTGGACGAACACAGCCAGCAAGTCGGCAGGCCATTTTTCCTGAACACCGGCGGTTTTGATGGCAGACAAGCACGCACGCGCCGACAAATTGATGAACTCAAAAAGAAGGTGGCCAGGTATGAACAGCAGCGGGAGGCTTTCCCAGCAGATGACCCTAAACGCGCATGGTACCACCAGAGGCTTGCCACCTATCGTCGGGAGATTGACCGGTGCTGGCGCAAGTATGAACGCCGCAACCGCGCTTTGGCTCACCTGGCCAGCAATGTCTTGGTGCTGTTGTGTCAGGTGCATGGCTGCTCACTTCTCTCGATGGAGTCGCTCAAGACCTTGAAAACCACTGGACGGGGCAAAGGGGTGCGAGGAAGATGGCGCAATTATCGCAATAACTCGACCATACGCGGAGAAATCTGGAGGCTGCTGCGCTACAAATGCCATCTGATCGGCTTGCGGTTCCACACCGAACAACCCAGAGGCACTTCTCACACCTGCTCGCAATGCGGGCAGCCTGCCAAAACGTATCGCTCCCCCAGTGATCGTAACGAGGCAGTGAAGTGGGGACGATGGATGTATTGTGATACCTGTCACTACAATGGGGATCGGGATTATTGTGCATCCGTGAATATTGCGCGCCTGGGCGTTGCTTATCTTGAACAAATGAAACAGACGAGCAAGGAGCGATCTTGCTCGATCACTGACCCACAGGTCAAGCCTGTGTCATACACTGGCGCAGGCGCGGTGTTGCTGTTGCCACCGACGGGTTCCCATGCCCGCCCGAATGTTTCGGGAAAGATCTGTTACTATCCTGGTTGGCTTGGTTCTGCTTTTCTCCAGTCGTCGCAGCACAAGGCTGTTTTCCTACGATTGTATGGATAGCTGACTATTGCATAGGATAGGTGCATTTCTTAGCAACGGTAGAGAAACGGCTGTCTACTGTTAGAAATTTCCGCGCTACATTTAGAAACAGTACTTTTCACGCGATCGCGACGCTGATGATGGGCTGCTCTCGTCCTGTTCGTGTCTATTCCTGCTTTCTCTCCTCTGAACTTCCAGCTTTACCATATATTTCGTGAGTATCTCGTGAATTTTCGTGAGCCATGACTGAGTTTGGTCTGCTATCATTGCCGCAGGGGGTGGGGCATGTGTCCTGTTTCCCTTTTTCTCTCGTTGCCAGAGAATAGCACTACAGCAGATAGTAGAGCTGAACAGCATTCCCAAAAGGAAGGAGGTAGGCGTGCCGCACTTCACGGAAGACAACCTGCAGCGGATCATCATCAATCCGTTCTACGCCATCACCATTGCCCCGCAGTTGACTGAGGAGCATCAGCCACCTATGGGCGAGGCCGAGTGGGTGCAGGCGAATGCCTCTCTGATGAGGGAGATGGGAGCCAAGCGGTGATCACAAGAAACGGACCGGCCAGCGCATTAACCGCAATAAAATCGTGAGATATCTGATCGACCGTGCAACGCGCGATCAACTTTCTGGCATCAAACGACATGTGAAAAAGCAAGGGCAGAAGTAATGGGGTACTACAGTGTGATCATTCTCACCCCCAAAAATCAGACCCGTCTCGACTACCGTTCAGAAACGACGTACTTTGGAGAAGATGAGAGACTGATGCAAGTGCGCTTTTACGAAGCCGTAAGAAAAGCACAGACAATGCCGGCCGCTGAAGTGGTGGTTGTATGGCACGATGGAAAGCAGATCGTACGGGTCAGCAATCCCATAGCTGAAGCAAGGGGCTTGCCTCAAGCCTTAGCTAAGACGTGTATCTGTTGGGCGTATAGTCCAGGCTGGCACGTTCACTATGCTGACCAGCTCACCAGGGCTTACCTGGTAAACGTTATCGACGAATGGATAGGTACCGTTCAGATGACCCTTCCAGTCTGAAGCGCTACGGTCAACGGTTAAACAGGTGTAGCGGGGTTAGGCCAGTGCCGTTGGCAACGAAAGGAAACCGTCACATAACTGAGCGAGGAAGACCTTACCCGCGCAAGCGGTGGGGTTTCGAGCGTTCCCACCAAAAATGCTCCCCCGCAAGGGGATTGTAGGGACAGATGTCCCTATACGCTTTCATTCCTCCCTACGGCTAAAGCCGAGGGCCTCTTGAAAGGGAATTTCGGTGAAAATTGAGCACTAGACTTTTGGCTTTTAATCAGATAGAATTCACAGCATGATAGACACCATACAGGACATCCACATAGAAGAGGTCGACGGTCAGTTCGTCGCCACCATCCCAAAGATTGGGGCAAGGGTCACCGGGGTTACTCACGACGAGGCCTTGACCAACGCCCAGCGTGCCATTGTGGCCGCGATGATTGAAGAAGCTGAAAAGCGCAAACGGCGCA